>Ga0308164_10000273_pt1 | contig 110692 bp, 62 predicted proteins | sample PhyTR2_FD_201031 | JGI IMG/M metagenome (GOLD analysis project Ga0308164, IMG submission 201031) | Phyllosphere microbial communities from UC Gill Tract Community Farm, Albany, California, United States - DLSLT.R2 | ecosystem: Host-associated > Plants > Phyllosphere > Unclassified | place... | reverse complement strand
GCTCGATCTATGGCCGTAGCCTGATCAACCGTTCAGTCATCGCGATTCTCAAAGCTCACCGCTTTGCGCGTCATCGTCAGTCCGATGCGGTTGAGTTGTCCGTACACGAGACGTTCCCGCTGATCAAGGCGATGAGCGAGCTCAAGCTGGGTGCCGCTTCGGTGGACCTGGGCAAGCTGGCCGTGAAGTTCAAGACCGAAGGCAATGGTCGCACGCCAGAGCAGTTCGTTCGCGAAGAACTGGCCAGTGTAGTGGGTCAGCAGGGCACCAGCCCACGCAAGGGCACCGATGTCGTGCTGTACGGTTTCGGTCGTATCGGCCGCCTGCTGGCGCGGATCCTGATCGAGAAGACCGGTGGTGGCGACGGCCTGCGTCTGCGCGCCATCGTGGTCCGCAAGGGCGCGGAAAACGATCTGGTCAAGCGCGCCAGCCTGCTGCGCCGTGACTCGGTTCACGGTCCGTTCGATGGCACCATCACCATCGACGAAGCCAACAGCACGCTCACCGCCAACGGCAACCTGATTCAGGTGATCTACGCCAAGAACCCGTCCGAGGTGGATTACACCCAGTACGGTATCAAGGACGCTCTGCTGGTGGACAACACCGGTGTATGGCGTGATGCCGACGGTCTGGGTCAGCATCTGGCCTGCCCGGGCATCGACCGCGTGGTCCTGACCGCGCCGGGCAAGGGCAAGCTGAAGAACATCGTGCACGGTATCAACCACGGTGAAATCACTGCGGACGACAAGATCGTCTCGGCGGCATCCTGCACCACCAACGCCATCGTGCCGGTGCTCAAGGCGGTCAACGACAAGTTCGGCATCACCAACGGTCACGTCGAAACGGTGCACTCGTACACCAACGACCAGAACCTGATCGACAACTTCCACAAGGGCGACCGTCGTGGCCGTAGCGCTGCATTGAACATGGTCATCACCGAAACCGGTGCCGCTACCGCTGCTGCCAAGGCATTGCCTGAGCTGGCCGGCAAGCTGACCGGCAACGCTATTCGCGTTCCGACGCCGAACGTGTCCATGGCCATTCTCAACCTCAACCTCGAGAAGCAGACCACTCGCGAAGAAATGAACGAGTACCTGCGCTACATGGCGCTGCACTCGGACCTGCACAAGCAGATCGACTTCGTGAACTCGCAGGAAGTGGTCTCCACTGACTTCGTCGGCTCGCGTCACGCCGGTGTGGTGGACGCCGAAGCGACCATCGTCAATGACAACCGCGTTGTGCTGTACGTCTGGTACGACAACGAATTCGGTTACAGCCATCAGGTAGTTCGCGTGATGGAAGACATGGCAGACGTCAATCCGCCAGCATTCCCGCAGTAAACGTTGAACGCTTGAGCTGCCCGGTCTGACCGGGGCAGCAGATAAACGGGCCGATCCCTGCGCAAGCAGGCTTCGGCCCGTTTTGTTTTGTGGCTGGCCATGAGAATCTGTCACGCGCAGATTTTCTGGACGATGGAGTATCAAGGATGAGCAGTTCGGCCCTGGACGGTTCGCAACACCCCCTCAAAAGCAGCTTCTTCCTGCTGTTTCTGACGATCTTCATCCCCTTCGGGCTGGGGCATTTCGTTTCCTACCTGTTTCGTACCGTCAATGCAGTGATCTACGTCGATCTGCAAACTGACCTGAGCTTGCCCGCCAGCAGTCTGGGTTTGCTGACCGGCGTGTACTTTCTGACCTTCGCCGCCGCGCAGATTCCGCTCGGCGTCATGCTGGACCGCTATGGGCCACGCAGCGTTCAGGCGCCGATGCTGTTGTTCGCGGTTGCCGGTTCGGTCATCTTCAGTATTTCCAGCACCGAAACCGGGTTGTTGATCGGGCGTGGTCTGATCGGCCTGGGGGTAGCGGGTTCGCTTATGAGCGCCATCAAGGCGTGTGCCATCTGGTTGCCGGTCGAGCGTTTGCCACTGAGTACCGCCTGTCTGCTGTCGATTGGCGGGCTGGGCGCGATGGCGTCGACTACGCCTTTGCATGTGCTGCTGAGCTGGTTGACCTGGCGAGAAGCATTTCTTGTTCTGGCGCTGCTGACCTTTTGTGTGGCGGTGGTCATACACCTCAGCGTCCCCAAAGCCTACGAAAACAAAAACACGCGATACAGCGATATGTTTGCCGCGGTCGGCAAACTGTACTCGTCGTGGACGTTCTGGCGTCTGGCGCTGTACTCGGTGTTCGCGCACGCCATCTACATGTCGGTCCTGTCTCTTTGGATGGGGCCGTGGTTACGTGATATGGCGGGCTTGAGCGATTCCGGGATGGCCAATGTGCTGTTGTTCGGAGCTATCGCGATGGTGGCGGGATCTCTGACGTTCGGCGCGATCACCGATTATCTGCGCAGGTTCGGTGTGCAGCCGATCATGATCTGTGGCACCGGTATGGTGATCTTTATCGGTTTTCAGGTGCTGATGGCCAGCGGCTTGCCGGTATCGCCTTACCTGATTGCCATGGGCTTCAGCTTCTTCGGCACCTCGACGACCATGAACTACGCCATTGTGGCGCAATCGGTATCACCGGAACTGGCGGGCAGGGTGAGTTCTTCATTCAATCTGGTGGTATTCGTGCTGGCGTTTTTCCTCCAGTGGCTGATGGGCGCTGTCCTTAATCTATGGCCAGCATCTCAGGGGGCCGGTCACTCGTTCGAGGCTTACCAGTGGTCGTTGGGCCTCATGATTGCCCTGCAATTGCCTGGCGTGCTGCTCTGGCTCAGCTTCCGTCCCTGGAAACGCAGGGCCTGAAACGCAAAACCCCGGCCGAGAGTCTCTCAAGCCGGGGTTTTCTTTTGCGATGCAGCGATCGATCAGCTGGCGGAAGCCGCCACAGGCGCTTCAAGCTTTTGCCCGCCCTTGCGGAACAGCACCAGCGTGGCCACCAGGCCCAGCACTGCTGCGCCGGTCAGCCAGATGCCTGGCGCTGCCTTGTTGCCCAATTCGTGAATCAGGTAAGTACAGGCCGCCGGGGTGAAGCCGCCGAAGGTCGCGGTCGCCAGGCTGTAGGCCAGCGAGAAACCCGTGGTGCGGACTTCGACCGGCATGATCTCGGTCAGCGCCACGACCATCGCGCCGTTGTAGGAGCCGTACAGGAACGAGAACCACAACTCGACCATCAGCAGATTGCCGAAGCTCGGGTGTGCGACCAGCCACGACAGGGCAGGGTAGGCAGTGGCGATGGCCAGCACGGTTGCGGCAATCAGCAGCGGCTTGCGGCCGATGCGATCGGAGAACGAACCCATGATCGGCAGCCAGATGAAGTTGGACACACCCACGCAGACCGTCACCAGCAGGCTTTCCAGGTCGGTCAGGTTCAGTTCGTTCTTGCCGAAGGTCGGAGTGTAGGCGGTGATCAGGTAGAACGACACGGTGGTCATCACCACCAATGCCATGCCGCCCAGTACCAGGCCAAAGTTCTGGCTGATGGAGCGCACCACTTCACGCAGCGTTGGGCGATGGGTACGGGCTTCGAACTCCGGGGACTCTTCCAGCGAGCGACGGATGATGAAGATCGCCGGCACGATCAGGCAGCCGATCAGGAACGGCACGCGCCAGCCCCATTCGCCCATCTGCTCAGGGCTCAGCCAGTGGTTCAGACCCACGCCCAGCAAGCCGGCGAAGACCACGGCGGCCTGTTGGCTGGCGGACTGCCAGCTGACGAAGAAGCCTTTGCGGCCCGGTGTCGAGATTTCAGCCAGATACACCGAAACGCCACCCAGTTCCACACCCGCTGAGAAACCTTGCAGCAAACGACCGAGCAGCACCAGCAAGGGGGCGATGACACCCAGTGTGGCGTAGCCCGGCACGCAGGCAATCAACAGAGTGCCCATTGCCATCATCGCAAGGGTGATAATCAGCCCTTTGCGACGCCCGTGACGGTCGATGTAAGCACCGAGAAAAATCGCGCCCAGAGGACGCATGAGGAAGCCTGCGCCGAAGGTCGCCAGCGACAGCATCAACGAAGCGAAAGCGCTGTCGGAAGGGAAGAAGGTTTTTGCGATGGCTGTGGCGTAGAAGCCATAGACCATGAAATCGAACATCTCGAGGAAGTTACCGCTGACAACGCGAAAGATCGCTTTGCCCTTACTTGTTGTGGAGGCCATTTAGTTACTCGCTCAGGCTCGTCGGCTTGGAGTCCGTTGTCGTTTTTATCCCGTTCGCATCGTCACTTCGTGTGTGCAACTGGCGATGCGCACTTGTAACAGTATGTGTAACAGGGCTCAAAGACAACCGTTTCGGCGATTTGCTATCGGTTAACTGACGCTTGACAGGTCAAGACAATTGAGATCTTGCGGCGTGTCATTTTGATGAAACCTGATGAACAGGCATGTCACGCAGGGATCATAAGTCGCCTTCGACCACTCAATATGCCGGTTGGCCTTGTATTGGGGTTGTTCACGGGGTGTCAGGGCGGGTTTATGGACGCTTTTCTGTCTTGTTCGCTGATGGCGGCAAGTCACTTTGAAGGTTTTTATAGTGCGGGGCATGGGTTTGCGTAGGTTTGGCAAGGTTGCAGGGTGCCTCGTGTTGCTGGTGTGCGGTGGTTGTGGCCAGGAACGCAAGCTGGAAAGCTTTGGCGGGCCGACCATGGGCAGCCATTATTCCGTGATGTATGCGCGCGCTTCCGGGCAGCCAGAGCCTGCGGCTGTGCGTCCCGAGGTTGAAGCGATTCTGGACGAGGTCGATCAGCAGATGTCGCTCTGGCGCACTGATTCTGATATCGAACGCTTCAATGCATTGCCTGCCAATAGCTGCCAGGCGATGCCGGAATCGGTCTTGAAGATGATCGGTGTGGGCGAACAGCTATCGCAGGAGAGCGACGGTGCCTTCGATCTGACGATCAAGCCGCTGATGGACCTGTGGGGATTGGGGCCTCATATGCTGTTCGAGCAGATGCCGCTGGTGCGGCAACTGGCCCGGACTCAGGCGCTGGTCGGCTATCGCAACCTGCGCATCGTCGGCGACCGGTTGTGCAAGAGTGCTGCCGTGCAAGTGGACCTCAACAGCATCGCCGCCGGCTATGCGGTAGATCGCATCAGCGAGCGGATGGACGCGCTCGGCTTGCACGATTATCTGGTGCAGGCTACGGGTGAACTGAAAGTCAGCGGGCTAAAGCCTGACGGCTCGCCCTGGCGAGTGACGCTCGATGCGCCGCTCGATGATGGCAATGTCACGCAAAAGGTATTTCCGCTGAAGGGCTACGCCGTATCTACGTCGGGCGACTATCGTCGTTACATCGACCATGACGGGTGGCGCATTTCCGATACGCTCGATGCCTTGACCGGTAAGCCGACCAGCCACGGCCTGGCGTCGGTGACCGTCATTCATCCCTCGGCGCTGATGGCCGACGGTCTGTCCTCCCTGCTGTTGATTCTCGGCCCGCAACAGGGCTGGAATTATGCGCAAGAACATAAAATCCCTGCTTTTTTTGTGATTCGTGCCGATAAGCGCTTTATCATCCGCAGCAACGCGTCGTTTGATCGTCTGGTCGTGGAGCAGTCGCGCTAATTCAACATGCCGGATCAGCCGGTCACTGGCGCCTCGTGCAGACAAAAATTGGCCTTCGACGCGACCAAGGGTTAATGTTCGCCGCCTCGGTGTAGCGCTAGACTGCGCCGCGTGATTTAGCCAGAGATGCCAGAGTGGCGCCTCGGTCTGTTTAAAGGAGTACGCATGGCTGTCTACAACTACGACGTAGTGGTACTGGGTTCCGGCCCTGCCGGAGAAGGCGCGGCAATGAACGCCGCCAAGGCGGGGCGCAAGGTCGCCATGGTCGACAGCCGTCGGCAGGTGGGCGGTAACTGCACCCATTTGGGTACCATTCCGTCCAAGGCCCTGCGTCACTCGGTCAAGCAGATCATTCAGTTCAACACCAATCCCATGTTCCGTGCCATCGGCGAGCCGCGCTGGTTTTCGTTTCCGGATGTGTTGAAAAACGCCGAAATGGTCATCTCCAAGCAAGTGGCCTCGCGCACCAGTTACTACGCCCGTAACCGCGTCGACGTGTTCTTCGGCACCGGCAGTTTTGCCGACGAGACCAGCATCAACGTGGTCTGCACCAACGGTGTGGTGGAAAAGCTGGTGGCCAACCAGATCATCATCGCCACCGGTTCGCGCCCTTATCGGCCGGCCGATATCGATTTCAGTCACAAACGCATCTACGACAGCGACACCATCCTCAGCCTGGGCCATACCCCGCGCAAGCTGATCATTTATGGCGCCGGTGTGATCGGCTGTGAATACGCCTCGATCTTCAGTGGCCTTGGCGTGCTGGTCGAGCTGGTCGATAACCGCGACCAGTTGCTGAGCTTCCTGGATTCGGAAATTTCCCAGGCGCTGAGCTATCACTTCAGTAACAACAACGTGATGGTTCGCCACAACGAAGAATACGAGAAGGTCGAAGGTCTGGATAACGGCGTTATCCTGCACCTCAAGTCCGGCAAGAAGATCAAGGCCGATGCCTTGCTGTGGTGCAACGGCCGTACCGGCAACACCGACAAGCTGGGTCTTGAGAACATCGGTCTGAAGGCCAACGGCCGTGGTCAGATCGAAGTGGACGAGACCTACCGCACCAGCGTTTCCAACGTCTACGGCGCCGGCGATGTGATTGGCTGGCCAAGCCTGGCCAGTGCGGCTTACGATCAGGGTCGTTCGGCAGCGGGCAGTATGGTCGACAATGGCAGCTGGCGTTATGTCAACGATGTGCCGACCGGGATCTACACCATTCCCGAGATCAGTTCGATCGGCAAGAACGAACACGAACTGACGCAGGCCAAGGTGCCTTACGAAGTGGGCAAGGCGTTCTTCAAGGGCATGGCGCGTGCGCAGATTTCCGGGGAGCGGGTCGGGATGCTGAAGATCCTGTTCCACCGCGAGACGCTCGAAGTGCTGGGCGTGCATTGCTTCGGTGACCAGGCGTCCGAGATCGTGCACATCGGTCAGGCAATCATGAGCCAGCCGGGTGAAGCGAACACCATGAAGTACTTCGTCAACACCACCTTCAACTACCCGACCATGGCCGAAGCCTATCGGGTAGCTGCATACGACGGCCTCAACCGGCTTTTTTAAGCGACTCCGGCCGGTGGCCTGAGCCGGCCGGGGAGACCGATTTCAGCGATTCCCGAGCGTGGCAGTGGCCAAACCGGGAAAGTCTGTAATCAGGCTGTCGACGCCGAAATCAGCGAGCCTGCGCATCAAGGCAGGCTCGTTGACTGTCCATACCGACACATGCAGGCCCTGACGCTGTGCTTTCTGCAGACGCTCCGGGGTACACAGTGTCCAGTTCAATGCCAGAATTTCACAGCCGTAACTCTGGGCGACCTTCAGCGGGTCAAGCCAGGCGTACTCGGCTACCAGCCCGCGCGAGATGTCCGGCGTCAGGTCCAGCGCGGCGCGCAGTACTTCGCGAGAGCTGGAGGTGATCGTCACCTTGTCCAGCAAGCCATGGCGCTGAGCCATTTCACGAATCGCCAGCACGGTGTTGGCGGCGCGAGTGCGTGAAGCGCTTTTGACCTCCAGCTGCCAGTGCTCGAAATCGCATTGTTCGAAGAGTTCTTCCAGGCGTGGAATCGGGCACGGTGAGACCCAGCCAGGGCCACCCTTGCGTGCGTCATACGTCACCAGATCGGCTGCCAGGTGTTCATTGACCTTGCCGCGCCGGTCGGTGGTGCGCTTGAGGGTAGGGTCGTGAATGACCATCAACTCCCCGTCCTTTGAAAGGTGCAGGTCCAGTTCACAGCGGCGCACGCCGTGCTTGAGGCATTCCTGAAAGCTGGTCAGGGTGTTTTCCGGTGCTTCGCCCTTGGCGCCGCGGTGGCCGTAGATAAGGGTCACGTTTACTCCTGGCTACTGCTGATAGTGAAAAAGGGGCAGGGCGTTCAATTTCCGGAGGGCTGGCCCTGTTCCAGTGCTTGACGTCGCTGCTGAGCCTGACGCTGCAACACATGACGGGCGAGTAACTGGCGCTGGGCGTCCGGAAGATTGACAAAGTCGGTGCTGACATCGAAGTTGCCGTCTGCCAGCGTGTCGCACTGCGAAACCCTCGCGCGCAGCATCAGACCCGCGGCCTGTGGCATGAGCACCATCTTGATCGACAGCTGTTCGCCGACGGCAAAAGCCTCTTGCGAATTGAACTGGATCCCGCCTTCGGACAGTTTGACCGGCTGGGGAGCGCCCAGTTTGCCCAGTGCGGTGTGGGCAACCACTTCGCCCAGCAGGTCGATGCGCTTGCTCAGCGACTTGAGAAAACTGTTCAGCACCCGGTCGCGCTCGTCGAGCTGGCGCATCAGATGCTGCGACTCGAACTCGCTGACGTGCAGCTCGCTGAGCAGGTCGAACAGCGTCGAGGTGTCCTGCATGGCATCCTGGCTTGCCTGATCGGCGGCAGACAGGGGGTTAATTTCCAGTGCGACGCTGTCGTCGATACGGTAGTATTCGCGGCGTCCTGCTTCATCTAATGTCGACATGGCGAACCCAAGCTAGCGGCGGTGGTCAGAGAGTTTCGAGTGTAAAGCTGCACGTCAAGGCCCGCCACACGGACGTCCTCATTCCTGCGAACAAATTCCTACATGTTCAGACCTCTTTTTGTATTTATCGGCACGCGCTACACCCGTGCGAAGCGACGCAATCATTTTGTTTCCTTCATCTCCCTGACATCCATGATCGGCCTCGCCCTGGGCGTTGTGGTCATGATAGTCGTGTTATCGGTGATGAATGGTTTCGATCACGAAATGCGTACCCGTGTGCTCGGCATGGTGCCGCACGCGACCATCGAATCCGCTGACCCGATCACCGACTGGCGCGGTCTGGCCGCGAAGGTTCAGGAAAACCCGCAGGTGCTGGCCGTGGCGCCGTTCACCCAGATGCAGGGTTTGCTGACTCACGACGGCAAGGTCCAGAAAGTGCTGCTCAACGGTATCGACCCGCTTGAAGAGCGCAAGGTCTCGATCATTGACCACTTCATCAAGCAGGGCCAGCTCGACAGTCTTTCGCCCGGCAGCTTCGGCATCATGATCGGCGACAAGGCCGCGGCCAAGCTGGGCGTCGGCATCGGTGACAAACTGACCTTCGTTGCACCTGAAGTAACGGTGACGCCGGCCGGGATGTTCCCGCGCATGAAGCGTTTCGAGGTGACCGGCATCTTTCACGTCGGCGCTGGCGAAATCGACGGTTTCCTCGGGCTGACCAACCTCGATGACCTGGGCCGTCTGCACCGCTGGAAGCCCAATCAGGTGCAGGGCCTGCGTCTCAAGTTCGACGACCTGTTCGCCGCGCCACGTACCTCGTGGGAAATCGCGCAGAAGCTGGGCGAAAACAATTTCTACTCGCGTGACTGGACGCGCACCCACGGCAACCTGTATCAGGCCATCCGCATGGAAAAGGCCATGATCGGTCTGTTGCTGCTGCTGATCGTGGCGGTGGCGGCCTTCAATATCATTTCCACGCTGGTGATGGTGGTCAATGACAAGAAGGGCGACATCGCCATTCTGCGTACCCTGGGCGCTACGCCGCGACAGATCATGGCGATATTCATGGTCCAGGGCACGGTGATCGGCGTGGTCGGTACGCTGATCGGCGCGGCACTGGGTATTCTGGCGGCGCTCAATGTCAGCGCAGCCATTGCTGCACTCGAAGGGCTGATCGGCCACAAGTTTCTCAACGCCGACGTCTACTTCATCGATTACCTGCCTTCGCAACTGATGGCCCAGGACGTGTTCCAGGTCTGCGGTGCAGCGTTGGTCCTGAGTTTCCTCGCCACCCTGTATCCCGCCTGGCGTGCTGCGCGCACCCAGCCGGCGGAGGCGTTACGTTATGAGTGAGTCGGGCATGTCTGATAAAGCAGTATTGAGTTGCCGCAACCTGGGTAAATCCTACGAGGAAGGCCCGGAATCCGTGGTGGTGTTGTCCGGTCTGCAGCTGGAGTTGCACCCCGGCGAGCGTGTCGCGATCGTCGGCAGTTCGGGGTCGGGCAAAAGTACCTTGCTCAACCTGCTGGGTGGGCTGGATACGCCGTCCGAAGGCAGTGTGTGGCTCGCGGGCGAAGAGTTGTCGGCGCTGGGCGAAAAGGCCCGAGGCCTGCTGCGTAACCGGGCGCTGGGTTTCGTCTACCAGTTCCACCATTTGCTGCCGGAATTCACCGCGCTTGAAAACGTCTGCATGCCATTGCTGATCGGCCGTACGCCCATCCCTGAAGCCCGCAAGCGTTCCACCGCACTGTTGGAGCGTGTCGGTCTCGGGCATCGTCTGGCGCACAAGCCTTCGGAGCTGTCCGGTGGCGAGCGTCAGCGTGTGGCAATTGCCCGTGCCTTGATCAATCAGCCGGGTCTGGTGATGCTCGACGAGCCTACCGGCAACCTCGATCACCACACGGCGCAGGGCATTCAGGACCTGATGCGTGAATTGAGCACGTCGTCGCGCACGGCGTTTCTGATCGTGACCCATGACATGAACCTGGCCCGGCAAATGGACCGTGTCCTGCGTCTGGAAGACGGCCGCCTCGTCGAGGCCTGATCGACCCGGCCCGGCGCCATTCATCGCGTCGGGCTCCAGTTTTTATACGGTGTATTTTTCCACGGTGCTTCGCGAATGTTCAGACCGTTACCCATCTTCATCGGCATGCGCTATACCCGCGCCAAACGCCGCAAAAGCTTCATCTCGTTCATTTCGATGACCTCGATGATCGGTCTGGCACTCGGTGTCCTGGCGATGATCGTGGTGCTGTCGGTCATGAACGGTTTCCAGCGGGAAATGAGCTCGCGGATTCTCGGCATGGTGCCGCACGCGGTCATTGCCGGTACCACGCCGGTCGATGACTGGAAACCCCTGGCAGACGCTGCGCTGAAAAACCCTGAAGTCACTGCTGCCGTGCCGTTCACCGACATGGAAGGCATGCTGTCCTACAAGGGCTCGATGCAGCCGATCCAGATCAGCGGTGTCGACCCGGCGCTGGAACATGAAGTGTCGATCGTCACGCAGCACATCACCCGCGGAAGCCTCGAAGACCTCAAGCCGGGCGAATTCGGCGTGGTGCTCGGTGATATCACCGCACGCCGCTTTCGTTTGACTATCGGCGACAAGCTGACCCTGATCGTGCCGGAAGTGAGCAGCGCCCCTGGCGGCATCACGCCGCGCCTGCAACGCCTGACTGTCGTGGGTATCTTCAAGGTCGGTGCCGAGCTGGACGGTTCGATGGGCCTGATCAACATCGCCGATGCGGCACAGATGCAGCGCTGGCAGCCGAACCAGGTTCAGGGTGTGCGACTGGCGCTCAAGGATCTGTACAAGGCGCCTCAGGTGTCCACCGCCATTGCCGCCGGCCTCGGTGAGGGCTATCGCGCCGATGACTGGACCCACACTCAGGGCAGCCTGTTCAGCGCCATGAAGATGGAAAAGACCATGATTGGTCTGTTGCTGCTGATGATCGTCGCCGTGGCGGCGTTCAACATCATTGCCACGCTGATCATGGTGGTCAACGACAAGGGCGCAGATATCGCCATCCTGCGCACCATCGGCGCCACGCCGCGGCAGATCATGGCGATTTTCGTGGTCCAGGGCACCGTCATCGGCATTGTCGGTACATTGATCGGCGGCATCCTGGGGATTATTGCAGCGCTGAACGTCAGCAGCCTGGTGGGCTGGATCGAGCGGGTCAGCGGCCAGCACATCTTCAGTTCCGATGTGTATTTCATCAGCAACCTGCCGTCCGAACTGCAGGCCGGTGACGTGCTGCTGATCTGCAGTGCCGGGTTTATCCTGAGCTTTCTGGCGACCATCTACCCCGCATGGCGCGCCGCGCAGATCCAGCCAGCGCACGCACTGCGTTACGAGTGACAGGGCCTTAGCCACCTTCGTCGAGGCCGCACGGCGGCCTGCGCGGGTGGCGAGGCAAAGCTGATTTTCGCTGAAAGCCCCGCGCAAACGCTATAAACTCGCCGCGTTAATTCATGATCCAGGTATCGCCATGCATCCCGCAGCCGAACACTCGCCGCTGGGCAAGTCCAGTGAGTACATCGCCACCTACACGCCGTCTCTGTTGTTCCCGATTCCTCGTGCCGCAAAATGGGCCGAGCTTGGGATCACCGCGCAGACGCTGCCTTATCAGGGTGTCGATTTCTGGAACTGCTACGAGCTGTCATGGCTGCTGCCTTCCGGCAAGCCGGTGGTGGCCATTGGCGAATTCAGTATTCCGGCCGAATCGCCGAACATCATCGAATCGAAGTCGTTCAAGCTGTACCTCAATTCGCTGAATCAGACAGCTTTCGCGAGCGTCGAACAGCTGCAGACCACCCTTGAGCAGGATCTGTCGGCCGCGGCGGGCAAGCCGGTCGGGGTGCGTATTCGCAGTCTGGCGGCGATCGAAGAAGAAGGTGTCGCGGCTTTGCCGGGCGTATGTATCGACGACCTGGACATCTCGGTCAGCAGCTATGACCGGCCGCAGCCCGAGTTGCTGCATTGTGATGACTCGCGGGTGGTGGAAGAGAGCGTGCACAGTCACCTGCTCAAGTCCAACTGCCCGGTCACCAGCCAGCCTGACTGGGGCAGCGTAGTCGTCGAATATCGCGGCGCTGCGCTGGATCATGCCAGCCTGCTGGCGTATATCGTCAGCTTCCGCCAGCATTCGGACTTTCACGAGCAGTGTGTGGAAAGAATCTTCCTCGACCTGCAGCGTTTGCTCAAACCGGAAAAACTGACGGTTTACGCACGCTACGTGCGTCGCGGGGGTCTGGATATCAACCCGTATCGCAGCACAGAAACGCTGGACGTGAGCAATCGCAGGCTGGCGCGGCAGTAGTAGCGTCTGCCGCCAAGGGCGTGGACGCAGAGCGTCCGGAACGGCATTCCCACGCGGAGCGTGAGGAACGATAGGTGTGTGGGCATGCATTGGGTGACGCTCTGCGTCACAACTCTGCGTCGCACCGCGCATCAGCGGTCGGACGCAGAGCCATTAGAACGGCATCCCCCAATCAGACCCCGATATTGCCCAGCGTTTGCACGATGTTGCGCAAGGTGCCGGCGATGGTCGGATGCTCCAGCTCGAAACGCTCGACGGCCAGATTCACGCCATCAGCTAGGCTGCTGTCCTGCTCGTGGGTGGCCTGTTCCAGCTGAATTTTAGTTTCAATTTGTTGCATGAGTTCGTGCAGGTTTTCCCGCTCGGACTCTGACATCGGCGGGTTATGCTCCAGTTGCTCGCGCAGGGTATTGAGTTGTTCTTGCAGTTCGCGGGCGGGCATGACGTGCTCCTTGATTGATAAGTCTGTCTCATGGACTTCGCCGGAGCGTTAAAGGTCCATGTTCACTCAAGACTAATCCAGTCAACGCCTTGCTGCATATGTATCAGGGTTTTTCGCCCTTGCTGCGTCGCAGGGCAATGTCGGCCAGGCAGGATTCCAGTTCACCCAGGTGGTCGATCACCGAATGCACGCCCAGCGAATAGAGTTTGAGCGTGGCCTGTGCGCGTCGCTGTTCGCGTTCTGCATCGCCGAGTGCCTGCCATTGTGAAGGCGAGAGCCCGCACAGTGGTCCGCAGGATGCCAGGCCAATGGTCCACAGTCCGGCGTTCAGTCCGGACTGCAACAGGCGCGGGTCGCCGCTGATCAGGACGCAACCATCCAGGTGGCTGACTTTCAGGGCCATCAATGCCATCCAGCAGGCATCCGGGGCGGGCCAGCCTGCAGTGGGGCGGGGCGCGGGAATCATCCAGTCATTCACCGGCACAGCCAGTGCGCTGCTCACGCTTTCAGGCAGTTCCTCGAGCCAGGCGCAAGGCATGCTCTGCTCGCGCAGGGTCTGCAGAATAGCCTCTGCGCCCGGTGTGAACTGTGTGTGCTCATGGCCAGGGGCGCGCGAGTTCGCGGCCTGCGCACCGAAGTCCACCAGGCAGCCGCTCAGGCCGAACAGCAGGGCAGGGAAGGTTGGCAAAGGCGTGATGACCGGGGCGAGCATGAGGATCTCTCTGAAATATCGAGAAACGCTACCGATCTTTTGTGACACTTCGATGAATGTGCGATGACGGGGTTTATGCGGAACCCTTTGCTGACAGACCTGCCTTATTCTCGACAGAAGGCTTTATACTCCCTGTCCTAGCGTGTGGGGCGTAGCACCCGCGTCATTATTTCGATATCTCGATCAGGAGTGTCAGCTATGCCCGTGACCGGTGCAGGCTTTATCAAACGTTTGGTGCAATTGTCCCTGTGTGCAGGCATCGCGCTGGTTCCGGTAGCCGTTCAGGCCGCCGAGGACGATCCCTGGGAAGGTATCAACCGTTCCATTTTCACCTTCAACGATACCCTTGATGCCTACACGCTCAAGCCGCTGGCCAAGGGGTATCAGTACATCGCGCCGCAATTCGTCGAAGACGGTATCCATAACTTCTTCAGCAACATCGGCGATGTCGGCAACCTGGCGAACAACGTGCTGCAGGCCAAGCCTGAGGCCGCGGGCGTCGACACGGCGCGCCTGATCGTCAACACTACTTTCGGTCTGCTGGGCTTCATCGACGTGGGTACCCGCATGGGCCTGCAGCGCAACGATGAAGACTTCGGTCAGACGCTGGGCTACTGGGGCGTGCCGAGCGGCCCGTTCGTGGTCATTCCGTTTCTGGGGCCAAGCACCGTACGTGATGCGTTCGCCAAGTACCCGGACACCTACACCTCGCCTTACCGCTACATCGATCACGTCCCGACCCGTAATACGGCGCTGGGCGTCAACCTGGTCGATACGCGGGCCAGCCTGCTGTCTGCCGAGCGCATGGTCAGTGGCGATCGCTACACCTTCATTCGCAATGCCTATTTGCAGAACCGCGAGTTCAAGGTCAAGGATGGCAAGGTCGAAGACGATTTTTAATCGCTGCTTTGCCTCTGCATGAATCAATAAAGGCGACCCTGGGTCGCCTTTATTATTTTGTAAAAATGTGAACCTGTTCCGCCTGTTTTCATTTCATCGAGACGATTGAAAGCCCCAGTTTCTGTACGCCACCTTCTTCATCATTCACCCAGACCACCTCGGTTTCGGCTTCAAGCCCCTTGAGCGCAGGATGGTCAGAGTCAATGCGTACGCTGAGTTTGTCTCCGACCTGGAACAAGCGTGGCGCCTGAACCTGCATGCCGGAGCTTGAAAGATCAATGCATACGGCAGGGATGACCTGGCCGGCGTGGATCAGGTTGACGTCTGCATCGACGCGCATGCGGATGTAATCCCGCTTTTCCTCGTAGTCGCGATCATTTCGACTCATGTACAGTCCTTCGTTTTAGTTGCTGATTTGTGAGTTCTTATAACTCTGGGTGATTTGCGATGTAAAGAGCGCAAAGTGAGGGTAGGAGCATGCTTGAAACACCCGTCGGATGGGAGTACCGTCTGCGCCTTGAAGGGCACCTCTGAAACACGACAGACTTATCAAGTTACTGCGTGTTATTGCGGAGAGGCTAGAAGCGAATCCAGTAAGCGGTTTCCGGTAATCCCGGGCCGCCTACGCCAACCTGATCTGGCGCCGTTTGCCCCCATGCCAAAAACCAGTGCCAAGCTGCTGATTATCGATGACGACGACGTAGTGCGCGCAAGCCTTGCCGCCTACCTTGAAGACAGTGGCTTCAGCGTTCTGCAAGCGAGTAATGGCTTGCAGGGAATTCAGATATTCGAGCAGGAGAACCCCGATCTGGTGGTCTGCGATCTTCGCATGCCACAGATGGGCGGGCTTGAGCTGATCCGTCAGGTCACCGCCATCGCTCCGCAGACGCCTGTCATCGTCGTTTCCGGTGCGGGCGTGATGAGCGATGCAGTCGAGGCCTTGCGCCTTGGCGCTGCCGACTACCTGATCAAGCCTCTCGAAGATCTTGCCGTGCTCGAGCATTCGGTGCGCCGTGCGCTGGATCGGGCGCGCCTGCTCACTGAAAACCAGGTCTACCGCGAAAAGCTGGAAAAGGCCAATCGCGAACTCGAAGCCAGCCTTCACCTGTTGCAGGAAGACCAGGACGCAGGTCGGCAAGTGCAGATGAACATGCTGCCAATCACTCCGTGGTCGATTGATGCATTCAAGTTTGCCCACCAGATCATTCCGTCGTTGTACCTGTCCGGCGATTTTGTCGATTATTTCAGGGTCGACGAGCGGCGTGTCGCTTTTTACCTGGCCGATGTTTCAGGTCATGGGGCGTCATCGGCATTCATTACCGTACTGCTGAAGTTCATGACCACGCGGCTGCTGTTCGAGTCCAAGCGTGGCGGAACGCTTCCGGAGTTCAAGCCATCGGATGTGCTGGGGCATATCAATCGCGGCCTTATCAGTTGCAAGCTGGGCAAGCACGTTACGATGGTCGGCGGTGTCATCGATGAAGAGTCAGGTAAACTGACGTACGCAGTGGGCGGACATCTGCCACTGCCTGTGTTGTATTCCGAAGGGCAGGCGCATTATCTGGAAGGTCGTGGACTGCCGGTCGGGTTGTTCAATGAGGCCACCTATCAGGATCATGAAATTGATCTGCCCGAGTCCTTCAGTCTGACCATGTTGTCTGATGGCATACTGGACTTGTTACCCGGTGATACACTCAAAGAGAAAGAAGCCGTCCTTCCCGAATTGGTCAAGACGGCTGGCGGCAGCCTGGATGGCTTGCAGCGGGTTTTTGAATTGGCAACGCTAGGGGAGATGCCGGATGATATCGCCTTGTTAGTGTTAAGCAGGAATCTTGAATGAGTACCGGTAGAATCCAGTTCGCCGAGCAGGAAGGCACCTTCGTTCTCAAGTTCGTGGGTGAAGTACGGTTGACGCTGTGTTCGGCCCTGGATGCGACTATCGAGCGCATCTTCACTGCGCTGAATTTCTCGGCGGTGGTCATTGACCTGACCGAAACGCGCAGCATTGACAGCACCACGCTTGGCCTGCTGGCCAAACTCTCGATTCTGTCACGCCAGAAGGTGGGCCTGTTGCCGACGCTCGTGACCACTCACGAGGACATCACGCGCCTGTTGCAGTCGATGGGCTTTGATCAGGTCTTCAACATCGTTGACCGGCCTCTGCCGCGGCCTGAGTGCCTGACTGATCTGCCTTCACAGGACCAGTGCGAAGAAGTGGTGAAGGCCAAGGTGCTCGAAGCGCACAAGATCCTGATGGGCCTCAACGATTCCAATCGTGAAGCGTTCCATGATCTGGTCAATGCACTGGAAGGTCAGCGCTAGGTATCAGTTGCGTCTGTCTCTCTGATCGCCGAACCCCAGGCAGCAAAAAGGGCGACACCTGCGAAGGTGTCGCCCTTTTTCATGTTCAGGCTTTTTTGGCGGAGAGCAGTGCTTCCAGCTTTTCCTGATCGCGAGCGAACTGGCGAATACCTTCAGCCAGCTTTTCAGTGGCCATGGCATCCTCGTTGGAGGCCCAGCGGAACTGGCTCTCGGTCAGGCTCTGACGCGCTTCGCCGGCGTTACCCGGTGCAAGCTTGCGTTCCAGAGTGCCGGTGTCTTCGGCCAGCTTCTTGAGCAGGTCGGTGCTGATGGTCAGGCGATCACAACCGGCCAACTGTTCGATCTGGTTCAGGTTGCGAAAGCTCGCACCCATGACCACGGTCTTGAAGTCGTTGGCCTTGTAGTAGTTGTAGATGCGCGTAACCGACTGCACACCCGGGTCTTCTGCGCCGGTGTAGTCGGTGCCTGTCGACTTCTTGTACCAGTCGTAGATGCGGCCCACGAACGGCGAAATCAGGAACACCCCGGCCTCGGCGCAGGCGACTGCCTGGGCGAAGGAGAACAGCAAGGTCAGGTTGGTCTGGATGCCATCCTTCTCGAGCTTTTCAGCTGCGCGGATACCTTCCCAGGTGGCGGCCAGTTTGATCAGCACCCGGTCACGCTTGATGCCTGCGGCGTCGTACAGACCGATCAAACGCTCGCTGCGCTCGATCAGGGCATGGGTGTCGAAGGAAAGGCGTGCGTCCACTTCAGTGGATACGCGGCCCGGAACCACCTTGAGAATCTCCTGACCGATGGCGACTGCAAAGCGGTCGCAGGCCAGGCCGATGTCGCCCTTGCTACCGTCGAACGCTTCGCCCAGCATCTTGGCGTTGTTCGCATCGGAAGCGGCCTTGAGCAGCAGGGAAGGGTTGGTGGTGGCGTCCTCGGGTTCGAGGCTCTTGATGGCGCCGAAGTCGCCGGTGTCAGCAACAACGGTGGTGAATTTCTTGAGTTGATCCAGCTTGGAAGTCATGAGCGTGCTCTGTCCTGTGCGGTTGGATGACATTACCCGAGCGCTGCCGACCACTCAAGGCCGCAGCGTTTACTGCTGCCGATGATAGGCCCTGAGGGACGGCATTGTCGTGAATACCTTTGTCTAGGATGTTTTTGAGCCTCGCACCGACTGCTTGTTCCCTTGATGTGAATTTAACCTCTTGAAGAGCGGCCTGCACGTTGCGCAATGGGCGCGAACATCAGCTTACCGTGCCTTTGACAGAGGGCCGCTGCGCCGGGGTGAGCCGGGTTCGCAATCAGACCGGGCTGTGGCGTCGAGCGGCGCATTGGGGTAAAGATGCTGTTCAACTCGCGATGATCTGAAGGAACCAGCATGCATTCACGACGCTTCCCCCTCACTGCCGCCATCGGACTTTCCCTGGTTTCCATGGGTCTGTTTTCCATGGCTGCCAATGCCGCCGAGCTGTCACCCGATCAGTTGCTGAAAAAAGCCCAGGCCGAACAACCGGCCTACCTCGACACTGTCCGGCAACTGGTCGATATCGACACAGGCACCGGCCAGGCACCCGGGCTGAAGACCGTCAGCGCGATGCTGGTCGAACGTCTCAAGGCGCTGGGCGCTGAAGTCTCCACCACGCCGGCAGATCCTTCGGCGGGGGACAATATCGTCGGCACGTTCAAAGGCAACGGCACGCGTTCTTTTCTGTTGATGGTCCACTACGACACGGTGTTCGGGCCGGGCACTGCCGCCAAGCGTCCCTTCAGGCTCGACAGCGAGCGCGCCTATGGGCCAGGGGTGGCAGATGCCAAGGGCGGCGTGGCGATGATTCTGCACGCACTGCAGTTGTTGCAGAATGATCACTTCAAGGAGTTCGGTACGCTCACTGTGCTCTTTAACCCGGACGAGGAGACCGGCTCCAGCGGTTCGAAAAAAGTCATCGCCGAACTCGCTCGCCAGCATGACTACGTGTTTTCGTACGAGCCGCCTGACAAGGATGCCGTCACCGTCGCCACCAACGGCATCAATGGCCTGCTCCTCGATGTCAAAGGCAAGTCATCACATGCGGGCTCCGCTCCCGAGGCCGGGCGCAATGCCGCCATCGAGCTGGCGCATCAGTTGCTGCAGCTTAAGGACCTCGGCGACCCAGGCAAAGGCACGACCGTCAACTGGACACTGATCAAGGGCGGGGAGAAGCGCAACATCATTCCATCCAGCGCATCAGCCGAGGCGGACATGCGCTATTCCGACCTCAGCGAGAGCGATCGCGTACTGGCTGATGGCCAAAAAATCGTGAAGAAGACACTGGTCGATGGCACCGAAGTGACCTTGCGAATGGAAAAAGGCCGACCGCCGCTGGCCAGAAACCCTGGCTCCGAACAGCTGGCGAAAACCGCGCAGGCGCTGTACCAGAAAACAGGCCGCACTCTGGAACCGATTGCCATGCGTTTCGGTACCGATGCGGGCTATGCCTACGTACCGGGCAGTGCAAAACCTGCGGTACTCGAAACCATGGGCGTGGTCGGCGCCGGTCTGCATGCCGACGATGAATACATTGAGTTGTCGAGCATCGCGCCCAGGCTTTACCTGACCGTGGCGTTGATTACGAAACTGTCGAAGGGCGATGCGACACCCTGAGGACCTGTGGGGTGAGGGCGGCAAGGCGTGGTCTCCGGTCCGCGCCATCTGTCGAGGTATCGGGCATTGCGATTGACCTGAGCGCCGATTAACGATTAACTGTATATGCATACAGTTAATCAGAAAAGGCTCGCCTCATGAGTGTTACATTCCTTGGCCCGTTGTCGGCAGGTGGCATCAAGCTTCCGTTCATATCGCTGTCGTCCGTTGGCTCCAGATCGCCAGTGGTCGAGAAGCATGTTTCCATCGCCGAGCTTTGCGAGGTCCGTGAGCCGCACGCCTACCTGGCCAGGATCGAAGACCAAGGCATGCAAGGGGGCGGCATGTGCAGCGGGGACATGCTGGTGGTCGACCGCAGCCAGTACGCTGAGCACGGTGACATCGTCGTTGCCTCGCTCAATGCACGGCAGATCTGCCGGCGTCTGCACATGCGCGGCGATGTGGTGATTCTGGAATCGCAAAATCCGGATTACCCACCACTGCGTGTCACCGACAACGATGACCTGATCATTTTGGGCGTGGTCACCTACAGCCTGAAAAACCTGCTGGAGGGCCGCGCTGCATCATCAGCTCATCGATGAACAGACGCATGTCCTTGCATTGCACGCTGCTGCGTGATCTGCTGCCCACTCTTTGGCTTTTATCGGAATACCGAGCGCATGCAAGAACGACTTGACCAGCTACGGCTCCCCAAGCCTGTACAGGGAGCAATCAGTGATCTGGTAAGGGCGCTCGACGCAACCAGCACCTGCGCCGACGTGGAAGCCGAAGCCGCGTTGCAGATCGAATACATTCACGGTCTTGAGACCAGCAGAAAGTTGCGTCCAGCGGATGCCGAAGCGCTTTACATCATTTTCGACGACGCAGTTCAGGCTCGTTTACAGGCACTTTCCGATTAGATTCGGTATTCCATTAGTCCGCTGACTGTGTGAACTTCACTCCAGATTTTATCTGTCCGCAGGGTCGGGACGGGTGCCCGGCTCACTCTACGAACCTGCAATCTGCGGAGTTCATGTTCAGGTTTGAATGGCTATGCGTTTATCAGGCTTCATCCTAGAAAACATCGAACCTATCGTGCGCGAGTGGACCGATTTCGCACGCACCCTGTCTCCGGCCGGTGAGCCTCTGGATACCACAGAGCTCAGGGACCATGTCGAGCAAATGCTGCGGGCGATCGCCACTGATCTGGAAACGGATCAGTCGTTGCAACAGCAGGTCGACAAATCGCAGGGCCACGGCGTGTCACATGAACAAACCGCAGCCAAAAGCCACGCGATCACTCGACTGATGTCGGGCTTCACCATCGATCAGGTGGTTTCGGAGTTTCGGGCATTACGGGCGAGCGTGATCAAACAGTGGATGTCGCGAGAAGCGCTGGACACTCAACAGCAGATCGAAGACATGATTCGTTTCAACGAGGCGATAGATCAGGCCCTGGCCGAGTCTATCTCCAGCTATACCAGCGCGATTCAGGCATCACGCAATATATTCCTTGGCATCCTCGGGCACGATTTGCGTACCCCGCTAAGCGCCATACTGCTGGGGGCCGACGTATTGCTGCGCACCCATGATCTGGGCGCGCGGCCAACCAAGGTTGCATCGAGGATCTACTCCAGCGTGAAGCGGGCCAACCAGATCGTCGGCGATCTGCTCGACTTCACGCGCTCACAGATCGGTCCCGGCATCCCGTTGAAAAAGACCAAAATAGACATGCAACCGATCTGCGTTCGCATCGTTGACGAATCGAGTACCGTCAACCCGGAAGCAGACATTCGCTTGACGTCGGAGGACCCGGTCATCGGCCGCTTCGATGGCGATCGACTGGAGCAGGTCTTCTCGAACCTCATCGGCAACGCCATACAGCACGGCAATAGCTGCGATCCCGTCGAAGTGACGCTGGCCGTTTCGGAGGGCGAGCTCCGCTTTACCGTCCACAACACCGGCAGCCCGATTCCCGCAGATGTGCTGCCGTTCATCTTCAACCCGATGGACCGCTACTCACCCGAAAAGATGACCGACAACGGACCTTATTCAAGCCTGGGGCTGGGTCTGTTCATCGTCGACAGGATTGTCGACGCGCACGGCGGGCGTATCGAGGTGACGTCGAAAGCGGATCATGGGACTACGTTTGCGGTGTTCATTCCGTTGAGTGCGGGGTGAGGTGGGGGCGGTTGTCAGTCAGAGGTGTATATCCGACACCGACACACATAGTGTCCCGGTCTTGCTCCTGAGGTGAGGACCTGCTTTCAAGCATCTTGCGGGCGACAGAGATGCCCGCTTGATCAATTCCTAAAGACCTCAAACTTATCCATCAAAACCTTCCCAATTTACAGCCATCCAGCGGCATCAATTGGCTAACGTGGCTGCACAACGACGCCCGATGATAGAATGCCTCCATACTTCTCTCTGAGCTACCGACGCTAATGTCATCCGCAAGCCCCGATAAAAGGCGCTCGTTCACGCGCCGCTTCTCCGTCGCTCCGATGATGGACTGGACCGACCACCACTGCCGCTACTTCATGCGCAAGCTCTCAAAGCATGCCTTGCTCTACACCGAGATGGTCACCACCGGCGCCTTGCTGCATGGCGACCGCGAGCGGTTCCTGCGGCATGATGAAACCGAGCATCCGTTGGCATTGCAGTTGGGTGGCAGTACGGCGGCGGATCTGGCTGCGTGTTCGCGTCTGGCGGAAGAGGCGGGGTATGACGAGGTCAATCTGAACGTCGGTTGCCCGAGTGACCGGGTGCAGAACAACATGATCGGTGCGTGCCTGATGGCGCATCCTGCGCTGGTGGCGGATTGCGTCAAGGCGATGCGCGATGCGGTTGGTATTCCGGTTACGGTCAAGCACCGGATCGGTATCAATGGCCGTGACAGCTACGCCGAGTTGTGTGATTTCGTCGGCAAGGTTCAGGAGGCGGGTTGCCAGAGTTTCACGGTTCACGCGCGTATCGCAATTCTCGAAGGACTGTCTCCCAAGGAAAACCGCGATATTCCGCCACTGCGTTACGACGTGGTCGCGCAGTTGAAGTCTGACTTTCCTGACCTGGAGATTGTGCTCAACGGCGGCATCAAGACGCTGGAGCAGTGCAGTGAGCATTTGCAGTCGTTCGATGGCGTCATGCTGGGGCGTGAGGCTTATCACAACCCGTATCTGTTGGCGCATGTCGATCAGCAGTTGTTCGGCAGCACGGCGCCGGTCATCAGTCGTTACGACGCGTTGGAGTCGATGCGGCCGTACATTGCGGAGCACATTGCCAGCGGCGGCAATATGCACCACGTCACCCGGCATATGCTCGGTCTGGGCCTTGGTTTCCCTGGTGCGCGACGCTTCCGGCAGTTGCTGTCGGTTGACATACACAAGGCCGAAAACCCGATGCTGTTGCTGGATCAGGCCGCGGCGTTTCTGCAGGGGCATTGATCGCATGTGCCGTGAATTGATCTGAGTTGAGCCGAATCAAAGGAAACGCTTATTCCAGTAGCGGCGTTATCGGGCTGCGGTTATGTTGAGCGCATAACCCAACAAGGAAAACGCCCATGCACAAAGTTCTGGTTCCTTTCGACGGCTCCGAGCACGCCATGCGTGCCTTGGGCTATGTCATCGAGTTGTCTGGTGAACTCACCAAGTCGCTCGAGGTACATATCCTGAATGTGCAGGCCAGCCCCATCGATTACAGCCTTTATCTGGCTCCCGACATGATTGATGGCGTCAAGGCCGGCTTGACCAATGAAGGCAAGCGGGTGCTGGCTGATGCGGTTGCATTGTTGACTGCTGCTGGTGTGCCGTTTCAGGCCCACGTCGATCTGGGCAACGTGGCAGAACAGGTCGAGGCTGAGGTTCAGCGGCTCGGCTGCGACGCCGTGGTCATGGGCACCCGCGGGCTCGGTAACTTTGGCGGCCTGCTGCTGGGCTCCGTGGCCACGCGGGTGATCCACGAAGCATCGGTGCCGGTGACGCTGATCAAATAATCACTGCTGCGCCAGCGTTCGCGGCTGGCGCAGCAGTTCGATATTTTCCGCAGGCACCAGCTCGCGCAGCGATTTGTACAGCGCGCGGGTCTCCAGCAGGTTCCAGATGCGCAGCATGGTTTCCAGGGCATCCAGCGGCTTGCTGATGAAATCCCGCGCGCCCAGCGCCAGTGCGCGCAGGCGGGTATCGCGTGTCGCGTCGGCGGTCAGCACCATGATCGGCAGGTAGTCATTGGCCGGTATGCGCCGGTTGAGCTGCTCCAGCACCGCAAAGCCATCGAATTCGGGCATGTGCAGATCGAGCACAACCAGGTCGGGCTCGAAGCTGTTGAACAGATCCAGCGTGCGCAACGGCTCGGTGCTGCTCAGGACGTTGGTCAGCCCCTCGCGGGCAAGCAATTGCTCCATCAGATCGAGGTTGGGCCGTTGGTCATCAATGATCAGAATGCGAAAGTCGCCGGTCATGTGGGCTCCGGTAAATACTGGTCCAGGAGGGCAAGAAACACCGGCACCTGGATGGGTTTGATCACAATGGCCGTGGCTCCGGCCTGTTTCAGTTCGCGATGGGCTTTATCACTGGTGTCGGCAGTGATCATCAGCACCGGTGTGTGAGCAGTAGCCGGCAGGCGTCGCAGACGTTGCAGCACCTCAAGCCCCTTGATGTCCGGCAGGCTGAGGTCGAGAAGAATCAGCTGTGGCGCATGCTGGCGCGCCAGATCAAGCCCCAGCTGGCCCTGCATGCTCGACAGCAACTGGATACCCGGTCTGCGTTGCAGCAGCGTTTCAATCAAGGCCATGCTCGACAGATTGTCTTCGATGCACAGCAGCTTGCCATGATAGACCGGGCGGGCGGGCGAGCGGACATCCGGCGTTATCTCGAGAGCAGTGTCAGCTTGACGCGGCGGTTTGGCGGCGGGCGGCTGCACCCGCACAAGCGGCAGCGCGAGTATGAACCGGCAGCCCTCGTCCGGTGTGTTCTGTACGGACAGCGTGCCGTGCATCATCTCCAGCATGCTTTTGCTCAGCGCCAGTCCCAGCCCGGTGCCTTCGACGCTCGGGTTGGCGTCCAGCCGCTCGAACGGCTTGAACAGCTGTCCGATACGCTCCGGCGCAATCCCGTAGCCGGTGTCCACTACGCTGACCGTCACCTGCTCGGTAGTCTGCTCGATTTCAATCCGCACCTGGCCAGCGGGCCGATTGTATTTGATCGCGTTGGACAGCAGGTTCAACAACACCTGAATCAAGCGCTGGCGATCAGCGACCACGCCGATCTCGTCAGGCAGATTCGGCAAGGGCTTCAACTCGATATTGGCGTCGGCAGCCATCGGCGAGACCAGCACCAGCGCTTCTTCAAGCACGCTCGACAGGGATACGGGCTCGAGGACCAGGGAAACATGCCCGGCTTCGATTCTGGCGATATCGAGTACTTCATTGATCAGCTTCAGCAAATGCTGGCCCGCTCGCAGAATATGACCGATTTGCGGGCGCTGGCTGGCGGGCGAGTCCATGTCCAGCAACTGGGCAAAGCCCAGAATCGAGTTCAGCGGTGTGCGCAGTTCATGACTCATGCGCGACAGGAATTCACTTTTGGCCCGGCTGGCGCGTTCGGCTTCCTCACGCGCAGTACCCAGAGCAATTTCGGCAACGCGACGATCACTGATGTCACGGGTGATCTTGGAAAAACCGCGCAGTTCGTTATTGCTGTCGTATTGCGCGGTGATCACCACACTGGCCCAGAAACGGCTGCCGTCCTTGCGTTGGCGCCAGCCTTCTTCGGTATACCGACCGTTGACGGTGGCCTCATGCAGCGCCATGTCGGGGTGTTGTGGACATTCCTGCTGCAGATAGAACACAGAAAAGTGCTGGCCGATGATTTCTTGTTCCGTGTAGCCCTTGATACGCTCGGCTCCTGCGTTCCAGGTGGTGATGTAGCCGTTGCGGTCCAGCGCGAAGATGCCGTAGTCCTTGACCCCTTCGATGATCAGCCGCAAACGCTCCTCGTTGTCGCGCAGTGCGCGTTCACGTTCGGCCAGCAGCTGGCCGGCCTCGACCAGACGGGTGCCGAGCTGGCCGATCTCGTCCTTTTCAGGCGGTTGGGGCAGCAGCGGATGCCCGAGCGCCAGACGCTGGGCGTTGCGCTGCACCTGATGCACCCTGGCGACGATGCCTTTGGACAGCATCAACACGGCAAGAATGGCACCGAAGATGCCGCAGGCTGCGGCCAGCAGAGTCGATAGCAGCAGGCGCTCGCGAGTGGCTGCCGCAGCCTCGGTACGTTCGGCGAGCAGCGCGTCTTCACGCTCGCGCATGATGCCGATGCGTTCGCGCAACTGGTCGAGCACGTACTTGTTTTCGATCAGGATGCGGGCGACGGTTTCTTGATCTTGCCTATCCATCGAGCGTAGTTTTTCCAGGCCTTCGACCTTGGTGTTGATCAGCGGCTCGATGGCTTTCAGGTGTTCGCGCATCTGCTCGTCACGCACATTGGTGTTGAGCCGGGTCAGCGCCGCCTCGATCAGCGGTTGCGCGTTGAGGTAGCCGGGCAGGAAGTCTTCCCGGTGAGTCAGCAGGTAGCCACGTACGCTGGCCGCACCTTCTGCGATCTGCGTATGAAGGGTCTGAATGTCGCCTTGCACAAGCAGCACGCGCCTTACGTCCTCCTCTGCCTGAGCGGTCTGGCGCTCGGCGATATAGATCAGCACCAGCGAGAACATGAGAATCGCCAGTGGCAGCGAAATGGCCACCAGCGCCTTGCCGCGTAGCGGAAGATCTTCCCAGCGACTGCTGGCGTTTGCGGTCATTGCCAGTCGCTCGTTGATTGGCTCACCAGCCCCAGCGCCACACCGCGTACCGCCGCCTGAGTGCGGTCCGAGGCGCCGAGTTTGCCGATGACCTTTTCCACGTGGGCCTTGGCCGTGCCGGTGGTGATGCCAAGTTTTTCGCCGATTTCCCGATTGCTGAAGCCGCCCGCCACCAGCCCGAGCACCTGGCGTTCACGCGGGGTGAGGGTTTCCGGCAGGGCTGCGCCACTGGTATTGCGTTCGGTCATGCGCCGCAGCAGGCGCGCGCTGACGGCGCTGTTCAGTGCTTCTTCACCACGCGCCACGCGTTGCAGGCCGTCGATCACTTCGTCGCGGCTGGCATCCTTGAGCAGATAGCCCACCGCGCCCGCGCTGATGGCGGCTTCCAGATGATCGGTGCTGTCGTCCATGGTGAAAATCACCACCTTCAGATCCGGCATGCGCTGCTGGAGAATCCGCGCAGCGCCCAGCCCGTTGAGCACCGGCATACGGATATCGAGGATGGCGATGTCCGGTTGCAGCTCCTGGCACAGATCGATGGCTTGCTGGCCGTCGGCCGCCTGACCGACCACTTCGAACTCTGGATGCCCCGCCAGCAGTGAGACGAACCCGGTACGCGTCACTTCATGATCGTCCGCCAAAACCAGTCGTACAGTGTCAGTCATGTCATTGCCTTGTCTGCGGTAAAAGGAACGATGGCGCGCAGTCGGGTGCCGTGCCCGGGCCGACTGACGCAGGTCAGACGGCCGCCGAGCAGGCTGGCGCGTTCTTGCATGGCCACCAGGCCCAATTTCTGCACGCCTTTGTCATTGAACGGTTTTTGGGTGACGAAACCACTGCCGTTGTCTTCGAGCAGCAGTGAAATGTGCTCTTCACTCAGTTCCAGAGCCAATTCTACGTTGCTCGCAGCGGCGTGTTTGAGCACATTGTTGATGCCTTCCTGGGCAATACGGAACAGGGCGATTTCCAGGTGGCTGGGCAGGCGGGTCAGGGAGCGCGACTGCCAGTGCACTGCGATTCCGGCTTCGCGCAACCGGTCAGCTTCCTTGTCGACCGCCTGCAGCAGGCCGAAATCGTCCAGCACGCTTGGCCGCAAGCCACTGATCAGTTGGCGACCTTCGCCCACGCAGTGCTGCGCCAGCTTGAGAATGGCCTGCAGATCGGCGTCCAGCGGTTCAGGTAGATCAGGACAGCGACCGGCAAAACCCTGCAGCCGCTGGTGCAGCCCGGCCAGGGTCTGGGCCAGCCCATCATGCAGGTCGTAGGCCACGCGTTTGCGTTCGTCTTCCTGAGCGGTGAACAACTGGCGGACCAGCTCGGACATGGTCTGTTCTCTGACCACCAGCGCATCAAGCAGCCGATTGTTCTCCAGGTGTGCCGCCAGCAACGTCGCCAGCAATTGCAGCGACTCGATGTCCTCATTGTCCGGCGTATTGATGCCCACGCTGTTGGCCAGCAGCAGGGTGCCAAAAGAGCCTTCGTCGGCGCCGCGCAACGGTAACCGCAGCATGCACGGCAGGTCGGCATCGGGCCGCTCCAGCCACTGCGGGCCGATGGCCAGCGGGTCGGCAGCGGTCTCAAGTGTCGCCAGGCGTTCTGCACTGCCATGACGGGCGGTGGTCTGCACACCGGTGTCGGCGCTCCATTCCAGCAGCAGGCCATGGTCCATCGCCACGAATGCGCACGCGCGTTGCAGCACGCGCTGACGCATGGCCTGAGGTGGCAGATGGGTCAGCTCCTGGCCGGTATCCACCAGCAGGCGAAGCCGTGCGGCACGGCTTTGCGACTGGCGATACTGGTTACGAATGGCCAGTGCGCTTGCCGGATCATGGGGGGGACTTTGCATGGGATGCTCCAGCGAGGGGTGATGCCCGCGCGGGCATAACAGAAGTAAGGCTATTAGAACTGTATCAGGAGGTGAAGCCTATCTGCCGATCGGCATACACAGTTAACCCCGGTTGGCCGATGGCGAGCCGTGGCGGGGAGGGCAAAGTGGCACTCACTGAATCCCTGAACAGATCCCCGTAGGAGAGTAGCGATGAAAATGAAATTGACCGCCCTGGCCCTGTTGCTGGCTGTGAGTGCGCCGATGGTCCACGCCGCCGCCGAGCCTTCCGGCTACACCTACCGCATGGTGGCCGAGACCCCAAGCAACGTGAACGACAAGGAGATCGCCAGTCTGTTCGACCGCTGGAACAAGGCCCTGAAGACCGGCAGCTCGCAGACTGTAGTGTCGCTCTATGCACCGGACGCAGTTCTGCAGCCGACCGTTTCGAACAAGGTCCGGGCAACGCCTGCGGAGATCAAGGACTACTTCGATCACTTCCTGGCGCTCAAGCCGGCCGGTGAGATCAACTACCGGGAAATCCGCCGCCTGGGTCCGGATGCAGCGGTGGACAGTGGTGTCTACACGTTCACCCTGACCGCCGCTGACGGCAAAAAGAGCACAGTCCAGGCGCGCTATACCTTTCTGTACCACCGCGTCGGCAACGAGTGGAAGATTCTCAACCACCACTCCTCGGCGATGCCGGAAGTACAGCCCGAGTATCAGGTCAGCCGCTGATCTGTTATCCGCCAGGCGGAAAACAAAAAATCCGGAGCCAGTGCTCCGGATTTTTTTGCCTGTCTGAACCGCTCGCTCTCAGGCTTCGGCCTGTGCGCCATTGACCTTGCGGCAATGAATCAGCGCATCGCGAATCATGAAGTTGACCAGCGTCGGCGACACACCCAGTTCCTTGGCAATGTCCTTTTGCGGCACGCCGTGCAGGCGGTACATCTCGAATGCATAGCGAGTGCGGGGCGGCAGCTCGGTCAGGGCATCGGCAATTTTCTCCAGGCTGGAGAAGTTGATGTGCGAGATTTCCGGCGAGGCACCTTGAATCACCACGTTCAGCCCCTCGGCCTCCGGGCCGGTGTATTTCTGTTCGAGCGCCTGTTTGCGGTAATGATCGATGGCCAGGTTGCGCACGATCTGAAACAGGTAACTGAGCTGGGCCTTGAAGGTCAGCGTGGCCTGAGGTGCCGAGCGCAGTCTGAAAAAGGCATCCTGCACGACGTCTTCGGCGCGCGAGCGACAACCCACGATGCGGGCCGCAATCTTGACCAGCAGCAAGTAGTTATCGACGAAGGCCTGGAGTAAGGGTGAGTCGCACTTACTTGTGATTACGTGTTCCGTCATGGAATTCACCTTGCTGCTTCAACAATGGAGGGGAGGGCCGCATGGAGGGGCAGCACCGTCACATGGGGCGACAAATTAGCCTTAATGATAATTATTGTCAAATGCGAAATCCAATCAGTGCACTTTAAAAGGGCGCTTTCATCGTGCCTGTTCTCGCTGCGTGCATCCGCCTAATTATTTGCAGACGCCATCCGTTCTCATTGGTGACAGGCCCGACCACGGTTGCGGCCAGGGAATACCTCAGGAGAACCCCATGCGTTCCGATCACGCGCATCGCCGCCTTTACATCCGCGCCCACAGACAGGCGGTTTCGATATGAGCACGCCGGTGAGCCTGACGCTGTTCTGTCTGCCTTATTCCGGGGCCAGCGCGATGTTCTACAGCCCTTGGCGGCGCAAATTGCCGGAGTGGCTGAACGTGCGCCCGCTGGAGCTTCCCGGTCGTGGCATGCGCATGGACGAGCCCTTGCAGATCGACATCGTGCAACTGGCCAATCATCTGGCCGACGAAATCAGCGCCGAGCTGGACAAGCCCTATGCGTTGTTTGGCCACAGTCTGGGCGGGCTGCTGGCCTTTGAGCTGGCGCACGCCTTGCGCGAGCGCGGTCTGCCCGCACCGCTGGCGCTGTTCGCATCAGCGACTGCCGGTCCGGTGCGCCGCGATGTCAGCGAATACGTCGCCGCCAAGACCGATGCGCAACTGATCGACCGGCTGCGCACGCTCAAGGGCACCAGCGAAAACGTCATCGCCAATCAGGAACTCATGCAGTTGATGCTGCCGATCCTGCGCGCCGATTTTCTGCTCTGCGGCAGCTTTGTGTACGGCAGGCGCGAGCCGCTCAGCGTGCCGATCCATGTATTTGGCGGCAAACAGGACAACATCAGCGTCGAGGAACTGCTCGACTGGCAGGAAGAGACCCGCACCGGATTCTCTCTGGACATGTTCGAGGGCCATCACTTTTATCTGGTCGACGAGCAAGCACAGCTGCTCCGTCTGCTGCGGCGCTATTGCGAACAGCACCTGGCCCGCTGGCGCAACAGCACCTCACGGCAAATGAACCGGGCCGCCGGTTGACCCTGTTTGCCTCGCGCGCGGCCTCTTTGCAGGGCGCGCGTCTTTTTTGAAATTCAGATTTTATCTGGCACGCCGAATCTAGCAGGAACCCCATCATGGATGCGTTTGAACTCCCCGACACTCTGGCTCAGGCTCTTCAGCGTCGCGCCTTGTACACGCCGGATCGGCTGGCGCTGCGTTTTCTCACCGATGAGAAAGACCAGGGCCTGGTGTTGACCTACCGTGATCTGGACCTGCGCGCGCGGACCATCGCTGCTGCGTTGCAACGTCAGGCCGTGCCGGGGGATCGGGCGATTCTGCTGTTCCATAGCGGGCCGGACTATGTCGCGGCGTTCTTCGGCTGCCTGTATGCCGGGGTCATTGCCGTGCCGGCTTATCCGCCGGAATCCAACCGTCGCCATCACCAGGAGCGCCTGCTGTCGATCATCGCCGATGCCGAGCCGCGTCTGCTGCTGACCGGTTCCGATTTGCAGCCGGCCTTGCTGCAGATGGACGAGTTGACCGCCGCCGATGCGCCGCCACTGCTCTGTGTCGACACGTTGCCTGTTGCCCCGGCACGAGACTGGCAGGGCCCGCAGTTGCAGGCCGACGACATCGCATTCCTGCAATACACCTCGGGCTCGACTGCGCTGCCCAAGGGCGTGCAGGTCACGCATGGCAATCTGGTCGCCAACGAGTTATTGATCCGCCACGGCTTCGGCATCGACCTCAACCCGGACGACGTGATTGTCAGCTGGCTGCCGCTGTACCACGACATGGGCCTGATCGGCGGCTTGTTGCAGCCGATTTTCAGTGGTGTCCCGTGCATCCTGATGGCCCCCGCGTACTTTCTTGCCCGGCCATTGCGCTGGCTGGAAGCGATCAGTGAATACGGCGGCACCATCAGCGGCGGGCCTGACTTTGCCTACCAGCTGTGCAGCGCACGGGTCAGCGAGTCGGCGCTGGAGCGTCTGGACTTGAGTCGCTGGCGCGTGGCGTATTCGGGCTCCGAGCCGATTCGCGAAGACAGCCTGAGGGCATTTGCCGAGAAATTCGCCAGTTGCGGCTTCACGCCTGACAGCTTCATGGCGTCCTACGGCCTGGCCGAAGCGACGCTGTATGTGGCCGGTGGCAAGCGCGGCAAGGGTATTCCATCGTTGCGCCTGAATGCGCAGGCGCTGGCGCGCAACGTCGTAGAACCGGGCGACGGTCAGCCGGTCATGAGCTGCGGCACAGGCCAGCCAGGGCATGGCGTACTGATTGCCGACCCGGCCAGCCTGCAGGTGCTCGACGAAAATCAGGTTGGCGAAGTCTGGGCCAGCGGGCCGAGCATCGCCCACGGCTATTGGCGCAACCCTGAGGCCACCGCCAAGGCATTCGTGCAGCATGCCGGGCAGACCTGGCTGCGCACCGGCGACCTGGGTTTTCAGCGTCACGGCGAGCTGTACATCACCGGTCGCTTGAAGGACATGCTGATTGTTCGTGGCCATAACCTGTACCCGCAGGACATCGAAAAGCTCATCGAGAGTGAGGTGGATGTCGTGCGCAAAGGCCGTGTGGCGGCGTTTGCCGTCACTCAGGACGGTAACGAAGGCATCGGCATTGCTGCTGAAATCAGTCGCAGCGTGCAGAAAAGCCTCACGCCCGAAGCGTTGATTAAAATCATCCGGCAGACCGTGGCCGAGGCGTTTCAGGAAGCGCCGAGTGTCGTGGTGCTGCTCAATCCGGGCGCGCTGCCCAAGACCTCCAGCGGCAAATTGCAACGCTCGGCCTGCCGCACGCGTCTGGCCGACGGCAGCCTGGACAGCTACGCGGTGTTCCCCGCGAGCGATACCACTCTTTCAGGCTGTGCCCCAAGCCGCGGCTCGGACCTGCAAGCGCAGATTGCCACAGTCTGGTGCGAGCAGTTGCAGTGTGAGCAGGTCAATGCCGACGACCATTTCTTCCTGCTGGGCGGCAACTCGATTATCGCGACTCAGGTGGTGGCCCGCCTGCGCGAAACGCTGGGGATCGACCTGAACCTGCGACTGCTCTTTGAAGCGCCGACGCTGGCGGCCTTCGCGGCGCAGGTCGAAGCGCTGCAGGTCGCCGCCTTGCAAGGCGACAGCCAGACGCAGAGCGCCATCGCCCGATTGCCCGGCAACGAGCATCTGCCACAGTCCATGGCCCAGAACCGCCTGTGGTTCCTCTGGCAGCTTGATCCGCGCAGCAGCGCCTACAACATTCCCGGTGGGCTTCACTTGCGCGGTGAACTCGACAGAACTGCATTGCGCACCAGCTTCCAACGCCTGATCGAGCGTCATGAATCGCTGCGTACGCGCTTCTACGAACAGGGCGGCGTGGCCCTGCAACGTATCGACGCGCCCAGTGAATTCCACCTCGACACCCTCGATATCAGCGATCTGCCCAGCACCGAGCGTCAGGCACGGGCCGTGGCAATTCGCGAACAGCAGGCGCGTCTGCCGTTCGATCTGCAACATGGTCCATTGCTGCGCGTCACGTTGTTGCAACTGGATGAAGAAGAGCATCAATTGCTGGTCACGCTGCACCACATCATTGCCGATGGCTGGTCGCTGAATGTGCTGATCGACGAGTTCTCGCGCCTTTATGCCTCGGCCGTTCAGGGCCAGACCCTGGAGCTGACACCGTTACCGCTACGTTATGCCGATTATGGCCAATGGCAGCGCGAATGGCTGGCGAACGGCGAGGCCGAGCGCCAGTTGGCTTACTGGCAGCAGCAACTGGGTGATGAACAACCGGTCCTGACGCTGAACACCGACCATCCGCGTTCGGCCCGTCAGCAGCACAGCGCTTCGCGCTACAGCCTGCGCTTGACTGCCGAACTGAGCACCGCCGTGCGCAACACCGCGCAAGCCTGGCAGTCGACGTCGTTCATGTTCCTGCTGGCAGGGTTCCAGACCCTGTTGCATCGTTACAGCGGGCAAGCCGACATTCGCATCGGTGTGCCCGGCGCCAATCGGCCACGCCATGAAACCCAGGGCCTGATCGGCTTCTTCATCAACACCCTGGTGCTGCGCGCAGAGCTGGACCCGCGTCTGCCATTCTCGACCCTGCTGGCTCAGACCCGGCAGGCGGCGCTTGAAGCCCAGGCCCATCAGGACGTGCCGTTCGAGCAACTGGTCGAAGCGTTTCCGCAGGCGCGCGAGCACGGTCTGTTTCAAGTCATGTTCAACCATCAGCAACGCGACCTCGGCGCACTGCGTCGTTTGCCGGGGCTGCTGGCCGAAGAACTGCCGTGGCACAGCCGCGAGGCCAAGTTCGATCTGCAACTGCACAGCGAGGAGGACCGCAATGGTCGCCTGACGCTGTCTTTCGATTACGCTGACGAACTGTTCGAGCACGACACCATCGTCGCCATGGCTCGGCACTATGTACGGCTGCTGACGCAGGTCAGCCAGCAGGCACAGCTCACGCTGGGTGATGTGCAGCTGCTCAGCGCCGAGGAGCAGGAGCAACAGGCGCAATGGAGCGCCGCGCCTTGCGCAGCGGCCACGTTGTGGTTGCCTGAACTGCTGGACCGCCAGGCGCGGCAGACCCCGGAACGTATTGCGCTGGTGTGGGAGGGGGGCAGCCTCGACTTCGCCGGCCTGCACACGCAGGCCAACCGCCTGGCGCATTACCTGCGCGACAAGGGCGTTGGTCCGGACATCAAGGTGGCGATCGCCGCCGAGCGTTCGCCGCAGCTGTTGATCGGGCTGCTGGCGATCCTCAAGGCGGGCGGGGCGTACGTGCCGCTGGACCCGGACTATCCGATGGATCGACTCGCCTACATGCTCCAGGACAGCGGGGTCGAACTGCTGTTGACCCAGAGCCATCTGCTGGGCGACCTGCCGAGCGCCGAAGGCGTGTGCACGGTCGCGATGGATAGGCTGCACCTGGACAACTGGCCGGTCAGCGCGCCGCGTCTGAACCTGCACGGCGACAACCTGGCGTACGTGATTTATACCTCCGGCTCGACCGGTCAGCCCAAAGGCGTCGGCAACACCCATGCGGCACTGGCCGAACGCCTGCAATGGATGCAGGACACCTACGCGCTGGATGAAAGCGACGTGCTGATGCAGAAGGCACCGATCAGCTTCGACGTCTCGGTGTGGGAGTGCTTCTGGCCACTGATCACCGGCTGCCGTCTGCTGCTGGCAGGCCCTGGTGAACACCGCGACCCGCAGCGCATCGCGCAGCTGATCAACGCGTATTCGGTGACCACGCTGCACTTCGTGCCGCCGCTGCTGCAACTGTTCATCGATGAGCCGCTGGCGCAACAGTGCAGCAGCCTGCGTCGGCTGTTCTCTGGCGGCGAAGCATTGCCCGGCGAGCTGCGCAACCGGGTGCTGGAGCAACTGCCCGGCGTACAGCTGCACAACCGCTATGGCCCGACTGAAACCGCGATCAACGTCACCCACTGGCAGTGCCGGATCAGCGACGGCCTGCGTTCGCCGATCGGCCGTCCTCTGGGCAATGTGCTGTGCCGGGTGCTGGACAGCGAACTGAATCCGCTGCCACGCGGGGTGGCCGGTGAGTTGTGCATCGGCGGCATCGGTCTGGCGCGCGGTTATCTGAAGCGTCCCGGGCTGACCGCCGAGCGCTTTGTCGCCGATCCGCTGGGGCAAGTGGGTGAGCGCCTGTACCGCACAGGGGACCTGGTACGCTGGCGCACTGATGGCGCGCTGGAATACCTTGGCCGTCTGGATCAGCAGGTCAAACTGCGCGGTTTTCGCGTCGAACCACAAGAGATCGAAGCCCGCCTGCTGGCCCAGCCAGGCGTAGGCCAGGCAGCCGTGCTGCTGCGCGAAACCGTTGCCGGGCCGCAACTGATCGGTTACTACACCGCCGAAGCAGGGCAGAGCGTCGAGGCCGAGCGGATCAAGTCGGCGCTGGCCCTGGAACTGCCGGATTACATGGTCCCGGCGCAGCTGGTGCGTCTCGACAGCATGCCCCTGAGCCCGAGCGGCAAGCTGGATCGCCGCGCCTTGCCCGAGCCGCAATGGCAGACCCGCGAGCACGTAGAGCCGCAGACGGATCTGCAAAAACAGATCGCCGCTGTCTGGCGACAGGTGCTGGGTGTGCCGCGTGTCGGCCTGCGCGATGATTTCTTCGAACTGGGCGGGCACTCGTTATTGGCCACGCAGATCATTTCCCGCGTGCGGCAGGCGTGCGACATCGACCTGCCGTTGCGGGCGCTGTTCGAAGCCAGCGAACTCGGTGCATTTGCCGAACAGGTTGAGGCCATTCAGCAGTCAGGCGCACGCAGCAGCCTGCAGCCGATTGCCCATGTCGACCGCAGCCAGCCGGTGCCGTTGTCCTATTCCCAGCAGCGCATGTGGTTTCTCTGGCAAATGGAGCCGGACAGCCCGGCCTACAACGTCGGCGGCATGGCGCGCCTTAAAGGCGTGCTGAACATCGAGTGTTTCGAGGCAGCGCTGCAAGCCTTGATTCTGCGCCACGAAACCCTGCGCACCACGTTCCCGAGCATCAACGGCGTAGCGTGCCAGAAGGTCAGCGAGCAGTCCGGCCTGCGCGTGCAATGGCAGGACTACTCGGCATTGCCCGCCGAGCTTCGTCAGCAGCGCATTCAGGCGCTGGCCGACAGTGAGGCGCACCAGCCCTTCGATCTGGAAACCGGACCGTTGCTGCGCGCGTGTCTGGTCAAGTCGAGCGACTTTGAGCATTACTTTGTCCTGACCCTGCACCACATCGTCACCGAAGGCTGGGCGATGGACATTTTCGCCCGCGAACTGGGGCAGCTTTACGAGGCCTTCCTCGAAGGACGACCTTCGCCGCTGGAACCGCTGGCGGTGCACTACCTGGATTACAGCGTCTGGCAACGGCAGTGGATGGAAGCCGGTGAACGCCAGCGCCAGCTCGATTACTGGACCGCACAGCTGGGCAACGAGCACCCATTACTGGAGTTGCCTGCGGACCGACCGCGTCCGCCGGTGCAAAGCCATCAGGGCGAACTGTATCGCTTCGACCTGAACGCCGACCTGGCCGCGAAAGTTCGTGCATTCAATGCCCGCAATGGCCTGACCCTGTTCATGACCATGACCGCCACCCTGGCGGTATTGCTCTACCGCTACAGCGGCCAGAACGACCTGCGCATCGGCGCACCGGTGGCCAACCGTATCCGTCCGGAAAGCGAAGGGTTGATCGGCGCGTTCCTCAATACCCAGGTGCTGCGCGTGCAGCTTGACGGGCAGATGAGCGTCGCCCAGTTGTTCGAACAGGTTCGCCACACGGTGATCGAAGGCCAGTCACATCAGGACCTGCCGTTCGATCATCTGGTCGAAGCCCTGCAACCGCCACGCAGCGCCGCCTACAACCCGCTGTTTCAGGTGATGTGCAACGTGCAGCGCTGGGAATTCCAGCAGAGTCGCGAACTGGGGGGCATGACCGTCGAGTACCTGGTCAACGATGCGCGGGCCACCAAGTTCGACCTCAATCTGGAAGTCACCGAGCTGGATCACCGACTGGGTTGCTGCCTGACCTACAGCACCGATCTGTTCGACGAACCGCGCATCGCGCAGATGGCCGAGCACTGGCTGAACCTGCTGCAGGCGCTGCTCGCTGATCCACAACAACGCCTGAGTGAATTGCCGCTGCTGCAGGACACAGAGCGTCAGCAACTGCTCGACAGCCTCGGCGTCGAAGCGGGTGAGCAGCGGCTCGACCAGTGCATTCACAGCCTGTTCGCCGAACAGGCACAACGGCGTGCAGACGCGCCGGCGCTGACCTTCGCCGGGCAAACCCTCAGTTACGCCGAGCTGGACGCCAAGGCCAACCAATTGGCCTGGATGCTCCGCGAGCGCGGCGTCGGCCCGCAGGTTCGCGTCGGTCTGGCGCTGCCGCGCTCGCTGGACATGGTCGTCGGCCTGCTGGCGATCCTCAAGGCTGGCGGTGCCTACGTGCCGCTCGACCCGGAATACCCGCTGGAACGCCTGCACTACATGATCGAAGACAGCGGCGTCGGGCTGCTGCTGAGCGATCGTGCCCTGTTTGCCGCATTGGGTGAGTTGCCTGAGGGTGTTGCCCGCTGGTGCCTGGAAGATGATCAGCCATTGCTGGCGTCCTGCCCAACCTGTGAGCTGCCGTTCATCAACCTGCCGCAGCACCAGGCGTACCTGATCTACACCTCCGGATCGACCGGCAAACCCAAAGGCGTGGTGGTGTCCCACGGTGAAATTGCCATGCATTGCCAGGCGGTGATCCGGCGCTTCGATATGCGCCCTGACGACTGCGAGCTGCATTTCTACTCGATTAATTTCGATGCTGCCACCGAGCGCCTGCTGGTGCCCTTGCTCTGCGGCGCGCGCGTGGTGCTGCGTGCTCAGGGGCAGTGGGACGCCGAAGAAATCTGCACGCTGATTCGCCAGCAGCAGGTCAATATTCTCGGCTTCACGCCCAGCTATGGCAGCCAGTTGGCGCAGTGGCTGGCAACCCAGGGCCAGACCCTGCCGGTGCGCATGTGCATTACCGGCGGCGAAGCGCTGACCGGCGAACACCTGCAACGTATCCGTGCAGTGTTCCAGCCCGAGCTGTTGTTCAATGCTTATGGCCCGACCGAAACCGTGGTTATGCCGTTGGCCAGCCTGGCCCCGCAGCAACTGGAGGAGGGCGAAGCCAGCGTGCCGATCGGTCGCGTGGTCGGCGCAAGGGTGGCGTACATTCTCGACGCCGATCTGGCGCTGGTGCCCCAAGGCGCGAGCGGTGAGCTGTACATCGGCGGAGCGGGCCTTGCGCAGGGCTATCACCAGCGCCCCGGCATGACTGCCGAACGCTTCGTGGCCGATCCATTCGCCAGCAACGGCGGGCGTCTGTACCGCACCGGCGATCTGGTGCGCCAGCGCGCCGACGGTTTGGTGGAATACCTGGGGCGTATCGACCATCAGGTGAAGATTCGCGGCTTCCGCATCGAGCTGGGTGAAATCGAGACCCGTCTGCTGGAGCATGCAGCGATCCGCGAAGCCATTGTGCTGGCGCTGGACACGCCGTCGGGCAAGCAACTGGCGGGCTATCTGGTCAGCGATGTGGCCGGGCAGGGCGACGAGCAGCAGACGCAATTGCGTGAAGCGCTCAAATCGCACCTCAAGGCGCAACTGCCGGACTATATGGTGCCGACCCACCTGATCCTGCTCGACAGCATGCCGCTGACCGCCAACGGCAAACTCGACCGCCGCGCCTTGCCTGCACCAGACCCGGAACTCAATCGTCAACACTACGTAGCGCCCGCCAGTGAGCTGGAACAGCAGTTGGCGGCAATCTGGTGTGCGGTGCTGAACGTGGAAAAAGTCGGCCTCAACGACAACTTCTTTGAACTGGGCGGCGATTCGATCCTGTCGATTCAGGTGGTCAGCCGGGCGCGTCAGTCGGGCATTCATTTCAGCCCGCGTGATCTGTTCCAGCACCAGACCGTGCAGACCCTGGCTGCCGTGGCGACCACCCGCGAATTGATTCAGGCCGAGCAGGGCCAGCTTGACGGTGCTTGCGGCCTGACGCCGATTCAGCACTGGTTTTTCGACACGCCTATCCCCGAGCGTCAGCACTGGAACCAGTCGCTGCTGCTGGAGCCGCTCAGCGCCCTGGACCCGAACCTGCTGGAGCAGGCGTTGCGTGCGCTACTCGAACAACACGATGCCCTGCGCCTGAGTTTCACCGAGCACGAGGGTACGTGGCAGGCAGAACACCGCGCAGTGACCGCCGACACCCTGTTGATTCGGGCGCGGGTCACCGACATGGCCGAATGCGCAGCTCTGTACGCCGACACCCAGCGCAGTCTCGATCTGCAAGACGGTCCGCTGCTGCGCGCCTTGCTGGTCGATGGGCCGCAGGGCCGGCAACGGTTGCTGATGGTCATTCATCACCTGGTGGTCGATGGCGTGTCGTGGCGTGTGCTGCTCGACGATCTGCAAAACGCTTATCGTCAACTGCGCGACGCGGCGTCTGTGCGCTTTACGGCGAAGACCAGCGCCTTCCGCGACTGGGCCGCGCGTCTGCAGGCCTATGCAGGCAATGAATCGTTACGTGAAGAACTGCAGCTGTGGCAGCGCCAGCTGGGCGGTCCTGCGACGACTCTGCCGTGCCATAACGCGCAGGGCGGTCAGCAGAATCTGCATGCGCAGACGGTCAGCGTGCGACTGGATGCCGAACGTACCCGGCAATTGCTGCAACAGGCGCCGAGTGCCTACCGAACCCAGGTCAACGACCTGCTGCTGACCGCGCTGGCCCAGGTGGTCTGCCGTTGGAGCGGGCAGCCGTCGACGCTGATCCAGCTTGAAGGTCACGGCCGTGAAAACCTGTTCGATGACATCGACCTGACCCGCACGGTGGGCTGGTTCACCAGCGCCTATCCGCTGCGCCTGACGCCAGCGCCGGCTGCCGATTCGGCACCGGGCGACTCGATCAAGGCGATCAAGGAGCAACTGCGTCAGGTGCCGCACAAGGGGCTGGGCTATGGCGTGCTGCGCTACCTGGCCGACAGTGCCAGCAAGGCTGCCATGCAGGCGCTGCCGGTGGCGCCGATCACCTTCAACTACCTCGGCCAGTTCGATCAGAGCTTCGCTGACGACGCGCTGTTCCGTCCGCTGGAAGAGTCGCCAGGCGCGGCCCACGACCCGCAGGCGCCGCTGCCCAACGAACTGAGCATCGACAGTCAGGTGTATGGCGGCGAGTTGTTGCTGCGCTGGACCTTCAGTGCCGAGCGCTATGAACCGGCTGCCATCGAAGCGCTGGCACAGGATTACCTGGCCTGCCTGCAGGCGCTGATTGCCAATTGCCTGGCCGATGGCAGCGGCGGCCTGACGCCGTCGGACTTCCCGCTGGCTGCTCTGGATCAGGCGCAGCTCGACGCGCTGCCGGTTCCGCCAAGCCACATCGAAGACGTCTACCCACTGACCCCGATGCAGGAGGGCATGCTGCTGCACACGCTGCTTGAGCCGGGCACCGGGCTGTATTACATGCAGGACCGCTACCGCATCAACAGCGCGCTCGACCCAGAGCGTTTTGCCCAGGCCTGGCAGGCGGTGATCGCCCGTCATGAAGCGCTGCGCGCCTCGTTCTGCTGGGATATCGGCGAAACCATGTTGCAGGTCATTCACAAGCCGGGCAGCACGCCGATTGATTATCTGGACTGGCGTGACGTACCGGAGGACCAGCAGGAGCCGCGTCTGCAGGCCTTGCTCAAGTCCGAGCGCGAGGCCGGTTTCAATCTGCTTGATCAGCCGCCGTTCCACCTGCGCCTGATCCGCGTCGACGAGGCGCGCTACTGGTTCATGATGAGCAACCACCATATCCTGATCGATGCCTGGTGCCGCTCGCTGCTGATGAACGATTTCTTCGACATCTACACTGCGCTGGGCGAAGGCCGCGATGCGCAACTGGCCCCCGCACCGCGCTATCGCGACTACATCGGCTGGTTGCAACGCCGAGGACTGACGCAGGCGCGTGACTGGTGGCGAGATAACCTGCGCGGCTTCGAGCAGCCTACGCCGATCCCCAGCGACCGGCCGTTCCTGCGTGAACATGCCGGCGACAGCGGTGGCATGGTGGTGGGCGACTGCTACACCCGTCTCGATGAACACGACGGTGCACAGCTGCGCGAACTGGCGCAGCAGCATCAACTCACCGTCAACACCTTCGCCCAGGCGGCGTGGGCGCTGACCCTGCGGCGCATGAGCGGTGAGCGCGACGTGGTGTTCGGCGTTACCGTGGCCGGGCGGCCGGTGGAACTGCCGCAGATGCAGCGCACGGTCGGCTTGTTCATCAATACCATCGCCCTGCGTGTCGGCATGCCGGCTGACGACCAGCGTTGCAGCGTTCGCCAGTGGCTCGGCCAGTTGCTGGACAGCAACATGCAACTGCGCGAGTACGAATACCTGCCGTTGGTGACCATTCAGGAAAACAGCGAGCTGCCCAAGGGCCAGCCACTGTTCGACAGCCTGTTCGTGTTCGAGAACGCGCCGGTCGAGGTCTCGGTGCTGGACCGTGCGCAAAGCCTGAATGCCACCTCGGATTCCGGTCGTACCCACACCAACTACCCGCTGACCGCAGTCTGCTATCCGGGCGATGACTTGGGTCTGCACCTGTCCTACGACCAGCGCTATTTCGACGAATCCACCGTGCAGAGCATGCTCGGTGAGTTCAAGCGCCTGCTGCTGGCGCTGGTCGAAGGCTTTCATGGCGACATGGCCGAACTGGCGCTGGTCAGTGAGCAGGAACGCGCTTTCCTGATCGACGGTTGCAACCAGAGTGACCATGCTTACCTGCTGGATAAAAGCTATGTCGAGCTGTTCGAAGCGCAGGTCGCGGCGCATCCGGAGCGCATTGCGGTCAGTTGCCTGGAGCGCCAGCTCAGCTATGCCGAGCTGAATATCGCCAGCAACCGTCTGGGCCATGCCCTGATCGAGGCCGGTGTCGGGTTCGATCAGCCGGTTGCCTTACTGGCCGAGCGCGGTGTTGAATTGCTCGGCATGATCATCGGCAGCTTCAAGGCCGGTGCCGGTTACCTGCCGCTGGACCCGGCGCTGCCGAACGCCCGTCTGAGCGGCATCATCGGCCAGAGCGCCACACCGCTGCTGGTGTGCAGCGCTGAGTGCCTGGAACAGGGCAGGGCGCTGCTCGAAGCACTGCCCGAAGGGCGCCGACCGCAGTTGCGGGTCTGGGAAGACGTGCAGCAGAGCGATTCCGCGCAGCACGATCCTGGTCGCTACAGCGCGCCGGACAACCTCGCTTATGTAATCTTTACCTCAGGCTCCACCGGGCTGCCGAAGGGCGTGATGGTCGAGCAGCGCGGCATGCTCAATAACCAGTTGAGCAAGGTGCCTTACCTGAGCCTGAGCGACCGCGATGTGATCGCCCAGACCGCCTCGCAGAGTTTCGACATTTCGGTCTGGCAGTTCCTCGCCGCGCCGCTGTTCGGTGCTCGGGTGGACATCGTGCCGAACGACATCGCCCGCGATCCGCAGGCGCTGTTGGCGCATGTTCAGGCACAGCGCATCAGCGTGCTGGAAAGCGTGCCGTCGCTGATCAACGGCCTGCTCGCCGAACCGCAGGCAGTGCTCGACGGCCTGCGCTGGATGCTGCCGACCGGTGAAGCCATGCCGCCGGAACTGGCCAGCCAGTGGCTGCAACGTTACCCGCAGATCGGCCTGGTGAATGCCTATGGTCCGGCTGAATGCTCTGATGACGTGGCGTTCTTCCGGGTCGATGCGCAGTCCACTCGCAGCGCTTATCTGCCGATCGGTTCGCCGACCGACAACAATCGTCTGTACCTGCTCGATGATGCGCTGGACCTCGTGCCGCTGGGTGCGGTTGGTGAGCTGTGTGTGGCCGGGGCCGGTGTCGGTCGTGGTTATGTCGCTGACCCTTCGCGCAGCGTACCGGTATTCGTACCGCATCCGTTCGGTGCGCCGGGCGAACGTCTGTACCGCACCGGTGACCTGGCGCGGCGGCGCAAGGACGGCGTGCTGGAGTACGTCGGCCGGGTCGATCATCAGGTGAAGATTCGTGGTTATCGCATCGAGCTGGGCGAAATCGAAACCCGTCTGCTGGAGCATCCCGCTATCCGTGAGTCAGTGGTGCTGGACGTCGACGGCCCATTGGGCAAGGTGCTGGCGGCCTACCTGGTGCCGCGCTCCGCGACGCAGGATCATGAGGCCCTGCGTGACGAGGTGAAAGGCCACCTCAAGGCCAGCCTGCCGGACTACATGGTGCCGACGCATCTGGTGCTACTGGAGGCCATGCCGCTGACCCCGAACGGCAAGCTGGACCGCAAGGCCCTGCCGGCGCCGGACATCAGCCTGGCGCAGCAGGATTACCTGGCACCACAGACGGAAATGGAGCAGCAGTTGGCAACGATCTGGGCTGATGTGCTCAAGGTCGAGCGCGTGGGCATTACCGACAATTTCTTCGAGTTGGGCGGGCACTCGCTGCTCGCGACCCAGGTGGTGACCCGTGCGCAGAAGCGCTTGCAGCGTAACGTGCCGTTGCGGGCGATGTTCGAATTCAACACCGTTCAGGCGTTGGCGCAGCACCTGGAAAGCCTTGGAGGAGCGCAGGTCGACGAGCAGAAATTCGACCGTCTGGCGGACTTGATGGCGGAACTGGAAGGGCTCTGATCAGCCTCTCGTCGGTGCGACGGGGCTGCGGATAAAAAACTCGTTACTGGGTGTAAATCCGCAGCTCGCTGGCGCGTTTTCAAAGGACCGAACACACACCTGAGTCGGCATGCGCCGACGCCCATGCTTCAGGTTATTCAAGACTCGTATTGAGGGTTGCACAGATGTCAGTCGCTACCAGGTTTATCGATGATCAGCCGACACGGGTTGCCCCGGCTGCGGCTGAGATGCTCTACCAGTTCGACGAGTCGCCACTGCTGGCCCGGCAGAGTCGCCAGGAGTCCAACGCACGCAGCTACCCGCGGCGCATACCGCTGGCGCTCAAACGCGCCAAAGGTATTCATGTCGAGGACGTCGAAGGGCGGCGCTTCATCGATTGCCTGGCAGGCGCGGGCACCCTGGCGCTCGGGCATAACCATGCGGTGATTATCGAAGCGATCCAGCAAGTGATCACCGACGAGTTGCCGCTGCACACCCTGGACCTCACCACGCCGGTCAAGGACCAGTTCGTTCAGGACCTGTTCGGCCTGCTGCCACCAGCGCTGGCCGATGACGCGAAGATTCAGTTTTGCGGCCCGACCGGTACCGATGCGGTGGAAGCCGCGTTGAAGCTGGTGCGTACCGCTACCGGACGCAGCACGGTGTTGTCATTTCAGGGGGGGTATCACGGCATGAGCCAGGGCGCGTTGAGCCTGATGGGCAGCCTGGGGCCGAAAAAGCCGCTGGGTGCGTTGCTCGGTACAGGCGTGCAGTTTCTGCCATACCCCTATGATTACCGCTGCCCGTTCGGGCTCGGCGGCGAACAGGGCGTGCGCGCCAACCTGCATTACCTGGAAAACCTGCTCAACGACCCGGAAGCTGGCGTGCAATTGCCCGCGGCGGTCATCCTTGAAGTGGTGCAGGGCGAGGGCGGAGTGATCCCTGCTGATCTGGACTGGCTGCGCGGCGTGCGGCGTATCACCGAAAAGGCCGGCGTGGCGCTGATCGTCGATGAAATCCAGAGTGGTTTCGCGCGCACCGGCAAGATGTTTGCCTTCGAGCATGCCGGAATCATCCCGGACGTGGTGGTCATGTCCAAAGCCATCGGCGGCAGCTTGCCGTTGGCGGTTGTAGTCTATCGTTCCTGGCTGGACACCTGGCTGCCGGGCGCACACGCCGGGACGTTTCGCGGCAACCAGATGGCCATGGCTACCGGTTCTGCCGTAATGCGCTATCTTCAGGAGCACTCTATTTGCGAACACGCGACAGCCATGGGCGCGCGGCTGTCCGGGCATTTGCGTGCCTTGCAGCGTGACTTCCCGCAACTGGGCGATATTCGCGGGCGCGGGCTGATGCTCGGTGTCGAGCTGGTCGACCCGTCCGGTGCATGCGATGCACAGGGTCATCCTCCGGTATTTGCGCGTCTGGCCCCGCTGATCCAGCGTGAATGCCTCAAGCGCGGGCTGATTCTGGAGCTGGGTGGGCGACATGCCAGCGTGGTACGTTTTCTGCCACCGCTGATCATCACCGCCGAGCAGATCGACGAAGTGGCAGAGATCTTCGGTCGTGCGTTGAATGCCGCTGTCGCCCAGGTTTAATTTTTCGACGTAGTGATACGTTCAATCCCTATAGCTGCCATGAATTGGCACGGCAGCCCTGAACACACATGGAGAGCAGCAATGACTTCAGTATTCGATCGGGAAGACATCGTCTTTCAAGTTGTAGTCAACCACGAAGAACAGTATTCCATCTGGCCCGACTACAAGGCGATCCCCAACGGCTGGCGCACCGTGGGCAAAAGCGGCTTCAAGAAAGAATGCCTGGCCTACATCGAAGAAGTCTGGACCGACATGCGCCCCCTGAGCCTGCGCCAGAAAATGGAAGCGCAGACGGCCTGATTGAGCGTTATACACAAGTCCTGTGGGAGCGAGCTTGCTCGCGAAGAGGCCGGTACAGCCTTGACTATCGTGCGACGCTCCGCGTCGTCATGCCGTTTTGGACGCTCTGCGTCCTCTCGCGACCCAGAGCGTCGCGACCTGCATCTCCACGCTGGAGCGTGCGCAACGATAACTGACTATCGTGCGACGCTCCGCGTCGTCATGCCGTTCTGGACGCTCCGCGTCCTCTCGCGACCCAGAGCGTCGCGACCTGCATCCCCACGCCGGAGCGTGCGCAACGATAACTGACTATCGTGCGACGCTCCGCGTCGTCATGCCGTTCTGGACGCTCCGCGTCCTCTTTGCGACGCAGAGCGTCGAGATCTGCCGGAGCGTGAGCAACGATAACCTCACCCCTTGCCAGCCAGCACTCCGATAACCCCCTGAATATCCCCCTGCAACTCCGTCAGCGGATCAGCGCCATCAATCCCCAATACCAGCAACTTGCTGTCTGCCGCTTCAATTGCAGCCTTTACCGGCTCTGGCGGCTGACGATGATCAAGCACCAGCGCCACGTCGTTATCCTTGAGGGTCGCGCTCAGTTTGCTCAATGCCTCGGGCGTCCACTGTTCGTCGGTCAACACCTGAGTGTCGATCAGCTCCAGATTCAGCCCGCTGATCAGGTAGCCGAAGCGGTCTGACAAACTCACCACACTCAAATTGTCTGCACCGGCCAGTGCCGCTTCGCTGCTGGCACTCAGCTTGAGCAACTGCTGCTTGAACGCCGCCAGATTGGCCTCGATCTTCGGCTTCGCACTCGGTGCCAGGCGCACCAGGTCCGCCGCCAGCACATTGGCCATGCGCCCCATATTATTGCTCGCCAGCCACGGCTGACTGTTCAGCCCGTCAGTGCCTTGGCCCGGCTGCACGGCAATCCCCGGCAAACCGCCGTCCACCGGCCGCGCTGCATCAATCTCGACGATACGAATATTGCTGCGCCGTGCATTGGGGTAGAGCGGGTCATCGGCCCAGATCGAGCGCAAGCCGATCACCGCGTCGGCGTTGGTGGCCAGCCCGCGCAACGCATCGGCACCACGCCCGGTGAAATACGCCGTCTGACGCGAGCCCGGCAGATTGGCCGCGGCAGCGCGTTCCAGCATCACACCACTGTCCTTGAGCAGTATTTCGCCCAGGCCATAGGTGATCGGCAGGCTGGCCAGTACTCGCACCGGTTGCGGACTGTCAGTTTTGCTGTCGGCCGCCTGCAGGCTGTTGCTGAACAGGCCGGTCATGGCCAGCGCCAGGGTCAAGGTACGTAATGTAGGCATTTATCCAATATTCCCTTTCAGGCTCGGCAGCGTGCCGCGCGCGATGGCGGCGAGGGCGAAAGCCATGCCCGCCACCAGAATGATTGCCGCGCCGGACGGCACGGGCAGGTCGAAGACGATGGGCAGCAGGATGCCGCACAGTGTGCTGAACGTTGCAATGGCGACCGAAATCCAGAAAAACCCCTTGAGCGACTGACTCAACAGGCGTGCCGCCGCCGCTGGAATCACCAGCAACGCACCGACCAGAATTGCGCCAATGACTTTCACCGCAGCGACCGTGATCAGCGTCACCAGAATCACGAACAGGTAATCCAGCGTCTTCACCGCCACGCCGCGCACCGCAGCCAGTTGCGGGTTGAAGCTGGCCAGCATGATGCGGTTGTACAGCGGCAGGCTCAGGCCCATGACCAGCGAACCGACGATCAGCAGCACCAGCAGGTCATTGCCGTTGACGGTCAGTACCGAGCCGAACAGCACGTTTTCCAGGATGTGCACGTTGATCTTGCCAGCCAGCACCAGCAGCAGGCTTGCGCCGAGCGCCAGCGACACCGAGAGGAACACACCGATCAGCGTGTCCGGTGCCAGCCCGGTGCGGTTGCGCAGGTAGTTGAGGACGATACCGAACAGCAGGCAATAGCCGAACAGCGCGCCATAAGGCCCGGTGTACGGTTCGCCGAGCAGAATGCCGATCGCTACTCCGGTCAGTGCCGCATGGCCCACGGCTTCGGAGAAAAACGCGAAGCGCTTGACCACCACCAGTGTTCCCAGCCCGCCCAGCACCGGGCCGATCAACAGGCCGGCGAGCAGGGCGTTGACCACGAAACCGTAGGCCAGCGCCTCGGGCAGATAACCGGAAGAGGCGAGGCCCTGAATGAACAGGCGAAAGGTTTCGTAATCCATCACACGGCGCTCCCGTTAACAGCATCAGCAGTGCGCGGATGAGCAGAAAACAACGTCAGCAGGCGTTCCGGCGTCAGTGCCGTGGCGGCAGACTCGTCGAACAATACGCGGCGATTGAGCCCGGTCACCTGATCCGCCAGACGCCGCACCGCATCCAGATCGTGCTCGATCCATAGCACCGTTATACCGCTTCGGCGCCAGTCACCAAGCAGGCGCTCGAAGACTTGAATCCCTGCTTCATCCAGCGCCGACATCGGCTCATCCAGCACCAGCAATTGCGGGGCAGGAATCAGCCCCTGCGCCAGCAATACGCGCTGCCGTTCGCCACCGGAAAGCGCGCCCATGCGCCGTTTGCGCTTGTCCTGCATCCCGACCCGTTCCAGTGCCTCGCCAATCGCTGCCGCGTAGTGCTTCGACAAGCCCAAAAACGCCGGGCGTCGCTGACACATCGCAGCCATGAAATCGTCGACGGTCATCGGTAGGCCACGGTCGAACTCCAGCGCCTGCGGTACATAGCCAATCAGTCCTGGAGCAGCAGGCCACAGCAGGCTCAATTGGCCCTGATGCGGTGTCTGCCCAAGCAGGGTCTTGATCAGCGAGCTTTTGCCACCGCCGTTCGGGCCGACCAGTGCGTGTACGCTGCCGGCGCGCACATTGAAGTGAACCTGATCGAGAATCGTGGTGCGCCCGAGGGTCAGGCTGACCTGATTGAATTCGATGCCCGGCCCCTGGCTGGCGATGTCGAGGTGCTGTGCAGCCGTCATGCGCCCGACTCCTGAATGGCCCGTACCACTGTGTCCAGGTTGCCGGCCATCTCCTTTTCGTATTTGTCGGCGGTGTATTCGCCATAGGAAATATGCGACAGCGGGTACAGCTTGACCCCGGATTCACGCTGAATGGTCTCGACGTAGGTGGACGGGAAATCCATCTCCGAGAAGATCACCTTCACGTCCAGTTCGCGCAGTTGGTCGATGGTTTTTTTCAACTGGCTCGGGCTGGGCTCGATGCCATGCGCCGGTTCAACCACGGCGGTGACTTCCAGGCCGAATTCGCGCAGCAGGTAGTCGTAGGCGGCATGTACCGTGGCCACGCGCAGGTCGGCGTTGGGTGCCTTGGTCAGTTTGGCGAGCGCATCGGCGCGCATCTGACGCAGGCGCTTGCCGTAGGCGCGGGCGTTGGCGGTGTAGGTTTTGGCATTGTCCGGGTCCAGCTTGCCCAACTCGCGGGCGATAGTGTTGACCTGCGCAATGGACGCACTGATCGACAGGAAGGTGTGCGGGTTGACCACTTTGCCGGCACCTCGCGCCGCCACCCCGGTGGCCGCCAGCAACGGCACATCGGCATTGGCCTCGATGGTCTTGATGTTCGGCGTTTCACTGGCGGCGATCATGCGGTCGGCAAAGTCGTCGTGGCCGACACCGTTGAGCACGATCACGTCCAGTGAGCCGATGCGCTTGATGTCCTCGGCGCGCGGCTCATAGGCATGCGGATTGAAGCCCGCCGGGATCAGCGGCACAACGTCGGCCTTGTCGCCGACAATATTGCTCACGTAGCTATAGTAAGGGTGCAGGGTAATGCCGATGCGCAGGCGTTTGGCCGGTTCGGCGGCAAAGCTGGACGGCGCCAGCAGGGCGACCATCAGCCCCGTCAGCAGGACGCGCAGCAAGGGACGGCGTTTGAATGAAATAGGCATGGGCAAGCGGTCTTCTTTCAAAGGAATGCGGAGTTTCAGTGCGGGTGCTGACGGGTCACGCCAGCATCGAATTGCGCGACGACCTGTTTCCAGCCTGAATCGATCAAGGCCCGGTCACTGAGGTCGCTGACCGCCGCCGGCGAGGCGTTGCGGTTGATCCAGATGTCCGGCTGCTCGCCGGAATCGACACGCATCAGAAACGAACCGGCCACGCTCGGCGTCCGGCTCAGTCCCAGGTAGGACTGCTCGATCATCTGCCAGGCATGGTCGCCACGGCTCACCGAACTGGCATCCGTGGCGAACGGCGCAAAGCCTTCGTCGCCCAGTTGCTGCGGGGTGATCGGTGTCTGCTGCTCGCTGGCCAGCAGGCGGATTTCGTCGAGGGTCACGCGCAGGTCGGCGTAAATGCCTTGTTCCGCAGCGCTCAGGTCGCGTCGTGCGTCCAGTTGGTAGATGGCAATGCTGTGCGTTTCCCGGGTATCACGATGCAGGCTGATCACGCCTGCAGCGCAGCCAAGGATCAACAGGCACAGCACCAGCACATACAGGGTTTCATGCCCGGCGCCTGCCGGACGGACGATGTGTCGGGTTGGTGTGCTCATGGGGCCTGGATATCCGCCTGATCGATTTCCACCACGTGACCGGGACCGGCGTCGAACAGCACGTAGAACTCGGAGGCGGGGCGTTTGAAGGTCACCGTCGAGTCTTCGCCGAGCTTGCCGGGCACCAGGATGGTTTCGTCGTAGCCGATCACGTCCAGGGTCACACCCGGCGCACCACTGCCGTCGGAAAAACCGCCAGTGCAGCGGATCTGCTCGGTGTCGATCTGTTTGCATTCGCACATCGGGTTATGCGCCAGGGCGTTGCCGCTCAGGCCAAGCAGGCACAGGGCACTGGCCGTCAGCCAGCGCAGGGAAGGGCGGGCACTCATGGTTGGGCTCCTTGTTTTTTCAGCCACGCCACGGTGCTGGGCGAAGCCTGTTGCAGGGGAATGGAAGTCTGATGCACGGCGCCGTCCCAGCCTTCCATGGTGATCCACAGCTCGGCGTCGGGATCGGTGTTTTGCGCGATCTGCATGAAGGCGCTCATGCGGTAGCCGCCACCGAAGAAAATCACCCCGGCGGTGCGCAGGCTGCGCGGTTTGCCGATGCGCAGATAAGTGGCCTTGACCCGGTCGATGCAGGCGTTGCACAGCGCTGCGTTGAAACTTTTCATGTAGCCCGAAGGACCGGACAGTCGCGGCGCTTCGTTGCGGTCCTCTGCCAGACGCAGGCTCCACGGGCCGACCTGAATTTCGCCGACCTCGCGCTGGCCGAGGCCCTGATCACCGCGGTCCAGCGCGTTGTCGGAGAAGTACTTGGGCATGAAACCCAGCGGGATCAGCACCAGCAGCACGTTGATATGAAAGCGCCATTTGTGCCAGAAACGGCTCAGTGGCGATGCAGGTTGTGCAACAGCGGCGGCCTTGCTCACAGACTGTTCTCCGGGGTGCGGGTCGCCAGCGGCGAGGGCGTGGTGTTTCGTGGGGTTGCAGCGGCCGTTGCCGGGCGGGTTCGGGCTTCACGCTTGAGGGCATTGAGCGTCGCCAGCGCGGTGCGCTTGCTCCAGATCAGCAACCCGCTGAGCACCATCATGCTCAACAGCAGGCCGAAGAACGCCCAGATCAGCTTGATCCAGATACCGCCGAAGTCGCCGGTGTGCAGTGGGCGCATGGATTCGGTGACGAACTCCAGCTTGTTGCGGTCCGACAACAGGTGTGACGCTGCGATTTCGCCACTGTACGGGTTGATTTCGGCGGTCTGAAACATCAGCGGATACCAGCTGCGCCCGCCAACCTGCATGTTGCTGTAGGCATTGAAGGGCGGAGTGATGAAGCTTGCTTCAAGACCTGGAATCCGCTCCTTGGCGATTTCCACGGCCTTTTCCAGACTGATGGTCTGTGCCGGGCGGCCGTCGGCAGTCAGCGGCACGGCGCTGTGTGGAATGATCGAGGCAACCTGGGATTTGCTCGAGATACTGATCTGGTTATCGCCAAGAATTGCCTGAATCAAAAACCACGTGCCGGTGATGGAAATCACCGCAATGAACCAGATCGACCAGACGCCGCTGAGGCGATGCAGGTCGCCCCAGAAAATCCGTGGACCCTGGCTGAAACGTACGGGTTTGAAAAAGCCGCGCCAGAATTTCTTGTAGACCACCAGCCCGGTCACCAGCGACGCCAGCAATGGCAGGCCGAGAATCGACACCAGGTACCAGCCCCACGAATAACCGTTGGTAAACGGCACCAGCCACCAGCCGTGCAGCGCGCGGGTGAAGCGGCGGAAGTCGAACGACGGGGTAATGCCCTGAATCACCCCGGTGTAAGGGTTGACGTAAGCCGGGACCGAACGCCCGTCGGGGTAGGTGATGAACACGCTCAAGGCGAAGTAGTCGCCGTCCGGCTGCATGATGGTGCCGACGATCAGGTCCGGTTCGTTGCGTTCGATGGTGGCGCGAATCTGTTCGAAGTTCAGGCGCGGGGCATCGTCGGAAGGGCGGTTGTCACGCATCTCCGGGTTGGCCAGCCACATGATTTCCTTGCTGACCACGGCCAGTGTGCCGGTCACACAGACGATCAGCACGAAGAACCAGATCGGCAGGGCCAGCCAGCTGTGGACGAGAAACCAGATTTTTGAACGGGACTTCTTCGACATGGATAAACAATCTCGATTCGCGATGTGGCGCGGACGTCAGGTGAGCGCTCTTTTTAGTACGCGCGGGCGTATAAGGCCTCGCATTCAGTTAAAGACGAATGAGGGCCAGATTCCTGTAAGAGCTTTTTGCGTTTTAAATGCAAAAAAATGTTTCAGCGCGGGCGAACGCCTTCGCATGCCCCATGAATGGGGTGGTACGGCTAATTTTTCAGCGGCGCAGTACGTTCAATCTGGACATTGGTGTTGCGCCAGGCCGCAGGGGCTCGGGCGCTTTTGCCATCAAGGGAGAGACATCATGAGTCATGCGTTGAGTTTGGATATCCGGCCGCTGCTGGCAGGGGCGGGCAGCTTGCCGATGCTGGTACAGGCACCCGAGCCCGGTCTGGACTTGATGGAAGCGCTGGGCGAACTCAAGCCTCTGGTCGCCGGGCACTTGTACAGCGCTGGCGGGATTCTGTTTCGCGGCTTCGAAGTGGGCGGCGCAGAGGCATTTCGCGAGTTCGCCGCCGGTTTCGGCGATCCGCTGCTCAATTACGAGTTCGGCTCTACGCCGCGCAGCAACGTCACCAAAGGCGTGTACACCTCGACCGAGTACCCGGCGCACCAGAGCATACCGCTGCACAACGAGCAGGCCTACACGCTGGAATGGCCGATGAAGATCTGGTTCTACAGCATGATCGCGGCGCAGACAGGTGGCGAAACACCGATCGCCGACAGCCGCGAAATCTACCGACGCATTCCGGCGCGCATTCGCGAGCGCTTTGTCGAAAAGAAACTGATGTACGTGCGTAACTACGGCAACGGGCTCGATGTGGAATGGAGTCAGGTATTCAATACCGAAGATGAGTCCGTGGTCGAAGCCTACTGCCGGGCGCACAACATCGAGTGCGAATGGAAAGACGACGGCGAACTGCGCACCCGCCAGATCTGCCAGGCAATATCGCGCCACCCGGTGACCCACGACACCGTCTGGTTCAACCAGGCGCACCTGTTCCACATCTCCAACCTGCAGCCGGAAGTGCGCGAAACCCTGCTCGACGTAGTGGACGAAGAAGACCTGCCGCGCAACGTCTACTACGGCGACGGCTCGCCCCTCGAAGAAACCCTGCTGGACGAAATTCGCGGCGTACTTGATGAATGCACCGTCAGCTTCCCATGGCTGGAAAACGACGTACTGATGCTCGACAACATGCTCACCGCCCATTCCCGCGCACCCTTCACCGGCAAACGCAAAGTGGTGGTGGCCATGGCACAGGGGCATTCGGATAAGTAAACGCCTTTGCCTGCTTTGGCCCCATCAAAGTAGGTCGCCGAGGGGCGAAAAGGTGACCTGAGTCGAACCTCAGTCTACCTGAGGTCACAGAGCCGCTGTGTGATGCAGAGCGTGGGGACGATAGTCACAGAGTGCGCAATGGCCTCTTCGCGAGCCAGCTCGCTCCCACAACATGGCATGTGGCATTACCACGCGTGAGCGTGCATAACGATGGTTGTCCGGCTTGTGATTATCATGCCTGCGCTCCGCGTAGGCATGCAGTTCTGGACGCTCTGCGTCCTCTCTTCAGTGCGCGGTGCAATGCAGAGCCTCACCCCCGAGAAACCTTTCTAAATATTTCCTCGCCAATTCGTTCTTGTTGATACGACCCCGCCCGACGGTCAGCCCCACTCAGCAAGGATCGACCCATGAACCCCGAACACGCCCAGAAACTCGCTCGCCGCTTTGTCGAGTTACCCCTTGAAAAACGCCGCCTGTTCCTCGATGGCATGCGCAAGGAGAACATGGATTTCTCGCTGTTCCCGATCCCTTCCTGTGCCGGGCTGGCCGAGCGTGACGGTCTGTCCTATGCCCAGCAACGTATGTGGTTTCTCTGGCAACTGGACCCGCACAGCGCGGCCTACAACCTGCCGATGTCGGTATGCCTGAACGGTCCTTTGGAGCTGCCTTTGCTGGAGCGGGCCTTCAGTGCGCTGGTCGAGCGACATGAAAGCCTGCGCACCACCTTCGGCCAGGAGGGCGACCGGGCGTTTCAGCGTGTCGCGCCGCCATCGCCAGTGAGCATCCGCCTGACCGACCTGAGCGCTTTGCCGCCCGGGCAGGGCTGGGCCAGTGCGCGTCAGGCCATCGCCGAACAGGCCGCGCAAACCTTCGATCTGCAGCGCGGGCCGCTGTTCACCGTGCAGGTGCTGCGTCTGGCCGAACAGGAGCACCTGCTGCTGCTCAACCTGCACCACATGATCACCGATGGCTGGTCGATGAACGTGCTGATCGACGAATGGCTGCGCGGCTACGACGCGCTGCTGGCCGGTAAACCGCTACCTTTTCAGCCGCTGCTTGTGCAGTACCGCGATTACGCGGTCTGGCAACGCAGCTGGCTGGAAGCCGGTGAGCAGGAGCGTCAGCTGGACTACTGGCGCAGCCACCTGGGCGACGAGCATCCGCTGCTGGAGCTGCCCACCGACCGTCCCTATCCGGCCTTGCCCAGCCACGACGGCGCTCGCCTGGAACTGGCACTGGAGCCCGAGCTGCTGCGCAACCTGAAAAGCCTCGCGCAACGCCAGGGCGTGACCCTGTTCGTGGTGCTGCTGGCGACCTTCAAAAGCCTGCTGCATCGCTACAGCGGGCAGACCGATATCCGTGTCGGCGGCCTGATCGCCAACCGCACCCGTAGCGAAACCGAAGGGCTGGTCGGCTGCTTCATCAATACTCAGGTACTGCGCAGTGCAGTGACGGCGCAGACCCGCTTCGTCGACCTGTTGAATATCGTCCGCGATGCCTCGACCGGTGCCCAGGCGCATCAGGAGTTGCCATTCGACGCCATCATCGACGCCCTGCAGCCGGAGCGCAGTCAGAGCCATAACCCTTTATTTCAGGTGATGTTCAATCACCAGCCGGTGGTGGCTGACCTGCTCGACAAGCAGTTGAGCGGCGGCCTGCGCGTGGCCAATCTGCCTGCCGAACAACAGGCACTGGCGCAACGCTCGCACGCCGCCGCCAGCGACCTGATGCTGGCCACCAGCGGTGAAGGCGAGCAACTGCATGCCGCCTTCACCTACGCCACCGACATTTTTGACGAGTCGACCATCGCTCGTCTGGCCGGGCACTGGCGCAACCTGTTGGCCTCGGTGTGTGCCGATCCGCTGCAGACCATCGCCGAACTGTCGATGCTCTCGGCCGACGAGTGCACGCAACTGCTGGATGTCGACAGCGCCACCAAAGCCGACACCACAACCCCCGCGCATCGCCAGTTCGAAGCACAAGTGCAGCGCACGCCGCGGGCCCCGGCATTGATCCTCGCCGGTGAAGGCCAAGCGCCCAGCCTGAGTTACACCGAACTGAATGAGCGCAGCAACCGTCTGGCCTGGCAACTGCGTGAGCAAGGTGTCGGCGCAGACGTGCTGGTCGGCGTGGCGCTGGGTCGTTCGCTGGACATGCCCGTGGCGCTGCTCGCCGTGCTCAAGGCTGGCGGCGCTTATGTACCGCTGGACCTGAATGCGCCGAGCGAACGCTTGCGTCATGTGTTGGCGGACAGTGGCGTGAAACTGCTGCTGACCCACAGCGATCAGCTGACCAGGCTGCCTGAGCCGGCTGACATTCAATGCCTGTGCATCGATCGGATGAGCAGCGAAGCCGCCAGCGTGCAAAACCTCGACGGCCCGATCGATCCGGCCAGTCTGGCCTACGTGATTTACACCTCGGGGTCGACCGGGCGGCCCAAAGGCGTGGCGATCAGTCATGCGGCGCTGGCCGAGTTCGTCACCCTGGGGGCGGACTACAGTGACCTGCGCGAAAGCGACCGGGTCCTGCAATTCGCCACCCACAGCTTCGATGGCTTCGTCGAGCAGTTCTACCCACCGTTGTGTCGCGGTGCGGCCGTTGTCCTGCGTGACGAACGCCTGTGGGACAGTGCCACCTTCCATCAGACCATCGTCGAGCACGGCGTGACCCTCGCCGACTTGCCAGCGGCCTACTGGCTGACGCTGGTTCAGGACTTCGCCGCCAGCCCGCCCGCACATTACGGCGCGCTACGCCAGGTGCATGTCGGCGGCGAAGCCATGGCCGTGGAAGGTCTGCACCTGTGGCGCAAGGCAGGGCTGGGGCATGTACGCCTGCTCAATACCTACGGCCCGACCGAAGCCACCGTGGTGTCGAGCATTCATGATTGCAGCACGCTGACCCCGCCGCAGGTGTCCTGGCGCGGCGTGCCGATCGGTCAGGCGCTGGCAGGACGACGCCTGTACGTTCTCGACGATCAAATGAACCTGCTGCCGCAAGGTGCGGTGGGCGAGCTGTACATCGGCGGTCCTGGCCTGGCGCGGGGTTATCACGCCCAGCCCGGCCTGAGCGCCGAACGTTTCGTCGCCGATCCGTTTGTCAGCGGTGAGCGCCTGTACCGTACCGGCGACCGCGCCCGACTGCGCGCCGATGGCGCTGTCGAGTACATTGGCCGGGTCGATCATCAAGTGAAAGTTCGCGGTTTCCGTATCGAGCTGGGCGAGGTCGAATCGCGCCTGCAGCAATGCACGGGCGTGCGCGAGGCTGTGGTGCTGGCCGTCGAACTGGCGGGCGGCACGCAGCTGGTCGCCTACGCCGTGCCGGACGTTGCCGCCACCACAGAGGCCAAACAGTCGGCCCTGCGCCAAAGCATCCGCATCCAGCTGCAAGCCTGCCTGCCGGATTACATGGTGCCGACGCACATGCTGCTGTTGCCCGAATTGCCCCTGACGCCCAGCGGCAAGCTGGACCGCAAGGCATTGCCAGCCCCCGACGCAAGCCAGTTGCAGGCGCGTTATCGGGCGCCGCGCAGCGAGGTGGAAATCTGCCTGGCGGCCATCTGGCAGGACGTCCTGCATGCGCCTCAGGTGGGTCTGGACGATCACTTTTTCGAACTGGGCGGGCATTCGCTGCTCGCCGCGCAAGTCATCGCCCGGATCAAGACGCAGTTGGGCATCAGCCTGCCGCTGCGCACTCTGTTTGAAAAGCCGCTGCTCAGTGAACTCGCCGTCGAAGTGGCAGCGCTGACCGACAACAGCACGGACAACGACTGGAGCGACATGGACCAGTTCATGGATTCACTGGAGGAATTCGGCGCATGACCGGGACCACTGCTGCACGCATCGCGAAACGTTTTGTCGGCCTGTCGCTGGAGCAACGCCAGCAGTTCCTCGCCCGGTTGCGCCAGGAAGGCAAGGATTTCAGCCTGTTGCCGGTACCGGTCAGTCGGCATGATGTCAGCGCCATTCCGCTGTCCTTCGCTCAGCAACGCCTGCTGTTCCTCTGGCAGCTCGATCCCTCGAGCGACGCCTACAAGATGACCACCGGCCTGCATCTGCACGGCACGTTGAACGAGTCGGCGTTGCGTCGTGCGTTCGATCACCTGATCGAGCGCCACGAGGTGCTGCGCACGGTGTTTCACACTGATAGCGATCAGGCGCAGCAAGTACTGTTGCACGACCAGACAATCGCGTTGGAGTGTATCGATCTGGCCGGTTTGACCGATGTCGAACTGCGCGATGCCGAGCTGGCGCTGCGAGTGGCCACCGTCACGGGCCAACCGTTTGATCTGCGCACGGGGCCGCTGTTGCGCGCGCACCTGTTTCGCCTCGCGGACGATGAACATGTGCTGGTCGTGAGCATGCACCACATCGTCTCCGACGGCTGGTCGATGGACGTGATGATTCAGGAGTTCGTGCACTGCTATCAGGCGTACTGCGAAGGCCGTGAGCCCGCGCTGCCCGAACTACCGCTGCAATACGCCGATTATGCGATCTGGCAGCGCAGCTGGCTGGAGGCGGGCGAGGGCTCACGTCAGCTGGACTACTGGCGTAAGCAGTTGGGCGAAGAGCAACCGCTGCTGGACGCCGCACCGGATTTCCCGCGTCCGGCCACGCAGAGCTACCGGGGTGAGCACCTGCGCTTCGATTTCGGTGCTGACCTGTCGCGGCGGCTCAACGCCTTTGCGCGCACGCAGGGCATGACCCTGTTCATGCTGGTGCTGGCCGGCTTTTCGCTGTTTCTGTCGCGCAAGGCCGGGCAGCGCGATATCCGCATCGGCGTGCCGAATGCCAACCGCGGTCGTGCGGAAACCGAAGGGTTGATCGGCTTCTTCATCAATACTCAGGTTTTGCGCTGCCAAGTGGACGAACGCCTGAGCTACCTTGACCTGCTGGCGCAGATTCGCGACACCTCGTTCGGTGCGCAGGCGCATCAGGACGTGCCCTTCGAGCAACTGGTCGATCAACTGGCGCCCGAGCGCAGCCTGGGGCACAACCCGCTGTTCCAGGCCAAGTTCAACCAGAACGTGGTCCTCAAGCAGAAAACTGCGCTGAGGCTGGCCGGGCTGGAGGTCAGCGAGTATGCCTTCGACAAACAGGGCGCGCATTTCGACCTGGCGCTGGACATCACTGACGACGGCACACTGATCCACGGCGACATGGCCTACGCCAGCGACCTGTATCGACGCTCGACCGTCGAAGGCTTCATTCCTGAACTGCTCGCGCTGTTCGAAACCCTGCTCGACGCGCCGCAGGCACCGCTGTTCAGCCTGGGAGCACTCGCGGTCGAGCCAAGGCGCGACGCTCGCGAACCCGCGCCGCACATGCTGCAACTCTGGGACCGACAGGTCGAACGGCAGCCTCATGCCCAGGCAGCTCGCTGCCTGGAGCGCACGCTGACCACGCTGCAACTGGAGCAGGCCGCCAATCAGCTGGCTCATCACCTGATCCGCATGGGCATCAGCGAGGGCCGGCCGGTCGCAGTATTGATGGAGCGTTCGCTGGACTGGCTGACGGCCGTGCTGGCGATTTTCAAGGCCGGCGGCGTGTACATGCCGCTGGACGTCAAAGCCCCCGATGCGCGACTGCAACAGATGCTGCTCAATGCGCAGGCCGGGGTGTTGCTGTGTGCCGAGGGTGATGTGCGGCAGACGTCACTGGGTGTTGCCGGTTGTCAGGGCCTGACCTGGACGCCTGCGCTGTGGCAGGACCTGCCTGTCAGCCGCCCCGACATCCTGTCTTCAGCCGATTCGGCGGCCTACGTCATTCATACCTCCGGCTCGACTGGCCAGCCAAAAGGGGTGCTGGTCAGCCAGGGTGCGCTGGCCAGTTACCTGCGCGGCTTGCTGGAACAGCTGCAACTGGCCCCCGAGGCAAGCATGGCGCTGGTCTCGACCATCGCCGCCGACCTCGGCCATACCGTGCTGTTCGGCGCGCTGTGTTCGGGACGCACCTTGCATGTGTTGACCGAGGCGCTGGGTTTCGACCCGGATGCCTTCGCGGCGTACATGGACGAGCATCAGGTGGGCGTGCTGAAAATCGTCCCCGGCCATCTGGCCGCGCTGTTGCAGGCCGGTCAGCCAGCCGACGTGCTGCCGCAGCATGCGCTGATTGTCGGCGGCGAAGCCTGCTCGCCCGTGCTGATCGAGCAGGTGCGTCAGCTCAAGCCGGGTTGCCGGGTGATCAACCACTACGGGCCGAGCGAAACCACCGTTGGTGTGCTGACTTATGAGGTGCTGATGTCGCTCCCACAGGATGCATGTGTATCCACTGGGGTGAACGTTGGCGACCCTCTGCGCAGCGTGCCAGTCGGCACATCGTTGCCTGGGGCCAGTGCTTATGTGCTGGACGACGTGTTGAACCCTGTGGGCACTCAGGTTGCCGGCGAGCTGTACATCGGCGGCGACAGCGTGGCGCTGGGCTATATCAGCCAGCCCGCGCTGACCGCCGAGCGCTTCGTGCCGGACCCGTTCGCGAAGGATGGCGCGCGCGTCTACCGCAGCGGCGACCGCATGCGCCGCACTCATCAGGGTCTGCTGGAGTTCATCGGCCGGGCCGACGATCAGGTCAAAGTGCGCGGCTATCGTGTCGAGCCAGCAGAGGTCGCGCGGATGTTGCTGGGCCTGGCTTCGGTGACGCAGGTCAGCGTACTGGCGTTGCCCATCGATGACGATCAGACCCGCCTGCAACTGGTGGCCTACTGCGTGGCGGCAGGCGGGGCTGACCTGAGTGTCGACAGCTTGCGCGAGCAACTGGCTGCGCGCTTGCCGGACTACATGGTGCCCGCGCAGATCATGCTGCTGGACAGTCTGCCACTGACCGCCAACGGCAAGCTCGACAAGCGCGCCTTGCCCAAGCCTGGCGTGGTCAAACAGCGCTACACCGCGCCAGTCGGCGAGATCGAGGAAAAGCTCGCCGCCGTGTGGGCGGATGTCCTCAAGCTGGAACAGGTCGGCAGCACCGACAACTTCTTCGAGCTGGGCGGCGATTCGATCCTCAGTCTGCAGATCATCGCCCGCGCCAAGCGTCAGGGCATCAAGCTCAGCCCCAAGCAGCTGTTCGAAAAGCAGACCATCGGCCAACTGGCCTCGGTGGCGAAACTGATTCAGAAAAAGCCCGCCGCCGTGGCAGAGCAGATCAGCGGTTCGTTGCCGTTGCTGCCGATTCAGGCGCGTTTCTTCGAGCTGGACATCCCCGAGCGTCAGCACTGGAATCAGGCGCTGATGCTCAAGCCGTTGCAAACGCTGGAGGCCACTTATCTTCAGACTGCATTGACTGAGCTGGTCGAACAGCACGACGCACTGCGCTTGGGTTTCACCCAGCAGAGCGGCCAATGGCAGGCCACCTTCGGCGCGCTGAACACTCGTGAGCTGGTCTGGACCCATGAGCTGGACAGCATCGAGCGCTTGCCTGAGCTGGCTGATGAGGCGCAGCGCAGCCTGGACCTGAAAAACGGCCCGCTGCTGCGTGCCGTGCTGATCAACCTGCCACAAGGCGAACAGCGCCTGTTGCTGGTGATTCACCATCTTGTGGTGGACGGCGTGTCATGGCGGGTGTTGCTGGAAGATCTGCAACAGGCGTACCGCGCCCTGGCGCAAGGCCAGCCGGTAGCACTCGCGGCAAAGACCACGTCGCTCCAGCGTTGGGCCGAGCAATTGCAACAGTATGCGACCGGCCAGAAGCTGAACACCGAGCGCGATTACTGGCTGCAGGCCTTGCAGGGTGCAGACCAGCCGCTGCCTCGCGACAAGCCCGAAGGCACGATGCGCAATCGCGACGCGGCGCATGCCTCTTCCTGGCTGAGCCGGGACCTGACCCACAAGCTTCTGAAAGTCGCGCCCGCCGCGTACCGCACGCAAGTCAACGATCTGCTGCTGACGGCGCTGGCCCAGGTCCTCTGCGAATGGAGCCAGCAGCCCTCGGTGCTGATCCAGCTGGAAGGGCATGGCCGTGAAGACCTGTTCGACGATAGCGATCTGAGCCGCACCGCAGGCTGGTTCAGCAGCCTGTTTCCGGTGCGCCTCACGCCGCAGATCGCGCCGGGGGCAAGCCTGTGCGGCATCAAGGAGCAATTGCGTGCGGTGCCCGACAAGGGCATTGGTTACGGCGTGTTGCGCTATATGGGCGAGGCGTCTTTCGCGCAGCAGTTGGCTGCCTTGCCGCAGGCGCGGGTCACGTTCAATTACCTGGGCCAGTTCGACGGCAGCTTCAACGAACACCAAGGCGCGCTGTTCGTACCGAGTGCCGACAGTTCAGGCACTGCGCTGTGCGAGGACGGGCCGCTGGGCAACTGGCTGAGTCTCAACGGTCAGGTGTTCGACGGCCAGTTGCAACTGGACTGGAGCTTCAGCCGCGAGGTGTATCACGCCTCGACCATCGACACCCTGGCGCGTCGCTACGAGCAGGCGCTGACCACCCTGATCGAACATTGCACGGCCGGGCATCAAGGCGTCACGCCTTCGGACTTCCCGCTGGCGCGCCTCACCCAGACGCAGCTTGACGAGCTGCCGATTGCTGTGGGCCAGATCGAGGATATCTACCCGCTGTCGCCGATGCAGCAGGGCATGCTGTTTCATTCGCTGTTCGATGAAGGCGCGGGCAACTACATCAATCAGTTGCGGGTGGACATTCGCGGGCTGGATGTGCCGCGTTTCCGCAACGCCTGGCAGGCCGCGGTGGACAAGCACGACGTGCTGCGCAGCGGTTTTGTCAGCCAGCGCGAGCAGTCGCTGCAAGTGGTGCAGCGTCAGGCCGAGGTGCCTTTTGTCGAGCTGGATGCGCGCGGTCAGCCGGAAAGCTGGCTCGACGACTGGGCGCAGGCCGATCGTCAGCAGGGCTTCGATCTGGCACACGGACCATTGTTGCGCCTGGCCGTGTTGCGCACCGCCAAAGACGCGTGGCATCTGGTGTATACCAGCCACCATATCCTCATGGATGGCTGGAGCAGCTCGCGCCTGCTCGGTGAAGTGCTGCAACGCTACAGCGGGCAGATGCCAGCGAAACAGGCGGGTCGCTATCGTGATTACATTCAGTGGCTACAACATCAGGATGCCGCCCTCAGCGAGCGTTTCTGGACTGCGGAGCTGGCGGAACTGGACGAGCCGACCCGCTTGCTGCAAGCGTTCAAGTCTTCGGCCGAGGGGCAGGGTTACGGCGACTACATCCAACTGATCGACAACGACGGCACCCGACGCCTGAACGCGTTTGCCCGCGAGCAGCGCGTCACCCTCAATACGCTGCTGCAATCGGCCTGGCTGTTGCTGCTGCAACGCTATACCGGCCAGTCCAGCGTGACCTTTGGCGCGACAGTGGCCGGGCGTCCGGCCGAGTTGCAGGGTATCGAAGAACAGCTGGGGCTGTTCATCAACACCCTGCCGGTCATCGCCAGCCCGCGTGCCGAGCAGACGGTGGCCGACTGGGTGCAGCAGGTACAGACGAAGAACCTTGCCCTGCGCGAGCATGAGCACACGCCGCTGTATGACATCCAGCGCTGGGCGCGCAACAGTGGCGAGGCGTTGTTCGACACCATTCTGGTGTTCGAAAACTACCCGGTGTCCGAAGCCCTGCAACGTGCGCCGGACGGTCTGGCCTTCAACGACCTGCGCAATCAGGAGCAGGCGCATTACCCGCTGACCCTGGTGGTCGAGGCCAATGAGGTGCTGTCGGTGCGTTTCAGCTACGACCGCCAGCACTTCAGCGCCGAAGGCATTCTGCAGCTGGCGGCGCATTTCGATCACCTGCTGCAGAGTCTCTGCGCATCGGCAACCACGCGAATCGGCGAACTGGCATTGCCAACCGCCTGGACGCAAAGCGTGCAGCGCTACCCGAGCGAGCACTGCGCCCATCAACGCATTGAAACCCAGGCCGAGCGCACACCGTTGGCCATCGCTCTGAGCTTCGGTGACGAGCAACTGAGCTATCAACAGCTCAACTGCCGCGCCAACCAGTTGGCCCATAAACTGCGTGAGCAGGGCGTCGGCCCGGATGTTCGCGTCGGGCTGGCCGCTGAACGTAGTCTGGAAATGATCGTGGGAATGCTGGCGATCCTCAAGGCCGGTGGCGCTTACGTACCGCTGGACCCGGATTACCCGCAGGATCGCCTGAGCTTTCTGATGCAGGACAGCGGTATCGAATTGTTGCTGACTCAAGCGCATTTGCTGGGTCAGTTGCCGATTCCTGCACACGTTCAAACCCTGGATCTGGCTGATGCGCTGAACGATTACAGCACGGAAAACCCGCTCAACCAAACCGCGCCGGCCAACCTGGCCTACGTGATCTACACCTCGGGCTCGACCGGCAAACCCAAAGGCACCTTGCTCGCCCATCACAACCTGATGCGCTTGTTCGCGGCCACAGATGACTGGTTCACATTCAGCGAAAAGGACGTGTGGACGCTGTTCCATTCCTTTGCCTTCGACTTCTCGGTCTGGGAGATCTTTGGCGCACTGCTGCATGGCGGCCGACTGGTCATCGTGCCCCGCGAAGTGACCCGCTCGCCGGAAGATTTCCATGCACTTCTGGTCGAACAGCAGGTCACGGTGCTCAACCAGACACCGTCGGCGTTCAAGCAGTTGATGCGTGTGGCGTGTGATTCGCCTGTACCGATGTCACTGGAAAAAGTCATCTTCGGCGGCGAAGCGCTGGACGTCGCCAGCCTGAAGCCGTGGTTCGACCGTTTTGGTGATCAGGCAGCGCAGTTGATCAACATGTACGGCATCACCGAAACCACGGTTCACGTGACCTACAGGCCAATAACCGAGGCCGACACGCAAAACCCGGCCAGCCCGATTGGCGAGGCGATTCCCGACCTGTCGTGGTATGTGCTGGACGCTGATTTCAACCCGGTTGCCCAAGGTTGCAGCGGCGAGTTGCACATCGGCCATGCCGGTCTGGCGCGGGGTTATCACAACCGCGCGGCGCTGACCGCCGAACGCTTTGTGCCGGACCCGTTTTCCAGCGATGGCAGCCGCCTGTACCGCACCGGCGACCTGGCGCGTTATCGGGCTGGTGGGATGATCGACTACGTCGGGCGTATCGACCACCAAGTTAAGATTCGCGGCTTCCGTATCGAGCTGGGCGAAATCGAAGCGCGGCTGCGAGCGCACCCGGCCGTGCGCGAGGTGAGCGTGCTGGCGCTGGAAGGGCAGTTGGCGGCGTACCTGGTGCCTACCGAGCCTGATCAGGATCAGACAACCCTGCGTGAAACGCTGAAAAGCCAACTCAGGGCGCACTTGCCCGATTACATGGTGCCTACCCATTTCATCGTTCTCGACAGCATGCCGTTGACCGCCAATGGCAAGCTGGACCGCAAGGCGCTGCCTGCGCCGGACGCCAGTCAGTTGCAGGCCACCTACAGCGCCCCGCGAGGCGAGCTGGAGCAGCAACTGGCAGCGATCTGGGCCGATGTGTTGAAGATCGAGCGGGTCGGTCGCAGTGACAACTTCTTCGAGTCGGGCGGGCATTCGCTGCTGGCGGTGCAGATGCTCGTGCGGGTGCGCGAACAGTTGCAGCACGAGGTCAGCCTCAAGGAGGTCTTCGAGCAACCGGTGCTGGCGGACTTCAGCGCCACGCTGCAGGAAAAAAATGGCGAAAGTGGCCACGCGCAGGACGAATTGACTAAATCACTGGAGGCACTCAAACGTTTATCAGCGGAGGAAATTGATAATTTGATTGCTTAGCAGGAGAGACCCCAGTGCAACAGTTGCTTGACTCCGTTAAATCGCTGTCCGCCCGTGAACGCAAGGCGCTGGCGGTGCTGCTCAAGCGTCAAGGGGTGAATCTCTACGGGGTCACGCCGATCGCAGTGCGGGAGACGCAGGTGCCGTCCGCGCTCTCCTACGCGCAGCAGCGGCAATGGATCATCTGGCAACTGGAACCGCACAGCGCGGCTTATAACATTCCGCTGGCGTTGCGCCTGCACGGCGCGCTGAATGTCGAGGCATTGCGGCGCAGTGTGGAACAACTGATCGAGCGTCACGAAACGCTGCGCACCACGTTTGAACAGCAGGGCGATGAAGCGCTGCAGGTGGTGCATCCGGTGTCGCCTTTTGCGCTCGGTGTCGAGCAACTGGCGGCTGGCGAGTCCGTTGAAGCGTGGGTGGATCGCCACGTGCAGCAGCCTTTCGATCTGTTGCAGGGGCCGCTGCTGCGGGTCAACGTGCTCAGGCTGAACGGGCAGGAGCATGTACTGGTGTTGACCCAGCACCACATCGTCTCCGATGGCTGGTCGATGCCGATCATGGTCGAGGAGCTGATGCAGTTCTACCAGGCCGCCAGCCTCGGTCGTGAGCTCAAGCTGGCGCCTTTGCCGATCCAGTACGCCGACTACGCCCTCTGGCAGCGCAACTGGCTGGAAATGGGTGAACAGGAACGCCAGCTGGCGTACTGGAAGCAGCAACTGGGCGAGCAACAGCCGATTCTGGAATTGCCCACTGATCGGCCGCGTCCTGCGCTGCGCAGTTACCAAGGTGCGCGGCTTAACGTCGAGCTGGACGCTGCGCTGCTTGACGGCCTCAAGGTGCTGGCGCGGCAACAGGGCATCACCCTGTTCATGCTGTTGCTGGCTTCGTTGCAGACCCTGCTGCATCGCTACAGCGGTCAGGCTGATATACGCGTCGGCGTGCCGGTCGCCAACCGTACCCGCAGCGAAACCCAGGGGCTGATCGGCTTCTTCGTCAACACCCAGGTGCTCAAGGCCGAATTCACCACGCAGACATCCGTGGCCGAGCTGTTGCAGCAGGTCAAACACACCGCCGTGCAGGCGCAGGCGCATCAGGACCTGCCGTTCGAGCAACTGGTCGAAGCCTTGCAGCCGCAGCGCGACCTGAGCCGCAGCCCGCTGTTCCAGGTGGCCTACAACCACCAGAGCGAAGGCCACAACCAGACCCGTGAGCTGGCAGGGCTGCGTCTGGAATATCAGGTGTCCGACAAGCACACCGCGCAGTTCGACCTGACCCTCGACACCTGCGAACGCCCGGACGGCCTGACGGCCGCATTGACCTACGCCACCGACCTGTTCGACGTATCGACCATCGAGCGCATGGCCGGGCACTGGCGCAATCTGCTGAGCGGCATGTGCCGCGACGTCAACCAACGCATCGCCGATCTGCCGCTGTTGAGCGTCGATGAACGGCAAGACACCCTGCGCGACTGGAACCGCGATCTTGCGGTTTACCCGAGCGATTATTGTGCCCATCAACGTATTGAAACCCAGGCCGAGCGCACGCCGCTGGCCATCGCTCTGAGCTTTGGTGCCGAGCAGATGAGCTATCAACAGCTCAACCGTCGCGCCAACCAGATCGCCCATAAACTGCGTGAACAGGGCGTTGGCCCGGACATGCGCGTCGGGCTGGCCGCCGAGCGCAGTCTGGAGATGATTGTGGGGATGCTGGCGATCCTCAAGGCCGGTGGCGCTTACGTACCGCTGGACCCGGATTATCCGCAGGATCGCCTGAGCTTTCTGATGCAGGACAGCGGTATCGAATTGTTGCTGACTCAAGCGCATTTGCTGGGTCAGTTGCCGATTCCTGCACACGTTCAAACCCTGGATCTGGCGGATGAGCTGAACGGTTACAGCACGGAAAACCCGCTCAACCAAACCGCGCCGGACAACCTGGCCTACGTGATCTACACCTCGGGCTCGACCGGCAAACCCAAAGGCACCTTGCTCGCCCATCACAACCTGATGCGCTTGTTCGCGGCCACAGATGACTGGTTCACATTCAGCGAAAAGGACGTGTGGACGCTGTTCCATTCCTTTGCCTTCGACTTCTCGGTCTGGGAGATTTTCGGCGCGCTGCTGCATGGCGGCCGACTGGTCATCGTGCCGCACGAAGTAAGCCGCTCGCCGGAAGACTTCCATGCGCTGCTGGTCGAACAGCAGGTCACGGTGCTCAACCAGACACCGTCGGCGTTCAAGCAACTGATGCGTGTGGCCTGCGATTCGTCGCTACCGCTGTCGTTGCAGAAAGTCATCTTTGGCGGCGAGGCACTGGACGTCGCCAGCCTGAAGCCGTGGTTCGAGCGCTTTGGCGATCAAGCGCCACAACTGATCAACATGTACGGCATCACTGAAACCACGGTGCACGTGAGCTATCGACCAATCACGCTGGCCGACACGCAGAACCCGGCCAGCCCGATTGGCGAGGCGATTCCCGACCTGTCGTGGTATGTGCTGGACGCTGATTTCAACCCGGTTGCCCTGGGTTGCAGCGGCGAACTGCACATCGGCCATGCCGGTCTGGCGCGGGGTTACCACAACCGCGCGGCGCTGACCGCCGAACGCTTTGTGCCGGACCCGTTCTCCAATGACGGTGGCCGCCTGTACCGCACCGGCGACCTGGCGCGTTATCGCGCTGCCGGAACCATCGAATACGCCGGGCGTATCGACCACCAGGTGAAGATTCGCGGCTTTCGTATCGAACTGGGCGAAATCGAAGCGCGGCTGCATGCGCTCCCGGCGGTGCGTGAAGTGAGCGTGCTGGCGCTGGAAGGGCAGTTGGCGGCGTACCTGGTGCCTACCGAGCCTGATCAGGATCAGCCAACCCTGCGTGAAACGCTGAAAAGCCAACTCAGGGCGCACTTGCCCGATTACATGGTGCCTACCCATTTCATCGTTCTCGACAGCATGCCGTTGACCGCCAATGGCAAGCTGGACCGCAAGGCGTTGCCTGCGCCGGACGCCAGTCAGTTGCAGGCCACCTACAGCGCCCCGCAAGGCGAGCTGGAGCAGCAACTGGCAGCGATCTGGGCCGACGTGTTGAAACTCGAGCGGGTCGGACGCAGTGACAACTTTTTCGAGCTGGGTGGGCATTCGTTGCTGGCCACTCAGGTGATTTCGCGTATTCGTCAGCAACTGGACGTCGAGTTGTCGTTACGCGACTTGTTCGAAGCGCGTGATCTGGCGGCCTTCGCGCTGGCAGCCGGCGCAGGGCAGGGCAACGACGCGCCGCGCTTCATCAAGGCCGACCGCACGCAGCCGCTGGGGCTGTCTTACGCGCAGCAGCGTCAGTGGTTCCTCTGGCAGCTTGATCCGCAGAACACCGCGTACATTATTCCCGCAGCCCTGCGCCTGCGCGGTTCGCTGGACATCGCTGCGCTGGAGCACAGTTTCAGCGCGCTGATTGCCCGTCACGAAACCCTGCGTACGACCTTCCGCCAGCAGGGCGAGCAGGCGCTGCAGATCATCCACCCGCCACGTGCCTTGATCCTGTCTGTCGAGTCGCTGCCCAGCGGCCAGACTCTTGAAGCTTGCGTGCAGCAGGAAATGCAGCGCCCGTTCGATCTGGAGCAGGGACCGCTGTTGCGGGTCCGCTTGCTGAACCTCAACACCGATGAGCATGTGCTGATTCTGACTCAGCATCACATCGTCTCCGATGGCTGGTCGATGCCGATCATGGTCGATGAACTGGTGCGCCTTTACGAGGGCTACAGTCAGGGCCGTGAGGTGAGCCTGACCGCGCTGGACCTGCAATACGCCGACTACGCACTGTGGCAGCGGACCTGGATGGAGGCTGGCGAGCAGGCCCGGCAGCTGGATTACTGGAAGCAGCAATTGGGCGATCAGCAGCCGATTCTGGAGCTGCCCGCCGATTATCCGAGGCCAGTGGTGCAAAGCCATGCCGGTGCGCGTCTGGCAGTCGAGCTTGAGCCTGCGCTGATCGATGGCTTGAAGCAGGTTGCGCGGCAACAGGGCGTGACTCTGTTTATGCTGTTGCTGGCCTCATTCCAGAGCCTGCTGCACCGTCACAGTGGCCAGTCGGATATTCGCGTCGGCGTGCCGATTGCCAACCGCAACCGCGCTGAAACCGAAGGCCTGATCGGCTTCTTCGTCAACACACAGGTGCTGCGCGCCGAGTTTGACGTGCATACGACGTTCAATGAGTTGCTGCAGCAGGTCAAATACACCGCCCTGCAAGCCCAGGCGCATCAGGAGCTGCCATTCGAGCAACTGGTCGAAGCCCTGCAGCCACAGCGCAGCCTTAGCCACAGCCCGCTGTTTCAGGTGATGTTCAATCACCAGAGCCAGGCCAGCGCCGACGTCCGCGCGCTGCCCGGTCTGCAGGTCGAAGCGCTGCTGCCGGACAGTTACCCGGCGCAGTTCGACCTGACCCTCAACACTGCCGAACATGACGGTGGCCTGAGCGCTGGCCTGACCTATGCGACAGCGTTGTTCGACCCGCGCACCATCGAGCGCATGGCCGGGCACTGGCTGGCCTTGTTGCAGGCCATCTGCGCCAATGCCGCACAGCGCATTGCCGAAGTGCCGATGCTCGACGTGGCTGAACGGCAGCAGATTCTTCACGACTGGAACGCTACCGCTGCAGACTTCCCCAACGAAGCCTGCCTGCACAGCCTGATCGAAGCCCAGGTGCGCGCCACGCCGGACGCACCGGCGCTGGTTTTCGCCACTGAACAACTGAGCTACGTACAGCTCAACGCCCGCGCCAATCAGCTTGCGCATCGCCTGCGTGAGTCGGGCGTTGGCCCGGACGTATTGGTGGGCATCTGCGTCGAGCGCAGCCTGGAACTGGTGATCGGTCTGCTGGCGATCATCAAGGCCGGTGGCGCCTACGTGCCGCTGGACCCGGACTACCCCGAGGATCGTCTGGCCTACATGATGCAGGACAGCGGCATCGGTTTGCTGTTGACCCAGACGGCGCTATTGGCGCGTTTGCCGGTTCAGGTACAGAGCCTGTGCCTGGATCAGGACGGCGACTGGCTGGAGGGCTACAGCACCGCCAACCCGGTCAACCTCAGCCATCCATTGAACCTGGCTTATGTGATTTACACCTCCGGCTCAACCGGCAAACCCAAGGGCGCGGGCAACAGTCATCGTGCGCTGGTCAACCGTCTGCACTGGATGCAGAAAGCTTACAAAATTGATGGCAGCGATACCGTTCTACAGAAGACGCCGTTCAGTTTCGACGTGTCGGTCTGGGAATTCTTCTGGCCGCTGATGACCGGCGCGCGTCTGGCCGTGGCGCTGCCGGGTGATCACCGCGACCCCGAGCGGCTGGTGCAGACCATCCGCGAGCATCAGGTCACGACGCTGCACTTTGTGCCGTCGATGCTGCAGGCGTTCATGACTCATCCCCAGGTGGAAAGCTGTGACACGCTGCGCCGAGTGGTATGCAGCGGTGAAGCACTGCCTGCCGAGCTGGCCGCTCAGGTGCTCAAGCGCTTGCCGCAGGCCGGTTTGTACAACCTGTATGGCCCGACCGAAGCGGCCATCGACGTGACCCACTGGACTTGTAGCACCGACGATATCCTCAGCGTGCCGATCGGGCAGCCGATCGACAACCTGAAAACCCACATCCTCGACGACGGTCTGCTGCCAGCTGCACAGGGCGTGGCGGCGGAGTTGTACCTGGGGGGCGTCGGTCTGGCGCGGGGTTATCACAATCGTGCAGCACTGACGGCCGAGCGCTTTGTGCCGGACCCGTTCGACGAGCAGGGCGGCGGCAGGCTGTACCGCACTGGCGATCTGGCGCGTTATCGCGACTCAGGTGTCATCGACTACGCCGGGCGTATCGACCATCAGGTGAAGATTCGCGGCTTGCGCATCGAACTGGGCGAAATCGAAGCCAGCCTGCTGGAGCACGACAGCGTTCATGAGGCGGTGGTGATCGACGTTGACGGCCCGTCCGGCAAACAGCTGGCGGCGTATCTGGTGGTCGGGCACCACGACGATCAGTTGCGTGATGCGCTCAAGGCCTGTCTCAAGGAATCGCTGCCGGACTACATGGTGCCCACGCATTTCATCGTGCTGGACAGAATGCCGCTGAGCGCCAACGGCAAGCTCGATCGCAAGGCACTGCCTAAGCCGGACGCCAGCCAGTTGCAGCGCCAGTACGTCGCACCCTGTACCGAGCAGGAACAGCAGATGGCGGCGATCTGGGCCGATGTGCTGAAAGTCGAGCGTGTCGGGCTGAGCGATGATTTCTTCGAGCTGGGTGGTCACTCGCTGTTGGCGACGCAGCTGATTTCCAGAATCCACACCGGCCTGGGAATCGACATTCCGCTGCGCCTGATCTTCGAGAAACCGCAACTGAACGAATTTATTCAGGCCTTCGCCGGCAGTGGCCTGTCGCTGACCGAGGACGGCTTGTCCGATATTGAAAAAATGATGAATGAAATGGCGGGTATCTGACATGGACAAGTCTGCAGCAGAGCGTATTGCCCAGCGTTTCGTCGGCCTGCCCGTCGAACAGCGGCGCCAGATCCTCGCCAAAATGCATGAGACCGGACAGAGCTTCAAACTGCTGCCCATCGCCGTGACCCGGCATGCCGCAGCGCGTATTCCGCTGTCTTACGCGCAGCAGCGCATGCTGTTCCTCTGGCAGATGGAGCCGGGCAACGCAGCCTACAACGTGCCTTTGGCGGTGCGTTTGAAAGGCGCACTGGACCGGCAGGCGCTGAGCGCAGCGCTGGAGCGGCTGGTGCAACGCCATGAAACCCTGCGCACCCGCTTCGTTTCAGAGGATGGCGTGTTCTATCAGGAGATTCTCGAACAGGCTACAGTCGCTCTCGAGTTCGCGTCGGTGGCGCCCGCAGACATCGAGCAGCAGGTGCGCGCCGAGTTGCAAAAGCCCTTCGACCTGCTGAGCGGCACGCTGCTGCGGGTCAAGCTGTTCCAACTGAGTGAAAGCGAACACGTACTGACCGTGTGCATGCATCACGTGGTGTCCGATGGCTGGTCCGGCGAAGTGCTGATTCGCGAGTTCGTGCAGTTGTATCAGGCTCAGGTATCCGGACAGCCGATTTCGTTACCCGAGCTGGCGATTCAGTACGCAGATTACGCGATCTGGCAACGCGCCTGGCTGGAGGCCGGGGAGGGCGAGCGGCAGCTGGACTACTGGAAACAGCAGTTGGGCAGCGAACATCCGTTGCTGAGCCTGCCACTGGATCATCCGCGTCCGCTGCAACCGAGCCATCGCGGTGCGATGGTGCGCGTCGACCTGCCGCAGCAATTGTCCACGCAACTGAAAAGCCTGGCGCGCAACAATGGCCAGACCCTGTTCATGGTGACGCTGGCGGCGCTGTCGGTGGTGCTGTCGCGCTTCAGCGGGCAGTCCGACATCCGCATCGGCGCACCCAATGCGGGGCGCACCCGCAGCGAGCTGGAAGGGCTGATCGGCTTTTTCATCAACACTCAGGTGCTGCGCGTGCAGGTGGATGAGCGGCAGAGCTTTGCCGAGCTGCTGGATCAGGTCAAGCAGGTGGTGACGGGCGCGCAGTCGCATCAGGAACTGCCGTTCGAGCATCTGGTGGATGCCTTGGCACCGGAGCGCAATCCGGGCCACAACCCGCTGTTCCAGTTCAAGATCAATCAGCACGTGCTGGCGGCCGATGGCAGCGGGCAGCGCGTGTCGGGCCTGACGGTCGATGAGTTCCCGATGGGCAGCAGCGATGCGCGTTTCGATCTGGCCTTCGACTTCACCGACACGCCCGAAGGGATACGCGGTTATTTCACCTACGCCACCGACCTGTTCGAAGCGCAGAGCATCGAGCGTATCGCCGAAGCGTTGCGCAGCGTGCTGCAAGCACTGGTCTCGGACACCGACCGGCGTCTGGCCGATCATCCACACGCCGTATCGTCGCCGGTCGCCGAGCAAACCCAGGACGTTGCCTGCCCCGATTTCCTCAGCCTCTGGCAACAGGGCCTGCGTGCCGGGCGTGGCAACACCGCGTTGCGTGTGGGTCAGCAGGTGTTGAGCTTTGACGAGCTTGAGACACGCAGTAACCAATTCGCCCGCTACCTGCACGCCCAGGACATCAAGCCGGGCATGACCGTCGCGCTGTGTCTGGACCGCTCCGTGGAATGGGTGGTCAGCCTGCTGGCGGTGCTGAAACTGGGCGCGGTGTACTTGCCGCTGGACAGCGCGCAACCGTTCGAGCGCTTGCAGCAACTGGCCCGTGACAGCGGCGCGGTGCTGCTGGTGCATGCACCCGATGATGACAAGGCCGCGCGGTTGGGCGTGTGCCCGGTGCTGGCGTTCGATGCTGCGCTGTGGGCCGCTGTCGATAGCGGGGCGCTGGATGTTCGGGTGCTGTCTGAGCAAGCGGCGTACATCATCTACACCTCCGGCTCCACCGGGCAGCCCAAGGGGGTGGTGGTCAGCCACGGCGCGCTGGCCAACTATGTGCAGGGCGTGCTTGAGCGTCTGGCGTTGAATGAAGGGGCGAGCATGGCGATGGTGTCGACGGTCGCTGCCGACCTGGGGCATACGCTGTTGTTCGGTGCGCTGGCGTCCGGCCGACCGCTGCACCTGCTGTCGCACGAGCAGGCGTTCGACCCTGACGGTTTTGCGCGTTACATGGCCGAGCATCAGGTTGAAGTGCTGAAAATCGTGCCCAGCCATTTGCAGGGCCTGTTGCAGGCCGCCAACCCGGCGGACGTGCTGCCTGGGCAAGTGCTCATTCTGGGTGGCGAGGCCAGCGCCTGGGCGTTGATCGAGCAGGTGCGTGCGCTCAAGCCGGGCTGCCGGATCATCAACCACTACGGCCCGACCGAAACCACGGTCGGTATCCTGACCCACGAAGTGGCCGGGCACCTCAGTGCCTGCCGTAGTGTGCCGGTCGGTCAGCCGCTGGCCAACGGCAAGGCGCGGGTGCTGGACGCTTACCTCAATCCGGTGGCCGAACGGGTGGCCGGTGAACTGTATCTGGGCGGTCGCGGGCTGGCGCAGGGCTATCTGGGTCGTGCGGCAATGACCGCCGAACGCTTTGTGCCGGACCCGGACGCCAACGGTCAGCGTCTGTACCGTGCAGGCGACCGTGCGCGGTGGGTGGATGGCGTGCTGGAATACCTCGGCCGTGCTGACGATCAGGTGAAAATCCGCGGTTACCGGGTCGAACCGGGCGAGGTCGGCCAGCTTCTGCAAACCCTGGAAAACGTGGCCGACGCCGTGGTGCTGGCGCAGCCGCTGGAAAGCGATGAAACACGTCTGCAACTGGTGGCCTATTGCGCGGCGGCGGCCGGCACGAGCCTCAACGTCGACAAACTGCGTGAGCAACTGGCGGCGCGCTTGCCCGAGTACATGGTGCCCGCGCAGATCATGCTGCTGGACAGTCTGCCGCTGACCGCCAACGGCAAGCTCGACAAGCGTGCCTTGCCCAAACCCGGCGTGGTCAAACAGCGCTACACCGCGCCAGTCGGCGAGATCGAGGAAAAGCTCGCCGCCGTGTGGGCGGATGTCCTCAAGCTGGAACAGGTCGGCAGCACCGACAACTTCTTCGAGCTGGGCGGCGATTCGATCCTCAGTCTGCAGATCATCGCCCGCGCCAAGCGTCAGGGCATCAAGCTCAGCCCCAAACAATTGTTCGAAAGACAGACCATCGGCCAACTGGCTTCGGTGGCAAAACTGATTCAAAAGAAGCCCGCCTCCGTGGCGGAGCAGATCAGCGGTTCATTGCCGTTGCTGCCGATTCAGGCGCGTTTCTTCGAGCTGGACATCCCCGAGCGTCAGCACTGGAATCAGGCGCTGATGCTCAAGCCTCTGCAAACGCTGGAGGCCTCTTGTCTTCAGTCGGCATTGACGGCGTTGGTCGAACAGCACGACGCGTTGCGTTTGGGTTTCTCTCAACAGGACGGCCAATGGCTGGCCACCTTCGGCACGCAGAACACTCGCGAGCTGCTCTGGACCCATGAGCTGGACAGCATCGAGCGTTTGTCTGAGCTGGCCGATGAAGCGCAACGTAGCCTGGACCTGAAAAACGGGCCGCTGCTGCGTGCCGTGCTGATCAACCTGCCACAAGGCGAACAGCGCCTGCTGCTGGTGATTCATCATCTGCTGGTGGACGGTGTGTCATGGCGGGTGTTGCTGGAAGACCTGCAACAGGCGTACATCGCCCTGGCAGCAGGTCAGCCAGCGCTGCTGCCGGCGAAAACCAGTTCGCTGAAAAGCTGGGCCGAGCACTTGCAGGCCTACGCGCAAAGCCCGGCGCTGGAGCAGGAGTTGGGCTACTGGCAGGCGCAATTGCAGGACGTCAGCGACGCCTTGCCGTTTGATCATCCGCATGGCGGCCAGCAACAGCAGCACGCGCTGTCGGTGGTCACGCAACTCAATGGCGAGCTGACCCGGCAACTGCTGCAAGACGCCCCAGCGGCGTACCGCACGCAGATCAATGACCTGCTGCTGACCGCGCTGGCGCGGGTTATCAGTCGCTGGACCGCGCAACCGCATGCACTGATTCGTCTCGAAGGCCATGGTCGCGAAGACCTGTTCGACGCACTGGACCTGAGCCGCACGGTGGGTTGGTTCAGCAATGTGTACCCGGTCAGGCTCACCCCACAGGCCTCGCTGGCCGATTCGATCATGACCATCAAAGAGCAACTGCGCGCAGTGCCCGACAAGGGCATCGGTTACGGCGCGTTGCGTTACCTGGGCCGCGAATCGGCGCGGCAGACCCTGCAAGCCTTGCCGCTGGGCAGCATCGTGTTCAATTACCTGGGGCAGTTCGACGGCAGCTTCGACGCACCGCAGGCACTGTTCACACCCTCCGCCGACAGCAGCGGTGCCTCACAGAGTGCCGCTGCGCCGCTGGCTGCGCCGATCAGCATCAACGGTCAGGTCTATGCCGGTGAGCTGCGGCTGAGCTGGACCTTCAGTGGCGCGGTGTTCGAGCGCGACAACATGCAGCGCCTGGCCGATGAGTACACCGCCGAATTGCAACAGCTGATTGCCCATTGCACCACCGAAGGCGTGGCGGGGGTGACCCCGTCGGACTTCCCGCTGGCGTGCCTCAGTCAGTCGCAGTTAAGCCTTTTGCGGATACCTGCCGGGCAGATCGAAGACCTCTACCCGCTGGCACCGATGCAGCAGGGCATGCTGTTCCACACCTTGTTCGAGCAGGAGTCGGGCAATTACATCAATCAGATGCGCATTGAGGTCAGCGGCCTTGACGTGCCGCGTTTCCGCGCCGCCTGGCAGGCCACGCTGGATGCCCATGAGGTGCTGCGCAGTGCTTTCATCAGCCATCTGCAGCCAGCGCTGCAAGTGGTCTTACGTGATGTGCGCATGCCTTTTGTCGAGCTGGATGCCCGGACGCAGTCGTCCGGCTGGATCGACCAATGGGCCGATGCCGACCGCCGGCAGGGTTTCGAGCTGGCCCACGGGCCGTTGCTGCGCCTGGCCGTATTGCGCACCGGCGAGCAGAGCCATCAGCTGATTTACACCAGCCATCACATCCTCATGGATGGCTGGAGCAGCTCGCGCCTGCTCGGTGAAGTGCTGCAACGCTATAGCGGCCAGACACAGCCGAGGCAGGTCAGCCGCTATCGCGATTACATCGAATGGTTGCAGCGCCAGGATGCCGGGCTCAGCGAGCGTTTCTGGACCGATCAGCTGACCAGACTCGATGAGCCCACGCGGCTGGTTCAGGCCTTCAAGGCGCCTGAGAACGGCCAGGGGCACGGTGATTACCTGCACTTGATCAACGCCGAGAATACCCGTCAACTGAGCGAGTTTGCCCGTGAGCAGCGCGTGACCCTCAATACGCTGGTGCAATCGGCCTGGCTGCTGGTGCTGCAACGCTATACGGGGCAGTCCAGCGTCACCTTCGGCGCAACCGTGGCCGGGCGTCCGGCTGATCTGCCGGGTGTCGAGGAGCAGCTCGGGCTGTTCATCAATACCCTGCCGGTGATCGCCAGCCCGCGTGCCGAGCAACGGGTGGCGGAGTGGGTGCAACAGGTCCAGGCGCAGAACATCGCCTTGCGCGAGCATGAACACACGCCGCTGTACGAGATTCAGCGTTGGGCCCGCAGCGCTGGCGAGGCGCTGTTCGACACCATTCTGGTGTTCGAAAACTACCCGGTGTCCGAAGCCCTGCAACAGGCTGCGCCGCCGGGGCTGGTGTTCGGCGGCCTGCGTACGCAGGAGCAAACGCATTATCCGCTGACCTTGGTGGTCAATCTCGGCGAAACTCTGTCGCTGCGCTTCAGCTACGCCCGCGAGGCGTTCAGTGAGCAACACATGGCGCAGTTGTCGGCGCATTTCCAGCAGGTCCTGCAGGCGCTGACGCATGACGCACAGACGGCGCTTGGCGAACTGGCGCTGTTGAGCGACCGTGAGCAGCAGCATGTTCTGCGCGAGTGGAACGCCACAGCTGCAGACTTCCCCAGTGAAGCCTGCCTGCACAGCCTGATCGAAGCCCAGGTATGCGCCACGCCGGACGCTCCGGCGCTGATTTTCGCTACTGAACAACTGAGCTACGCGCAACTCAACGCCCGCGCCAATCAGCTCGCGCATCGCCTGCGTGAGTCGGGCGTTGGCCCGGACGTATTGGTGGGTATCTGCGTCGAGCGCAGCCTGGAACTGGTGATCGGTCTGCTGGCGATCGTCAAGGCCGGTGGTGCCTACGTGCCGCTGGACCCGGACTACCCCGAGGATCGTCTGGCCTACATGATGCAGGACAGCGACATCGGTTTGCTGTTGACCCAAGCGGCGCTGTTGGAGCGTTTGCCTGTTCCGCCTCAGGTGCAGAGCCTGTGCCTGGATCAGGACGGCGACTGGCTTGCCGGTTACAGCACCGCCAACCCGGTCAACCTCAGCCATCCATTGAACCTGGCTTACGTGATTTACACCTCCGGCTCGACCGGCAAGCCCAAGGGCGCGGGCAACAGTCATCGTGCGCTGGTCAACCGTCTGCACTGGATGCAGAAGGCCTACGGGCTGGATGGCAGCGATACGGTTCTGCAGAAGACACCGTTCAGTTTCGACGTGTCGGTCTGGGAGTTCTTCTGGCCGCTGATGACCGGCGCACGTCTGGCCGTGGCGCTGCCGGGGGATCACCGCGACCCCGAGCGGCTGGTGCAGACCATCCGTGAGCATCAGGTCACGACCCTGCATTTCGTGCCGTCGATGCTGCAGGCGTTCATGACTCATCCCCAGGTGGAAAGCTGTGACACGCTGCGCCGAGTGGTATGCAGCGGTGAAGCACTGCCTGCCGAGCTGGCCGCTCAGGTGCTCAAGCGCTTGCCGCAGGCCGGTTTGTACAACCTGTACGGTCCGACCGAAGCGGCCATCGACGTGACCCACTGGACGTGCACCACAGACGACGTGCTCAGCGTGCCGATCGGACGGCCGATCGACAACCTGAAAACCCATATCCTCGACGACGGCCTGTTACCTGCTGCACAGGGCGTGGCGGCGGAGTTGTACCTGGGTGGCGTCGGTCTGGCGCGTGGTTATCACAACCGTGCAGCACTGACGGCCGAGCGTTTCGTGCCGGACCCGTTCGACGAGCAGGGCGGCGGCAGGCTGTACCGCACCGGCGATCTGGCGCGTTATCGCGACGCAGGTGTCATCGACTACGCCGGGCGTATCGACCATCAGGTGAAGATTCGCGGCTTGCGCATCGAGCTGGGCGAAATCGAAGCGCGTCTGCATGAGCATGCCGCCGTGCGCGAAGCCACGGTGATCGACATCGACGGGGCGTCCGGCAAGCAATTGGTCGCTTATGTGGTGCCGACCGATGCCGCTGAGGCGCCGGACGTTCTGCGCGAGCGTCTGCAGGTTCATCTCAAGGCTCATGTGCCGGATTACATGGTGCCGGGCTACTTCGTATTTATCGATTCGATGCCACTGACCGCCAATGGCAAGCTGGATCGCAGAGCACTGCCGAAGCCGGACGTGGCCCGCTCACAGCAGGGTTACGTGGCGCCGCGCACTGCATTCGAGCAGCGTCTTGCTGAGTTGTGGGAGCAGGTGTTGCACGTCGAACGGGTCGGGCTCAACGACAACTTTTTTGCCTTGGGCGGGCACTCGCTGCTGGCGGTTTCACTGGCGGGCAGGATTCGCGAGACGTTCGATATCTCCATCAAGCTGCATGACTTGCTGTTGCTGCAGACCCTGGGCGAGCTGGCTGATTTCATGCGTGCCGATGAAGCCAGGGTCAAATCGGCGGTCATCGCCATGAACGCCAATGGCTCGACGCATGCGCCACTGTTCTGCCTGCCGCCAGGCGGTGGTGGCACGTATTCGTATTACCCGCTGGCGGGCAAATTGGGCGACAGCCGACGGGTTTACGGGTTGGTCAACAAGGCCTATGTGGTGCCGGGCTGGTTCGATACGTCGTGGCCGGACATGGTCGACTACTACGTCGAGCTGATCCGCACGACCCAGCCACACGGGCCTTACAACCTGCTGGGTTGGTCGATGGGTGGCGCGCTGGCCATTGAGGTCGCGCATGTGCTGGAGCGCGCTGGCGAGGTGGTGAGCTTTCTCGGGCTGGTCGACACCCAGCTACCGACATCGGCTGGCATGGAATGGGTCGAGGAGGACCCGCACGTCACCACGCAGCAGCAGGGCGAAAACTACTACCGCGGCCTGATCAAGAGCCTGCAGGCCTTTGTGCCGGGCTTGCAGGAGCAGACCATTGTCGACCTGATCGAAACGGCCCGGCAGTCGGTGACCAGGGAGAGTGAAGTGATTGATCGAGTGATCGAGCAGATCGCGCTGCAACACGCAATGAACGTCGACAACCTGCGCAGCATGTTCCAGGACATTGCGGTGCAGGACGAAATCGAAACCGGTTACACATTGCTGGAAGCCAACGCGAAACTCAGCCAGGCGTTTACCTTGAAGAATCTCAATGTAAAGGCCGATTGCTGGTGGGCAGGGCAAAGCCGCAAACCGGGGCAGATTGCCAAGGCTGAAGCAGTGCTGCTGGAACAGTGCTCGGTCAACGGACTGCGCAGCTCGACGACGATTGATCAACGACACGACAACCTGGTGATCGCTGAAGCATTTTTGCAGGGGCTTGCCGAGCGGTTGGTGTGACGCAGAGCGTCACGAACGGCATTCCCACGCGGAGCGTGAGGAACGATAGGTGTCCGGGTTGGAGTGCGAGGAGCGATGGGTGTCTTGGCTGGCGCGTACGGGACGATAGGGTCAGGGCTTGAGTGTGAGGGATGAGACGCGTCCTGAAGAGCACCATCGTGCCCATGCTCCAGCGTGGGCATGCCTTTCTGGACGCTCTGCGTCCTCTCTGAGTGCGTGGCGCGCGTAGAGCGTCACGAGCGACATTCCCACGCGGAGCGTGAGGAACGATAGGTGTTAGGGCTGGAGTGCGAGGAGCGATGGGTTTCTTGGCTGGCGCGTACGGGACGATAGGGTCAGGGCTTGAGTGTGAGGGATGAGACGCGTCCTGAAGAGCACCATCGTGCCCATGCTCCAGCGTGGGCATGCCTTTCTGGACGCTTTGCGTCCTCTCTTGAGTGCGTGGCGCGGTATCGATTGTGACGCAGAGCTTCACGCACGGCATTCCCACGCGGAGCTTGAGGAATGATAGGTGTCCGCTGTTGATCGCGAGGGGCAAGCGTCGCTTAAAAATCACCGCGCAGGGTCAGGACGTAGTTGCGCGGGTCGCCGTAATAGTTACCGCGGTCGATGTCGCCGGTGGCCTTGTAGTATTTGCGATCCAGCAGGTTGTTGCCGTTGAGCGCCACCGACCAGTGTTCGTCGATTTTCCACGCGACCCGGGCATCCCAGATGGCCCGGCCAGCGTTATCGATGGGCTGGGTCGACTGGTGTTCCGAGTAGCCGCTCTGCGCCGAAACCCCGCCGCCGACGCTCAACCGACGCCAGGCGCCGGGCAGGGTGTAGCTGCTGGTCAGGCGCAGCATATGCCGGGGTGTTTCTGCTGAAATGGACTGTCCGTCACTGCCGCGGGTGATGTTGAACGTGTACCCGGCGAGGGTCTGCAATCCCGGTAACGGCTCGCCACTGATTTCCATGTCGACGCCCTTGCTGCGCCGGATATCACCGTTCAGGTAGCAGGTCCCATAGGCATCATTACTCAGGCACTGGCCGGCGTTAGCGTCATCCTCGACGGCTACGTCCTTCTGCTTCACATAAAACAGCGCCAGTGACACGTTCAGACGTTTGTCGAACAGTTCGCCCTTGATTCCGGTTTCGTGGCTGGCGCCGATGGCCGGATCAAGCAGCGTGCCTGATGCCGTTCGATAGGCGCTTTGCGGCAGGAAAATATCCGTGTAACTGGCGTACCACGACCAGTCCCGGTTGAGGTCGTAGATGACCCCCGCAAACGGCGTGACCTGGTTGTCCTCCTGCGCGCGACGGGTTACGCCTGCGGATGTGGTCTGATAGTCATAGCTGCTGACCCGGCCGCCCATCACCAGGCTCAACGATTCCGTCAGGCTCAGACGCAGGTTGCTGTAGAGGCCATAACGTTTGTCGCTGTAGTCGGTACGGCGCCAGGCCGGGCGCACAGGTTCGGCAATCGCGTCGTGGTCGGGGTTGAAGATAGCCAGCGGCTGATTGGCGTTGACCGTGGCATAGCGCGACTCGCGTTTCTGTTCGGACCCATTACCGCCGACGGTCAACTGGTGACTCAGGCCAAAGGCGTCGAACCGGCCGTCCAGGTGCGCGTCGATGCCATCGCTATGGATATCGTCCGAGCGAAACAGGGTTCTGACCAGTCGGGAACCGCTCTGCGTCGCCGGGTCGATGGCGCCCTGTGCGTAGGCCACCTTCTGATCGAAAGCACCCTCGGAGCGGGTTGCCGACAGTGTGCCGCTCCAGTTTTCGTCAAAGCGGGTTTCCAGCTCGCTGAACACTTCGTCAGTGCGGGTCTGGTGGCGGTTCCAGTCCTGGGCCAGCGACGTCGAGCGCGGCAGGTCGATGGCCTTGCCGTTGCTGTAGCGGGGCAGACCGAAGATCGAAAAGCCTTGGGTGTCGGCGTTCTGATGGCGCACGCCCAGGGTCAGGGTGGTGTCTTCGCTCAGGTCGGTTTCCAGGATGCCGTAGAACAACGGCGCGGTTTTCTGCAGACCATCGGTGAAATAGCTGCGGTCTTCATAGGACGTTACAAAACGCCCGCGGATGCTGCCGGAATCGTTGAGTTTGCTGCTTCCATCCAGGTCGACCCGGTAGTTGTCCCAACTGCCTGCGCGGGTGGTAATCGAGAACTGCGGCAGGGCGGTCGGGCGCTTGCGGACCAGATTGACCGCGCCACCGGGGTTGCCTGCGCCAATCAGCAGACCGGCCGCGCCGCGCAGTACTTCGACGCGGTCGTAGATTTCCATGTCCGGGGTCATCCAGCCGGTCACGCTGTAACCCTGACCAGCCACGCCATCGATGATGTAACTCTCGTCCTCCAGCGCAAAGCCTCGCGAACTGAAGACATGAGAGCCGAAATTGCGTTGGGAAAAGGTGATGCCGGGCGTTTGTGCCATCACCTCGTCGAGGCCGGTGAGGTTTTTGTCGTCCATCACCTGGCGGGTCATGACGGTGACCGACTGCGGCGTTTCGCGCAGCGACTGAGCGGTCTTGTTGATGCTCACGCCGGTGGCCGAATACGCGCCGCTGCCCTCGGTGGTGATGCCGAACGAATCGCCCTTGATCGCCACCGGCCCGAGGCTCATGGTTTGTGCGGAGGCAGCAGCGCCAAGGGTCAGGGTGTTGTCTTCAAGACTGTGCGCTACGTTGGCTTTTTTCAGCAGGTCGGCGACGGCCTGTTCGGGCGTCAGCCTGCCGTGCACCGGGCTGCTGAGCTTGCCGTTCAGATCGTCGGGGTTGTAGAGGATTTGCAGATCGCACTGGCGGCCCAATTCCTTCAGGGCACTGCTCAGTGTCTGGGCCGGGATATCGAACTCGAACTCCTCCGCCAGCGCCTGTCCCTGGACACTCAACGCCAGCACCAGCCCCACACTGCCCAGACGCAGGCCGAGCGTTTTCACGCGGCCTGTGCGCAGACGGCTGGAGGATGTTTGCATGGGAGGGATGGCTCGTTGAGATCAATGGCGAAGGATAATGCATTTGCGGTGGAGTTGGTGGTATGCAGATGTTTGCGGAGTGTCCCGGCCCCCAGCGTTCCGCTCGCTCGAACGCTCATGGGCCAGTATGTTGTCCAAAAATGCATCGTCTGAACTACAGTCTTCGCGAACAAGTTCGCTCCCACGGCCTTCGGCCAGAATCAAAAGCGGGCTTGTATATAACGCTGAATGCAGAGCGTAGGCGCTAGAATCACGCCTATCGTTTACTTAGATCAGAAATCTCCCCGCAAGGTCAGGACGTAGCTGCGCGGTTCGCCATAGACGTTGGAGCGATCGGTGGCGATCGAGGTGGTGTAGTACTTGCGGTCGAACAGGTTTTCGGCGTTGAGTGACACCTTCCAGTTTTCGTCCAGTTTCCACGACGCCCTGGCATCCCAGATGGCCCGACCGGCCACGCCAAGCTCTTTGTTGGACGGCACTTCGTAACCCGAATCCGCCGACACACCGGCGCCCAGGGTCAGGCGGTTCCAGGCACCCGGCAGGTTGTAGCTGGTGTTGAGGCGCAGCATGTGTTTCGGCGTTTCGTAAGCCACATCCGAATCACCGTTGTTGCGCAGCATGTTGTAGGTGTAACCGCCGAACACTTGCAGCCCCGGTAACACTTCACCGCTGGCCTCGACATCGACGCCCTTGCTGCGGCTGATGCCGTCCTGCAGGTAGCAGGAGCCGTCGGAGCTGGTAGGGCACAGTTCAGTGGTGTTCACATCAACGGCGGCCACATCTTTCTGCTTGATGTAGAACAGCGCCATCGACAGGTTCATGCGCTTGTCGAATAGCTCACCCTTGAAGCCGGTTTCGTAGTTGGAGCCGATGGCCGGGTCCAGTGGCGAGCCGCCAGCGGAGACGTAGTTGGCCTGTGGCGTGAAGATGTCGGCATAACTGGCGTACCACGACCAACTGTCGTTGATGTCATAGATGACGCCCGCGAACGGCGTGAATTCCTGAGTCTGCTTGGATTCGTAACTGTTTGCCGCACCGGTTTTGACGTCGTACTTGTAGTCATACCAGCTGAGGCGCGTGCCAAGCACCACGCTCAACGGTTCGCTCAGGTGAATGCGCGTGTTGGCGTACAGGCCCGCGCGTTCTTCGGTGGTGTCGATGTCGGTTTGCCAGGCTGGACGGGCTGGTTTGGCGAAAGCGCTCTGATCGACATCGAAGACGTTGACGGCGGTGCGCCTGGTCACGGTCGCCTGATGCGTGTTGGCGTTCTGCTTCGACCAGTCGGCACCCAGGGTCACCTGATGTTCGAGGCCGAACGCGTTGAAGTTGCCTTCCAGCTGGCTGTTCAGACCGACGCTGTCGACCTCGTCCTTGCGAAACAGCGTGCCCTGAAAGTTGGAGCCCGCCAGCGTCACGGGATTCACTGCGCCCCGTGCGTAGGCAATGTTCTGATCGAAGCCACCCTGGGAATAGGTCAGCGAGGTCCGGCTGGTCCAGTCCTCATTGAAGCGATGCGCGACTTCGGTGAACACCTCGGTCATGTCGCTTTCATGGCGATTCCACTTCTGCGCCAGGTTGGTCGAGCGCGACAGGCCCAGCGACTGGCCGTTGCTGTAGCGCGGCAGGCCATAGATCGAGTAGCCGTTGATGACCTGTTCCTGACGTCGCAGGCTCATGGTCAGGGTGGTGTCATCGCTCAGGTCGGCTTCGACGATGCCGTACAGCAGCGGCGTGCGGCTGTCGCGACCATCCAGATAGGAGCCGCTGTCATCGTAGGCCGCGACCATGCGCCCGCGCAGGGTGCCTGAATCGTTGAGCTTGCCGCTGCCATCCAGGTCGACCCGGTACTGGTCCCAGGAACCGGCGCGGGTGGTGATCGAGAATTTGTTATCGGCAGTCGGGCGTTTGCGCACCAGATTGACCGCGCCGCCGGGCTGCCCGGCACCGACCAACAGCCCTGACGCGCCGCGCAGCACTTCCACACGGTCGTAGATGGCCATGTCCGGCTGCATCCAGCCGGTGATCTGATAGCCCTGACCGCCAATGCCGTCGACCAGGAAGCTTTCCGCCAGCAGAGAGAAGCCGCGCGAGGTGTACACGTGACCGCCGAAGTTACGGTACTGGAAAGTGATACCCGGGGTGTCTTCCAGCACGTCGCTGAGGCTGGTGAGGTTGTTGTCATCCATGACTTGCCGAGTCACCACGCTCACCGATTGCGGTGTTTCGCGCAGCGATTGCGGTGCACCCTTGCCGATACTCACTGCGCCGGTGGTGTAGGAACCGGTGCCGTCGGTGGTGGTGCCCAGGTAATGCGAGTCGATTGCAGTCGGGGCCAGATTGACGGTGCTTGTGGTGTTCGAATCGTCTGCGACGGTTTCCTGTGCCTGACCGGCGACCGGCATGCACAGCGCAAGACCCATGGCCGCCATGGATGGCCGGGAGCGGAACATCTGACTGAGCATCAACGCTTTGCTGAGCGGGGTGAGTCGTGACGGGTTGTGCATGAATTGGCTCTTTCCAGTGAGTATCGGCAAGGAGATTGGGAGCGTCGTTCAGGCCTGCGCAGTCGGGTCCAGCCGTCGACCGGGCAGGCGTGAGCCACTTTTTTATGGGGCGTTGCGCGAGAGATGGCTGGGCGCGCAATTCGCTGTTAATGAGAACGAAAGCGAATAACGTTTATTTAATGTTTTTTTCACAATCCACGAAAAAAGATGGCGCTTGGCTAGCAATTGAGGGTGGCGCGGAGCGGCCAGGCAAAAAAAGCCCCGCTCGCGGACGGGCCGGGCGGGGCGTTTCAGGTGCGAGTGAATCACGCCGTAATGGTTTTATCGCGGGTTTCGTTGCGAACCTGTTCGACCTGAATCTGCCCGGCCTGCATCCGCACCAACTGGTCGGCGACGTAGAAATAGCGGTCGTCATGGGAGATCACGATGATGGTCTTGCCCTGCTGCTTCAGTTCCGGCAGCAGTTCGGTGTAGAACACGCGACGGAACGCCGGGTCCTGATCGGCGGCCCACTCGTCGAACACCAGCACCTGCCGCTCGTCCAGCCACGCATTGATCAGGGCCAGGCGCTTGCGCTGACCGGTCGACAGATCGGTGGTGGTGAAGGCACCGTTCTCGATCCTGACCTTGTGCGCGATGTCCAGGCGCTCCAGGTATTTGCCCGCGTCCTGCGGCAGCGCGGCCTGCCCCTGCAACGGCTCGTCGAACAGGTAGTAGTCGGCGAAAATCGTGGTGAACAGCTGGCGGTAGTCATCCAGGTTTTCCGCGCTGACGGGCTGGCCATTGAGGCGGATCTCACCCTGTTGCGGGGTGTACAGGCCCAGCAGCAGCTTGATCAGCGTGGTCTTGCCACAACCGTTCTCGCCGACGATGAACACGATGTCGCCCTGTTTGATGCTCAGGTCGACCGGGCCGAGGTGGAAGGCGTCGCTGCCCTCGACGGGCGGGTAGTCATAGCGCAGGTTGTGCAGCTCCAGCGTGTGCATGCTGGGCAGCGACGTCGGGCTGTCACTGACCAGCAGGTGCGGTTCGGGGCTGGAGAATTTCCATGACAGCTCGGCAATGCGGCGCATGGCGATCTGCGCACGGCTGATGCCGGGCAGGGCAGTGATCAGGCGCTCCAGCGGGCCTTTCATGTACAGCATCACCAGCACGAAGCCGCCCAGTACGGTCTTTTCGGTCGTCGGCCAGAGCGCCTGAAAGGCGATGGCCATGCCGATCACCGCGAAGAACAGCATCGAGCCGAAGGTTTCCGCGCTGACGAAGATATTGGCAGCGCGAATGTTCGAGCGGCAGATGTGTTCGGTGGCCCCATGAATCTTCTCGTCGAGCATGTGCTGACGACGCTTGCGCTGGATGCGCAGCTCCTTGGCGCCTGCGGACAGCGCCTGGTAGTGCTTCTGCAATTCGTCTTCGCTGTTGCGCGCGGCCAGAATGCTGCGCATGCCGAACGCATGCGCCAGGTATTGCGCGCCGGTGCCGAGCACCACGGTGAGTACCGTCAGCGCCAGAATCTGCCAGGACAGCAAGGCCAGATAGGTCAGGCAGCCGAGGGTGACGGTAAACGAAATCACCATCGGCGCGACCGACAGGGCAAAGGTGCTGATGGTGTTGACGTCGTTGAGTAGCACCGGGATCAGGCGGTGCGCGCGATAGCGTTCCAGCTGCTCGATGGGCGCGACCAGCACCTTGGCTGCCAGCTCGCGGCGCAGGTTGGCGACGACCCGCTGGCCGACGTAATTGGTCGACAGGTTGGACAGGGTCGAGCACGCCAGGGTCAGCACACACAATCCGGCGAACAGCAGCGCGGTCTGCGTGTCCGGCCCGCCGGGCATGTTCATCGCGTTGTTGATGGTGGCCAGCAGCCCTGTGACGCTCAGGCCGCTGACAATCCCCAGCACGGTCGATAGCGCCACCAGCCACCAGAATGGCTTGAGGATTCTCAGGGTTTCCCGGGCGAGGCTTTCAGTTGTGCGGGTCATGGTGTGTCTCGTCAGTGTCCGTGAGTGCGGCGTGGGCTATCGCCGGCCGAGGGTGCGCATGAAATCGGTCAGAGGTCGCGGGCGACCCGGAAACCCAGCCAGTCACCCCTTACATCCGGTTGGCGGCTGTTGCGGTTGCCGGAGCGCGAGAAGATCGGCGCTTCGGTCCAGTCATTGCCGCGAATCATCTTCCAGGTGCAATCACCGGCCAGCCATGCGCTGCCATCGGTGGGCGCGCCGTTGTAGTTGCTGGTCTCGCAATCGGCAGTCCATTCGTAGACATTGCCGTGGGCGTCGTAGATGCCGAAATCGTTGGGGCTGTAGCTGCCAGCGGGTGCCGTGTAGCTGAAGCCGTCTTCCGGGCCGTAAGTGTTGGCATGTTTGGCGATGCTGTAGGGCTTGCCTTCGTCCATCGGAAACGGGAACGAACCCTTGCTGCCGCCGCGTGCCGCGTATTCGCGCTGGGCTTCGCTGACCATGTGGTAGGACTTGCCGGTCTTTTTCGACAGCCATTCGACATACGCCTTGGCTTCGTTCCAGTCCATGCACACTGCAGGCTGACGCGGGCTCAGCGGGTAGCGCGGCTTGCCGGCCTTGCACTCGCGGCCTGGCCGGGTATCGCCATCCGGCATCGTGTAGCCGGAGCTCTTGATATAGGCATTCCACTCGCCGCTCAGCACCTGAAAACGGCTGATGGCGAAGGGTTTGGCGAAGGTCACGTCGTGCAGCGGGCCTTCGTCCGGCTGACGACCCAGTTCCTCTTCGGGCGCACCCATGGTGAAGGTGCCCGCAGGCAGCACGACCATTTCCGGGCAGTCCTTGCAGTCCTTGAACACCTTACCTGGCGCGGGTACCGGCGTGGCGGCCAGGGCGGTGTCGCAGAGCAGAAGGCCGAGCAGGGCGGACAGGGGCAGCAATGTTTTTTTCATGACGGGTCTCGATGGAAAACGGAAAACAGGTGAACGGTGCAGGCGTGTCAGGCGCGTCGGGCGAGCAGCGTCATGAAGCGATCGATTTCGGCTTCGCTGTTCAGCAGCCCCGGCGCGGTGCGCACCACCGGGCCGACGTCGCGACTCACCGCGTCAACGACCATGCGCTGCTTCATCAGCCAGGCCGCCACGTCGTCGCACGATTGGCCCTTGAGCCGGAAGAAGCTGAAGCCCGCCGACAGCGCAGGATCCATGGGCGTCACCAGCTCGACATTGGGCTGGGCCTTGAGGCGCTGCTTGAGGTCACTGTTGAGCTGGTGAATACGTGCCTGCACATCGGCCTTGCCCAGTTGCAGGTGCAGTTTGAAGGCCTCGTTCAACGCCCAGCGGTGTTCGAACGAGTGGTAGCCGCCGGGCGTCATGATCGTGCTGAAACCGGTGGCTTCCGAGAACGTCGGTATCAGCGGCGTGAGGTCCTTGACCTGTTCCGAGCGGGCGCAGACGATGCCAGTACCGCGTGGACCGAACAGCCACTTGTGGGTGCCGGCGACATAGAAGTCGCACTTCATCTCCGGGAAGTCGAGGTTCTCGACGCCAAAGCCATGCACGCCGTCGACCACATAGAGGATGCGGTCCTGGTCGTCACGGTTGCGGTTGTGTTCCTCGACCAGATCGCCGATGGCCCCGATGGGCAGTTTCACGCCGCTGCCGGACTGCACCCAGGTCATGCCCAGCACGCGCGTCTTCGGCTGGATACTGCGCGCGATGGAACCGATGATTTCGTCGACCGAGATGGTAGCCGGGTCCTTGAACAGGCGAATCTTGCGAACCTGCGTGCCGTCGCGCTGCTGGCGGAATTTCAGGATGTCGCGGACGCAGGAATGCTCGTGTTCGGTGGTCAGAATCTCCTGATCCGGGCGCACATGAATACCGCCGTAGATGATCGCCAGGCCTTCAGTGGTGCTGCCGGTCAGGGCGATCTGGCCGGGTTGGGCCTTCAGGTACTTGCCCGCCCAGACGCGAACCTCGTGTTCGCGGCGCTCGGTCTCTCCCAGGTCCCAGTCCATGGCCAGACCGGGATTGCGGTCGATATGCGCGCGATGCTGTTCGATGGCCTGGCGAACCGGTGCGGGGTGCGAAGTGACCAGAAAATTCGAGAGGTGAACGTAGTCCGGGTCCTGATTGAACAATTGTTTCAGGCGCGTCCATTTATCCGTGGAGGCCGGCTGAGTGGCTGGCGTCATGGCCGCCGTTGCCAGGCCGGAGCCCAGTGGCAGGGCTGCGGCCAGCACTCCGGCCTGTTTGAGAAAGGTTCTGCGATCAGTCATGAGCGTCTGCGCCTGAGGGTCGGGTAGCGGCGTTTGAGAGATTCATGTGTTTCACATCCGGACGGGCAGCCGCCTGAACCTGCTCCCAGACGCGCAGAAAGTTGCCGCCCCAGAGCTTGGTGATATCCGCTTCGGCGTAGCCGCGCTCGATCAATTCGGCCGTCACGTTGCGGATTTCGCTGACATCGTTGAAGCCTTTCACACCACCGCCATCGTTGAAGTCGGAGCTGATGCCGACATGGTCGATGCCGATTTTGCGGACCGTGTAATCGATGGCGTCGACGAAATCCTTGACCGTGGCTTTGGGCTCCTCCTCGAGAATCGCGTACAGCTTGCTGGCATAGGCGCCGAAGCGTTGCTCCGGCCAGACGGTGATGATCGGGTCGCCGGGCATCAGCGCCATGGCCAGGTTCGGCAGCGGTGGCAGGTCGAAGTCCTTGCGTAGCGCATTGAGCTTGTTCTGGGTTTTCTGGGTCAGCGGCTTCAAATAGGCTGGGAACGCCACGATTTGCACCACGCCGTCGCTGCGCTTGATGAGCTGCAGTTCCTCGTCGCTGAGGTTGCGCGGGATGTCCACCAGCGCACGCGGCGCCGAGTGCGAGGCGACCATCGGCGTGCGGCTCAGCTCGCTGACCTGTTGCAGCGCCTTGCTCGACATCTGCGACACGTCGATGATCACACCCAGGTCATTGAGGCGTTGCACGGCCTGCCTGCCGATCTCCGACAGGCCGCCCAGAGCGTCGGGCGTGTCATTGAGAAAGGGCAGGGGGCGTGAAGAATCGGCCCAGCTGTTATTGCCGACATAACTGAAACCGAACATGCGCATGCCGCGTGCGGCCCAGTGGTCCAGCAGGCTCAGGTCATTGCCCAGCGGGTAGGCGTTGAGCATGCTGATGAAGATCGCAAACTTGCCTTCGCCGTGCAGGCGGCGCATGTCGTCCGGGGTGTAGGCGATGCCGACCTGATTGGGGAAATCGCGCACCAGCCCGCTGATGATCCGGTAGCGCACTTCCTGCTGATGGCGTGCTTCGTCGACGAAACCGGGTGTCGGACGATGCGGGGCGTTGTCGCCGTTCCAGATCTCCGGCCAGCCGAATACCGTCAGCGCTGCACCGGACAGGCGTCCGCGCGCGGCTTTCACCAGGTCGAACTGCCCCGAGCCGTCCTTGTCGGCTTCGTTGCCCTCGCTGCCGAATTTCATCGGCACGGTGATGTGGCTGTCGAAGGAAATGATCCGCTCCTGCAGGTCGTCGGCCTGCTGCATGACCTTGACCGGGTAGCCTGCTGGAGACCAGTAATTCCAGGCCAGAAAGCCCGTACCTGCACTGATCGCCAGGGCCAGTGGCAGGCCGATGAAGAGAGCTTTTTTCCAACGCGGTCTTGTCATTTCCGTCTCGTGTGGTTAACCGTTGCGCAGCCTGCGACGGCTGTTGCTATCTGGTGGAGAACGAGCGGATCACCGAGAAATTTAGCGCGGGCTCATGGATGTGTGTGCAGCGCTAAATTTGTCTGCCGGGTTTACGTTCTAGCTTGGATAACGGCTGTCTCGGGGCTGGAACAGGTAGGGTAATGACGATTTCTCGACGAGGGTTCATAGCGGGTCTGGCGCTGACCGGTGCGGCAGTTCCGGCAGCGTATTACGCGCATCGGGAACTCACCCGGGTCGACCTGCCGGAAACGCCGGGCGAAGCGACGGCGGGGCCTGCCGATACCGCCACCCAGCGCCTGGCCGACAAGCTGCGCGGTGTGTGGACTCTGCGCTTCGAAGGGCGCGATGCCGGACTGAGCGGTGCGCCGCTCGAAGGCCTGGAAATGTTTCTCGACATCGCCCCGCGTGGTCGCGGCCTGCGCGGCTATATCGACACGGCCGGGCAATTGCGCGGCGATGCGCTGCCGCGCTTTCGGGTGATTGGCGATCTGCAACCGGCCAATGCCGCAAGACTCTACCTGCGGGTCATGGACGGCCATGCCGGCAATGATCCGCACAGCGACAACCCGGATTACGAATTCAGCCTGACCCTCGATGAAGTCTGGGGCGCGTTCGGTAACGCCGGCAGCGGCACCCTGAGCGGGCGTATCGAACGTCTTGACCGACCGCTGGCCCTGCCGGAACTGGAAAACCGTCTGATCGCGATCAAACAGGTGTTTCCAGAAGCGCGGGAAAGGGTGGGCCTTAGTCCGCCGTTTCTGGCCTGGCTGGTTTCCAGGGAGCATCGTCTGTTCCATCAGCTCTGGCATGCCTCGCGAGACAAGTGGCACAAATTGCCCGAAGACAAGCGTAACGCCCTGCGCGGCATCGGCTGGCAGCCGGGGCCGCGTGACCATGAGCGCGATGCGCGTGGCCCGCACAAGGACCGCAACGGCTCGGGTGAAGACTTCTTTTATATGCACCGGCACATGCTGATCCAGGCACGCAGGATTCAGGACTTGCCGTCCTGGCCGCGTTTTCCGCTGCCGCAGCCTGAGCTGGAACGCGACCGCCTGGGCTTTGCCCGCTATTTCGACAATCACGACGGTTGTTCGCTGCCGCCCAACTGGCTGGCGCATGGTGACGAGGAATACACACAGCTGGTCAGCGATATCAAAAGCCACGAGACGTTTCATACGCATTTTCAGGTCTGGGAATCGCAGTATCGCGATCCGCGCTTTTTGTCGAAGCTGACCCTGGGCCAGTTTGGTTCGCAGGTCGAACTGGAACTGCACGACTGGCTGCACATGCGCTGGGCCTCGGTGGCCCGCGACCCGGCCAACGGGCAGCCGGTGCCGATGGCACGTCGATCGGATGATTTTGCCGAGCGCTGGTTCGAGCCGGAAAACGACTTTCTTGCCGACCCGTTTTCATCGCACGTGAACCCGGTGTTCTGGATGTTCCATGGCTGGATTGACGACCGCATTGAGGACTGGTTCCGCGCCCATGAGCGCTTTCATCCGGGCGAAGTGAAGCGCCTGGAAGTCAACGGCGTACCGTGGTTTGCGCCAGGCCGCTGGGTGAATGTCAGCGACCCGTGGCTGGGGCCTGAAACGCACGGTTGCAGCACAGTGCCCGGCCAGACTGCAGGCACGACCATGGAAATGGACCCGGAAGTCATGAAGCTGGCGCTGCGCATCACCTTCGCGGCCGATGACAAACTGAGCAACCTGCTACGCCGCGTGCCGCGCCGGCCCTGGTATGCACGGAATCTGCTGCCGGAGAGGTGGTTTTGAGCAGCGCTGGCTCCTAGGCTCTGTACGAAAAGTGGCTGCGCTCGGTGATGCTGCGTTAAAAACAGGCTCGGATGCGAGTCCAATCGGAATGCTCATTTACAACACGTAGAGTCGAACGCGACCCCGGCCGTTCCTCGCCTGTTTTTACCTTGCCTGACCTTCGCTCGCCGACTTTTCGTACAGAGCCTAACGCACTCCGCTCTGTCGGATATTTCATGAATGCCCCCCTGATTCTCGAACAAAAGGCGTAGGGTGGCGCCAGGTCGCAAGCTGTCTGGATGTTCGGCCGTTTCTCATCCCTTCCTTGCTTGCGCCCTCGAGAACACCTTTCATGACACCCGGAATTTTTGACGCGAACAACATTCACTTTGATCTGGGCCCCGATGCCGGTGGCAACTGGTCTGAGGTCATGCTGGAGCATCACGGGCTTTACTGTGAGTTCGATAAAACCCTGTCAGGCAACTCCACAGCGCAAAGCTGGAGCCTAGGGGCTATTGGTGTCACGCAGGCTGATCTGAAATCTCTGGTATTGATCCCGGTTGGAGAAGAACAGGATTGCTGGCAGGGGGAATGGCTTTATCTGAAGCTTATGACCGGTGGGTATGTCGATATCGACGAAGCCGGAAAGCAACATCGCTTCATGGCTGGCAGCATGTTCTTCATCGATCCCGGGCAATCCTTTCAGGAGTCGTTTACCCAGCATGGGCAAATGACCGTATTGCGCATTCCCAAGTCCAGTTTGCGCGATCGGGGCCTGAGGCACTCGTTGCCGGGGCTGATGGTTGCCGACATGGAGTCGGCAGACATACGCGCAGCCCGTGACCTGATCCACTGCATCGCGCAGCAACAGGCGGCCCCTGGCTTGGTCATGCGCGAGTTGATGGGCAGACAATTGCTGGAGCTGATTGACGCCATGCTGGGCGGCCCCGGCGACAAGGCAGTTTCGCGCAGCACTGATGTCGTGCTGTTGCGCGCCAGACGTTACATTTACACGCGTTTGAGTGACACCGAACTCGACTGCGCGGCCATTGCCGGTGCCGTGCATGTTTCAGTCAAGCACTTGCAACGCTTGTTCCGGAGTGAGGAGACGACGGTGATGCGTGATGTCTGGAATATCCGCCTGCAACACGCACAGCAATTGCTCAGTTCGACCCGCACGCTTCGGCCAAGTGTTCAGGACGTTGCCTGGCAGTGCGGTTTCACCACGGCAGCGCATTTCAGTCGCGCCTACCGGGCACAGTTCGGTATTTGCCCCTCGCATGTTCGGGCTACTTTCAACTGAGCAACTTCTGCTCTCGCCTTATCAGTTGAAAGCGCCTTGTGGACATCCCTCACGCGCCTTGCAGGTAACGGTGATACGCCGTCTGCGCCCTAGAATCGATCCTGTCATTCAGTGACTGATTCATCTCAATGGCTGCTGCGCTGACGCATCGGTCACAGCCCACCGTTATTCATCTTTCGCGATTGGCCCCGGCAGTTTTGCGCCGTCAATTCATGGAAGTTTTACAAAGGCACTCTTATGGAAAGTTATACCGGCGCAACCGACACTGCAGACTTTGCACGTCGTGTTGAAGACAATCAGCGGCGACTGAAAGCCAGTCTGAAGGGCGCTTACGATTACATCGTGTGTGGCTCCGGCACCTCCGGATCGGTCGTTGCGCGGCGTCTGGCAGAGAATCCCGACGTCAGTGTTCTGCTCCTGGAGGCAGGCGGCACCGATGATGTGCCCAGTGTTACCGATGCCAGTATCTGGTTCACCAACCTGGGCAGCGAGCGCGACTGGCAGTTTCAGGCACAACCCAACCCGCACCTCAATAACCGGGCCATTCCCTTGTCGATGGGCAAGGTGCTGGGCGGTGGATCCTCGATCAACGTGATGGTCTGGGCGCGCGGGCACAGCAGTGACTGGGACCACTTTGCCAGCGAATCAGGTGATCCGGCCTGGAATTATCAATCGACACTTGCCACCTATCGACGTATCGAGAACTGGCAGGGTACGCCAGACGCACTGCGCAGAGGCACGGGCGGTCTGGTCTTCGTGCAGCCTGCGCCTGATCCCAACCCGATTGCACCAGCCATGCTGGGAGCGGTGGCGGAGCTCGGAATGCCTGTTTTCGATGACCAGAACGGCGCGATGATGGAGGGCGCGGGTGGCGCGGCACTGGTCAATATGTGTCTGGAAAACGGTCGTCGCCGTTCGATTTTTCGCAGTTATGTGTACCCGCTGATGGCGCAGCCCAACCTGACGGTCCTGGCCCACACCCATGTATTGCGCGTGTTGCTGGAAGGCAAGCGAGCGGTCGGGGTCGAGGTCATTCATGAAGGCAGGATCATGAGTTTCAGAGCACGAGAGGAAGTCGTGCTGTCACTGGGTGCCATCAACACACCCAAGGTGTTGATGCTGTCCGGAATCGGCGATGCGCAGCAACTGGTTCGGCATGGTATCGCTCCGCTAGAGAATCTGCCGGGTGTCGGCCAGAATTATCAGGACCACATCATGGTCTCGGGGTGCATCTGGGAATACGAACAGGCTCATGCGGCGCGCAACAACGCCGGGGAATCGACGTTCTTCTGGAAGAGTGATCCGGCGCTCGATGTACCCGACATCCAGACCTTTCTCGCTGAAATGCCCATTGCCTCGTTTGAAGCGCAGGCGACGTTCAACCCTCCGGCCAGCGCATGGTCTTTGTTGCCGGGGCTGGTACGGCCCAAAAGCCGTGGCTCGATCACGTTGTCTGGCGGCGGGCACCGGGACGCACTGCGAATCGACAGCGGTGCGCTTGCCGAACCCGAAGATCTGCAGGCGCTGGTGCGTGCAGTCGAATTTTGTCGAGAGATCGGCAACAGCTCGACCCTGCGCCCGTTTGTACGCCGTGAGGTGATGCCCGGAAAGATGAACCGCAAGGATCTGGAGTCGTTCGTGCGCAACACCGCATCGACCGTCTGGCACCAGTCCGGTACGGCCAGAATGGGTATTGATGAGTTATCGGTGGTGGACGCGCAATTGCGCGTCTATGGCATCGACAATCTGAGGGTCGCGGACGCCTCGATCATGCCGCGAGTAACCACCGGCAACACCATGGCCCCGTGCGTGATCATCGGGGAGCGCTTGGGCAGTCTGCTCACTGGCAAGTCCTGAATAATTTGATCCATGCCGTAGATCATGCAGCGAGTGCCCGGTGGGTACTCGCTGACTTTCACCTTTTCGAGAGCATCATCATGAGCAGGCTTCAAGGCAAAATTGCGATGATTACCGGCGGCAGCAGCGGCATCGGTCTTGCGACCGCCCAGCGTTTTGTGGAAGAGGGCGCCTATGTGTTTATCACGGGTAGACGTCAGCCCGCTGGACGAGGCCGTTGCACGTATAGGTCGTAACGTGACAGCCGTACAAGGCTATGTGTCCAGATCTTGACGATCTGGACCGACTCTACGCAGTGGTCAGGCGCGAGAAAGGCTGCATTGACGTGCTCTTCGCCAATGCCGGCATTATGGAAATGCAATCCATCGATGGCGTCGATGCGGCGCACTAGGACAAGGTTTTTTGATACCAACGTCAAAGCCTGTTGTTCAGCGTGCAAAAGGCACTGGTGTTGATGCACGACGGCGGCTCGATCATCTTGAATTCGTCCATTGCCGCCAACAGGGGCGTTTCGGGCTGCAGCACTTACAGCGCTACAAAGGCAGCCATACGCTCGTTTGCCCGAACATGGACAGCCGAGCTGCAAAGTCGAGGTATTCGCGTCAATACACTGAGCCCGGGCCCGATCGACACGCCGATCATGGGCCTGGAAGGGCTTGCGCAAGAGCACGTCGCTCAAATGAAAGCAGCGCTGATCAGAGGTATTCCACTGGGCCGTCTTGGCCGCCCTGAGGAAGTGGCCGCGGCCGCGCTGTTTCTTGCCTGCGACGACAGCAGTTTCATTGCGGGTATCGAGATGTGTGTAGACGGGGGCAAAGCGCAAGTTTGAGGAATAGCGGGCCTGAAGCCCGCTCAGCGCACCTGCCAGCCACCGCCCAGCGCTTTGTACAGCGCGATGCTCGCCTGCACCCGTGCCAGCCGCAACTGCACGCTTACGTCCTGTGCCTGGTAAAGGGTGCGTTGGGTTTCCAGTACGGTGAGCAGGTCCTCGGCGCCTTCCTGGTAGCGGCTTTGGGCGATGCGGAAGGCGGTTTGCGCCTGTTTGAGTTCTTCTTCGTGCCAGTAGCGCTGTTGATCCAGGCCGCGAATGCTGTTCAGGGCTTTTTCCACGTCGGCGAAGCTGTTGATGATCGCGCCGCGATAGGTTTCCAGCAGTTCTTCCTGACGCGCTGTGGCCTTGTCGCGCTCGGCGGCCAGACGGCCATTGTTGAAGATCGGTCCGATCAGCCCGGCAGCGAGGCTGCTGAACGGTGCGCGCAGCCAGTCTTCGGCGCGGGTGTTTTCGGTGCCGAGCCGGGCGCTCAGGGTCAGTTTTGGCAGCATGGCGGCGCGGGCGACGGTGACATTGGCCTGTGCCGCCGCCAGGTCAGCCTCGGCCTTGGCCAGATCAGGGCGGCGGGTCAGCAGTTCGCTGGGCAGGCCGGGGCCGATGTCCGGCCAGTTCAGGGTGTCGAAGGGCTGATCCGCGAGGTGCAGATTCTGCACCGGCTGACCGAGCAAGGCTGCCAGGGTGATCAACTGCTCGTTGGCCAGTTGCTGAACGCGGGGCAGTTCACGCTGCTGGGCCGCAACCAGATTTTTTTGCTGCGCCAGCTCGAGGGCGGTAGCTGAGCCCGATTCATAGCGGGTTTGCACCAGGCGCAGTACGTCTTGGGCGTTGGCCAGATTCAGTTCGGCAATCCGCCCTTGCTCGCGCGCCGCCAGGGTTTGCGCATAGCGATCGGCGACGTTGGCCAGCAGGGTCAGCTCCACGGTCGCCTGATCGAACTGGCTGGCGCGCAGCCCTTGGAGTGCGCTGTCGCGTCCCGCTGCGATACCTCCCCAGAAATCCACCTCATAGCTGGCGGTCAGGTCGCTGGTGAAGTTGTTGGTGTTGTTGTCGTCGGAAGGGTTGGCCTTGCGGTCGCTGTTGCGCAGGAACCGGTTACGTTCGCCGCGCAGGTCAAAGGCCAGTTCCGGGAGCAAGGGCGCGCCGCCGATAATGGCGCTTGCCTGTGCCTGACGAACCCGTGCCATCGCCGCAGCGACTTCATGACTGTCAAGGCTGGCCTGTTCGATCAGGCGATTCAGCTGTGGGCTGCCGAACTGCTGCCACCAACGAACATCACTGCGCTGTGCGGCGGCGTTTGCGGCAAACGCCCAGCTTGCCGGCGGCTGGATGCCGCTGTCCGGCGGCGGAGCAGGCGTCTGGCAGGCGCTCAGCAACAGGCAGGCAGTCAAAACGCAAAGGCTAGGCTTCATTGATCGATCATTCACTGGTGAGGGCCGCGACCGGGTCGAGGCGGGCAGCTTTGCGGGCCGGCATGAAGCCGAAGATCACGCCGGTAATCAGGGCGCAGGCAAACGCCCCGGTCACAGCCGGCAGGGTGAACGCAACGGCCACCTTACTCAGCAACAGCGCTGCGCCCATGCCCAGCGCCAGCACGATACCGGCCAGCCCGCCGACCACGGAAAGCATCACAGCCTCGGTAAGAAACTGCCGCAGGATGTCGCTCTGTCGCGCACCGGTGGCCATGCGGATGCCGATTTCACGGGTGCGTTCGCGCACTGTCATCAGCATGATGTTCATCACGCCGATACCACCGACCAGCAACGAAATGGCGGCAATCGAGCCGAGCATCAGCGACAGGGTGTTCTGGGTGCGTGCTTCGGCCTGGATCATCGCGGCGTTGTTGGTCAGTTCGTAATCCTGTTTGCCGTGATGCAGTTGTTGCAGCAGGTTACGGATCGCCCTTTCGGCCTGTTTGACGTTGTTGGCGTCACGGGTGGCGATGGTGATGTACTCGGGGTCCTGCGTGCCGAACAGGCGGATACTGGCCGACGAGTAGGGGATGGCGATGCGATTGTCGCTGTCCAGATCGCCGGACGTGGCGCCTTTTTCCTGCAGCACGCCGACCACCTGAAAAGGCACGTTTTCGATCAGGATGTACTGGCCGACAGGGTCGCTATGCTCGCCGAACAGTTTCTGGCGAACCTTGTAGCCAATCACTGCGACGGCGGCTGCGTTCTGCTCATCCGCTTCGCTGAAATAACTGCCTTCCACCACCGGCCAGTTGAAGATCGCCGGAAAGTGCGTGTCATTGCCGCCGACGTAACTGGAGTGATCGACGTTGCCGTAGCGCACCCCGGCCTGGCCGCCGTTGACCGGCATGATCATTTTCACCTCGGGCAACTGGCCCAGCGCGGCGACTTCCTCCAGGGTGATGACGCCTTTCGGCGCGCGCGGATTGGGCGCCTTGCCGTTGAGGTAAATGATATTGGAACCGAACGAGGACATCTGCGCCATGACCTGACGCTTGCTGCCTTCGCCGACGGCCAGCATCACCACCACCGACGCCACGCCGATGACGATGCCCAGCAGGGTCAGCGCGGTTCGGAAGCGATTGATCCACATGACGCGCCACGCCGCCTGAATCGCCTCGAGCAGCTCGCCTTGCCAGGCGCTGTGGCTGCCGCTGCCCTCGCTCAGGCGCTTGCGCAGGTCGACCGCCTGCAGCGTGCGCGGATTGACTGAGCGCTGCACGTCAGAAGCATCTCGAGCCGTATCACTGATCACCAGCCCATCGCTGATTTCGATGACCCGTTTGGCGCGCGCCGCCACTTCCCGGTCATGGGTGATGAGGATCACCACATGGCCCTGGCTGGCCAGTTCGTCCAGCAGGGTCATCACCTCCGCGCCACTGTGGCTGTCCAGCGCACCGGTGGGCTCGTCGGCGAGGATGATGTGCCCGCCATTCATCAAGGCGCGGGCGATGGAAACCCGTTGCTGCTGGCCGCCGGACAACTGATGCGGTCGATTGCCGGTGCGCGACGCCAGGCCCAGTCGGTCGAGCAGGGCGGCGGCCCGCGCGTGACGCTCTGCGGCGGGCGTCCCGGCGTAGATTGCCGGCATCTCGACGTTTTCCTGTGCCGAGCCGGACGGAATCAGGTGATAGCCCTGAAACACGAACCCGAACGCTTCACGGCGCAGCCAGGCGAGCTCGTCGCTGCCCAGTTCGGCGACGTTTTCCCCGGCGAACAGGTATTCGCCCGAGGTCGGGCGGTCCAGGCAGCCGAGGATGTTCATCAGCGTCGACTTGCCGGACCCGGAAGCGCCGACAATCGCCACGAACTCACCGGCATGAATCGACAGATCGATGCCGCGCAGCACGTTGACCCGTGGGCTGTCGCCTCCGCCGTAGGATTTGCGGATGCCTCGCAGGTCGATCAGCGGCGTGCGCATTCAGCCTCCGCTGCCGACAGAGGCGGGCACCAGCAGGCGCTCACCTTCATTCAGCCCGTCGAGTACCTGCACGCGCAGACGGTCGCTGATGCCGGTGCGCACCTCACGGTTCTGCACCTCACCATTGGCAGATAGCACTTGGGCGGTCTGCCGATCGGCCTGCGCCCCGTTTCGCAACGCCGCGAGTGGCGCGGTGAGGGTGTTCTCGGCTTTTTCGGCGACGAAGAATATCTGTGCGGTCATTTCTGCCATCAGCGCCTGATCGCTGTTATCCACGTCCAGCAGCACGGTGTACAGCACCACACGGCCACCGCCGTTCTTGCGCGAACTGCTCGGGCTGCCGCCGCCCTGATTGGCTTGATCCAGCGGCCTGGGCGGCACCGGCAGGATCTGCCGCACGGTGCTGCTCCAGCGCCGGTTGCCGCCGCTCAAGGTGGTGAAATAGGCAGTCATGCCGGGTTTGACATGGCCGATATCGGCTTCCGAGACCTCGGCCCAGACCGTCATCGGTGACAAGCGGGCGATGCGCAGAATCAGCGGGGTCTGTTGTTGCGCGTTCAGCGTCTGGCCTTCACGTGCATCGAGGGCGACCACTGTGCCGCTCATGGGCGCGAAAATACGGGTGTAGCCCAGCGCTGCTTCGTCGCTGCGCAGCGCGGCCTGAGCTTCGAGAATCTTCGCCTTGAACATGTCGACCCGTGCCTGGGTGGCGCGAAATTCCGATTCCGCAGCCTGAACGTCCTCGGCTCGTGTGGCGCCGCCTGCGGCGAGGCGCTTCTGGCGCTGCTGCTTCTGTTCTGCAAGTTCGTGCAGCGCACGCTGCTCCTGCAATTGCGCCTTGAGGTTATCGATGGCGTAGCGTGCGGCGTCGAGTCTGGCCTTTTGCGTCGAAGGGTCGATTTCGACCAGCAAGTCGCCTTCCTTGACCTGATCGCCGACCTGAGCATGGATTTTCATGATCTGCCCGCTGGCCTGCGAGCCCACATCCACGTAACTGCGCGGCTGCAGGGTACCGAGCGCCGTGACGCTGTTTTCGATCGTGCCGCGGGTCACCGTCACGGTCGCGGCGCTGCTTTTGCCGTCGGGCAGGATCTGCCAGGCGCATACGGCAATGACCGGGAACAGGCACAGCGCCACCAGGAGGGCGCGGCGAGGATGTCGAGAGCGTTTCATGCAGATTCCTGCGCTGGGAGATCAGTCGGTCGGTGAACGACGGCCACGAGAGCTGCCCTTTAAACGAGGCATGCCAGCAGGAATTTAGCGTTGATCACGGGTTACCCGCTTCGGCTAAACATCAGCGTCCTTGCTTCGTTTAACGGGAGCGGCTAATTCGGGTCGTCTTGTCGAGTTGGAGTCAGCGTGATTATGTCCAGACCCCTGTGCGGTTTTGTGTTTGCAGGTCTTTCGTTCGCTGTGATTTTCCCTGCGCAAGCCTTGGTTGAGCCTGGAAAACAGACGGCCAGTGCCGAGATCAGGCGGACCGGTTTTGGCGTGCCGCATATCGTTGCCGCCAATGAGCGCGGTCTGGGTTACGGCATCGGTTATGCCTATGCGCAGGACAACCTGTGCCTGCTGGCCAATGAGATCGTCACCGTCAACGGCCAGCGCTCGCGCTATTTTGGCCCCGATAAGGCGACCCTTGAGCAGCGCAACAATATGGCCAGCGACCTGTTGTTCCAGTGGCTCAATACGCCGCAGGCACTGGCGGATTTCTGGAATGCGCAGCCGCTGGAGATTCGCCAGTTGATGCAGGGCTATGTCGCCGGTTACAACCGCTCGCTCGATGAACAGAAGGCCAAGGGCCTGCCGCAGCCCTGTGCGGCCGAGTGGGTTCGGCCGATCAGTACCGATGATCTGGTGCGCTTGACCCGTCGCCTGCTGGTAGAGGGGGGCGTGGGGCAGTTCGCCGAAGCGCTGGCCGGTGCTACGCCGCCTGCGCTGCAAAAGCCACCGCAGGTAAATGCTCAGCAGGTTCAGGCGCTGCAACTGGCTGCTGCGCACAACCAGCGGTTTGCTCTGGAGCGCGGCAGCAATGCCGTGGCAATAGGGCGCGAGCTATCGGCCAACGGGCGCGGCATGCTGCTGGCCAATCCGCATTTTCCATGGGCTGGCGGCCTGCGCTTCTATCAAATGCACCTGACCATTCCCGGCAAGCTCGACGTGATGGGCGCAGCCTTGCCGGGCCTGCCGCTGATCAATATCGGCTTCAATCAGCATCTGGCCTGGAGCCATACCGTCGACACGTCGAAACACTTCACGCTGCATCGCCTGCAGCTCGACCCGAAGGATTCCACCCGTTACCTGCTGGATGGCAAATCGGTTGCCATGGACAAGCAGCAGGTGAGTGTCGACGTGAAGCAAGCCGATGGCAGCCTGAAGTCGGTGCCACGCATTGTCTATTCGTCCAGGTTCGGTCCGGTGGTGCAGTGGCCGGGCAAGCTGGACTGGGACGAAAAGTTTGCCTTCAGCCTGCGTGATGCCAATCTGCAAAACGACCGAGTGTTGCAGCAGTGGTATGCAATGGACAAGGCTGACAGCCTCAAGGCGTTTCAGGATTCGGTGCGCAAGATCCAGGGCATCCCGTGGGTCAACACCCTGGCAGTCGATGCGCGGGGGCAGGCGCTGTACATGAACCTCTCGGTGGTGCCAAACGTCGACGCCGTCAGGCTTGCCCGATGCAGTGATCCGCGCATCGGCACGGAACTGATCGTGCTCGACGGCTCGCGCAGTGAATGCAACTGGGAGGTTTCCGCAGAGGCGGCACAGGCCGGTATTTATCCCTCTTCCCGTCAGCCGCAGTTATTGCGGACCGACTTCGTGCAGCACTCCAACGACTCGGCCTGGATGGTCAATCCCGCTGCGCCGTTGAAGGACTTTTCGCCGCTGATCAGCGAGGACAGCCAGCCGCTGGGGCAGCGAGCACGTTTTGCGCTGGATCGGCTGGGCAGCCTGAAGAAGGCGGGCAAGATCAGCGTCGAGAACCTGCAAGCGATGGTCATGGACAACGAGGTCTATCAGGCCGGGCAAGTGCTGCCGGATCTGCTCAGGTTCTGTGCCTCGGAGCTGGGTGATGATGCTGCGCGGCTGACGCCGCTGTGTACCGCACTGAAAGCCTGGGATGGACGCGCTGACCTGAACAGTGGCATCGGGTTCGTGTACTTCCAGAGAATCATGACGTCCATGCAGGCTGTTGCCTCGCGCTGGCGTGTTGCGTTCGACCCGCGCGACCCGGTTCACACGCCGAGCGGGCTGGCGATTGAGAACCCGCAGGTCGCCACTGCATTGCGCTCCGCCATGCGGGCCGCAGTGGATGAAGTGGCCAAGGCAGGCCTCTCGGCAAGCAGTCAATGGGGCGACATTCAGGTTTCCAGCATCAGCGGCAAGCAGATCCCGATTCACGGTGGTCCGGCCGGGCTTGGCATCTACAACGCCATGCAAACCGTGGCAGGCAAGGACGGCAAGCGCGAGGTGGTCAGTGGCACCAGTTACCTGCAGGTGGTGACGTTCGACGAGCACGGCCCAAGGGCGCAGGGTTTACTGGCGTTCTCTGAGTCGAGCAATCCACAGTCAGCCCATTCAAGCGACCAGACTGAAGCATTTTCAAAAAAACAATGGCAGGCGTTGCCGTTCACTGAACAGCAGATCAAAGCTGATCCTGCTTATGAGGTGCAGGTGATAAGCGAGGAGCCTGATCGCTGAAAGAGGCAAGAAAAGCGTTTGGGCCATGCGGCCCAAATGCGCTTATCGGTAATCAGCCGCCCGGTGTATCGATATCGGCGTCAACGCCAGTGGTGGGCTGATGATTGCGTAAATCCTCGGTTTTTTCTTCCGGCTCATGGTCAGGCACGTAGGCGCTGTCGCTGGTTGACTGGCCCTGCGACTGAGTCTGTGACTGACTTGGGGAAGGCGTCTGGCCCTGGCTCTGGCCATTGCCCTTTTCAGTCTCGGGTTTTACGTCCCCGACTTGCGGCTCGATTGCCGGATCGTTGCGGTCCGGGCCCGGGCTGGCAGGTGCGTCCTGATTTGGCGTCGGTTCTTTCTGACGTTGCGGTTCGATAGACATGAGTACCTCGATATCGGTTTCAGAAAATGTTCTGACACAGTTTCGAGGGGTAGCAATGGGGATCGTTCGATTCAGTTGCCGAATGGTGATGCAGTGGGAAGTGCTGCGTGCAAGGCTGTTGGATAAGCGCTGTTCGCGAAAGGCCCGTACGTTGCATGAGATGCATCGACCGGAGAACAGCCTTCGCGAACAGGTTCGCTTCTACCAGTGCGCTTCAGCGCAGTCAGAGCACTTTTTTGATCGCGTCACACACCACGTCGATGTTCTTCTGATTCAGCGCGGCCACGCAGATACGCCCGGTGTCCAGCGCGTAGATACCGAAGTCGCTGCGCAGGCGCTGGGCCTGTTCGGCGGTCAGACCGGAGTAGGAGAACATGCCGCACTGGCGCGCGACGAAGCTGAAGTCCTGAACGGCCGGGTTGTCAGCCAGGCGCTCGACCATCGCCTTGCGCATGCCCTGGATGCGCAGACGCATTTCGCCCAGTTCCTCTTCCCACATTGCACGCAACGCAGGGTCGTTAAGCACCGCAGCGGAGATGATCGCACCGTGGGTCGGCGGGTTGGAATAGTTGGTGCGGATCACGCGCTTGACCTGGGACAGGACGCGAGTGGTTTCTTCCTTCGATTCGGTAATGATCGACAGCGCGCCGACGCGTTCGCCATACAGCGACAGTGATTTGGAGAACGAGCTCGAGGCGAAGAAGGTCAGGCCCGACTCGGCGAACAGGCGCACTGCCAGGGCATCTTCCTGAATGCCCTGACCGAAGCCTTGATAGGCCATGTCCAGAAACGGTACGTGGCCCTTGGCCTTGACCACTTCCAGCACTTTTTTCCAGTCATCCAGGCTCAGGTCGACACCGGTCGGGTTGTGGCAGCAGGCGTGCAGCACGACTACCGAGTTGTTCGGCAGGTTGTGCAGGTCTTCGAGCATGCCGGCACGGTTCACGTCGTGGGTGGCAGCGTCGTAGTAGCGGTAGTTCTGCACCGCAAAGCCTGCGGTTTCGAACAGCGCGCGGTGGTTTTCCCAGCTCGGGTCGCTGATGGCGACGACGGCATCGGGCAGCAACTGCTTGAGGAAGTCGGCACCGATCTTCAGTGCGCCGGTGCCGCCGACCGATTGGGTGGTCAGCACACGGCCCGAGGCGATCAGCGGCGAATCAGCGCCCAGCAACAGTTTTTGCACGGCCTGGTCGTAGGCGGCAATACCGTCGATCGGCAGGTAGCCACGCGGCGCATGCTGGGCCACGCGGATCTTTTCGGCTTCGGCCACGGCGCGCAGCAGGGGAATGCGCCCGTCTTCATCACAGTAGACGCCCACGCCAAGGTTGACCTTGGTACTGCGGGTGTCGGCGTTGAAGGCTTCGTTGATACCCAGGATCGGATCGCGGGGTGCCATTTCGACAGCGGAAAACAGGCTCATGGTGCGGCGGCTCTTGGTGAAGAGTGGGAAGGGGACACGCTGAGGCTCGATGCGCCAAAGCGGTGCGCAAACTGAGCGTAGTATAGAGAGCATCCCCTCGGTGATCGACAGTGCAGGGCGGGTTTTTTACAGGTTTTTGCGCATATTTGTAGAACGTTCGTTCGGTTAAAACCTCAATGCTTTAAGTGCGTGCCTTGAAAGGCTGATATATGACTCCATCTATTAGCCATCACTTCAAAACATCGCACGCCTGCTTCCCGGCGGGAACGGCTGTTTGCGATGATTTCGTCGTTGCGCGCCGTCATGCGCCGACGAATATTTCCAGTTGTGCCGTCGAGGCGGTCAGGTCGCGGAAGGTTTCACGCGAACCCCGTCACACGCGCACCATTCAAGAGGTCAGTTATGTCCGAGTTCCAGCTCGTTACCCGCTTTGAGCCAGCCGGCGATCAGCCCGAGGCCATTCGCCAACTGGTCGAAGGGATCGACGCCGGGCTCGCGCACCAGACCCTGCTCGGGGTGACCGGGTCGGGCAAGACGTTCAGCATCGCCAACGTGATTTCCCAGATCAAGCGTCCAACGCTGGTGCTGGCACCGAACAAGACCCTGGCGGCGCAGTTGTATGGCGAATTCAAGGCGTTTTTCCCGAACAACGCCGTGGAGTACTTCGTTTCCTACTACGACTACTACCAGCCGGAAGCTTACGTGCCGTCGTCCGACACCTTCATCGAGAAGGATGCCTCGATCAACGACCACATCGAACAGATGCGTCTGTCCGCAACCAAGGCGCTGCTGGAGCGCAAGGATGCGATCATCGTCACCACGGTGTCGTGCATCTACGGCCTGGGCAGTCCGGAAACCTATCTGCGCATGGTCATGCACATCGATCGTGGCGACAAACTCGATCAGCGTGCCTTGCTGCGCCGCCTCGCCGACCTGCAGTACACCCGTAACGACATGGACTTTGCCCGTGCGACGTTCAGGGTGCGCGGTGATGTGATCGATATCTACCCGGCCGAATCCGATCTGGAAGCGATCCGGGTCGAGCTGTTCGATGACGAGGTCGAGAGCCTGTCGGCGTTCGATCCGCTGACCGGCGAGGTGATTCGCAAGCTGCCGCGCTTCACCTTCTACCCGAAAAGCCACTACGTCACCCCGCGCGAGACGCTGATCGAGGCGATGGAAGGGATCAAGGTCGAGCTGCAGGAGCGCCTCGAATACCTGCGCAGCCAGAACAAACTGGTGGAAGCTCAGCGTCTGGAGCAGCGCACCCGTTTCGATCTGGAAATGATGCTGGAGCTGGGCTACTGCAACGGTATCGAAAACTACTCGCGCTACCTGTCGGGCCGTCCTTCCGGTGCGCCGCCGCCAACCCTTTTCGATTACCTGCCACCGGATGCCTTGCTGGTGATCGACGAGTCCCACGTCAGCGTGCCGCAGGTCGGCGCGATGTACAAAGGTGACCGTTCGCGTAAGGAAACCCTGGTCGAGTACGGCTTCCGTCTGCCATCGGCACTGGATAACCGCCCGATGCGTTTCGACGAGTGGGAGGCGATCAGCCCGCAGACCATTTTCGTCTCGGCGACCCCGGGTAACTACGAGGCCGAGCACGCCGGGCGTATCGTCGAGCAGGTGGTGCGTCCGACCGGCCTGGTGGACCCGCAGATCGAGATTCGTCCGGCGCTGACCCAGGTCGATGATCTGCTGTCGGAAATCCACAAGCGCACCGCGCTGGAAGAGCGGGTGCTGGTCACCACGCTGACCAAGCGCATGTCCGAGGATTTGACCGACTACCTGAGCGACCACGGGGTGCGCGTGCGTTACCTGCACTCGGACATCGATACGGTGGAACGTGTCGAAATCATCCGCGACCTGCGCTTGGGGACGTTCGATGTGCTGGTGGGCATCAACCTGCTGCGCGAAGGCCTGGACATGCCGGAAGTGTCGCTGGTGGCAATTCTCGATGCCGACAAGGAAGGCTTCCTGCGCTCCGACCGTTCGCTGATCCAGACCATTGGCCGGGCGGCACGTAACCTCAATGGTCGGGCGATTCTGTATGCCGACCGGATTACCGGCTCAATGGAGCGCGCCATCGGCGAGACCGAGCGGCGACGCGAGAAGCAATTGGCGTTCAACCTGGAGCATGGCATCACCCCCAAAGGTGTGTTCAAGGACGTCGCCGATATCATGGAAGGCGCCACCGTCCCCGGCTCGCGCAGCAAAAAACGCAAAGGCATGGCCAAAGCCGCCGAAGAAAACGCCCGCTACGAAAACGAACTGCGCTCGCCGAGCGAGATCAACAAACGCATTCGCCAACTGGAAGAAAAAATGTACCAACTGGCCCGCGACCTGGAATTCGAAGCCGCCGCACAAATGCGCGACGAAATCGGCAAACTGCGCGAGCGGTTGCTGGCGGTTTGAAGCATTGGACACGCCACCTCTCATGCCGGTGCGGCGACCCCCGGATCAGTGTCAGGGCGAAGGAACCCGACGAAGTCGGGCCGGAAACGGAGCAGGGGGCTTTGGTCACTTTGGCCCCTTCGAAGTGACTCGCCGAGGGGCGAAAAGGTGACCTGAGTCGAACCCCCATTTACCTGACAAAGAAAAACCGCCGTGTGGCGCAGAGCGTCACGAACTGCATGCCCACGCGGAGCACTGGCACGATAATCAGCTGAATTTGTTTACAACTCCGGGCGCGGAGCTTGCGGAACGAGAGGCGTCCGGGCAATTGCCTTTGTTGCTGGAGCCTCATGCCCCCGGCCTGTTAACATTCCGCGCTTGATCGACCTAATTCGGGATTTTCCATGACCACCGTTCGTACCCGCATCGCGCCATCGCCCACAGGCGACCCCCACGTCGGCACGGCCTACATCGCGCTGTTCAACTACTGCTTTGCCAAACAGCACGGCGGCGAGTTCATCCTGCGCATTGAAGACACCGATCAACTGCGCTCTACCCGCGAGTCCGAACAGCAGATCTTCGACGCACTGCGCTGGCTGGGCATCGACTGGAGCGAAGGCCCCGACGTCGGTGGTCCGCATGGCCCATACCGCCAAAGCGAGCGCGGCGACATCTATAAGAAATACGCGCAGCAACTGGTCGACATGGGCCATGCCTTCCCGTGCTTCTGCACCGCCGAAGAGCTGGACCAGATGCGCGCCGAACAGCAGGCCAAGGGCGAAACCCCGCGCTATGACGGTCGCGCCTTGCTGCTCTCCAAGGAAGAAGTCCAGCGCCGCCTGGACGCCGGCGAGCCACACGTGATCCGCATGAAAGTGCCGACCGAAGGCGTCTGCGTCGTCCCTGACATGCTGCGTGGCGAAGTCGAAATCCCGTGGGACCGCATGGACATGCAGGTCCTGATGAAGACCGACGGCCTGCCGACCTACTTCCTCGCCAACGTCGTCGATGACCACCTGATGGGCATCACCCACGTACTGCGCGGCGAAGAATGGCTGCCATCGGCACCCAAACTGATCCTGCTGTACGAATACTTCGGCTGGGACAAGCCGCAGCTGTGCTACATGCCGCTGCTGCGTAACCCCGACAAGAGCAAGCTGTCCAAGCGCAAGAACCCCACGTCGGTGACCTTCTACGAGCGCATGGGCTTCATGCCCGAGGCGATGCTCAACTACCTGGGGCGTATGGGCTGGTCGATGCCTGACGAGCGCGAGAAGTTCTCCTTGCAGGAGATGGTCGACAACTTCGACCTGTCGCGTGTTTCGCTGGGCGGGCCGATCTTCGATATAGAAAAGCTGTCCTGGCTCAATGGCCAATGGCTGCGTGATCTGCCGGTCGAGGAGTTTGCCTCGCGTCTGAAGACCTGGGCGCTGAACCCTGACTACATGATGAAGATCGCACCGCACGTGCAGGGCAGGGTAGAGACCTTCAGTCAGGTTGCACCGCTGGCCGGCTTCTTCTTCGCAGGTGGCGTCACGCCTGATGTGAAGCTCTTCGAACACAAGAAGCTGTCCCCGGAGCAGGTGCGCCAGGTGATTCAGTTGATCCTGTGGAAGCTGGAATCGCTGCGTCAGTGGGAGAAGGACCGGATCATGGGCTGCATTCAGGCCGTGGTCGAGCATCTTGAGCTCAAGCTGCGAGACGCCATGCCATTGATGTTCGCTGCGATCACCGGTCAGGCCAACTCGGTCTCGGTGACCGATGCGATGGAAATCCTCGGCCCGGACCTGACTCGCTTCCGCCTTCGTCAGGCCCTCGATTTGCTGGGCGGCGTTTCCAAGAAAGAAAACAAGGAATGGGAAAAGCTGCTGGGCTCGATTGCCTGAGGCATTACCTGTTCCTGTGAATCGCCCCCGGTTTTCCGGGGGTTGAAAGGTAAGTGGTTGTATTACCGACAAAAAACTTTGCAAATTGTAGAAAATAAATTTGACAGCCCTGTCACTCACGCTTAATATGCGCCCCGTCCACTGATGTGGGGCTTTAGCTCAGCTGGGAGAGCGCCTGCATGGCATGCAGGAGGTCAGCGGTTCGATCCCG
>Ga0308164_10000267_pt1 | contig 113909 bp, 102 predicted proteins | sample PhyTR2_FD_201031 | JGI IMG/M metagenome (GOLD analysis project Ga0308164, IMG submission 201031) | Phyllosphere microbial communities from UC Gill Tract Community Farm, Albany, California, United States - DLSLT.R2 | ecosystem: Host-associated > Plants > Phyllosphere > Unclassified | place... | reverse complement strand
TTTTTTCGTTGCCGCCGAAGCGAAACATCAACAACTTCAACCACTTGACTCGCTTCGATCTCTCGTTGCGGGAGGCGAATTCTACAGCGTTTCAAACCGCTGTCAACCACCTTTTTCACCGCTTCGTAGCTCTTCTGCAAGAGCGTGATCGAAACCCTAACTGCGCCACCTTCAACATCCAACCCGTTGATTATCAAGGAGTTTTCCGTTCGGTCTGCGCCGGAAGAGGTGCGAATTATAGAGAGATTCGGAGGGCCGTCAACCGTTAATTTCAGTTTTATGAAAACAGACTGCGCACAGGCTTTTGTCCAAGGCCATGCACTATATTTGCTCATGAGCCCCGGGTTGCGCATTATGCTCGGCTTGAACTTCCTGCCAAGCCGACCATGACAACCACAACTCAAAACCTGCGCTCCACCCTCTACCCGATCGCCCTCCTCCTTATAGCCATGGCGTCCATCCAGTCTGGTGCCTCCCTGGCCAAGAGCCTGTTCCCCATAGTGGGCGCTCAAGGCGCCACTGCCTTGCGCCTGCTGTTTTCCAGCCTGTTGCTGGTCATGGTATTCCGCCCGTGGCGCACCCAATGGACACGAGCAAGCCTGCGCAACGTCTTGTTCTACGGCATGGCGCTGGGCTTCATGAACCTCCTCTACTATATGTCCATCCGCACCATCCCCTTGGGGATCGCAGTGGCGCTTGAATTCACCGGGCCGCTCGCAGTGGCGCTGTACGGTTCGCGGCGGCTGGTGGATTTCGTCTGGATTGCCATGGCCATCTGCGGGCTGGTGCTGCTGATGCCCGCCATGGATGCCGACACCCGCCTCGACCCCGTCGGCATGGCGTACGCCCTGGGCGCAGGCGCCTGCTGGGCTTTCTATATCATTTTCGGCAAGCGGGCTGGCGACGAACATGGCGTACAAGGTGCGGTGATGGGCGTTGTGGTGGCGGCCATCTTCGTAGTGCCGGTAGGCGTCGCCCACGCAGGCGGGGCGCTGTTGACGCCGGCACTGGTGCCCATCGCCATCGGCGTGGCCATCCTGTCGACTGCGGTTCCCTATACCTTGGAGATGGTGGCGTTGACGCGCATGCCAGCACGCACCTTCGGCACCTTGATGAGCCTGGAGCCAGCTGCAGGCGCCCTGGCAGGCTTCCTGTTCCTCAGTGAAGTGCTGACCTTCACCCAGTGGCTGGCCATTCTGGCGATCGTGGTGGCCTCGGTGGGCACCACCCTCACCTCCCGCGAGGCGCCTGCTGCTACGCTGGCAGCGGACTGACCTACCTCAGAACGGCTCGGTTCGCCGTTCCAGCCACGCCAGCGCCGCACCGGACACCAAAGGTGCCAAGCGCTGGCGCACCTCGGCATGATAGGCGTCCAGCCACTCCCGCTCTCCCAACGCGAGCTGTTCACGCACCAGGCATCGGGTATCGATCGGGCACAGGGTAAGGGTTTCGAAGCGCAGGAACTCACCGAATTCGCTCTTGCCCGCCTCCTGGCTCAATACCAGGTTTTCGATTCGCACGCCCCAACGCCCCGGACGGTAAGTACCCGGCTCTACCGAGGTAATCATGCCCGGCTGCATGGCGGTTTGCGGCGCAGGCACGGCCTGATAGGCAATCACCTGCGGGCCTTCGTGCACATTAAGGAAATAGCCCACGCCGTGCCCGGTGCCGTGACCGTAGTCCACGTTGTCTGCCCACAGCGGCGCGCGGGCAATGGCATCCAGCAGTGGCGAAGCGATACCGCGAGGAAAGCGTGCCCGCGACAGGGCAATCATGCCCTTGAGCACTCGCGTGCAATCGGCGCGCTGCTCATCGCTCGGCTGGCCGATAGGCACCATCCGGGTGATGTCGGTAGTACCCCCCAGGTACTGGCCACCCGAATCGATCAACAGTAATCCGTCGCCCTCGAGCGTCGCATGAGATGCCGACGTCGCCCGGTAGTGTGGCATCGCGCCATTGGCATTGAACGCCGCGATGGTCGCGAAGCTCGCACTGATATAGTCCACGCGCCGCTCGCGCGCCGCGGTCAGTTGTTCATCGATGCTGACTTCGGTGATGGTCTCGTAGCCCAAGGCCTCTTCAAGCCAGGCGAAAAACTCGCACAGGGCCGCGCCATCCTGCTCCATGGCATGGCGCACGTGCACGGCATCGCCCTCGCTCTTGCGCGACTTGAACAGAGTGGTTGGGTTGAGCGCCTCGACCAGTCGGGTATTGGCCTGCAAATGGCGGGTCAGGCCCACAGTCACCTTGGCCGGGTCCAACAGCACGCAGGCCTGGGCGGGAACCGCTTCAAGGTCGGCGCCGATCTGCTCATAGCCGCATACGCTGATGCCTTGCTGCTCCAGCGCCGCCTGCAAGGCAGGGGAAATCTTGCCCGGCCCCACATACAAGCTGGCACTCCCCGGGCCGATCAGGGCAAAGGCGAGGAACACCGGGTTATAGGAAACGTCGGCGCCGCGCAGGTTGAACAACCAGGCGATGTCATCGAGGGTGGCGATGAAGTGCCAGTCGGCGCCCTTCTCCTGCATCGCGGCACGCAAACGGGCCAACCGCGCTTCACGGCCTTCGCTGGCGAAGGGCGACAGGTGCTCGTACACCGGCGCCAACGGCAAGGCGGGACGGTCAGCCCAGACGTCGCGCAACAGATCGAGGTCGGTACGCAACGAGGCGCCGCGGGCAACCAGCTTGTCATTGAGGCTGCGCGCCGAGGCAAGGGCCATGACCGCACCATCGACGGCGACGGTCGCCCCTTGGGAAACGTTGTCGGGCAGCCAATCGAGCGGCCCCGGCTGGCCGGCCATGAGTTTCATCAGGGCGATGCCGCTACCGGCCAACTCTTTCTCGGCCTGCTGCCAATACCGGCTGTCCACCCATAACCCGGCGAAATCGACCGTGATCACCAAGGTACCGACAGAACCATGGAAGCCCGAAAGCCACCGGCGCCCCTGCCAGTAACGCGGCAAGTACTCAGAAAGATGAGGGTCGGCTGAAGGCACCAGCAAGGCGCTTACCCCCTGGGCAGCCATGGCTTCCCGTACCTGTGCCAGACGCGCTGGAACTTGGGTATCGCTTGCTGAGGTAGGGCTCATGTTATCTCCTGGAGGCCACGGCATGGAAAGCTCGATGATGAAGCAGCCCGTGCCCACGGGCAACCATCGCCACGCTACCAGGTGTGTCGCCGAGCCCCTGGACTGCCCTACCCAGCGAACAGCGCAATGGTAAAGAAGATGACCAGAATAAGTGAAAGTGGCATCGGAGCCTCCTGCGCCTGAAGAAACGGTTGATAACTGGCTGCAAGGCTAATAGCCAGCGCGCTCAGGGAAAAATCATCCCTGCTGATAGTGGCTATCGACAGCCGAGCGTGAAAGAGGCCCTCCATCCCAAGCGAGGTCACAACCCGGCTCAGCCCATTGCCCATGGACATTCCTGGACAAAGAAAAACGCTCACGCTGCAGGGCGATCAAACCTTATTGTTCAGGTTCGCCAGCGCAACGCCTCCCCGTGCAACGAGCAATGCGGGCTACCCAAACCGCAACGGACAGCTAAGGTGGTACCAAGGATGCTCTTGTAAAAAAATGTCATACAAAAATGGGCCGTTACACCAATTGACACGCCCGATACCCGGCATGGCGAGTTGGTGAATGGCACCCTGCCACGTATGATCGTGGGCACACCTCTGCAGATGAAATCTATGTCTTTGATAGTTCTACTGCTTTTGCCCTTTCTGGGCAGTTGCGTCGCCGCCCTCCTGCCACACAACGCGCGCAATGCCGAATCGGCATTGGCCGGGTTGATCGCCCTGATCGGTACCGTGCAGGTCGCCCTGCTGTATCCGCAGATCGCCGATGGCGGCGTGCTGCGCGAGGAATACACCTGGCTGCCGAGCCTGGGCATCAACATCGTGCTGCGCCTGGATGGCTTCGCCTGGCTGTTTTCCTTGCTGGTGCTGGGCATCGGCACGCTGGTCTCGCTGTACGCGCGCTATTACATGTCGCCCCAGGACCCGGTGCCGCGCTTCTTCGCGTTCTTCCTGGCGTTCATGGGCGCGATGCTCGGGCTGGTGATCTCCGGCAACCTGATTCAACTGGTGTTCTTCTGGGAACTTACCAGCCTGTTCTCCTTCCTGCTGATCGGCTACTGGCACCACCGCAGCGATGCCCGCCGCGGCGCCTACATGGCGCTCACGGTGACCGGCGCGGGCGGCCTGTGCCTGCTGGTCGGTGCACTCCTGCTCGGTCACGTGGTCGGTAGCTACGACCTGGATGCCGTATTGGCGGCAGGCGAACAGATTCGCGCCAGCAGCCTGTATCCGGTCCTGCTGACCCTGATTCTGATCGGCGCCCTGAGCAAGAGCGCGCAGTTCCCATTCCACTTCTGGCTGCCCCACGCCATGGCGGCGCCCACGCCGGTGTCGGCCTACCTGCACTCCGCGACCATGGTCAAGGCCGGAGTCTTCCTGCTGGCGCGCCTGTGGCCAGCATTGGCCGGCAGCGAACAGTGGTTCTGGATAGTCGGCGGCGCCGGGGCCTGTACCCTGCTGCTGGGCGCCTACTGCGCGATGTTCCAGACCGACCTCAAGGGCCTGCTCGCCTACTCCACCATCAGCCACTTGGGCCTGATCACCCTGCTGCTGGGGCTCAACAGCCCGCTGGCCGCCGTCGCCGCGGTGTTTCACATCCTCAACCACGCCACCTTCAAGGCCTCGCTGTTCATGGCGGCGGGCATCATTGACCACGAAAGCGGCACCCGCGATATCCGCCGCCTCAGCGGCCTGTTCCGGCTGATGCCCTATACCGCGACCCTGGCCATGGTCGCCAGCGCCGCCATGGCCGGCGTGCCGTTGATGAACGGTTTCCTGTCCAAGGAAATGTTCTTCGCCGAAACCGTGTTCATCAGCGCCACGGCTTGGGTGGAGTACGCCCTGCCGGTGATCGCCACCCTGGCGGGCATCTTCAGCGTGGTCTACTCGCTGCGTTTCACCGTCGACGTGTTCTTCGGCCCGCCCGCCACCGACCTGCCCCACACGCCTCATGAACCGCCACGCTGGATGCGCGTACCGGTGGAGCTGCTGGTGCTCGCCTGCCTGGTGGTCGGCATGCTGCCGGCGTGGTCGGTGGGCGCGATCCTCGCCGCTGCCGCGCGCCCGGTGGTGGGCGGTGAGCTGCCCGAGTACAGCCTGGCGATCTGGCACGGCCTGAACGCGCCGATGATCATGAGCCTGATCGCCATGTCGGTGGGCATCGTCCTGTATGTGCTCATGCGTGCGCGCTTCAAGCGCGGCCAGCTGCAGCGCACGCCGCTGCTTGGCCGCGTGAGTGGCAAACGCCTGTTCGAGCGCAGCCTGGTCGGGCTGATGCGCGGCGCACGCCTGCTGGAACGGCAGATCACCACCAAGCGCCTGCAGGCGCAGTTGTTCATGCTGGTGGTCGTCGCCTTGATCGCGGCACTGCTACCGATGCTCGCCAGCGGCCTGAGCTGGGGCGATCGCACCAAGATTCCAGGTTCAGGAGTGTTCGTCGCCCTTTGGCTGATCGCTATCGTCTGCGCCCTTGGCGCCGCCTGGCAAGCCAAATACCACCGGCTGGCAGCACTGACCATGGTCGGCGTGTGCGGGCTGATGACCTGCATCACCTTCGTGTGGTTCTCCGCCCCGGACCTGGCGCTGACCCAACTGGTGGTCGAAGTCGTGACCACGGTACTGATCCTGCTGGGCTTGCGCTGGCTGCCAAGGCGTATTGAAGACGTGGCGCCCAGCGAGCCGCAGAAAGACAAGGCCCGGCTGCGGCGCCTGCGCGACCTGCTGCTGGCCGGGCTGGTTGGTGGCGGCATGGCCGTGCTGTCCTATGCCATGCTGACCCGTCCAACCCCCAACCATATTTCCTCGTTCTTCCTCGGCCGCGCCCTGCCTGAAGGCGGCGGCACCAACGTGGTCAACGTGATGCTGGTGGACTTCCGCGGGCTAGACACCCTGGGCGAGATCACCGTACTGGCCGTGGTCTCGCTGGCGGTGTTCGCCCTGCTGCGGCGCTTTCGTCCCCCCAGGGAAAGCATGCAGTTGCCGGCGCAACAGCGCTTGCTGGCCCCTGACGTGGTCACCGACCTGATCAACCCGCGCAACGCCAACGACACCGCCCTAGGCTTCATGATGGTGCCGGCAGTACTGGTGCGCCTGCTGCTGCCAGTGGCACTGGTGATTTCCATGTACCTGTTCATGCGCGGCCACAACCAACCGGGAGGTGGCTTCGTCGCAGGGCTGGTGATGTCGGTGGCGTTCATCCTGCAGTACATGGTCGCCGGCACCCAATGGGTCGAAGCGCGCATGAGCCTGCGGCCACTGCGCTGGCTGGGTACCGGCTTGCTGTGCGCCACGCTCACGGGCGCCGGCGCGTTGTATTTCGGCTTCCCGTTCCTCACCACCCATACCGCCCACCTGCACCTGCCATTGCTCGGCGACCTGCACGTGGCCAGCGCGCTGTTCTTCGATATCGGCGTGTACACCGTGGTGGTCGGCTCGACGCTGCTAATACTCACCGCCCTCGCGCACCAGTCGGTGCGGGCCCAACGGCCGTCCAGCCTGCCCCGTTCCGTAGCCCCCAAGGGAGCCGCCTGATGGAAGAAGTCATCGCAATCGCCATTGGCGTCCTGGCCGCGTCCGGGGTGTGGTTGATCCTGCGCCCACGCACCTTCCAGGTCATCATGGGCCTGTGCCTGCTGTCCTACGGGGTGAACCTGTTCATCTTCAGCATGGGCAGCCTGTTCATCGGCCGCGAACCGATCATCAAGGACGGCGTGCCCCACGACCTGCTGCACTACACCGACCCGTTGCCCCAGGCCCTGGTATTGACCGCCATCGTCATCAGCTTCGCCATGACCGCCTTGTTTCTGGTAGTGCTGCTGGCCTCCCGCGGGCTGACTGGCACTGACCATGTCGATGGCCGGGAGCCCAAGGAATGAACCTGATGCCCCACTTGATCATTGCGCCGATCCTGCTGCCCCTGCTCAGCGCCGCGGTGATGCTGCTACTGGGCGAGAAACATCGCCCGCTGAAGGCCCGCCTGAACCTGCTGTCGACCTTGCTTGGCCTGGGCATCGCCGTCGCGCTGCTGCAGCAGGTACAGGTCAACAGCGGGCCGGCGTCGATCGGCGTGTACCTGCCGGGCAACTGGCAGGCGCCGTTCGGCATCGTGCTGGTGGTCGACCGCCTGGCGGCGCTGATGATGGTGCTCACGGGCATCATCGCCAGTTGCGCCCTGCTGTTCGCCCTGGCCCGCTGGGACCGCGCCGGCGCCAGCTTCCACGCCATGTTCCAGATCCAGTTGATGGGCCTGTACGGTGCCTTCCTCACCGCCGATCTGTTCAACCTGTTCGTATTCTTCGAAGTGCTGCTGGCCGCTTCCTATGGCCTGATGCTGCACGGCTCGGGCCGCGCGCGGGTGTCGGCGGGCATGCATTACATCGTCATCAACCTGGTGGCTTCATCGCTGTTCCTGATCGGGGCGGCGATGATCTACGGCGTCACCGGCACGTTGAACATGGCCGACCTGGCGGTGAAAATTCCCCAGGTCGCCGCCGCCGACCGCGGGCTGCTGCACGCGGGCGCGGCGATCCTGGCCACGGCGTTCCTGGCCAAGGCCGGCATGTGGCCGCTGAACTTCTGGCTGGTGCCGGCCTACTCGAGTGCCAGCGCGCCCGTGGCGGCGCTGTTCGCGATCATGACCAAGGTCGGGCTCTACACGGTATTGCGCCTGTGGACCTTGCTGTTCTCCGCCGAAGCCGGGGCCTCGGCCCATTTCGGCGGCGACTGGCTGGTGATCGGCGGCCTGGCGACCATCGCCTGCGCGGCCGTGTCGCTACTGGCCGCGCAACGCCTGGAGCGCATGGCCAGCCTCAGCATCCTGGTTTCGGCCGGCACCCTGCTGGCAGCAATCGGCTTCGGCCAACCGGCGCTCACTGCGGCCGCGCTGTTCTATCTGGTCAGCTCGACCCTGGCCCTTTGCGCGCTGTTCCTGCTGGCCGAGCTCATCGAACGCTCGCGCTCGGCCAACGATATCGCCCTGGAAGAAGACAACGACGCCCTGCCCCACCTGCACGAATCCTTGCACCCGCCCAAGGGCGTGAACCTCGACGACGAGCAGAAAGCCGTGGTCGGCCAGGTCATCCCCTGGACCATGGCGTTCCTCGGCCTGAGCTTCATCGCCTGCGTGCTGTTGATCGTCGGCATGCCCCCGCTGTCGGGCTTCATCGGCAAGCTCAACCTGATCGCGGCCTTGTTCAACCCTTCCGGGCTCGGCCATGGCAGCGCCAGCCTGGGCTTTGAAGGCTGGGCCTTCGTGACCCTGCTGGTGCTGTCGGGGCTGGCGTCGCTGATGGGCCTGACCCGCGTTGCATCCAGCGTTTCTGGACGCCCCAGGACAGGCCCTCGCCATTGTTGCGGCGCAATGAGTGCGTGCCGATCTTGATCTTGCTGGGGCTGTCGATCGCGCTCACCTTCAAGGCCGAACCGCTACTGCGCTACACCCAGGACACGGCAAAGCTGCTCGGCGAGCCCTCCCATTACGTGATGGCCGTGTTCGCCGCCAAGGCCCACCCCGGCCCCAGTAGCGACGACGGCCCGGCGCTGGCGGGAGAAACACCATGAAGCGCCTGTTTCCCGCTCCGCTGCTTTGCGTTTTGCTGTTGCTGCTGTGGCTGCTGCTGAACCAATCGCTGAGCCTCGGCCAGTGGCTGCTGGGCGCGTTCTTCGCCTTTCTCGCGCCCCTGCTGATGGCACCTCTGCGCCCTTCTTACCCGCACCTGCGCAGGCCCTGGACCATCGTCAAACTGCTGGCCCGCGTAGGCTTCGACCTGGTGCTGTCGAACCTGCAGGTCGGCTGGCAGGTCTGGAACCTCAAGCGCAAACCGCCACGCTCGGCTTTCGTGAAAATCCCCCTGGAGCTGCGTGACCCTACCGGGCTGGCCGCACTTTCGGTGGTCACCACAGTCATTCCCGGCACCGTGTGGTCGGAGTTGGCTCTGGACCGGCGCGTATTACTGATGCACGTGTTCGACCTGAACGATGAAGCGCGCTTCATCGCCCATTTCAAGCACACCTACGAGCGCCCGCTGATGGAGATCTTTCAATGAGCCCGTTGCTCGACCACGCCATTCTGCTCAGCCTGTGCCTGTTCGCCCTGGCCATGCTGGTGACCCTGGTGCGCCTGTTCCGCGGGCCCTCGGCTCAGGACCGGGTGCTGGCACTGGACTACCTGTACGTACTTGGCATGCTGATGATGCTGGTGCTGGGGATTCGCTACGCCAGCGACACCTATTTCGAGGCCGCGCTGCTGATCGCCCTGTTCGGCTTCGTCGGCTCGTTCGCCTTGGCCAAATTTCTGCTGCGTGGAGAAGTGATCGAATGACCGACGCCAGCCAAGTGCCCCTGTGGGCCGAGATCATCACCGCGGCATTACTCGTGAGCAGTGGCCTGTTCGCCCTGACCGGGGCCCTGGGGATGCTGCGCCTGAAGGATTTCTTCCAGCGCATGCATCCGCCTGCGCTGGCGTCCACCCTGGGCGCTTGGTGCGTGGCGCTGGCCACGGTGCTGTACTTCACTTTCCTGAAGCACAGCCTGGCCTTGCACGCCGTGCTGATTCCAATCCTGTTGGCGATCACCATGCCGGTCACCACCCTGCTGCTGGCCAGGGTCGCGCTGTTTCGCAAGCGCATGGCCAAGGAAGCGGTGCCCGCCGAAGTCAGCAGCCACTCTTCGGAGGGCGGTGCCTGAGGCGCGTCACTTCAGGGCTGCGGCAACCTTGTCGGCGACATCCGCCGGCAACCAGGCACGCCACAGGGCGGGCTGCTCACGCATGAAGCTTTCGGCCGCCTCGCGGGGCTGGCGATGGTGCTCGCTCATGTCGGCCAACGCCTTGTTCAGCGGATCGATAGGAATCTGCACCTTGGCGAAGGTCGCGGCAATCTGCGGGTACTGCTGCTGGAACGGCGTCGACACACCAATCGACAGTTTCGAGGCCAGCGAACGGGTCGGCTTGGGATTGGGGTTGTCGGCGTCGGTCAGGGTCTTCCAGGCCTCGGCATCGAACGGCGGCTCTTCCAGCAGCACCAGCTTGTAGCGCCCGAGCAGGGGCGTAGGCGACCAGTAGTAGAACAGCACCGGCTTGCCACGCTTGATCGAGGACGCGATCTCGGCATCCAGCGCCGCGCCGGAACCGCTGCGGAAGTTGGTGTAACTGTCAGTCAGGCCGTAGGCCTTGAGCTTCTGCGCATTGACCACTTCCGAGGTCCAGCCGATGGGGCTGTTGAGGAAACGGCCTTTGTCGGGCGACTCGGGGTCCTTGAACACATCCTTGTAGCGCGGCAGGTCGGAGACGCTCTTGAGCTCGGGCGCCAGCGGCTTGATGCCCTTCGCAGGGTCGCCCTTGATCACATACTCCGGCACCCACCAGCCTTCGGTGGCACCGGTAACGATATCGCCCAGGCCTTGCACCTTGCCTTCGGCCTCGGCCTTGACCCAGACCGGGCTGCGGCCCGCCCACTCTTCGCCGATCACCTGGATGTCGTTCTTGGCCAGGGCGGTTTCCAGGGTGATGGTGGTGCCCGGCAGGGTATCGGTCGGCAGGCCGTAGCCCTTCTCGACGATCACCCGCAGCATCTCGGTAATCAGGCTGCCGCTTTCCCAGTTCAGGTCGGCAAAGTGCAGCGGCGCCGAAGCGGCCTGCGCCTGGGGCACCAGCGGTGCCGCCACGGCAAGGAATGAAGCCGCCAGCAGTGCGCGTAATCCTTTCATGCGTGTATTCCTCGAGTGTCGATGACCTTTGTTTCAGTCAACACACTGTAGCCGAGGTTCCGTACCGGCAGACGCTTACTCGCTAGGTTTGAAGGTCAACTCGCCCTGGCGCCATTTGGCAGCCTTGGCCGACGCGGCCTTGAGGGTCTTGGCCAGCCCCAGCTGCAACTGCTCGTGGGCGGCGAACACCATGACCACCGTCTGGCCTTCCTTGAACACGATGCCATGGCCCGCGGCGCTGTCGACGAAGGCGTATTCGCCTAGGCCATAAACCGTCAGCTTGATATCGCGAAAGCGGATTTCCAGCTTGCCACCTTCACGGCTGGGCAGCACGGCGGCGCGGAAATGATCGCCCACCTTGAGCTCCAGGCCTTGCTTGTCATCGACCACCAATGCGCTTTCAGTGTCGAGTTCGGCCATGTAAAGGCCTTCGGCAGTCTGTTCGGTGAGGTAGACGAAACGAGATTGAAACTGCTTTACCAACTTTGCGCGCAAATCGCCCAGAACAAAAAGGGCGTGCATATCCAGATTACTTACTGCCAATGAAAGGACTCCCCGAATCGAAAACTGTGGCCCGCCCACCGGCGTAAAGGCCCGGCCTAGAGCTCACAGCGCATACATCGGCCACTGGGGCCAACCTGTAAATAATAAATGAAATGACCGGTTGAAAACCGCTGACGCAATCTCTCGTCATAAAAGGAGATGACCAGAGCTCGACTTATCCCCCCCACGGCTGTCGGAAGGATCGTCGGAATTTTCGGCAGAATACTGCAAACGGTGAAGAATTTTCCGACATTCAACACCCGCAAAACATGGGATAGATGGTCGCCTGGCTGCCGGGCTGTTCCTGCGGCCATTCCGACCTGAGCGTCCTGTTGAATACGGAGTGCGTAAACTATGCCTGAAACCAGCGAAAGCCGTCGAGACCCGGCGAGCAAGTCCGCCACCACGCCGGCTGCCCCCCACCACCGCCTGGCCGCGCGACAGGGTGCCAGCGCCATGCCGCTGTACCGGGTAATTCCCGCGGGCAAAGCCTTCTACCATGTGGTGGAGATCGCCACCGACCGCGTCCTCGGCTACCGCCGCCGGCACAGCGATGCCTGCGCCCTGGCGCAGAGCCTGGAGGCACGGGAATGAACCAGACCGAACTCTCGCCACCGCCACCGTTCAAATGCATCGACACCACCGCCAGCGGCACAGCCTGCCGAGGAGTAGACATGGAACTGCAAAACAACGACCTGGGTACCTTGTTCCAGCAACTCAACCTGGACAGCGACCCGGCCAGCATCGACGCATTCATCGCCAGCCACCCACTGCCCAACGATGTAAAACTCATCGATGCGGAGTTCTGGAGTCCGGCACAGGCGGCCTTCCTCAAGGAGCAGCTACGTGAGGACGCCGATTGGGCAATGACGGTCGACGAGTTGAACGTGCGCCTGCACGAATCGCACTGACGCAACCGCCACTTCAGCCGTGCTGCGCAGAGCCCAGGCAGAAGCGGTCGAGCTCACTGGCGGCAGCCTGTTCGTCCATCGCGTCGAGCAGGCCGAACATCGCCAGCCAGGCCTTGCGGCAGGTCTCGGCTTCGGTTCGGCTACCGAACGCGGAGCCGCGCTGCTCGCCGTTCACCAGCACGACCCAGCACACCCGGTGGCCCTGAGCGCGCAACATTGGGGGTACACCGCTGCCGATTACCACGGCAATATCGATTTTGCACTGCATGATCTCCCTCCCGAGACTTCATCGCAAATTGATACGTCCATGATAAATAGTCAGATCCTGGGCAAACAGCCTCCCCTGGCGACAACAGTGTTGTCCTGGGGGCAACAATCCCCTTCCGACGTCTGGCGGGTTTCGGCGCGAGTCAGCGTCTATTGCTGTATCGGCAAGCAGGGCCCGGGCATAAGGCTTGGCAGCAGGATACTGCGAAAAAGTCGCGGGGGAACTTGCGATAAGCCACTATATGGCCATTATCCGCCACTACTGCCGGAATCGCAATGAATGCGCACCGGCCGCAGTGGCAGGCCGACACCCGGTGAGCACCGGCGGCGTCGGCATACCCGGGCGCTACCTCTCGGAGCCCCTCAAGGAGCGACGACCATCAGGCTTGGCGCTGATGGCGGTCGATCTGCTCGTGGCGCTCCTGCGCTTCGATGCAGTACTTGGTGGTAGGGCTGATCAGCAGGCGCTTAAGGCCGATAGGCTCGCCGCTGTCGTCACACCAGCCGAAGCTGTCGTCGGCGATTCGGCCCAGGGCCATTTCCAGCTGCGGCAACAGGCGTTGGTCGCGATCGATGACGTTGACCAGCCAGTGGCGCTCTTCTTCCACCGAAGCGGCATCGGCAGGATCGGCCGGCGTGTCCAGGCTCTCGATGGCTACACGGCTCTGCTCGATGCGCTCGTGGGTCTCTACCTTCATGGCCTGCAACAGCTCAGTGAAGTAGGCCAGTTGCTCGGCATTCATGTAGTCATCAGCCGGCATGGCCAGCAACTTTTCCTTTGTCATTGATTTCTCTATAAAAAATACGTGCATTCGGGCGAATCGTGGTACGCGCCGGAACCCGGTTCCCGCGCGCGGCAATCTCCAAGCGCCAGCCGGCACTCATTTACGAGGGGCGGCAGTCTAAGGGCGCTTGCGCCGCGCAGCAATAGGATTGAACAGCCAATTGACCAATAACGCGTGATGGCCGCCTGGAGGGATCGCTTATAGATGAAAAATGGCACTCGGTATTCAATAATGAGTATCATTATGTTACAAGTTAGCATTACTCATAACTGCCTGCCGGTGTTCGATGCTCGTTCCGTTTTTAATCATGCTGCGCGAAGGGATTGAAGCCGCGCTGGTCGTTGGCATCATCGCCAGCTATCTCAAGCAGACTGGCCGCGGCCAGTGGATGCTCGCCGTGTGGATTGGCGTATTCCTGGCCGTGGCGCTGTCGTTGCTGGTGGGCGGTGGTCTGGAGCTGGTCAGCGCCGAATTTCCGCAAAAACAGCAGGAACTGTTCGAGAGCATCATCGGCTTCGCCGCCGTCGCCATTCTCTGCACCATGGTCACCTGGATGCGGCGCGTGTCGCACTCTATCAAACACTCGCTGCACGCGTCGTTGGACCAGGCCCTGGCCGGTTCGCAGAACCAGGTCTACGCGCTGATCGGCATGGTGTTCTTCTCGGTGGCCCGCGAAGGCCTGGAAACCGTGTTCTTCCTGCTCGCCGTGTTCCAGCAGAGCAGCGGCGCCTCGGCGCCATTGGGCGCGCTGCTGGGGCTGATCTGCGCCGTGGCCGTGGGCCTGGCCATCTACAACGGCAGCATGCGCCTGAACCTCGGCGCGTTCTTCCGCTGGACCAGCCTGTTCATTCTGTTCGTGGCCGGCGGCATCCTCTCCAACTCGGTGCGCTCGCTGCACGAGGCCGGGGTGTGGAACTCGCTGCAGGACGTGGTCTTCGACATCAGCGGCATCCTGCCGATGGACGGCCCGATCGGCGCGGTGCTGTCTGGCATGTTCGGCTATCAGGATGCCCCTACCGTGAGCATCCTCGGCGCCTACCTGCTGTTCATGGCCGTGGCCCTGGTGCTGTTCTTCATGCCCGCGCCCAAGCGTAGCGCCAGCCCGGCGCCGGCCAACAAACCCTCTGCCACGCATCAATAAGGGACCCCATGTCCAACCCAGCACCTTCAATGCCGCCACGCCTGCTGCGCGTAGCGGTTGCCGGCTCGGTGATCCTCATGGTCGCCGCGGGCGGCCTGTTCTACTACGCCTCCAAGGCCGCCTCGAGCAAACGCGCGGAAAACGCCGGTGGTGAGATCGTCGTCACCATCCACCCGAAAAGCTGCGAGCCGAACAACCTCACGGTGCCGGCCGGCAAGGCGCGTTTCAAGATCGTCAACGCCTCGGACCGCGCAGTGGAATGGGAAATCCTCGATGGCGTGCTGGTGGTCGAAGAGCGCGAGAACATCGTTCCGGGCCTGAGCCAGATCATCAACGCCAACCTGCAGCCGGGCGACTACGCCATCACCTGCGGGCTGCTGAGCAACCCCCGCGGCACCCTGCACGTGACCCCCACCGCCGCATCCGATGCCCTGGCCAAGGCCAAGCCGTCGATGGTCAACTTCGTCGGCCCGCTGTCCGAGTACCGCGTGTACCTGAGCATGCAGGGCAGCGCCGTGATCCAGGCCGTGACCGACCTGCAGGCCGCGATCAAGGCCGGTGACCTGGCCCAGGCCCGCAGCCTGTACCTGCCGGCCCGCACCGCCTACCAGCATATCGCCCCGGCCGCCCAGCGCCTGGCCGAGCTGAACAACCGCATCGAAGCGCGCGCCGATTACTACGAAAAACGCGAGCAGGACCCCGGCTTCGGCGGCTTCCACCGCCTCGAATACGGCCTGTTCCAGCAGAACAGCACCGACGGCCTGAACCCCGTGGCCGACAAGCTGCTGGCCGACGTGACCGCGATGAAGAAGGAACTGCTGGCCCAGCAACTGCCGCCCGAGCAGTTGATCACCATCATCCAGCGCAATATCCGCAGCCTGGCCGATACCCGCACCAGCGGCGAAGAAGAGCGCTACAGCCACTCCGACCTCAATGGCTTCGCCGCCAACCTGGAAGGCACGCGCAAAGTGGTCGACCTGCTGCGCCCGCTGCTGACCAAATCGGGCCCGGACGTACTGGCGAAGATCGACACCGCCGCCGACGCCTTGAACAACCAGATCCAAGGCTTCAACCATCAGGATAACTACATCGCGTACGACCAGATCGACGCCTCCCAGCGCCAGCAACTGGCCGAGCGCGCCAAGGCCCTTGCCGATGCACTGAACGGGATCTCCCCTGCCCTTGGCCTCTCCGGCCAGTAACCGACAGACATAGACGATATTCGATGAGCGACTCAGACAACGCCCCCCTGTCACTGCACCGCCGCAAGGTCCTCATGGGCCTCGGCGCCGCCGGTGCCGCCCTCGCCGGCAGCACCCTGACCTGCCCGGCCATGGCGGCCGAGGTCAAGGTCACCGAAGCGCCGCACAGCGACAAGACCCAGGACCGCCACGCCTATGAAGGCGTGCACCAGGCCGGGATCGTGACCCCGCGCCCGGCCGCGGGCATGATGGTCTCGTTCGACGTGCTGGCCCAGGACAACGAAGACCTCGAACGCCTGTTCCGCACCCTCGACCAGCGCATCCGCTTCCTGATGCAAGGCGGCCCGGTGGCCGAAGTCGACCCCAAGCTGCCGCCACCGGATTCCGGCATCCTCGGCCCGGTGGTCACGCCCGACAACCTGACCATCACCGTCTCGGTGGGCAATTCGCTGTTCGATGAGCGCTTCGGCCTGGAACACGTCAAGCCCAAGCGCCTCAGCCAGATGGTCGGCTTCCCCAACGACGCTCTGGAGCCGGACTTCTGCCACGGCGACCTGACCCTGCAGTTCTGCTCCAACAGCGCCGACAGCAACATTCACGCGGTACGGGACATCGTCAAGAACCTCCCCGACCTGCTGTTCGTGCGCTGGAAACAGGAAGGCACGGTGCCGGCCCAGCCGCCTCTCAAGCCGGGCGAACCGGCCCAGAGCGCGCGCAACTTCCTCGGTTTCCGTGACGGCTCGGCCAACCCCGACTCCAACGACGCCAAGGCCATGGACGCCATCGTCTGGGTCCAGTCCGGCAGCGACGAACCCGCATGGGCCGCCCACGGCAGCTACCAGGCCGTGCGGGTGATCCGCAACTTCGTCGAGCGCTGGGACCGCACCCCGCTGCAGGAACAGGAAAGCATCTTCGGCCGCAAGAAGCCCACCGGCGCGCCGATGGACGGCAAGGCCGAGACCGACGTGCCGAACTACCACAAGGATCCGGAAGGCAAGCTCACCAAGCTCGACTCGCACATTCGCCTGGCCAACCCACGCACGCCCGAGTCGCAAGCCAACCTGATTCTGCGCCGCCCGTTCAACTACTCCAACGGCGTGAACAAGAACGGCCAGCTCGACATGGGCCTGCTGTTCATCTGCTACCAGGCTGACCTGGAAAAAGGATTCATCACCGTGCAGACCCGCCTCAACGGCGAGCCCCTGGAGGAATACCTCAAGCCGATCGGTGGCGGGTACTTCTTCACACTGCCCGGGGTGACCAGCGACAAGGACTTCATTGGCCGATCGCTGCTTGCTGCTGCCAAAACAAAAACCGTGGCCTGACCCTTAACTTTCACCTCACGAGACACTTCATGAAAAAGACTCCGCTGGCGCTGTTGATGACCCTGGGTTTGCTGAGCACGCCGTTCTCGGCTTTCGCCGCCACCCCGTCGACGCTGGACCTGGTCGCGCCGATCTCCGACTACAAGATCTACGTGACCGAAGAAGTCGACAAGCTGGTCACTGAAACCCAGAAGTTCACCGACGCGATCAAGAAAGGCGACATCGCGACCGCCAAGAAGCTGTACGCTCCTACCCGCGTTCACTATGAGTCCATCGAACCGATCGCCGAGCTGTTCAGCGACCTCGACGCGTCCATCGATTCGCGCGTCGACGACCACGAAAAAGGCGTGACCGCTGAAGACTTCACCGGCTTCCACCGCCTGGAGTACGCCCTGTACGACCAGAACAACGTCAAGGACTCCGGCCCTGTTGCTGACCAGCTGATCAAGGACGTCAAGGACCTGCAAGCCCGTATCGCCAGCCTGACCTTCCCGCCTGAGAAAGTCGTGGGCGGCGCGGCTGCACTGATGGAAGAAGTGGCGGCGACCAAGATCTCCGGTGAAGAAGACCGTTACAGCCACACCGACCTGTATGACTTCCAGGGCAACGTCGACGGCGCGAAGAAAATCGTCGACCTGTTCCGTTCGCAGATCGAGAAATCCGACAAGGCCTTCGTGGCCAAAGTCGACAAGAACTTCGCTACCGTCGACAAGATCCTGGCCAAGTACAAGACCAAGGATGGCGGTTTCGAGACCTATGACAAGGTCAAGGACGCCGACCGCAAGGCCCTGGTTGGCCCGGTCAACACCCTGGCTGAAGACCTGTCGACCCTGCGCGGTAAACTGGGCCTGAACTGATTCGCCGCTCCGCCCGCCTGGGCGGGGCACGCGCAGGCCCCAAGGCGCCGTACGCAAATGGCATTAACGCCATTGTGCGTACGGTACGCCTTCATCACAGCGGTTGATCCGCGCGCAACACCCTCGCCAATGCCCTTGTCCCCCTGCCCCGACGCGCATAGATTAGCCCCAACGCCTCCATAGCCAAGCGAAGGGACAGCCATGGCGCTCAACGATTCCGCCACCGACGTTCGCGACGGCGAAGCCCTCGATGCCGAACGCGTAGCCGCCTATCTCAAGGCCCACCTGCCTGACCTGCAGGGAACACCCAGCGTGCGCCAGTTTCCGGGCGGCGCCTCCAACCTCACCTACCTGCTGCAATACCCTGGCCGCGAACTGGTGCTGCGCCGCCCGCCCTTCGGCCACAAGGCCCGCAGCGCCCACGACATGGGCCGTGAATTTCGTATCCTCAGCGCCCTGCGCAACGCCTACCCCTATTGCCCCGAAGTCTTGCTGCACTGCACTGACGAGGGCGTGATCGGCGCCGAGTTCTATGTGATGGAGCGCATCGAAGGGGTGATCCTGCGCACCGACCTGCCCGCCGGGCTGGGCCTCGACGCGGCCAACACCCAAGCCCTGTGCGAGAACTTCATCGCCCGCCTGGTGGAACTGCACCGCGTCGATTACCGCGCCTGCGGCCTCGGTGACCTGGGCCGCCCCGAGGGCTACGTACAGCGCCAGGTCAGCGGCTGGAGCGAGCGCTACCAGCAGGCGCTGACCCCCGATGCACCGGGCTGGAGTGCGGTGATGGCCTGGCTGGCGGACAAACTGCCGCCCGAAAGCGGCCGCGCCAGCCTGCTGCACAACGACTTTCGCTTCGACAACGTGATCCTCGACCCCGCCGCGCCGCTGCGCATCGTCGGCGTGCTGGACTGGGAACTGGCGGCGCTGGGCGACCCGTTGATGGACCTCGGCAACTCCCTGGCCTACTGGATCGAAGCGGGCGACCCGGCGCCGGTGCAGCTGATGCGCCGCCAACCCAGCAATGCCCCAGGCATGCTCAGCCGTGAGCAATTCGTGGCCTGCTACGCCGAGCGGGCCGGCATTGCCGTGAGCAATATGGATTTCTACCGGGTCTATGGCTTGTTCCGCTTGGCGGGGATCATCCAGCAGATCTACTTCCGCTTCTATCACGGCCAGACCCAGGACAAACGTTTCGCCGCGTTCGTGCACATGAACACGTTGCTGGAGCAGATGAGCCTGCAAGTGATGGAGAAATCCACACTCTGAAGGTTCGACTGAGCGATGAGGCCCTCCGTTTCCCCCGAAAAGCTCGCGAGCATCGCTCGCTCCAACAAGGATCCGTACATGAGCAAGACCACGTTGTTCGACCTCGACGGCAAGATCGCCTTCGTCTCCGGCGCCAGCCGCGGCATCGGTGAAGCCATCGCCCGCTTGCTGGCCGGCCAGGGCGCCCACGTGATCGTCTCCAGCCGCAAGCTCGAAGGCTGCCAGGCGGTGGCCGAGGCCATCGTCGCCGAGGGCGGCAAGGCCACCGCCATGGCCTGCCATATCGGCGAGATGGCGCAGATCGAAGCCACCTTCGCGGCCATCGAGGCGCACTTCGGGCGCCTCGACATTCTGGTCAACAATGCCGCGACCAACCCGCAGTTCGCCCACGTGCTGGACACCGATTTGGGGGCGTTCCAGAAGACCCTGGACGTCAACATCCGCGGCTACTTCTTCATGTCGGTGAAGGCCGGGAGGCTGATGCGCCAACATGGCGGTGGCAGCATCATCAACGTCGCCTCGATCAACGGCGTGACCCCGGGGTTGTTCCAGGGCGTGTATTCGATCACCAAGGCCGCGGTGATCAACATGACCAAGGTATTCGCCAAGGAATGCGCCGCCGATGGCATCCGCTGCAACGCGCTGCTGCCGGGCATCACCGATACCCGGTTCGCTTCGGCGCTGGTGAGCAACGAAACCATCCTCAACACCGCCCTCGCGCAAATCCCCCTCAAGCGCGTGGCCGACCCTGGCGAGATGGCCGGCGCAGTGCTGTACCTGGCCAGCGACGCGTCGAGCTATACCACCGGCATCGCCCTCAACGTGGACGGTGGATTTCTGGCCTGAGGGAGCGCATGCGGCTAGAATGCTCGGCTTTCGCGTAGCCCTTTGCTACGCACACTGCCCAGCAAGTAGCCCTCCATGCCTCTCGAACTCAGTGTCAGCCTTACCACCCTCGCGGTGCTCGCGCTCGTGGCCTTCCTGGCCGGTTTCATCGATGCCATCGCCGGTGGCGGTGGCCTGCTGACCACCCCGGCCCTGCTGACCGCCGGCCTGCCGCCGCACCTGGTGCTGGGCACCAACAAGCTGAGCTCGACATTCGGTTCGGCCACCGCGGGCTTTACCTTCTACCGGCGCAAGCTGTTCAACCCGCGGCAGTGGGTGCCGGCCTTGGTGTTCACCGCCGTCGGCGCCCTGGTCGGGGCCGTTGTCGCCCACTACCTGCCAGCCGAATGGCTGAACAAGATGCTGCCGGTGATCGTCTTTGCCTGCGGCCTGTACCTGCTGTTCGGCGGCACGCCCAAGGCACCGCTGGAGGCCGACTTGCCGATCCGCAAGAAGTGGCAGCCGCCGCAAGGCTTCACCCTTGGCTTCTACGACGGCGTCGCCGGGCCCGGTACCGGTGCGTTCTGGACCGTCAGCACTCTGCTGATGTACCCGATCGACCTGGTGCGGGCCAGCGGCGTGGCGCGCAGCATGAACTTCGTCAGCAACGCCGCCGCGCTGGTGGTGTTCGTGATCAACGGCCAGGTGGATTGGCTGATCGGCCTGTGCATGGGCAGCTGCGTGATGATCGGCGCCTTCTTCGGCGCGCGCACGGCGATCGGCGGCGGGGCGAAGTTCATTCGCCCAGTGTTCATCACCGTGGTGCTGGCCCTGACCGTGCGCCTGGCCTGGCAGCACTGGTTCGGCCAGGCTTGAGCGGGGGCGCCGGGGCACTCAAGCCCCGGCAAGGTTCAGGCGGGCAAGGTCGGCGTCGGCAACCCCAGGCGCTCGGCCACGTAGGAGTCGATGAGGTAGCGGGCGATGGAGCGCGACATGGGTAGCGGCGGCAAGGCGTCGACCCTGAACCACTGCGCGTCCTCGATCTCGTCGACCTGGGGCACGATGTCGCCACCGGCGTATTCGGCGTGGAAGCCGAGCATCATCGAATGCGGGAATGGCCAGCACTGGCTGCCCATGTAGCGAATGTTCTTCACCTCCAGCGCCACTTCTTCGCGCACTTCGCGCACCACGCAATCCTCGGCCGATTCGCCCGGCTCGGCAAAACCGGCCAGGGTGCTGTAGACCCCGGTGACGAAGCGTGGCGAACGCGCCAGCAGGATTTCATCGCCGCGGGTGATCAGCACGATCATGCTGGGCGAAATTCGCGGGTAGGCCCGCAGGTCGCACACCGTGCAGTGCATGGCGCGCTCGCGGGGCACCTGCACGTTAGGCGCGCCGCAGTTGCCGCAGAAACGATGCTCGCGGGCCCAGGTGGCGATCTGCGCGGCGTAGGCCAGCACGCGGTAGTGTTCGAAATCGTTGTTGAGCATGAAGGCGCGCAGGCCTTGCCACTGGCAGCCGGGCACTTCGGCTTCGGCGTCCACCACCAGCAGGAACACCGGCTCGCCGTCATAGTGGCCGATGCCGTGCTCGAACCGCACGGGCAGGTCGAGGCCCTTGAGCCATTCGCGGGAAAACAGCACGCCGTTGGCGTCGAAGGCGAAGCCCTGCCTGCTGTGCACCACGGCCAGCCCGCCGGGGGTTTGGGTGTCCAGTACCGAAGTGATCCAACGTTGCGACATCACGGTTTTCCTTAGGTGTAGCCCCCCGGCCGCGCCTCAGTCGTCGAAGACTGGCGTCTGCCCGCCCATGCTGGCGGCCATGGCCACGCGCAGGTCATGGGATTGCAGCATCGCGGCGTTCCAGGTGGCGATGTATTCGAGGCCGTCGTTTACCGTGTGATCGCGCATGTAGCCGATCATGCGTTTGGTGCCGGCCACGGCTATGGGTGATTTTGCGGCAATTTGCCCTGCAATGGCAAAAACCCCTTCGAGCAGCGCTGCTTGATCAGCGTAGACCTGGTTCACCAGGCCGATGCGCAGCGCCTCGGCGGCTTCGACCATTCGTCCGGTGTAGGCCAGCTCGCGCAGCATGCCGTCGCTAATGATACGGGGCAAACGTTGCAAGGTGCCGACATCGGCGGCCATGCCCATGTCGATTTCCTTGATGGAAAACTGCGCGCCCTCGCTGCAGTAGCGCATGTCGCAGGCGGCGATCAGGTCGATGGCGCCGCCGATGCAATAGCCTTGCACCGCGGCCAGCACCGGCTTGCGGCATTGGTCGACGGCGTTGAACGAGGCCTGCATCTGCAGGATCTTGCGCCGCAGCAGGCGAGCGTTGCGGCCGACGTCCTTGCCCAGTTCGCTGGCCACCGACGCCAATAGGGCCAAGTCGATACCGGCGGAGAAGTGCTTGCCCGCGCCGCTGATGACCACCACTCGGATGGCATCGGTGTCGTCGACCCACTGGAAAATCTCGACGATCTCGCGCCAAAACGCCGCGTCCATGGCGTTGGCCTTGGCCGGGCGGTTGATCTGCACGTGGGCGATGCCGGCGTCGTGGCTGACGGCGAAGGCCTGGTAGTCGGGCATGGCGGGGCGTCCTGTGGAGTGTTATCAGGCCTGGGACTATAGCAAGGGTGGCGCCGGGCGATCCTGCCAAAGGCCGGACGTTGCGGAGCCAGTGGGGAAAAGCTCGCAGGCTTCGCCAGCTCCTACCTCGACCGTTTTAGCAACTTGAATACAAAGGTGGAACACGGTCAGGGTAGGAGCTGGCGCAAGCCTGCGAGTTCTGCTGGACTCTACCGGCCCTATCGCAGGCTTCGCCAGCTCTAACGGGTGCCGCTGGGGCCTTGTAGGAGCTGGCGCAGCCTGCGAGCTTTTCGGTCAGCCGACGCTCAATCAGGCGCTTTCGGCGCGCTTCTGCGCCGGGGCGTTGGCGCGGTGCAGGTTGAGGGCGGTGTTGATGATGCCGATATGGCTGAACGCCTGGGGGAAGTTGCCGAGCATGCGCTTGCCCAAGTGGTCGTACTGCTCGGCCAGCAGGCCGACATCGTTGCACAGCCCGGCAAGGCGTTCGAACAGCGCCTCGGCGTCATCGTCACGGCCCAGCAGCACGTATACGTCGGCCAGCCAGAACGAACACACCAGGAAGGTCCCCTCCCCGGGCGTCAGGCCGTCGTTGACCTCATGGGTCTCGTAGCGCAGTAGCAGGCCGTCGCGCATCAGGCGCTGCTCGATGGCCGCTACCGTGTCGACGAACCGCGGGTCGTCGGGCTTCAAGAAGCCGGTCAGGGCGATTTGCAGCAGGCTGGCATCGACATCGTCGGCGCCATAGGACTGCACGAAATAGCCCAACGTGGCATTGAAGCCCTGGTCGCACACCTGCGCGTGAATGCGGTCGGCCACGGCGCGGTAGTGCAGCGCCAGTTCGGCATCGCCATCGGTGCCCTCGGCCAGGCTTGCCGCGCGGTCGAAGGCTACCCAGGCCATGACCTTGGAATGGGTGAAGTGCCGCGGCTCCGAACGGATCTCCCACAGGCCTTCATCCGGCTGCTGCCAGACCTTTTCCAAAAACGGCATGATCAGGCGCGACACCGAGGTGCTGCGCGGATGCCGCGGCAAGCCGCCACGCAAGGCCTGGCTCATGGCGTCGGCCACCTCGCCATACACGTCGAGCTGGGTCTGAGTGGCGGCGGCGTTGCCGATGCGCACCGGCGCCGAGTGCTCGTAGCCGCTCAGCCATGGCAGGGTGCTTTCCGGCAAGCGCCGCTCGCCGCCAAGGCCGTACATGATCTGCATCTGCTCGGGGTTGCCGGCCACCGAACGCAGCAGCCATTCGCGCCAGGCACTGGCTTCCTCGAAGTAGCCGAGGTTCATGAAGGCCAGCAGCGTCATGGTGGCGTCGCGCAGCCAGCAATAGCGGTAGTCCCAGTTGCGCTCGCCGCCCAGGCGTTCGGGCAGCGAGGTGGTGATGGCGGCGACTATGCCGCCAGTGGGTTCGTAGGTCATGGCCTTGAGGGTGATCAGCGAGCGCTTGACCAGCTCGCTCCAGCGCCCTACGGCGGGGCAGCGGTCGGAGAACTCACGCCAGTAACGCTCGGTGGTCACCAGTGCCTGCTCGCCATCGAAGCCGGCGCGTACCGGGCTGTTGGAGGTTTGATGGGACAGGCGAAACACCTTGCGCTCGCCGGCCCGCACGCTGAAACGGCTCCCGGTGTGGTGGTCGCGGGCCTGCAGCACCGTGGCGCTGCGCAGCACCAGCATCTCCGGGCCGGCCACGGCGGTGAGGGTCAGCGGGCTGATCTTCTCGACCCAGGGCACGCTGCTGCCGTAGTCGAAGCGCATCACCAGGTCCATCTCGAAATCCACTTCGCCATGCAGGCCGTGGACGATACGCAGCACGCTGGCGGGCTCGTCGATGGGCATGCAGTCGATGAGTACGGCGCTGCCGCTGTCGGTCTCGAAGGTGGTTTCCAGGATCATGGTGCCGTCCCGGTAGCGGCGGCTGACCTTGACGTCCGGGCTCACCGGGCCGATGCGCCAGCGGCCGTTCTCGCTGTCGCCCAGCAGCGCGGCGAAGCAGGCCGGGGCGTCGAAACGGGGGAAGCAGAGCCAGTCCAGCGAGCCGTTCTTGTCGACCAGCGCGGCAGTCTTGCAGTTGCCGAGCACAGCGTAGTCTTCGATCAGTGCAGTCATGGTGGTCCTCTGTGGGTAGGGACGGTGGTGCGCTTGTTGCGGGTGCCTAGGCAAGCATTGCGAGTGCGGCGCGGGGCCTGATCGCCGGCAAGCCGGACTCCCACACGTTGTAGGGAGTCTAGAGGTTGGTGCTGGGTCAGTCGCCGGGCTTGGCGCGAGGCAATATCAGTGTCTTGATGGCCTGGGCCACGCCGTCGTCGGCATTGCTGGCCGTCACGGCATCGGCGTGGGCCTGCACCGCCGGGTCGGCCTGGCCCATGGCGACGGCAAAACCGGCGCGCTGGAACATCGGCACGTCGTTGGCGCCGTCGCCGATGGCGGCGGTGTGCGCCAGGGGAATGTGCAGGTAGTCAGCCAGGCTGGCCAGGGCGTCGCCCTTGTTGGCCGCCAGGGCGGTGACGTCCAAGTAGTACTGTTGCGAGCGCGACGCCAGCGCCTGGCCCTCGATACGGGGCAGCAGCTGTTTTTCCAGGTCGATCAGCAGCTGGAAATCGTCCGTGGTCGCGACCAGCTTGTCGATGCGGTCCAGGTACGGAGCGAAATCGTCTACCAGCTTCGGGCCGTAGCCCAGGGCGTGCAATTCGGTGTCGTAGTAGGCGCCGCTGCGGTCACGGGCCAGCCAGTGGTCATCGGCGAAGGCCCAGACCACCACCGGCTGCTCGGCGAACAGCTGCAAGGCGCTCTCCACGGCGCGGCGGTCCACGCAATGGCGCTGCAAAACGCTGCCGTCGGTGCCGATCAGGTTGCCGCCGTTGAACGCCAGGGTCGGTACATCGATGCCCAACTGCTGCACCTGGCCGCGCATGGCCCGCGGGGGCCGGGCGCTGGCGAGGGAAAAATGCACCCCCGCTTCGCGCAACTGGCGCACCGCCGCGATCACCGCCGGACTGAGGCTGTGGTCGGGCAGCAGCAGCGTGCCGTCCATGTCGCTGAGCATCAACTTGATCTCGCCCGCACCGGCCTTCCCGCCCGTACCCGCGGCGCTGGCATCCCTCATCCCAATGGCCGCCAGCTGCGATGGTCGCGCGCCAGCAAGTCATCCGCCGCCTGCGGCCCATCGGTGCCCGCGGCGTACATGCGCACCTTGCCGGCATCGGCCCAGGCGTCGAGGAACGGCTGCACCGCGCGCCAGCCGTTCTCGATGTTGTCGGCGCGTTGGAACAGGGTCTGGTCGCCGGTCAGGCAGTCGTAGATCAAGGTCTCGTAGCCGGTGGACGGCTGCATCTCGAAGAAGTCCTTGTAGGCGAACCCCAACCGCACGTTCTGCATGTCCAGGGCCGGGCCGGGCTTCTTGGCCTGCAGGTCGAACCACATGCCTTCATCGGGCTGGATCTGGATGTGCAGGTAGTTGGCCTTGAGATCATCGACCTCGGTGTCGCGGAACTGCGCGTACGGTGCCTGCTTGAAGCAGATGGCGATCTCGGTGTCGCGCACGCTCATGCGCTTGCCGGTGCGCAGGTAGAAGGGCACGCCCATCCAGCGCCAATTGTCGATCATCACCTTGAGCGCGACGTAGGTCTCAGTCTGGCTCTTGGGGTCTACTTTATCTTCCTCGTTGTAGCCCAACTGGCCCTTGGCACCCGGGGCGTATTGCCCGCGCACCGAGTTCTGGATGGCCTCGGCCTTGGTATAGGGGCGAATCGCGCCGACCACCTTGGCTTTCTCACCGCGCACGGCGTCGGCGCCAAAGGCGGCCGGGGGTTCCATGGCGACCATGGCCAGCAACTGGAACAGATGGTTGGGCACCATATCGCGCAATGCGCCGGTGCTGTCGTAGAAGTTGCCACGGGTTTCGACCCCGACGGTTTCCGCCGCGGTGATCTGCACATGGTCGATGTAATGGTTGTTCCAGAACGCCTCGAAAATGCCGTTGGAGAAACGGCTGACGAGGATGTTCTGCACGGTTTCCTTGCCCAGGTAGTGATCGATGCGGTAGATCTGCTTTTCGCTCATCACACTGAGCAAGCTGGCATTCAAGGCTTCGGCGGTGGCGAGGTCGGAGCCGAACGGCTTTTCGATCACCACGCGGCGGAAGGCTTCGGGGGTTTCCTGCAGCAGCTCGGCCTTGCCCAGGCGGGTCGCCACTTCACCGAAGAAGCGCGGCGAGGTGGCCAGGTAGAACATGGCGTTGCCGGTGCCGTTTTCCTTGATGCGCTTGGCGATGGCTGCGTAGGTGGCATCGTCGGTGAAATCACCGGTGATGTAGCTGATACGCTTGGCCAGGCGGCCCCACAACGCTGGGTCCAGCGCCTTGTCGGCGCTGCCCCCTTTAGCCTCGGCCATCTCCCGCATGAAGGCTTCGAGCTTTTGCGCGAAGGCTTCATCGGTGACTTCGTTGTGGTCGACGCCAACGATGTGCAAGCCGTTGTCCAGCAAGCCATCGCGGCTGAGATTGTAGAGCGACGGCATCAACAGCCGTTTGACCAGGTCGCCATGGGCGCCGAAAAGGAAAATCGTGGTGGGCGGAGCTGCTTCAACCTTGGATTTTCCTTTCTTCATTACTTCTTGACCTCTACGTGGCCGCCAAAACCAAAGCGCATGGCGGAAAGCATTTTATCGCCGTAGGTTGCATCCTGACGGGAACGGAAACGCGCAAACAGTGCGCTGGACAACACCGGGACCGGTACCGCCTGCTCGACCGCGGCGTCGATGGTCCAACGGCCTTCACCGCTGTCCGAGACCTTGCCGGAGTAGGTGCTCAGGCTTTCGTCGACGGCCAGGGCATCGGCGGTCAGGTCCAGCAGCCAGGACGAGACCACGCTGCCGCGGCGCCAGACTTCGGCGATGTCGGCCATGTTCAGGTCGAAGCGCTCGTCTTCGGGCAGCTCCTCGCTGTTCTTGGTCTTGAGAATGTCGAAGCCCTCGGCGAAGGCCTGCATCATTCCGTACTCGATGCCATTGTGGATCATCTTCACGAAGTGCCCGGAACCGACGGGGCCCGCATGGATGTAGCCATGCTCGGCGCGATCGTCGGCGGCCTTGCGGTCACGGGTGCGGGGGATGTCGCCCATGCCTGGCGCGAGAGTGGCGAACAGCGGCTCGAGGCGGTCGAAGATGGCGGTTTCGGCGCCGATCATCATGCAGAAGCCACGGTCCAGGCCCCACACGCCGCCGGAGGTGCCGACGTCTACGTAGTGCAGCTGCTTCTCGGCCAGCGCCTTGCCGCGACGGATGTCGTCCTTGTACATGGTGTTGCCACCGTCGATGATCACGTCATCGGGGGACAACAGCGCGCTCAGCTGTTCGATGGTCTCTTCGGTCGGTGCGCCCGCTGGCAGCATGACCCACACAGCGCGCGGCGCCTGCAGCTTGCTGACCAGGTCGGCCAGATCACTGGCGCCCGTCGCGCCCTCGCCCGCCAGGCCCTGGACCGCCTGCTCGCTACGATCGTAAACCACTGTCGAGTGGCCGTCGCGCATCAGCCTTCTGGAGATATTGCCGCCCATGCGACCCAGTCCAACGATTCCCAATTGCATGCCTGCGCTCCACAAATAAAAAGAAGGCGAACGTCACCTTTATAGCCTAATGCGGTCATTGGGTTAGTCCCGGTTCAGACCGCATAGTTCGGAATTTTACCATTCATCGGCTGGTAAAACTAAATAGCGAGCTACCGTCCGGCGAATTGCGTAAAGATTTCGGGTACTTGCAGCAAAAATGAAAAAAATCACAGGGACCGTAAAAAATAAAAAAGTTCACACTACAGGCAAAAGAAATCATCATCCGCGCCGATAGCGGTAGGAGCCTGATGCGAAACGGTCGCCCCAGAGCCTTCTATCCTTTAGTGATGTGCCAGTAGTTTGCGAGGTGTGCAATGGGTGCTGTAGTAGCAACGAACCAACCACAAACGCTTTATGTGAGCATCCGCCGCGACGAGCTTCGCGCGCTGAAGCAGGAATGTGAACAGCTGCAGGACAAGGTCGCCTTCCTGACCCGCCTGCTGCAACAAGCGCAAAACACCGTGGGCCAGGAAGCCCAGGCGCGTATCGCCTGAAGCGCGACCGGTAGCCAGGCGCCGCCGCGAGCGCCTGGCCAGTTGATCGCGGCACCGCGCCGCGATCTGTACAGGGTTACCCCGCCGCATTCTCTCCTTGCTGCATCCCCCCCACCGCCAGATACAGTTTCTTCGCCATGTTCGGCTGAATCTCGGCCCGGATAAGCGCCTTGGCGCCCGTCACAGTCCCTCCTTGCGCAATGAACTGCGGGTAGGTCAGGAACCGCTGCGCCACCGTCTTCAAGTGCGCGACCGAGTAGGACTCGGCCGGGGTATCGAGTTTCGGGTAGTGGAAATGCGCGTACCACAGCACGTTGTCGCCATCCTTCACGGCATATTCCTGAATGAAATCCTCTGAGCCCTTGACGGGCTTGCGCGCCCCTTCGCGCGCGATGTACACCTCGTCCTGGGCTACCAGCCATTCCACTCGGGACGCTTCGGGGTCGCGCGCCTTGCATTGTTCGATACGCAACTGGCGGCCGGTGTTCCAGAGCTCCAACGCCTTGGCGCGCAGTTCATTGCCAGTGGCGTTGGCGGACTGATGAGCAGTTGAAGCAGCCTGGTCTACCTCGTTGAGACGGGTCAGCGCACGGTCAATCTCGTTGGCCTTGGCCTGCAACTGGTCGGCGGCGGTGTCCAGCAGGTTTTGAATTTCTGATGGAATGCGCACCTTTTGCGCCAGGATGCGCCCCTCGCGCAGCTTTCCATTGGCGCCATCGAGCAAGCCGTTGGCTTCACGCAGCAACGACTCCAGCGGGGCCTGGGGCAGCGGTTTTGGTGCCACCGCAGGCGCGCGCTGCACCGCCACCCAGTGCTCGGCACCTTGCACCCGCTCGAACGCTTCCACGTCGCCCGCCATCACCCCCAGCCACCTCCACCTGCTCGGCCACGCCGTGCGCATCGGCCTCACGCACACGCCCCACCACCACACCACGCTTCCTGGTGGTGACCAGGACCTGATTGCGCACCGGGCGCTTCTGTTTGCGCCGCTGCCGGGCCCGCAGGGTCTGGGCGCGCAATAACGGCAGCAGCTGCGCCTCGGCACCCGCGCGCAAGCTTTGCAGGCGCTCGCGCAAACGTTCCAAGGCCGGGGATTCCAGCGCAGGGTCGCTGGTAGCCCGGTAGAAATCCATCGCGTCCTCCAATTCGTCGTATTTGTGCAGGGCGCTGTCCAGCACCTGCAATTGCTCTTCATCGGTGAACAGGCCGGGCTCGGCAATCGCGTCCTGGGATTGCGCCGCCAGCTTGGCCGATTTCACCGCCTCGGCCAGCGGGCCATCAAGGCGCGGCCCTCGGCGCTGCTTCTGTTCGGCGAGAATGGCCAGCCAATCGAGTTGCACGCCGGCCCATTCCACCGGCGTGCCTATTTTTTTCCAGACGGACTTGATCTCCAACAGGCGTGGCGCACCGAAATGTTCGACCTCACCCAGTTCGGCCATGCGTCGCTGCCCCTCGCCCGTCCAGCGAATCAGCTGATCGATAAGCTCGCTGCCGCGACTGTAACCCTCAAAAGTCGCGAGCGGTTCCAAGGCGACGGCGCCGCCCTCTGCTACGGCAGGGATGAGCAGCTCTGCCAAAGCCTCGATACGCTTTTCAGCAATACTGCGCATGAGAACGGTAAGGGCTTGCAGATGGGTCGCGCGCACCTCCAGAAAACGCGGGGTGACCCTGGCCTTGTTGAGCTCGGCCGCCGCTTGCAGGGCGGCACCGCTGACTTCCACCAACTCGCCGGTGGCGTCGGCGAAGCGATCCCGGTACGCCGAGTATTTAGGGGACTTGCGCTGCAGCAAGTCAGCCATCACCGTTTGCGTGACCTTGAGCTTGCTTTCCAGCAACGCCTGCCGGCTTCGACAGTCGTCCAGGGTCTTGCGCAAGGCGGCCTCACGGCGCTCCAGCTCTGCGCGGTTGGCCGCCCGCGCCCTTCCCGGCGCACCACCCTTGAGGTGCATGCGCGTGTCGATCTGCCAACGCCCCACTTCGTCGCGCCGCAACCAGGGCCCCAGGTTGCCAGGCTCGTCGAGGTCCACCACCCGCGCGCTGCCATCGCCTACTGCCACGGCGTAGTAATCCTCGCCGACCTGCGCAAACCATTGGTCCTCGTACAAGTACAACCCGGCAAACGTACCGTGGGGTACCGCGTCGCTCAGATCGCTCGGCGCGCTGACGACGAAACGGCTGAGCGCCGCTACCTGGGCCACGCTGAGTTGGCTGCGCGCCGAGTTCCAGCCGAGGTCCAGCATCTGCAGCGGCGCCGCGGCGCCGGGCCGCGCCGTGATGTTGCTGGCGACCGGTTCGCCCGCCCCGATTGGCGGCAACTCGATATTCTCCGACGGCCGCACCTTGATGCGCTCGACGCCGGTGGATTTCGCCTCCATCCCCTTGGCCATCAGCAAAAACGCCGTGTTGAACAGAAAGTCCACCAAGGCATTGTTGGCGGCCTGAGGGTCACCGGCCAGCTGCTGCTCAAAGCCATCGTCGAAGGCCTTGAGGCTCTGGAGCATCCAGCCGGCCGTTGCCAAGGGGCCACCCAGCATCGGCAACAAGGAGTTGAACACCAGCCAGCCCAGCTCGCGATAGCCCAGGCGAGTGTTCTCTTCATTGCTGACCGACTGCTCATCGGCATGGCGCAGCAACGCTTTGACATTATTCTCGAAGAAGGTGTGCCAGAGGTCTCCGGACAGGGCAACCCCAGTCATAGTGGCGGGTTCGGGGGTAGCGATCGGCGCGAAATCATCACCGGGCAGGAAACGAACGATGTGCGGTTCTTCAAAGCCTCCCAAGGCGTATACCGGCCGGGCGCGCGGTTCCAGCCCGGCAAGTATTTCGTTCTGCAGGGCACCCGTTTGAATGATCGCATCCCATAGCGCATGCACGGTCGGGTATTGGCGCAGCGGTTCGCGCGAGAAAGGCAGGTACAGCACCCGGATACCTTCGACATCATCCGCAGGTCCAACCACATAGGCCGCCAGTACCGAATCGGGCGTTGCGCCAGCCTTGCGCACGAACGCCAAGTTGCGCACTGTGGGCTTCGGGCCGATGGTACGTCGCGTTCGCCGCTCGGTACTTGCCGGGCGCAGGGCCTCCAGCAACATGCGCACACCATCGGCGGTGACCCCTTGCTCGCCCCGCACCTTCAATTCGAACATTTTAAGCGGCAGTTGCGCACTCAGTTGCTCGACGAACAAGCGTTCGCGCCGCTGTGCTTCTGCCTTGTCGTCGTGCAGCAAGCGTTGCAGCAGCGCCAGATAGCGCTTGCCCACATCCACTTTTTGCACCAGTTCGGCCACCGCTTCCTTGGTGACCCAGTCCGGCAAACTGGCGCCTGCGCGCGGCTCCACCTCCAACATGCCGGGGGGCCGCCCGTACAGGTTGAGCAGGGCCAGCGCAGGCAAGCTGACAGTGACGTATTGCAGATGCGCATCGCCGGCGTCGACTAATTGCAGCTCGGCGTTCGGCACCGTATATAAACGAATTTCGATATCCTCCAGAGCCACCACGGCATGGGGATGGTCCTCGCGTATCTGGCGCGTGAGCTCGGTGCGAGCGAAGGCTTCGATCGTCTCGATACCTTCCAGATAACTGTGCCCCGCGCTGCGCCTTTGCACGTCGGCCAGGCGTGACAACAGCACGGAATATTGAGCGCTGTCCTGGGGCGTCGCATTGTCCAGCCAGTGGGGCAGGTGGTCGTGCAGTTGATCGAGGCGCGACAGTTCGTCGGTGGTGGCCAGGTCATAGAATGAAGTAGCGCGGTCGAGCGCCTCCTCCGCGGTGTTGGCATTTTCGTCTATCTGCTGAAAATACTGCCCGAGGGCCTTGACGTTGTTCAACTGGTGCTCCAGCAGCACCAGCGCCTGGGTTTCAAATGGGTCGCCGACAATCGGCGTCAACGAAAAGTCGACCTTGGTACCGGTGAGGTCGCGGCCGATCGCCTCGGCCTGCTCGGCCGCCAAAGTGGCCAAGTCCGGATAGCGGCGCAGCTTTTCCAGCGCGCTGTATTGCAGTACCACCGCGTGGGCAGCGCCATCCACCGCGCGGGTCACGACCAGTTCGCTGGTGGCTTCCGGGCCTGGGAGCAAGGGATTGGCCAGGTGATCGATGCGCAGCAGCCAGCAGGCCGTCCCTTCCAATGGCGCGCCATTGAGCACGGCCAACAACGTGGCGCTTTCCTCAGGCTCGAGCCTTTTGGCTTCGATCAACGCCTGTGTCGCCTGCAGGGCATGCCGGTTCAAATACTGCGCCAACCATCGCCAGCGGCTGCTGCCATCCAGGTCCCGCTCATTCCAGTAGTCCACCAGGCTTTGCTGATAGCTTTCCAGCAGCCCCGGCCCGAGTTCGTCGATCAAGGCTTCCAGCTCGTCGACCTTCAGGGGCACCCTGGCGTCAGGCTCGCGGGCAGACCGGGACACCACCGTGTCGAAGCCGGCAATCAGGTTGAGCGTGCTGTTCTGCAGAAAGCGGCTGATGAGCAGGCCTTCCAGCGGTACCGAGCCCGCTTGGCCTGACACGCTGCCCGCCGGCCAGGTCAACCAAAGGCTGGCGGGGTGCGCCAGCAGCGCGGGATGCTCACGCTTCAGCGCGCCAGCCAGTATCCCGCGCGCGACACTGCGCAACGATGGGCGGTTTTCGAACGTTCGGCTGACGCGGCTGGCCAATGGCGCATACTGCGCCACCAAGCTGGAAAGGGTGTGGGAAGAGTCGTTCATGGGGGCCTCCAGAGGCGATACGGCGACGTCGCCGTGCCGGCCATCTCAGCGAAGCGCGTCACTAAAAGGGCGGTATCGGGCTAATACCCGCACCTGAAACGTTCCAGCCTCCCCGTCAGTCGCCTGTTCCCCTCCTGTGGCGCGAAACTCTTCTACACTCAAGTTTCAGCCTGTATGCCGCTCGGAAACTTCACCGTAAAAAAGTCGAAACTTCTGAAAAGCCTGCCGGTCAGCTATTAGGTAGGCCGTTGTATTCGATTCGTTGAAAGCGCGACCTGCCCAACCCTCTCTGTCAAGTCACGACCGACAAGTCATCGTCGGCGGCGTGTAGCGCTCGTGCGCTGGACTAGGGCTCGGAACAAAAAAAGGTATTTGCCAGATGTAACTACACTCGGGAGAGGGGTCAACAATGATCAGTGCCGCAGTCGAAACCCACGGGGAACGTTTCAATCAACAGGTCAGCGAGGTTCCAGTCTTGCCGGCCATCGCTTCGACGGGCAAGGTGCTGCAAGCCGAAACACCGCTGAATGCCAACCGCAAGAAAATCCTTTTCGTGACGTCCGAGATCGCCGATCTGGTCAAGACCGGCGGCCTCGGCGATGTGTCAGCGGCGCTGCCGCGGGCCATGAGCCCCTTGCACGATGTACGCGTGCTGATTCCCGGTTACCCACAAGTACTCAACAGCGGCCACCCGATCCACGTGGTCGGTGAAATGGGCGGCCATGCCGCGCTGCCACCCTGCAAGGTCGGCCGCATGGACATGCCCGACGGTCTGGTCATCTACGTGCTGCTGTGCCCCGAGCTGTACGCCCGCGAAGGCACGCCCTACGGCGCCAACAATGGCCGCGACTGGCCCGACAACCATATCCGCTTCGCCCGCCTGGGCCTGGCCGCCGCCGACATCGCCGCGGGCCAGGGCATGGTGCACTGGCGCCCGGACATGGTTCACGCCCACGACTGGCCAGCCGGCCTCGCCCCTGCCTATATGCATTGGCGCGGGCTGAACGTGCCGACGCTTTTCACCATTCACAACCTCGCCTACCAAGGCGTGGTCAGCCTGGCCTGCTGCCCCGAGCTGGGGATTCCTGAGCACGCGTTGCAGCAGGACGGCATGGAGTTCTACGGCAAGCTGTCGTTCCTCAAGGCCGGCATGGCCTACTCCCATCACATCACCACGGTGAGCGCCACCTACGCCGAGGAGATCACCACCCCCGAATTCGGTTGCGGACTGGACGGCTTCCTCAGCAGCAAGGCCCAGCAGGGCCTGCTCAGCGGCATTCCCAACGGCATCGATGAAAGCTGGGAATCGGCCACCGACTCGCACTTGGTTTGCCCGTTCGGCCTCAACGACTGGGACGGCAAGGCGGTCAACGCCGACCACGTACGCGAGCTGTTCGAACTGGACGCCAGTGAGGGCCCGCTGTTCGCCGTGGTCTCGCGCCTGGTCTACCAGAAAGGCCTCGACCTGACCGAGGCGGTTTCCGAGTTCATCGTCGCCAACGGCGGCCAAGTGGCCATCATCGGCCGCGGCGAGCCGGAAGAAGAACAGGCCATGCGTGACCTGGCACTGCGCTTCCCCGGCCAGGTCAGCGCCCGTATCGGCTTCAACGAAACCGACGCCCGGCGCATGTTCGCCGGCAGCGATTTCCTGCTGATGCCTTCGCGTTACGAGCCTTGCGGCTTGAGCCAGATGTACGCCCAGCGCTTCGGTTCGCTGCCGGTGGCGCGCAAGACCGGCGGCCTGGCCGACACCATCGAGGATGGCGTTACCGGTTTCCTGTTCGAAGAATCCAGCGTGGAAAGCTATCAAGAGGCCCTGGAGCGAGCGTTCTATGTATTCAGCAAACCGCAATTGCTGAATGCCATGCGCTGCCGCGCCATGACCCAACCCTTCAACTGGTCGCAGGCCGTAGAACCCTACGCCAAGCTGTACGAGAAAATGGTCGACGAGGCCCACGGAAAGTCTGCGCACTACTAAGTAAAAGAGGTTTCAACGGATGCCGTCACGGGAAACTGAAACCTGGTCTGCCGAAAAAGAGATGTCCCACGGGGCGATCATGCTGGAATCCGGGCTCACGCGCTTCGCGCTGTGGGCTCCGGACGCAACGTCGGTCAGCTTGCTGATCGACGGCCAGCCGCCCTTCCCGATGACCGCCGATGATGACGGCTGGTACCAACACCAGGTGGCCTGCGCGGCCGGTACCGCCTACCGTTATGAAATCGACGGGCACCTGCAAGTCCCCGACCCCGCTTCCCGCGGCCAGCAGGATGACGTGCATTCCGCCAGCCTGGTGGTCGACACCCGCTACCCCTGGCTCCACACCGGCTGGCACGGCCGCCCTTGGCACGAAGCTGTCATCTATGAACTGCACGTGGGCGCCCTCGGTGGCTACGCCGCGGTCGAGCAGCAGCTGGCCCGCCTCGCCGCTCTGGGCATCACCGCCATCGAGCTGATGCCCATCGCTGAATTCCCCGGCGGCCGCAACTGGGGCTACGACGGCGTGCTGCCCTACGCGCCAGAGGCCTCCTACGGCACCCCGGAACAGCTCAAGCACCTGATCGACGCCGCCCACGGTCACGGCCTGATGGTGATACTCGACGTGGTCTACAACCACTTCGGCCCCGACGGCAACTACCTGCATGCCTACGCCAAGCGCTTCTTCAACGAAGACAAGCATACCCCCTGGGGCGCGGCCATCGATTTCAGCCAGCCCGCCGTGCGCGACTTCTTCATCGACAACGCCCTGATGTGGCTGCACGAATACCGCTTCGACGGCCTGCGCTTCGACGCCGTACACGCCATCGAAAGCCCCGACTTCCTGCAGGCCATGGCCAAGCGTATTCGTCAGTCGATGGAACCGCGCCGTCACGTGTACCTGAACCTGGAAAACGAACACAACCAGGCGCACCTGCTCAAGCAGGGCTACGACGCCCAGTGGAACGACGACGGCCACAACGCCCTGCATGTGCTGCTGACCGGTGAGACCGAGGCCTACTACGAAGACTACAAGGAGCAGACCACTGAAAAGCTGGCGCGCTGCTTGAGCGAGGGTTTCGTCTATCAGGGCCACGTCAACCGCCACGGCGAGGCCCGCGGCGAGCCTAGTGGTTCGCTGCCGCCCAGCAGCTTCGTGCTGTTCCTGCAGAACCACGACCAGATCGGCAACCGCGCCTTCGGCGAGCGCCTGAACCAGCTGTGCAGCGAATCGGCCCTGCGCGCAGCCACCACCTTGCTGTTGCTGTCGCCGATGATTCCGCTGATGTTCATGGGTGACGAGTGGGCGGCCAAGGAACCGTTCCTGTTCTTCACCAGCCACCATGGCGAACTTGCCGAGGCGGTACGCAACGGCCGGCGCAGCGAGTTCGCCTCGTTCAGCGCCTTCGCCGACCCGGACAAGCGCGAACGCATTCCCGACCCCAACGCCGAGCAGACCTTCCACGATTCGCGCCCGCACTTTGACAGCTTCCCGCTGCACCAGAACGGCCCTTGGGTCGAGTTGTACCGTGAGCTGCTGACCTGGCGCCGCCGGGAAATCTTCCCACGGCTGCTGGGCGCCCGCTCGCAGGGTGCCGAGGTGCTGGCCGACAAGGCCGTGCGCGCGCGTTGGCGCATGGGCGATGGCTGGGAGCTGCGCATGGATATCAACCTCGGCACCCTGCCCCTGCCGGAACACGAAGTGCCCGACGCCAGCCTGCGCCTGTTCGATAGCCGCCTGCAGCCCGATGCCAGCCGCGGCCTACCCGCTGAAACCACTCTGGTCAGCCTGATACCCCCTGTTTCAAAGACTTTAGGAGGCATGGCATGACCGAACGCCTGGAAGCCCTGGCGCAAAAAGCCGGGATCGCGGTGCACTGGACCGACGCCAACAACCGTCCCCAGCACGTGGCGCCGGAGGCGTTGCGCAAGGTGCTGGCCGGCCTTGGCCACCCCGCTGACACAGACGAGCAGATCGCACACAGCATCGCCGAACTGGAAAAAGCCCACGATGCCCAGCATCTGCCACCGCTGCTGACCATCGACCACGGCAGTGCCCTGGACCTGAGCAAATACTTCGCCGCCCACACCCCCTGCCAGATCGAACTGGAAGGTGGCGGCAGCCTTGACCTGCGGCTCGACGACCACGGCGCGCTGCCGGGCATGATCCCCGTGGGCTACCAGCTGGTCAGCGTTGCGGGCAAACAATTCACCCTGGCCGTGGCCCCGAGCCGCTGCTACAGCGTTGGCGACGCCCTCGACACCCAGGTACCACGGGCCTGGGGCCTGGGCGTGCAGCTGTACTCCCTGCGCCGTGCAGGCGATGGCGGCTTCGGCGATACCCAGGCGCTCGAAAACCTGGTCCGCAGCGCGGGCGAGCGCGGTGCCGATGCCTTGGCCATCAGCCCGATGCACGCCATGTTCAGCAGTGACAACCATCGCTACAGCCCTTACTCACCCTCCAGCCGCCTGTTTCTCAACAGCCTCTATGCCGCGCCGGGCACCATCCTCGGCGAGCGCGCGGTGCAGGCCGCCATCGACGCCGCCGACCTGGGCCCGGAGCTCGGCGCGCTGGAAGCCCTGCCACTGATCGACTGGCCGGCCGCCGCTGGCGCCAAGCAACGCCTGCTGCGCGCCTTGTACGACGGCTTCAGCGCCGGCGAGCATCCGTTGCAGGCCGATCTTTCCAGCTTCCGCCATGCCGGCGGCGAGGCCCTGGAAAACCATTGCCGCTTTGAAGCGCTGCAGGCCGATTGCGCCCAGCGTGGCGAGCCCCAGGACTGGCGCCAATGGCCCGCCGGATGGCAAGACCCACGCAGCCAGGCCATCGCCCGCTTCGCCGAGGAACACAAGGAAGAAGTCGGCTACTACGCCTTCTGCCAGTGGCTGATCGCCCGCAGCCTGGAGCGGGCACAGAACGCCGCCCGCGGTGCCGGCATGCGCATCGGCCTGGTCGCCGACCTGGCAGTGGGTGCCGACGGCGCCGGCAGCCAGGCCTGGAGCCGCCAGGATGAACTGCTGTCGGCCCTCACCGTAGGCGCGCCGCCCGACATCCTCAACCGTTCCGGCCAGGGCTGGGGCATTTCCGCGTTTTCGCCCGAGGGCCTGCAACGCAGCGGTTTCCGCGCCTTCATCGAAATGCTGCGGGCCAACTTCGCCCATGCCGGCGGCCTGCGCATCGACCACGTGCTGGGCCTGCAGCGCCTGTGGGTGATCCCCCAGGGCGAGCTGCCGCCCAACGGTGCCTACCTGCACTATCCACTGGACGACATGCTGCGCCTGCTGAGCCTAGAGTCCCATCGCCACCAGGCCATCGTCCTCGGTGAAGACCTCGGCACCGTGCCCGACGGCTTGCGCGACAAGCTCGCCGCCCGCGCCATTCTGGGCATGCGCGTGCTGCTGTTCGAACAGCACCACACAGGGCACTTCAAGGCTCTGGACGAGTGGCCCGACAACGCCCTGGCGACCACCAGCACCCACGACCTGTCGCCGCTCAACGGTTGGTGGCGGGCGCGGGACATCGACTGGAACAACCGCCTGAGCCTGATCGACAGCCACACCGAACAGCAATGGCGCGAATCCCGCGAGCATGAGCGCCGCGGCCTGCGCCATTTGCTCGGGCAGGACGCCGCCAACTTCCAGGGCGAAGGCGAAGAGGCCGACCAACTGATCGACGCCAGCGTGCGCTTCCTCGGCCATACCCGCGCGCCATTGGTGCTGCTGCCGATGGAAGACGCCTTGGGCGTGGACGAGGCGCCCAACCTGCCGGGCACCATCGACAGCCATCCCAACTGGCGGCGGCGCTTCTCGGCCGCCAGCCAGGACATCCTCGACGACAACGATGCCGCACGGCGCCTGGAACTGCTGGCCGTTGCCCGTCAACAAGCCCATGAGCGTGACCGATGACCCGCCTGACCAGTACCCTGCGCCTCCAGTTTCACAAGGACTTTACCCTCGACGATGCTGTTCCTCTGGTGCCCTACTTCGCGGCCCTCGGCATCTCTCACGTCTACGCCTCGCCCCTGCTCAAGGCGCGCCCCGGCTCCATGCACGGCTACGACGTGGTCGACCCGACCACGGTAAACCCCGAACTGGGCGGCGAGGACGCCCTGCGCCGCCTGGTCGGCGCACTGCGCACCCACGGCATGGGCCTGATACTCGATATCGTATCCAACCACATGGCCGTAGGTGGCCCGCACAACCCTTGGTGGCTGGACCTGCTGGAGTGGGGCCGGCGCAGCCCCTACGCCGAGTTCTTCGATATCCAATGGCACTCCACCGACCCGATGCTCGAAGGCAACCTGCTGCTGCCGTTCCTCGGCAGCGACTACGGCGCGGCGCTGCGCAACGGTGAAATCCCGCTGCGCTTCGACGCCGCCCACGGGCGCTTCTTCGTCGAACACTACGAGCACATCTTCCCCATCTGCCCACCGGACTACGCCAGCCTGCTGATATCCAGCGAAGACCCCGCACTGGCGGAACTGGGCGCGCGTTTCGCCGCCCTCGCCCAGCATCCGCAAGCCTATGCCCAGGCCAAGGTGCTGCGCCAGGAGCTCAGCCGCCTGGCTTCAGAGCCGCCACATGCCAAGGCCATCGAAAGCGTGCTGGCGCGCTTCGACTCCACCACCGACGAAGGCTTCGAGCGCCTGCACCGGCTGCTGGAAAAACAGCAGTACCGCCTGGCCAGCTGGCGCACCGCCGCCGACGACATCAACTGGCGGCGCTTCTTCGACATCAACGAGCTGGGCGGCCTGCGGGTGGAACGCAGCGCGGTGTTCGAAGCCACCCACAGCAAGATTTTCCAGCTGGTAGCCGAGGGCCTGGTGGACGGCCTGCGCATCGACCATATCGACGGCCTCGCCGACCCGCGCGGCTATAGCCGCAAGCTGCGCCGGCGGGTGAAAAGCCTGCTGGCCCAACGCCCGGCGGCAGCGGCCGTGGAGCACTTCCCCATCTACGTCGAGAAGATTCTCGGCGCCGGCGAACAGCTGCACAGCGACTGGACCGTGGACGGCACCACCGGCTATGAATTCATGAATCAGGTCTCGCTGCTGCAGCACGATGCCCGCGGCAAAGACAGCCTGGTCGAGCTGTGGGAAAAAGTCAGCGGCCGCACCGGCGACTTCGCCGAAGAGGCCCGCGCCGGGCGCCAGCTGGTGCTCAACGGCACCTTGGCCGGCGACTTCGAAGCCGTGGCCAGGGCCCTGCTGCGCGTGGCCCGCAACGACGTGATGAGCCGCGACCTGACCCTCGGCGCCATCCGCCGCACCTTGCAGGAACTGATCGTGCACTTCCAGGTGTACCGCACCTATATAAGCGCTTGCGGGCGCCCCGCCGAGGACGAACACTTCTTCCAGCACGCTGTGGAACAGGCCCGCGCCCACCTCAACGAAGGCGACTGGCCGGTGCTCGACTACCTGCAGCGCTGGTTCGGTGGCGAGCCGCTGCGGCGCATGCCACCCGGCCGCGCGCGCAAGGCGCTCAAGCATGCCTGCGTGCGCTTCCAGCAACTCACCTCGCCGGCTGCCGCCAAGGCCGTGGAAGACACCGCTTTCTACCGCAGCGCCGTGCTGCTGTCGCGCAACGACGTGGGTTTCGACCCCGAGCAATTCAGCGCCCCGGTGGAGGACTTTCACCTGGCCTGCACCCAGCGCCTGGAACGCTTCCCGAGCAACCTGCTGGCCACCGCCACCCACGATCACAAGCGCGGCGAAGACAGCCGCACACGCCTGGCCGTGCTCAGCGAACGCAGCAGCTGGTACGCCGCCCATGTGACCCACTGGATGGCCCTGGCCGAAGGCATTCGCGGCGAATACGCCGACGCCCCGGCGCCCACCGGCGGCGATGAAGCGATGCTCTACCAGGCGCTGATCGGCGCCTGGCCGCTGGGCCTGGAAGCCGAAGACAGCGAAGGCCTGCAAGCACTGTTCGAACGCGTCGCCCAGTGGCAGCAGAAGGCCCTGCGCGAAGCGAAATTGCTGAGCAGCTGGAGCGCCCCCAACGAAGCCTACGAACAGCAGTGCCGCGGCTTCCTGGAGAAGTTGCTGCTCGACGAAAGCGCCTTGCCGCTGCGCCAATCCCTGGCGTCCGCGGTCCGCCAGATCGCCCCCGCAGGCGCACTTAACAGTTTGGCGCAAAGCTTGCTGCGCATGACCGTACCCGGCGTTCCCGACCTCTATCAGGGCGCCGAGTATTGGGACTTCAGCTTGGTCGACCCGGACAATCGGCGGCCCGTGGACTACGCTGCACGAGAGCGGGCGTTGCACGCCGAAACCGCTCTGGCGCAGCTCATGGAGCACTGGCAGGACGGGCGCATCAAGCAGGCGCTGATTGCTCGCACGCTGCATGTGAGGGCCAGCCATACCGAGTTGTTCCTGCACGGCGATTACCTGCCGCTGGAAGTCGAAGGGGAACACGCCAACAAGGTCCTCGCCTTCGCGCGCACCACGGCAACGCAACGCGCCATAGTAATTGTTCCACGGCTGTGCAGCGACCTGTTGGGGGACACTGCCAGCCCGTTGATCGATAGCACCAAATGGGGAGACACCCATATCAAGCTACCCAAGCACGCCTGCCTGCCTAATTTGAAGGGACTTTTTTCCGACCACGCAGTCACACCAGAGGAAGGGATACGGTTAACCACTGCGCTGAAGGATTTTCCCGTCAATCTCTATGTACAAAGTGACCAGTGATCAGGAGCGTTGAAATGAGTGTCGACGACAAGCGTATCAAAGATTTTGCGTACCAAATCTGGGAGTCCGAAGGCAAGCCGCACGGGCAGGAACACCGTCATTGGGAGATGGCGCGCAAGCTGGCCGAGGCGGAAGCCCTGGCCCCCAGCAAGCCATCGACACGCAAGCCCGCCGCGCCAAAAGCGCCCAAGGCCGCAGCAGCCCCCAAACCGGCCGCCAGCAAGCCACCCAAGCCCGCCGCCAAGACGGCTCCAGAGCCGGCGGCCGCCAAGGCACCTCCCAAGCCGGCAGCGAAATCGGCGCCAAAACCGGTGGCCAGCAAGCCAACCCCGGTGAAGGCCAGCAAGCCTGAAGCACCCAAAGCGTCGACGCCGCCGAAACCGGCCGCCAAGAAGCCTGCCGCAGCGAAGAAGCCGCCTGCCAGCTGAGGGCCTGACCCTGTCGTTACCGATGGCTGGCCGCCTGCACGGCCAGCCTGACTACCGGGCGCTCACCTGGGCGGCCGTTGGCGTCGCCATGCCTTTGGCGAAGCAGGCGCCTGCCTGCACGGCCCTGCACCCGCACGCCTCCGCCGAGAGGTCCCTGAATACCCCGCCCCATGCCCTCTGTAGCGCCGTTCCGCACCTTCGCGTATTCGGTACGAACCCAGCCCACTTAAGGATGACTCATGAGCCGGCAAAAAAAGCAGCCCAAACCTACGCCCCAGGCCGAACCGTCGCGCATTCGCGAAGGCCTGCCCTTTCCACTAGGCGCCACCTGGGATGGCCTGGGGGTGAACTTCGCGCTGTTCTCGGCGAACGCCACCAAGGTTGAGCTGTGCCTTTTCGACCCGGCCACCGATGAAGAAATCGAACGTATCGAACTGCCCGAATACACCGACGAGATCTACCACGGCTACCTGCCCGACGCCCATCCGGGGCTGATCTACGGCTACCGTGTGTACGGCCCCTACGACCCGGAGAACGGCCACCGCTTCAACCCCAACAAGCTGCTGATCGACCCTTACGCCAAGCAGCTGGTGGGGCAGTTGAAATGGTCCGAAGCGCTGTTCGGCTACACCATCGGCCACCCCCTCGGCGACCTCAGCTACGACGAACGCGACAGCGCGCCCTTCGTGCCGAAAAGCAAGGTCATCGACCCCGCCTACACCTGGGGCCGCGACCACCGCGTGGCCGTGCCCTGGGACAAGACCATCATCTACGAAGCCCATACCCGCGGCCTGACCATGCGCCATCCCGCGGTACCCGACGCCGTGCGCGGCACCTTCGCCGGGATGATGGTGCCCGAGGTGGTGGAGCACATTCGCGGGCTGGGCGTATCGGCGGTCGAACTGCTGCCGATTCACGCTTTCGTCAACGACCAGCACCTGCTGCGCAAGGGCTTGAACAACTACTGGGGCTACAACAGTATCGCCTTCTTCGCTCCGCACCCACGCTACCTGGCCAGCGGCAAGATCGCCGAGTTCAAGGAGATGGTCGCCCACTATCACCACGCCGGGCTGGAGGTCATCCTCGACGTGGTCTACAACCACACCGCCGAGGGCAACGAGCAGGGCCCGACCCTGTCCATGCGCGGCATCGACAACGCCTCCTACTACCGGCTGATGCCCGACAACAAGCGTTTCTACATCAACGACTCCGGCACCGGCAATACCCTCGACCTCAGCCACCCCTGCGTGCTGCAGATGGTCACCGACTCGCTGCGCTACTGGGCCACGGAGATGCACGTCGACGGCTTCCGCTTCGACCTGGCGACCATTCTCGGCCGCTACCACGAGGGTTTCGACGAGCGCCACAGCTTCCTCGTCGCCTGCCGCCAGGACCCGGTACTGCGCACCGTGAAGTTGATCGCCGAACCTTGGGACTGCGGCCCCGGCGGCTACCAGGTGGGCGGTTTCGCGCCCGGCTGGGCGGAATGGAATGACCGCTTTCGCGACACCGTGCGGGCCTTCTGGAAAGGCGACGATGGCATGCTGGCGGACTTCGCCGGGCGCATGACAGGCTCCGGCGAACTGTTCAACCAGCGCGGCCGGCGGCCCTACAGCTCGGTCAACTTCGTCACCGCCCACGACGGCTTCACCCTCAAAGACCTAGTGTCGTACAACGACAAGCACAACGAAGAGAACGACGAGAACAACCAGGACGGCACCAACAACAACGTGTCGTGGAACCACGGTGTCGAAGGCCCCACCGGCGATCGCGAGATCATCGACCTGCGCCTGCGCCAGATGCGCAATTTCTTCGCTACCCTGCTGTTCTCTCAAGGCACGCCGATGATCGTCGCCGGCGACGAATTCGCCCGCACCCAGAACGGCAACAACAACGCCTATTGCCAGGACAGCGAAACCGGCTGGATCAACTGGGCCCTGGATCAGGACGGCGCCGACCTGCTGCGCTTCGTCAAACGCCTGATCAAGCTGCGCCTGGCCTACCCCATACTGCGCCGTAACCGCTTTCTGGTCGGGACTTACAACGAGGCTATCGGCGTCAAGGACGTCACCTGGCTCGACCCCCACGGTAACGAAATGACCACGGAGCAGTGGGAAGATGGCCACGGCCGCTCGGTAGGCATGCTGCTCGACGGCCGCGCCCAGCCCAGTGGCATTCGCAAGCCGGGGGCGGACATTACCCTGCTGGTGATCGTCAACGCCCACCACGACGTGGTCAATTACCTGCTGCCTCAGGTGCCAGAGGGCGATTACTGGAATTGCGTAATCGACACCAACCGGCCGGCATTGCGCGGGCATGAACGAATCGATTTCGACAGTGAATTCATGGTCACCGGGCGCTCGTTCCTGTTGTTCGAGCTGCACCGTGACGAGCAGGAGTAATCTCTACCCGCCATACCGGCCCCATCGCGGGCCTCGCCCGCTCCAACGAGTGCAGCGCCGCTCATTCTGAACGAGCCCGCCCGGGCTCCTGCAAATGCAGCCACAGGACTGTTGGAGCGGGCGATGCCCGCGATGGGGCTTGCAGCGCCGCTCATTCTGAACGAGCCCGCCCGGGCTCCTGCAAGTGCAGCCGCAGGACTGTTGGAGCGGGCGATGCCCGCGATGGGGCTTGCAGCGCCGCTCCTTCTGAACGAGCCCGCCCAAGCTCCTGCAAGTGCAGCCGCAGGACTGTTGGAGCGGGCGATGCCCGCGATGGGGGCGGGACTGCCAACACAAATCCCCAGCCAGGCAGACACACGGAACCGCACCATGGATAATCGGGTCGCAATAGAGACAGGCAGTACCTAACGAGGAGCAACCGTGTCGACCCAATCAGCAGGCAGTGCCCTCAGTGAACCTGGCCCCGAAAGTGCGCGCGAGGTTCACCGCCTACGGGTGTTGACCGTCAACACCCACAAGGGCTTTACCGCCTTCAACCGGCGTTTCATCCTGCCCGAACTGCGCGAGGCAGTGCGCAGCACCAGCGCGGATATCGTGTTTCTCCAGGAAGTGCTCGGCGGCCACGACCGCCATGCCTCGAAACACGCCAACTGGCCGGAAATGTCCCAATACGAATTTCTTGCCGACAGTATGTGGAGCGACTTTGCCTACGGCCGTAACGCCGTCTATCCAGACGGCCACCATGGCAATGCGCTGCTGTCCAAGTACCCGATCCTGCACTACCGCAACCTGGACGTCTCCATCACCGGCCCTGAGCGCCGGGGCCTGTTGCACTGCGTGCTGCAGGTACCCGGGCACGATGAGGTGCACGCGATCTGCGTGCACCTGTCGTTGCTGGAAAGCCATCGGCAGAAGCAGTTGATGCTGCTGCGCCAGCTACTCGATTCGTTGCCGGCGACGGCGCCGGTGATCATTGCCGGGGATTTCAACGATTGGCAATTGCGCGGCAATACCACGCTGTGCAAGCACGATGGGCTGCATGAGGTGTTCGAGCGCCACCATGGGTTGCTGGCCAAAACCTACCCGGCGCGGTTCCCGCTGCTGCGGCTGGACCGTGTGTACCTGAAGAACGCCACCAGCCATGAGCCACGGATTCTCAGCAACAAGCCCTGGAGCCACCTCTCCGACCACCTGCCGCTGGCGGTCGAAGTACATCTCTGAACAAAGATCAAGGGCTCGCAGGCTTCGCCAGCTCCTACCTGGACCGTATTCCATCACGAACGTAGCGTGGAATGCGATTGGAGTAGGAGCTGGCGAAGCCTGCGATCTTTTGATCTTCGCCGCTACCCCCGAGCAGGCCGCAGGATCAACACACCCAATGGCGGCAAATCCAGCTTGAGCGACAACGGCTGCCCATGGCTGGTCACCGCCTCGGTATTCACTCCGCCGCCATTCCCCATGTTCGACCCGGCATACAGCTGCGCATCGCTGTTCAACAACTCATCCCAACGCTCCGCAAACGGCACGCCAATCCGATACCCCTCGCGCGGCACCGGCGTGAAGTTGGCCACCACCAGCAGCGGCTCGCCGTCCTTGCTCCAGCGCAGCCAGGCGTACACGCTGTTCACCGCATCGTCGCCGATCAGCCACTGGAAGCCCTGTGGCTGGCAATCCTGCTCGTGCAACGCCGGCTCGCTGCGGTACAGCTGGTTGAGGTCGGCCACCAGCTTCTGCACGCCCTTGTGCTCGGAATACTCCTGCAGGTACCAGTCCAGCTGGTGATCGTGGTTCCACTCGCGCCACTGGCCGAACTCGCAGCCCATGAACAACAGCTTCTTGCCCGGGTGCGCCCACATGAAGGTCAGGTAGGCACGCAGGTTGGCGAATTTCTGCCAGCGGTCGCCAGGCATCTTGTCGATCAGCGAATGTTTGCCGTGCACCACCTCGTCGTGGGAAATCGGCAGGATGAAATGCTCGGAGTAAGCGTAGATCAGCCCGAAGCTCAACTCGTTGTGGTGGTGGTTGCGGTGGATCGGGTCGTTCTGAATGTAATGCAGGGTGTCGTGCATCCAGCCCATGTTCCACTTGTAGGAAAAGCCCAGGCCACCCTGCTGGGTCGGCTGGCTGACACCCGGCCAGGCGGTGGATTCCTCGGCGATCACCAGCGCACCGGGCGCCTCCACGGCCACCACGTCATTGAGATGGCGCAGGAAGTCGATGGCCTCGAGGTTCTCGCGGCCACCGTAACGGTTCGGCACCCACTCGCCAGCCTTGCGCGAATAGTCGCGGTACAGCATCGAGGCCACGGCATCCACACGCAGGCCGTCGATATGGAAATGCTTGAGCCAGTGCAGCGCCGACGCCAGCATGAAGCCGTGCACCTCGGTGCGGCCCAGGTTGTAGATCAGGGTATCCCAATCCTGATGGAAGCCTTCCAGCGGGTTGTCGTATTCGTACAGCGCGGTGCCATCGAAGCGGGCCAGGCCGTGGGTGTCGGTAGGGAAATGCGCCGGCACCCAGTCGAGGATCACGCCGATTTCAGCCTGGTGGCAGCGGTCGACGAAGGCCGCGAAATCGGCCGGCGAGCCGTAGCGCGCGGTCGGCGCGAACTGGGCCAGCAGTTGATAGCCCCAGGAGCCGCCAAACGGGTGCTCCATGATCGGCATCAGCTCGATATGGGTGAAGCCCATCTGCTGGATATAGGGAATCAGCCGGTCGGCCAGCTCGTGCCAGTTGTAGTTGCGCACCACCTCGCCGGCATCATCGGTCTCGACCATCCACGAACCGGCATGCAGCTCGTAGATCGACAGCGGCGCGTTGTAGCCGTGGCGGCCTTCGCGGCTGTCCAGCCAGGCTTGGTCGTTCCACGCGTGGTCCAGTGGCTTGCTGATGCGCGAGGCCGTGGACGGCGGCATCTCGGTGGCCAGCGCCACCGGGTCGGCCTTCAATGGCAGGATCCCATGGGCGCCGAGCACTTCGTATTTGTAAGGTTCGCCCGGCTGCAGGCCGGGGACGAAAATCTCCCACACCCCAGACGGATGGCGCAGGCGCATCGGGTGGCGGCGGCCATCCCAGCCGTTGAAGTCGCCCACCACCGACACCCGCCGCGCGTTCGGCGCCCACACCGCGAAGCGCACACCGTCGACGCCGTCGAGGGTCATGATCTGCGCGCCCAGGCAGCTGCTGAGGTCGCGGTGGTTACCCTCGGCGAACAGGTACAGGTCCATCTCGCCCAGCAGTTCGCCGAAGCTGTAGGGATCGACCGCCACCTGCTCACCGCCCGCCCACTGCACCTTGAGGCGATAGCCTTGGGGCGACGACAGCCGCCCGGCGAAAAAGCCCGGCACTTCTACATGCTGCTCCAACACGCCCAGCGAATGGTCGCCGTCCCGTGCCAGTGCTTCAACGCTCAGCGCGCCCGGCAGGTAGGCGCGCACGTGCAGCCCGTCGTGGCCGTCGCTGTGCGGGCCCAGCACCGCGAATGGATCGCGGTGTTCCGCACGGATCAGCGCCTCGATGTCAACTCGCGCCGGCCAGATGCCGCGCGCGCCGTTGCTCTGTTCCTTGTGCGCACTCATGACTCTTCTCCCCTTGTACTCAAGAGCCCGAACAAACCATGCAAGGGCACGGCCAGCCAGCTCGGGCGATTCTCTGCTTCATAAGCAATTTCGTAGGCAGCCTTTTCCAGGCTGAACAAGTCCAGCGCGGCACGCTCGCCGGCAGGGTCTTCCCAGGCGTGGGCCAACCCTTGGGTGGCCTTGCGGTAAGCCGCGACGAAAGCATGTTTCGAATCGTGCAGGTAACGCCGCGAAACACGCTGGCGCGCCTGCACGGCTTCCGGCGAGGTATCAACGCTCTGGGCATTGCGTACGGCCATGGCCGCCGCATAGTCGAAAGAGCGCAGCACGCCGCTGACGTCCTTGAACGGGCTGTACTTGCCGCGCCGCTCTTCCAATGGCCGCGCCGGTTCGCCTTCGAAGTCGATCAGGTAGGCGTCGCCCTGCACCACCAGAATCTGGCCCAGGTGCAGGTCGCCATGCACGCGCATGATCAAGCCGCCGACCGCGCGCTTGCTGAGCGCATCGACGTGCTCCAGCAGCGATTTGCGCTGGCTGAGCAGGTCTTCCACCAAGCGGCGGTTGTCGTCATCGAGGTTACCTTTGTGCTGTTCGAGCAATTGCAGTGCACGTTCGACCTGCGCCTTGATGCTTTTGCTCCATGCCTGGGCGTCCTTCTTTTTGCTCGGGCTGGCGCGGAAGTCGAGGTTGTCGGTGGGCGCCGCCAGTACCTGGTGCATCTCGCCCAGGCGCTGGCCCAGCAGGCCGGCGAAATCGGCCAACTCGCCGAGGGCGTTGAAGTGCTGGTCCTGGTCGGAACGGGCGCTGGCCATGTCGTCGCGCACGGCGCGCTCGAGGTTGTTCTGGGTCCATTCCCAGGCGTCGCCCTGGTTGCTCAGGTAGCCCTGGGCAATCATCAGCAACGCGGGCAAGCCGGCACTGTCGACCCGCTGCACCGAACCGAGCAGCGGCGAGATGTTGCGGTAGCCGGCGGCGGTGAGGAAAGCGCCCATTTCCAGCTCCGGATGGACACCGGCGCTGACCTTGCGGATCATCTTCAGCACCATGGCGTTGCCGACCACTACCGAACTGTTGGACTGCTCGGCCGACAGGTAACGGATTTCCGGCTCGGCCGGCAGGTTCAGGGCGGTCAGCTCGGCGGTGGCGCGGAACTGCAACTCGCCGGCGCTGCACGGCAGCGTCTGGTTGACCTGCACGGCCTGCAGCACCGAGCGGATAAAGCTTTCCAGGGCGAAGGCATCGGTAATCAACCCTACCTGACGCCCACGCCGTACCCGCGACAGCGCCAGTTGCTGCGGCAGGGCGCTGGCGATCTGGTCTTCGGCCAGCAGCCCGAACGGGAACTGGTAACGGCTGACCTGGCCACCACTGGTGACCTCGATCTCGCTGAGCAGCACCGGCGCCTGGGGCGTGCCGAAGCGCACGCCATAAGCAATGTGCACGGAGTCGATGGCGCTGTCCTTGCCGGCGAACCAGCGGCGCTTGGGCAGGTACTGGGTAAGGGCGGTGTTTTCCAGGCCTTCGCGCGAAGGCGATTCGAGCAATTCTTCCATGCGCTTCTTCAGCACCAGGGTGATGAAGTCCGGCATGCTCTGGGCCGGTTCGACGTGCCAGCTGGGCATTTGATTCTCCGAAGCCAACAGAAACCAATAGAAACCGTACGGGGCCAAGGTCAGCAAAAAGTTGAGCTGGCCGATCGGGGGAAAAGCCGCGCCGCCGAGCATCTCCACTGGCACCATGCCGGCGTACGCCGACAGTTCCAGCTCGGCGGCCTGGGCGGCACGGGAGACGTTGGCCACGCAGAGTATGACCTCGGTCTTGCCGTCGGCGCCGGTGTACTCACGCACGTAGGCGAGGATGCGGCGGTTGCTCGGCGAGAGCATTTTCAAGGTGCCGCGCCCAAACGCCTTCTGCTGTTTGCGCACCGCCAGCATGCGCCGCGTCCAATTGAGCAGCGAATGGGGGTCGCTGGCCTGGGTCTCGACGTTCACCGAGGGGTAGCCATACAGCGAATCCATGATCGGCGGCAGCACCAGGCTGGCCGGGTCGGCGCGGGAGAAGCCGCCATTGCGGTCGATCGACCACTGCATGGGCGTGCGCACGCCGTCGCGGTCGCCGAGGTAGATGTTGTCGCCCATGCCGATCTCGTCGCCGTAGTACAGGGTCGGCGTGCCAGGCATCGACAGCAGCAGGCTGTTGAGCAACTCGACCCGGCGACGGTCGCGCTCCAGCAGCGGCGCCAGGCGGCGGCGGATGCCGAGGTTAATGCGCGCGCGGCTGTCGGCGGCGTAGTAGTTCCACAAGTAGTCGCGCTCACGGTCGGTGACCATTTCCAGGGTCAACTCATCGTGGTTGCGCAGGAAGATCGCCCACTGGCAATTGGCGGGGATTTCCGGGGTCTGGCGCAGGATGTCGGTGATCGGGAAGCGGTCTTCCTGGGCTACCGCCATGTACATGCGCGGCATCAGCGGGAAGTGGAACGCCATGTGGCATTCGTCACCGTCCGGGCCCTTGGCGTCGCCGAAATACAGCTGGGTGTCCTCGGGCCACTGGTTGGCTTCCGCCAGCAGCATGCGGTCGGGGTAGTTGGCGTCGATCTCGGCGCGGATCTGCTTGAGCACCGAGTGGGTTTCCGGAAGGTTCTCGTTATTGGTGCCGTCGCGCTCGATCAGGTACGGAATGGCGTCCAGGCGCAAGCCGTCGATGCCCAGGTCGAGCCAGTAGCGCATCACCCCGATCACCGCCTTCATCACCTGCGGGTTGTCGAAGTTGAGGTCCGGCTGGTGAGAGTAGAAGCGGTGCCAGAAATACTGGCCAGCGACCGGGTCCCAGCTCCAGTTGGACTTCTCGGTGTCGAGGAAGATGATCCGCGTGCCGTCGTATTTCTGGTCGGTGTCGGACCATACGTAGAAGTCCCGCGCCTTGGAACCTGGCTTGGCGTGGCGCGCACGCTGGAACCAGGGGTGCTGGTCGGAGGTGTGGTTGATGACCAGCTCGGTGATCACCCGCAGCCCGCGCTTGTGCGCTTCGGCGATGAAGCGCTTGGCATCGGCCATGGTGCCGTAGTCGGGGTGCACCGCCTTGTACTCGGCGATGTCGTAGCCATCGTCGCGCCGTGGCGAGGGATAGAACGGCAGCAGCCAGATGGTGTTGACGCCCAACTCGGCGATGTAGTCCAGCTTGGCGATCAGGCCGGGGAAATCGCCGATGCCGTCGTTGTTGGAATCGAAATACGACTTCACGTGAACCTGGTAGATCACCGCATCCTTGTACCACAGGGGGTCTTCGATGAATGCGGCTGCCCGGGGTTTCCTGGCCATGCGTGCTTCCTTCTGGAAGAGCTGTTGTTATAGAGCGGCCCACGCATGCGGGCTGCCGAGCTTGAGGCGGTTGCTGCTTTGACTATTGCGGGCGGGAGATTCGCCAAATGCCGAACGGCTGGTAGCCGGGGTCGATGCGCATGAACTGGGTCTTGCCGTACCAGGTCCAGGTGTGGCCAGTCATCAGGTCGGTGCCGTGGCTGGCGGCATCGTCGCCCAGGCCCAGCTCCCACAGCGGCAATTCGAAGTTGGCCTCCTGCACATTGGTCGGGTCGAGGCTGATGGCCACCAGAATGTAATTCTTGCGGTCCTCCGTGCGCTTGGCGAAGTACAGGATGTTGTCGTTCCAGCAGTTGAAGAAGGCGATGCCCAGGTGGGTCTGCAGCGCCGGGTTGAGGCGGCGGATGCGGTTGAGCTGGGCGATCTCGGCGATGATGTTGCCCGGCGCGGTGAAGTCCCGCGGGCGGATCTCGTACTTCTCCGAGTCCAGGTACTCTTCCTTGCCGGGAATCGGCGCCGCCTCGCACAGCTCGAAGCCCGAGTACATGCCCCACAGGCCGGAGCCCATGGTCGCCAGCGCGGCACGAATCAGAAAGCCGGCGCGGCCGGATTCATGCAGGAAAAACGGGTTGATGTCCGGCGTGTTGACGAAGAAGTTCGGCCGGTAGCACAGCGACCATGGCGGCTGGTTCAGCTCGCTGAAGTAGGTCTGCAGCTCGGCCTTGGTGTTGCGCCAGGTGAAATAGGTGTAGCTCTGCGTATAGCCGACCTTGCCCAGGCGCGCCATCATCGCCGGCTTGGTGAACGCCTCGGCGAGGAACATCACGTCCGGGTCCTTGGCGCGGATGTCTTCGATCAGCCACTGCCAGAACGGCAGCGGCTTGGTGTGGGGGTTGTCGACGCGGAAGATCTTCACCCCCTCCTCGACCCAGCTCCAGACCACGTCACGCAGCGCCAGCCACAGGCTGGGCACGGCATCGGCGGCGTAGAAATCGACGTTGACGATGTCCTGGTATTTTTTCGGTGGGTTCTCGGCGTAACGAATGGTGCCGTCGGGGCGCCAGGAGAACCAGCCCGGGTGTTCCTTGAGCCAGAGGTGGTCCTGGGAGCACTGGATGGCGAAGTCGAGGGCGATCTCCAGGCCATGCTCGGCGGCAGCCTTGACCAGATTGCGGAAATCCTCGCGGCTGCCCAGTTGCGGGTGAATGGCGTCGTGGCCGCCTTCGGCGCTACCGATCGCGTAGGGGCTGCCGACATCGTCGGGGCCGGCGATCAGGGAATTGTTCGGGCCCTTGCGGTGGGCCCGGCCGATGGGGTGGATCGGCGGGAAGTACAGCACGTCGAAGCCCATGTCGCGGATCATCGGCAGGCGGTTGTGCACATCGTTGAAGGTGCCGTGGCGGGCCTTGTCGTCGGTGATCGAGCGCGGGAACAGCTCGTACCAGCTGGCGAACTCGGCCAGTTCGCGTTCCACTTCCACCGGGAATTCGGGGCTGCGGCTGAGAAAGGCGCGGTGATCGGCGCGGGCCATCAGCGCGGCGGTGTCGGCCTGCAACAGCAGGGACACGCGCTGGTCGTCGTTCAGGGCATGCAGGCTGTCGTGCACATGGCTGAGGGCCTGCTTGAGCTCGCCCTCGCTGCGTTCGGCTGCCTGCTGCAGGTGGATGCGCCCTTCTTCCAGCTCCAGGCCGATGTTGACGCCGGCGCTGTACTTCTTCTCCAGCTCGTAGCGGTAGCTGGCGAACTGGTCGATCCAGGCTTCCACGCAATACACGTGGCGGCCGATCTCATCAATCGTGAACTGGCCTTCGAAGCTGTCGTTGCCCAGTTCGGCCATGGTGCTGGTCTGCCACTCGGTACCGTCGACCTTGCGCGAGCGCAGCCTTACGGCCAGCTTGTCGTGGCCGTCGGCGTAGACCTTGGTGGTGACGGTGGTCGGCCGGCCAGACAGGCCCTTGATGGCGAACGCCCCGCCATCGATCACCGGCTGGGTGTTCTCGATAACGATACGGGGCAGCAGCAGCGCCTGGGAAAGGCTCAGCACATGCTCGGCGTTATCGTGGGCATGGCCTTCGCGGCCGGATTCGAATGGTTCGTCAGACGTCATCGCGCATGGCTCCTTGGATACGCCCCGTGGACGCTGCTGGAAGAATGAGAGTTGCCTTGAATTCGGAACCGATGCGGGGGGCAAAAGTTCAGCTCAACTCCGGTGAGCGCAAGGTTGGCCGGAAAAACAGAATGAATGCCGCCGCAGGTGGTCCAGATAGAGGAATGCGTTGCTTTCGACGCCAGCTGCCCACGAACGCAAGCGAGGTCAGGACCATGAACATCCCCATCCCTGCCGAAACACCCGATCCGAATATCGACGACCCCAACCTGCCCCCTCCCGTGCCCGATGAAGACCCTGGCAGCAATCCGGATGGCGTGCCGGTCAAACCTACCGTCCCCCCGACGGTGGGCGATCCGCCGAGCGAGGAACCGCCGGCGACGCTTTGAGCCCGGCATCTCTTGGAGCATAGCTACCGCTGGTCGGGTTCGCCGGGTTTAATCGCGTGCAGTTTTTTAGCGCCAGATGTCGATGATGTCGCTAAACTCGGCAACCCTTGAATGGAAGTGTTCGATCACCGCGCAAAAACGCTCGAACCCCCGTTGACTGGGGCCTGTGCCGCTGTTAAAAATGTACCACCCAGTTAGTTTTTGCGCATAACGTGAGTCAGTTTGAAGCCTGTTCTTCTGCTAGCTTTACAAGACGCAACAGCAACGGCCAAGGCTTGATAATAAAAACAACGGAGACCAACATGGCTAGCCATGACACTCATACGCATGACAGCAAGCAGACGAAGAAGGCGACCGCCAGCGGTTGGGTCGGCTCAGCACTCGAGTACTACGATTTCTTCATCTATGCGCAAGCAGCTGCACTGATTTTCCCGCAGATTTTCTTCCCCAATACCGACCCCAAGATCGCCATCGTCGCCTCGCTCGCCACCTACGGCGTGGGTTACGTTGCCCGTCCTATCGGCGCCTTTTTCCTGGGCCACTGGGGCGATACCAAGGGCCGCAAGAACGTATTGCTGCTGTGCATGTTCCTGATGGGTTTCGCCACCATGGCCGTCGGCCTGTTGCCGACCTACAGCCAGGTAGGCGTTTGGGCGCCGATCATGCTGGTCGTACTGCGCCTGATCCAGGGCTTCGCGGTAGCGGGCGAGATATCGGGGGCGAGCTCGATGATTCTCGAGCATGCCCCCTTCGGCCGGCGTGGCTACTACGCCAGCTACACCCTGCAGGGCGTACAGGCTGGGCAGATCTTCGCCGCCGCAATCTTCCTGCCGCTGGCGTACTTCATGCCTGACGATATGTTCAACACCTGGGGCTGGCGGATTCCGTTCCTGCTCAGCGCTATCGTGCTGGTCGCTGGCTACATCATCCGCCGTGAAGTTCACGAAACCCCAGCCTTCGCCAATGTCGAAGCCAAATCCGAGCTGACCAAGTCGCCGATCGCCGAAGCCTTCCAGAAAAACTGGCAGAACATGGGCCTGGTGACCTGCATGGCGCTGATGAACGTGATCCCCGTGGTCGCCACCATCTTCGGTGCCGCCTACGCGGTGCAGCCGGCCTACGGCATCGGCTTCTCGAAGAGTGTGTACCTGTGGATTCCGGTGGTGGGCAACATCATCGCGGTGCTGGTGATCCCGTTCGTGGGCAACTGGTCGGACAAGATCGGCCGCCGGCCAATGATCATCGGTGGCGCGCTGGGTTCCGGGCTGCTGTCGTTCGGTTACCTGTATGCCATCAGCGTGCATAACGTGCCGCTGGCCTTCGCCATGTCGCTGCTGATGTGGGGTGTGGTGTACCAAGGCTACAACGCCATTTTCCCAAGCTTCTACCCGGAGCTGTTCCAGACCCGCTACCGCGTATCGGCGATGGCCATCTCGCAGAACGTCGGCACCATGATCACCGCCCTGCTGCCAGCACTGTTCGCCGCCGTGGCGCCACCGGGTTCGGACAACATCCCGATGACGGTGGGTGCGATTGCCTTCGGCATCACCTGTATCGCTGCCTTGGCGGCCTACTCGGCGAAGGAAACCTACCGTATTCCGATGAGCGAGTTGGGCAAGCGTGATGCCGTACCGGTACAGAAGAAGGACTATGACTCGCAGCGGCTGATGGCTGCCAAGCCATAAGCTGAAATCGCGAGATAAAAAAACCGGCGCACTGCGCCGGTTTTTTTGTGCCCGGGAATTAAGGTTGCAAACCCCGGGCAGCCAAGGCCGCTGCCTAGCGACCACCCCCCAGGTCAATGAAGGTACCGGTCACATAGCTGGCCAGCTCCGAGCTCAGCCAGACGATGGCCTCGGCCACCTCCTCCGGCCGCCCGCCGCGCCCGATCGGCAAGGCCGACTCTTGCTTGGTGACACGGTTGGCGTCGCCGCTCAAGGCGTGGAACTCGGTGTGGATATAACCCGGCCGTACCGAGTTGACCCGCACGCCCTGGCTGGCCAGTTCTTTCGACAGGCCGATGGTGAAGGTGTCCAGCGCGCCCTTGGACGAGGCGTAATCCACGTATTCGTTGGGCGAGCCCAGCCGCGCTGCCACCGACGAGACGTTGACGATCGAGCCACCCGAGCCGCCATGGCGCGTGGACATGCGCAGGATCGCGTGCTTGGCGCACAGCATCGGGCCGACCACGTTGGTCTTCATCATCTTCAACAGGCGGAATTCGGACATCTCTTCCATCGCCGATTGCTCGGCAATGGTCGCCGCGTTGTTGACCAGTGCCGTGACCGCACCCAGCTCGTTGTCGACCCGGTTGAACAGGTGGATGACTTCGTCTTCGTTACTGGCATCGGCACGCACCGCGATCGCCTGCACGCCGCAGCTGCGCACTTCGGCCAGTACGCGCCGGGCGGCGTCGTCGTCGGACAGGTAGTTGATGCACACGTTGAAACCCTGCCGGGCCGCCAGCAAGGCGGTGGCAGCGCCGATACCGCGGCTGCCGCCCGTAATGACTATGACCTTGGCCATGAACCTGATGTCTCTCCGAAAATGGTGGGGTGCCCGTCAGTGCGTCGCGGCTTTATCTCTGCCCGCGGGAGGCTGGCCCAATGATATCAAGCTCTGACGGCTTTAGCTTTCTGAATATCAGCCATGAACTCCTGAGCGGGCAACGGGTGCCCCAACAGAAAGCCTTGCAGCGAGTCGCAACCCAGGCGCGTGAGGAAATCCTGCTGTTTGCCGGTCTCTACCCCCTCGGCGACGATCCGCAGCCCCAGTGCCTGGCCCAGCGCAACGATGGCCGACACAATGGCGGCATCGTCGCTGTCCTGCTCGAGATCGCGGACGAAACCGCGGTCGATCTTCAATTCGTTCGCCGGCAGGCGCTTGAGGTACATCAAGCTGGAATAGCCGGTGCCGAAATCATCGATGGACAGGTCCACGCCCATAGTCGACAACTCCTGCAGCACGTTCATGCTGGCGTCGGCGTCGCTCATGGCGGTGCTTTCGGTGATCTCCAGGGTCAGGTTGCGCGCGGCCAGCTGGTGCCGAGCCAAGGCGTTGGCGACGCTCTTTACCAGCCCGGCGTGGCAGAACTGCAGGGCCGAGAGGTTAACGGCCATGCGCCAGTCGCTGAAGCCCTGCTGCACCCACAGGCGCATCTGCCGGCAGGCTTCGTCCAGCACCCAGTCGCCGATGCCGATGATCAGCCCGGTCTTTTCCGCCAGGTCGATGAAACTGGCCGGCAACAGCAGCCCGCGCTGCGGATGCTCCCAGCGCAACAGCGCCTCGGCGCCGACGGGCTCGCCGCTGGCGGCATCGAACTTGGGTTGGTAGAACAGCCGCAACTGCCCCAGCTCGCAGGCCATGCGCAGTTCCTGCAGCATTTGCAGCTGCTTGCGCGCATCGGTGTTCATCGACGCGTCGAAGAAGCTGTAGCCATTCTTGCCGGCGCTTTTGGCGTGGTACATGGCGGCGTCGGCGTTCATCAGCAACTGGTGCTGGTCGTGGCCGCCACTGGGGTAGAGGGTGATGCCGATGCTGGCGGAAATCTGCACGTCGTGCTCGGCCACGCGGAACACCTGGGCCAGGCGGGTGACCTGTTCGGCCGCCACCGCCAGGGCATCGCTGGGCTCGTCGAGGGCCACCAACAGCACGAATTCGTCGCCGCCGATGCGCGCCAGGGTGTCGTGGCCGTGCAGGCCGATGCGCAGCCGCTCGGCCACGGCCCGCAGCAACAGGTCGCCGACATGGTGGCCGAAGGCATCATTGACCGGCTTGAAGCCGTCGAGGTCGATGAACATCAGGGCGAAGCAGCCGTGGCCGTCGTCGACATTCTGGATCGCCTGGTTGATGCGGTCGGCCAGCAGCATGCGGTTGGGCAGGCCGGTGAGGTTGTCGTGCAGGGCCAGCAGGGTCAGCTCCTGGTTGGCTTTCTGCAGCGAGGCGGCCAGCTCGGCGGTACGCGCCTCGAGGCGCGCGTCCAGTACCGAGGTCACCAGGGCAATGCTGAGCACCGCCAACGTGGTGATCAGCACCAGGTAGTCCATGCTGGCGCCGACGCCGTTGGCCAGGGCGCCGCAGACGCTGCCCGGCGGAAACTGGGCGGCGGCCATGCCGGTGTAGTGCATGCCGACGATGGCGATGCCCATGATAATTGCCGCCGCGCCGCGCAGCAGGCGCACATAAGGGCTGTGCCGGCGCAGGCGGAAAGCGATCAGCAGGGCCGACGCCGAGGCGCCGACGGCGATCAGCAGCGAGGCGGTGAACAAGTAAGGGTCGTAGACGATGCCCGGCTGCATGCGCAGCGCCGCCATGCCGGTGTAGTGCATGGCGGCGATGCCGGCGCCCATGATCAGCGCGCCCAAGGCCAGGCGGCCCATGGGCAACAACGGACGGCTGACCAGCCACAGGGCGAAGCCCGAAGCCAGCACGGCGATGCACAGCGACAGCCCGGTGAGCGTCAGGTCGTAGGCCAGGGCAATCGGCAGGGCGAAGGCGAGCATGCCGATGAAGTGCATCGACCATACGCCGACCCCCATCGCCAGCGAGCCCCCCGCCGTCCACCACATGCGCGCCCGCCCGCGGGCGGTGGCGATGCGGCCAACCATGTCCAGCGCCGTATAGGACGCCAGAATCGCCACGCACAGCGAAATCACCACCAACGACGGCGAATAGCTGCCTGTCAGATACCCATTGAACATGAGGCCTCGCGAAACCGGGGAACGAACTCCAGAGGCGGCAGGCATTACGCGGGCATGGCCGTGGCCCATGCCAGAACCAGGGAAAAGCCACTGTACAATAATTGCTGCGCGTCGCTGGAACGCCCTAGTCTAGCGGTTCCGAGCCCAGCGAGCTAATAGCCTGCGGCAATCCCGGCCATTAATTGTGTACAACGTTCGTACAACACCGTTTCAGAAGCCGAACAAGGCCACCGCGCCGTCACGCAACAGCGCCTGGCGTTGCGCTTCGCGGGGCACCAGTTGCTCCAGCAAGGCGAACTGCGTGGCGTAGCTCACCCGGTCTTCAAACTGGGTATGGGGCCAGTCGCTGCCCCACATCAGCCGCTCGGTGCCGAAGTGCTCGACCAGCAGCGGGATGGCGTCGCGGGCGAATTCGAGGTTCTCGCGCTCGGTGCCGCCGAGGCGGTACACTGCGGAAATCTTCACCCATACGTTGCCGCCGGCCAGGGCCAGCAGGTTCTGGAAGGTCGCATGCTGCACGCCAAAGGCGGCGTGGGCGCGGCCGAAATGGTCGACCACTACCTTCACCCCGTACGGCTGCAGCGCCGCGCAGAGGGCCGGGATGTCTTCGATCTGGCGGTGCAGTTCCACGTGCCAGCCCAGTTGGGCCACCTGTTTCAGCAACGGCCGCCATTGCGCACTGGCGAGGTCGGGCAGGCTTTTGCCCATAAGGTTCAGGCGGATGCCGACCACGCCCAGGCGCGCCATGCGTTGCAATTGCGCGTGGCTGACATCGGGGTCGACCACCGCTACACCGCGCAGGCGCTCGGGCGCCTGGGCCAGGGCTTCGAGCAGGTAGGAGTTGTCGGTGCCCAGGAAGCTCGGCTGTACCAGCACGCCGTGGCTGATGCCTTGGGCGTCCAGCAGCGTGCGCCAGTCTTGCAGGCTGGCGTCGTATTCGGGGGTGTAGCGACGCTCGCCGGCGAAAGCCAGGGCCTGGGAAAACACGTGGGCGTGGGCGTCGACGCCAAGAATCGGCAAGGTAGTGTCCATCAATCTCGTCTGCAAAGGGGCGGCGCAGCAGCGCACCGCCCGGGTTTCGGTCAATCAGGCCTGGCCGGCTGTGGCCGGCTGTGGCGCGTCGGCGGTGGCCGGCGCGCTGGTATCAAGGTTGCGGCCACGGGTTTCCGGCAACGCCAAGGCGGCGATCACCGCCACGCCGTAGGCGATGCCGGCGTCGATGCCGATGGCCGAGCCCAGCGACATACTCTCGCTCATATGGCCGACCATGAACGGGAACACCGCCGACAGCACGCGGCCGAAGTTGTAGCAGAAGCCCACCCCGGCACCGCGCACGTCGGCGGGGTACAGTTCGTTGAAGAACGAACCCAGGCTGGCCGGGATGCCGGCGGCGAAGAAGCCCAGCGGGAAGCCGAGGAACAGCATCGCGGTATTGCTCAGGTCCATGAACAGGTAGGCCTGCACCGTGGCCACGCAACAGAAGGCGAAGAGGATGATGTTCTTGCGCCGGCCGATCTTGTCGACCATGAAACCACTGGCCACGCAACCGCAGAAGAAGGCGATGATGATCACCGCCAGGTAGCCACCGGAGCTGAGCACCGAGAGGTGTTTCTCAGTCTTGAGGAAGGTCGGCAGCCAGGTCATCACCGCGTGGTAGCCGCCGTGGGCGCCGAGGCCCAACAGGCCGCCGAGCAGGGTCACGCGCAGCAGTTCCGGGCGGAAGATGCCGGCCAGCGAGGCGAAGAAGGTTTGCGGGCCGGTCCGGTCTTTTTGCTTGCGCGCGAAGCTCTCTGGCTCCGGCACCTGGCGGCGCACGTAGACGATCATCAGTGCCGGCAGCAGACCGACCAGGAACATCACCCGCCAGGCCATCTCGGCCGGCACGAAGGTGTAGATCAGCGTGTACAGGGCGACGGCGGCTCCCCAGCCCACCGCCCAGGCGCTTTGCACCGTGCCCATGACCTTGCCGCGGTATTTCGGCTGGATGGCCTCGGCCATCAGCACCGCGCCGGCCGCCCATTCGCCGCCGATGCCAAAGCCCTGCAGGGCCTTGACCGCCAGCAGTTGCTCATAACCGCTGACGAAGGCCGAGAGGAAGGTGAACACCGAGAACCACAGAATCATCCACTGCAGGGTACGCACCCGGCCATAACGGTCGGACAAGGTACCGCCGACCCAGCCGCCCAGCGCCGAGGTGATCAGCGTGACGCTGCTGATGGCGCCCGCTTCGCCCTTGCTCAAGGCGAAGGCGGCGATCAGGGCCGGAATGGCCAGGCCGAACATTTGTACTTCCAGCGCATCGAGCGCCCAGCCGCCGAAGCAGGCCCAGAAGGTTTTGCGCTCGCGCGCGGTGACGTCTCGATACCACTTGAACATGATGTTTGTTGTCCTTATCGATGTTGTGTTGGCTGTTGTTGGCTGCTTTTTATGGGATCAGCTTTATCGGCTCAGCGAATCTCGACGCTGTAGCGAAAGTGCCCGGCGTGGCCGCGCGAGCGCCGCCATTCCAGCGGTTGCCCGGCAAAGTTGCGCGCCAGCCGTTCGATCACCACCACCGGGCTGTGGGCGGGTATGCCCAGCAAGGCGGCGTGGTGGCCGTCGGCGGCTTCGGCGGTGAGGGTCTCGTCTGCCGAAGCGACGATCTGCCCGCACAGCTCTTCATAGATGGGGTACAGCAGCGGGCCCTGCTCGGCGAGGTCGACGGTGAGCAGCGCCTTGAAGCGCTCTCGGGGCAGCCAGATGTCTTCGGCCACCACCGGCTTGCCGTCCAACAGGCGCAGGCGCTGCAGGCGAATCACCAGGCTGTGCTCGGCCAGCCCCAGGGCCTGCGCGACATCGCGCGGCGCGTCCAGGGAGTCGACGCAAAGGATATGGCTCTCGGGAATCTGCCGTTCGCCGCTGAGGCTCTGGAAGCGGAAAAAGCGAAACAGCGAGGCGTGGAACTGCGGGCGGCGAATGAAGGTGCCACGGCCCTGTTGGCGCTCCAGGATGCGTTCACCGACCAGCATGTCGATAGCCTTGCGCACGGTGCCAACCGACAAGCCATACTCGTTGGCCAGCAGCGCTTCGGTGGGAATAGCTTCGCCGGCACGCCAGCGGTTGTTGGCGATTTGCTGCGCCAATTGATCACGCAAACGTTGATAGAGCGGCAGGCGTTCATCGCTGGAGAGGTGAGTCATGACGGGTCCGTTGTTGTTGTGCGGTTATCTAGTCATCTATATGAATACCGCGTCAGTATTCTGATACAGAAGATTTCCGTCAAGTAGCCAGCGATCGGACGTCAAGCCCCACGCAATAAATCTCCAAGTTTTTCTTTAAATGAGCAATCCCCTTCGGATAACTTGCGATTACCCAGCAACCTAAGCAATCATATGTTTCCGAATAATTCTAAAATTCACGGCACGACCCGTATGGATATCCACGCATGACCACCCTCACCACCCCTGCCGCGGCCACTACCCGCGACCCCGCTCGCGCCTCGCTGATTTCCGCCCGTATCGACCGTCTGCCCGCAGTGGCGACCATCTGGCGTTTGGTGGCCCTGCTGTCCATCGGCGGCTTCTTCGAGCTGTATGACCTGTTCCAGACGGCCTACATCAGCCCCGGCCTGCTCAAGGAAGGGATCTTCATGACCGGCGCCCAAGGCGCGTTCGGCGTGTCCGACCAGGCGGCCTTCGCCTCGGCGACCTTCCTCGGCCTGTTCCTCGGTGCCAGCCTGCTCAGCCAGTTCGCCGACCGCTTCGGGCGCCGGGCGATCTTCACCTTCGCGCTGCTGTGGTACACCGTGGCCACCGTGCTGATGGGCCTGCAGGATCATGCGTTCGGCATCATCGCCTGCCGCTTCCTGGTGGGCATTGGCTTGGGCATCGAGTTGGTGACCATCGACGCCTACCTGTCGGAGCTGGTGCCCAAGCGCATGCGCACCTCGGCGTTCGCCTTCGCCTTCTTCATCCAGTTCGCCTCGGTGCCGGCAGTGGCCTTGATGTCCTGGTGGCTGGTACCCCAGGCGCCGTTCGGCGTGTCCGGCTGGCGCTGGGTGGTGTTCGCCAGTGCGGTGTTCGCGCTGTTCATCTGGTGGCTGCGCAAGCGCCTGCCCGAGTCGCCGCGCTGGCTGGCGCAGCAAGGCCGCCTGGATGAAGCCGATCAGGTGCTGACGGCCATCGAGCAGCGCTGCGCCGCCGACTACCGCAAAAAGGCCCAGGCCGAGCTGCCCGAGCCGGAATTGGAGCAGGTGCAAGTGGTGCAGGAAGGCCGCTTCGCCGATATGTGGCAGCCGCCGTATCGGCGCCGCGCGCTGATGCTGATCGTGTTCAACATCTTCCAGGCCATCGGTTTCTTCGGCTTCGGCAACTGGCTGCCGGCGCTGCTCGCGGGCCAAGGCATGAGCATCACCCACAGCCTGGGCTACGCCTTCATCATCACCCTCGCCTACCCGCTCGGCCCACTGCTGTTCGTGCGCATCGCCAACCGCTTCGAGAACAAGTGGCAGATCGTCGGCTCGGCCATCGGCACCATGTTTTTCGGCACCCTGTTCGCGCTCCAGAGCACGCCCCTGGGCCTGGTGGCCTGCGGTGTGGGCGTGACGTTCTGCAATGCCTGGCTGACCTTCAGCTACCACTCGTACCAGTGCGAAATGTTCCCGACCCACATCCGTGCCCGGGCCGTAGGCTTCTGCTATTCATTCAGCCGCCTGTCGACGGTGTTCAGCAGTTTGATGATCGGTTTCTTCCTGGAACACTTCGGTACGCCGGGGGTGCTGGCCTTTATCGTCACCAGCATGCTGATCGTGACCTTGACCATCGGCGGCTTTGGCCCGCGCACGCGTAATCTTGCACTGGAAAATATCGCGCACTAAGGCCGTGCGCTGCGGCTTTCAGGCTGGAAGCCGCCTTTTCTGCCTTTCGAGCAAGCGACCGTTGGTCGGCTGGATGGCACTCTGCCCCGCATTGCAGCGCCCAATATCAGGTAACGACTCTTTCAAGTAACAGGAGACGCAACCATGATTCGGAAATCTCTCACGCACCTGACCCTGGCCGGCCTGCTGGCCGTTACCTCCTCCATGGCCCTGGCTGGCGTCACCGGCCCAAGCGGCTCCGCAGGCGGTGCCACCACCCCAGGCACCGGCAGCTCCGGCGGCTCGGCCATGCCGCCAGGCAACAGCAGCGGCAGCATGGGCAATGGCAGCATGAAGCACGACAAGACGAGCAAGCAGAACACCAACGTCAACAAGGGTGTAGGCAATGCCAAGGGCGAAGGCAGCGCTGGCGCCGGCAGTAACCCAGGCGGCGCTGGGAGCACCGGGGCAAGTGGTTCGACTGGCCCGGGCGCAAACCCAGGCGGCGTGGACAGCGGTACCGGCGGCGCCGGCACCACCAAGTAGTAGCGCCAGCGTAAACGACGCCTGACCTTACCGGTCTCCCCGCCCTATTCCGGGCGGGTGAATCAGTAAGTCGCGCGCCCACCACTGAGGTCGAACACGAACCCGGTGGTAAAGCTGCACTCCGGCCCGGCGATCCAGGTCACCATGTTGGCGATTTCCTCGATCTGCAGGAAACGCCCCATGGGGATCTTGGCCTTGCTGGCGGTGATGTGCTCCGGCGTCATTTCCGCCATCAGCCCGGTTTCCACCATCGCCGGGGCGATGCAATTGAGCAGCACCCCATCCTGGGCCAATTCCTTGGCCGCCGCCTTGGTAAAGGCAATGACACCCGCCTTCGCCGCCGAATACCCCGAGATGTATTGCACGCCATCCTTGCCCGCCATCGAGGCGACATTGACGATGCGCCCGTAGCCACGCTCACGCATGTGCGGGATGGCGGTGCGGCAGCAATAGAACACGGCGGTGAGATCGATGGCCAGCACCTGGTCCCAGGCTTCCACCGGGTATTCCCAACAGGGGGTGACCGGACCATTGATGCCCGCGTTGTTGACCAGAATCTCGACCTGCCCCACCTCCTCCAGGACAGTGGCGAACGCCTGCTGCACCGATTCCAGCGACGCCACGTTGACGGCCTGCAGCAGCGCTGGGGTGAAGCCGTTGGCGGCGCTGTCCCAGCCCTCGACCTTGAGGTCCCAGATGACGATACGGGCGCCCGCCTGGTGCAGGCGCTTGGCGATGCCCAGGCCGATGCCGCGCATGCCGCCGGTGATGATGGCCGTCTGGCCTTCGAGGGTTTGACTCATGGAATGCTCCTTTTTCATACCGAAGGGATGTCAGGCAGGCGCTGGATGTCCTTGACCAGGAACAGGTAGCACAGGGCCCCCATCACGGTGACTGCCGAAACGAACGCCAAGGCCCAGACGAACGAGCCAGTGGTGGAAACGATAATGCCGATGGCCAGCGGCGTAACGATGCCGGCGGCGTTGGCGAACAGGTTGAACAGGCCGCCACTCAGGCCCAGCAGGCCTTTGGGGGCGATGTCGGAGACGATCATCCAGGCCAGCGCCGACATGCCCTGGGCGAAGTAGGCGACGCAGAGGATGGCCACCACCAACGCATCGGACTGCACATAGTTGGCCGCGACGATCACCGAAGCGGTCAGCAGGCCGGCGATCACCGGCAGCTTGCGCGCCACGTTCAGCGAATAGCCCTTGCGCAGCAGGCGGTCCGACAGCCAGCCGCCGAACAGGGTGCCCACCGAAGCGGCAATGAACGGCAGCACCGCGATCAGGCCGACTTTCAGCCAGGGCATGTGGCGCTCGGTGACCAGGTAGGTAGGGAACCAGGTCAAAAAGAACACGTTGGTGGAGTTGCAGGCGAACTGGCCCAGGCAGATGCCGAGCATGTTGCGGTGCTTGAGCAAGGCTGGAATCTGCGACCAGGCAAAGCGCGTGGCCCGCTGCCCGCCATCGACCACGCCACCGCCGGCGGCGATGTAGTCAAGCTCGGCGCGGTTGGCGGTTTTCGACTCGTGGGGCTCGTGAAACTTCTTCCACCACACCAGGCCGTAGGCCACACCCAACAGGCCTACCGCGAACAGCAACACGCGCCAGCCGTAGGCATGCAGCACCCAGTACAGCAGCGGGCTGAGGAAGGCCAGGCCGACGTACTCGGCGAAGGTATAGATGCCCGTGGCCCGCGCCCGCTCCTGCTGCGGGAACCAGGTGGCGACCACCCGGCTGTTGGTAGGGAAGCAAGGTGCTTCGGCGGCGCCGACCAGCAGGCGCAGGCCCAGCAGCGAGAACAGGCCGTTGGCCAGGCCCTGCAGGCCGGTGAAGATCGACCACAACGTCAGCGCCAGCCAGTAGGTGAACTTGGTGCCCAGACGGTCGAGCAGGATGCCGCCGGGAATCTGCGACGCGGCGTAGGTCCAGGAGAAGGCCGAGAACACCAGGCCCATCATCGCCGCGTCGAGGCCCAGGTCGCCACTGATGCTGGGTGCGGCGATGCCCATGACGCTGCGGTCGAGGTAGTTGATCATGGTCCCGCCGGAAATCAGCGCCAGGATCATGAAACGGGTGCGGGTGCGCGGCAGGGTCGCGCTGGCCGGCGTATAGGGGGCGTTGCCGAGGTTGCTGTCGACAGTCATTGGAGGCTTCCCGTTGTTGTTGTAATGGGGCACGGAGTCACGGCAACAGGTTACAAACAACGCCGCTGCCTGGCACATACAGAGATTGCGCAGACCATAACCGATGGTAATGCCCTGCCCAGCTTCAGTTGAAACCGAACAGCCGCCGCGGCGTCTCCCACATCACCTGCCGGCGCACCTGGGCGTCGGGCATGAACACCTCGGCGTACTTGAGCAGCGGCCCGTAGTCGATGCGGCTCTGCTCGCGCAGGAATGGCCAGTCGGAGCCCCACACGCAGGCCTGAGGGCCGAAGGCCTGCAGCAGTGCCTGCACGAAGGGGGCGGTCTGCTCGACCAACGCGTCGATATGGGAAAACTTCTGCATGCCGGAAATCTTCACCGTCGCCCGCCCACTCTCGGCCAAGCGCAATAACGTAGCGAAGCCGGGCTGGGCGAGACCGTTTTCCTGCTGTGGCCGGCCACAATGGTCGATCAGCAGCCGCGGCGCGCTGCGCTCGATCAGCGGCAGCAGCTCGACCAGTTCGTCCTGCTTGACCTGGATCTGCGCGAACAGGTCCAGTTCGGCCAGTTTGCCGAGCAGCGGCTCGACGCTGGTCATCACCCCCAGGCCCTCGCCCGCCGGGTTGAAGGCCACGCCCACCAACCCCTGAGCCTTGAGCGCGGCCAGCTGGTCGAGACCGATATCGTCCTCGACCACTGCGATGCCCTTGAAGCGCCCTTCGCCATGGGCCAGGGCGTGCAGCAGCAGGCGGTTGTCGGTGCGGTAGCCGCTGGTGGGGCCCACCAGCAGCGCATGCTGAACGCCATAGGCATCCAGCACCCGCTTGAACTGCGCCAGGGTGCCAATCTCCTGCCCGGCGGGGCGGTACAGGGTTTCGGCGCGGTAGGGAAACTGCAGCGGGTCGAACAGGTGGTTGTGGCAGTCGATCTTGGGTTCGTCGAAAATGCTCATCGCTACATCTCCCTGGGTGAATGCGCTTTCTTCTTGTGGCGTTGTTGGGCATCGTAGTGCCCCATCGCCGCGAGGGTACAAATTTCCAGGCGCGGTGGCTCATACCCAGATGAACACAACAATAACCGAAGGTTAAGGCACCATGCCCAGCACCCCGCGCTCCCCTGCACCGCCCGACGCCAGCCCGCTGGTGTTCAAGCTTCGGCACATGGAAGTGTTCCGCGCGGTGATGCTCACGGGCTCCATCAGCGGCGCGGCAAAGATGCTCTACGTGTCGCAGCCGGCGGTCAGCAAGCTGATCGCCTACGTCGAAGGGCGGCTGGAGCTGCGCCTTTTCGACCGGCTCAACAACCGCCTGGTGCCCACCGAAGAAGCCCATACCTTGTACCGTGAGGTCGAACGCGTGTACCAGGCGGCCATTGCCGTCAACGAGTGTGCGGCCGCGCTTTCGGCCACGCCGGTGCGCCAGTTGCGCATCTGTTGCAGTGCGTCGCTGGCGACGGTGGTGGTGCCGGCCGGGCTGGCCGAGGTCAAGCGCCAGGTGCCGGCGATGAAAATCCTCTGGCATGCCTCGTTGATGGTAGAGATGCCGCTGCAGTTGCTGAGCAAGAAGGTCGACCTGGCCATTGCCGCCCTGCCGGTGCTGCACGACCACCTGCATTCCCAGGCCTTCATGCGCGGCAAGATGGTCTGCCTGCTGCCCCACGGGCACCCGCTGGCCGATGAGCCGGTGGTGTCGTTGCGGCAACTGGAAAACCAGGCGCTGATGCTGTTTCGCCCGGACATGCCCTTCGGCCGCCTGATCGGCGAAGCCATTGAGCGCTGCGGCGCGCGCCTGACTTCGTTCCTCGACTTCAGCAACGCCGTGGAAGCCGTGGCGCTGGTCAAGCAGGGCATGGGCATCAGCCTGATCGACGAATTCGTCGCCAGCGAAAGCGGCCTGGTGGTCAAGCCGCTGCTGGAGCCGATCGAGTTCGATATCAGCTTCGTCTATTCACGCTTCGAGCCGCTGCCAGAATCGGCGCTGCGGCTGATGCGCGTACTGCTGGACCAGGCCCGCCAGCGCGGGCGGGCGATCGAAGGGGTGGAGTTGGCGCAGAGCTGAGCCCTACATCAACACATACAACAGCACGATATTGACCACCAGCATCGCCAACGCCGTGGGCACCTGGGCCTTGATCACCGCGTATTTGTCGGGCAGTTCCAGCAGCGCCGCCGGGACGATGTTGTAGTTGGCCGCCATGGGCGTGAGCAAGGTGCCGCAGTAGCCGGAGAACATGCCGATGGCGGCCATCACCGCCGGGTTGGCGTGGAACACGCCTACCAGCACCGGTACGCCGATGCCGCCGGTCATTACCGGAAAGGCGGCGAAGCCGTTGCCCATCACCACGGTGAACAGCGCCATGCCCAGCACGTAGACGATCACCGCCACCAGCCGGTAGTCGAGGTTGATATAGGCGGTGGCCAGGTGCGCCACGGCCTTGCCGACCCCGGCGTCGTTGAACATCAGGCCGAGCATGGCCAGCATCTGCGGCAACACCAGGGCCCAGCCCAGGGCTTCGGTCAGGCGGCGGGATTCACGCATGGCCTGCACGGGAGTGTCACGGGTCAGCCAGCAGGCCAGGGCCAAGGACACCAGGCTGGCGATGCCGAGGGCGACGAAGGTGCTGTTGGCCGGGTCGAGCAGGAACAGGTCGCCGATCTTCAACGGCTTGAGCACCACCGCCACGAATACCGTGATCAATGGAATCGCCAGGGCCGGGATGAACAGCTTGCTGCCCAGGCGCTTGGCGCTGGCGGCGCGGGCCTCGGTAGCCAGTTCGCGGTGGCTGCCAATGCCCACGCCGCCCATGCCGGCCAACGCCGCCATCACCAGCACGCCGATGCCCACGGCCACCGGCGGCAGGCGCTCGCCGACCAGGAAAGCGATGGCGAACAGGCCCCAGAACAGGCCGGCGGTCCAGCGTTTGGGGTGGTTGCGGTCGGCCAGGGTCATGACCGTGGTGATCGCCAGCACCACGCCGGCCAGCCAGTATAGGTATTGAATGGAAATGATCATTTGGCGACGGCCTCGGCGATGGCGGGTTCTGGCGTGTGCTGGGCCAGGTAGCGGTCCAGGCGGTAGAGCCGGAAGCTGTGGATGAAGAACACACAGACCGCCGTGGGAATGCCCCAGAAGGCGATGCTCAGGGGTTCGACGTCGATGCCGGCGCCCATCAGGAAGGTGTGCATCAAGGCGATGGCGCCGAAGGCCACGAAGATGTCTTCGCCGAAAAACAGGCCGATGTTGTCAGTGGCCGCGCAGAACGCCAGCAGGCGTTGGCGCACCCCGGCCGGCAGCTTGCCGTGGCGGCTGACGGCGGCGCCCTCGGCCATCGGTGCCAGTAGCGGGCGCACCATCTGCGGATGGCCGCCGAGGCTGGTGAGGCCCAGTGCCGCGGTGGTTTCACGCACGAACAGGTAGGCGATCAGCAGGCGCCCCGCGGTAGCGTTGCGAAAGCGCGAGATGAACTGCTGGGCATGTACCCGCAGGCCATGGCGTTCCAGCAGGCCGATCACCGCCAGCGGCAGGAGGATGATCAGCGGCAAGGTACGGGTCTTGATGAAGCCGCTGCCGATGGTCGCCAGGATGGTGTCCAGCGGCATGCTCGCCGCCACGCCAGTGAGCACGGCGGCAATGGCCACCACCAGCATGGGATTGAAGCGCAGCACGAAGCCCACGACGATAACCAGCACGCCCAGCAGCGGCCATAGGTTGATTGCAGTTTGCATAAGAATGATCTCGTTGCGTGGTGAACCAGAGGGTCACCACGGGTAGCAGGGATCGGGCCAGCAATGGCCCGGGTGCTTGTACGACGGGGCGTGCTTACCAGAGCGCCACGGTGTAGCTGAGGATCAGGCGGTTTTCGTCGAGGTCGTTGCCGAAGTTGGAGCGCACCGTAGCGTTGCGCCATTTGATCCCGACGTTCTTCAGCGGGCCGCTCTGCACCACATAGGCAATGTCCATGTTGCGCTCCCACTCCTTACCCTCGCCGCCGCTGGCGCGCTGTACGGTGTCGCCGCTGACGTAGCGGGTCATGAACGACAGGCCGGGAATGCCCAGCTGGGTGAAATCGTAGTCGTAGCGCAGTTGCCAGGAACGCTCGTGGGCATTGCCGAAGTCGCCGATCTGCACGAAGTTGACCAGGTACGGGTCGCTACCGCTGATGTAGGGGTACGGGTCATTGCCGTTCATTTTCTGCAGCGCGGCGCCGAACGACTGGCTGCCGACTTTCCAGGTGAGCATGCCCCCCAGGGCCTGGTTGTCGAGGTTGGCGAAGTTGCCGTCTTCGTGGGCGGTGGCCAGGCGCAGGTCGGTCTTGAAGCTGTCACCGCCGCCCAGCGGCAGGGTGTGCACCAGGCCGCCGTAGTATTGCTGGTAGATGTTTTCCAGCTGCGCGTAGCGGGCGCTGATCACCAGGTTGCGGGTGGCCTGGTAGTCGCCGCCGCCGTAGTTGAAATCATTGCTGGTACCACCGATGCGGTTGGCCGACAGGGGCGTGAAGTCGGTGGAACTGTTGAGCTTGATGCGGTCGATATGACCGCCGATCAGCTTGAAGCCGTCCAGGTCCTGGGAGGTGACCATGCCACCGCGGAAGGTCTGCGGCAGCAGGCGGGTGTCGTTGGAAGCGACCACCGGGTCGCGGAAGAACAGCGTGCCCAGCTTGAATTCGGTCTTGGAGATTTTCGCCTTGGCGGTCAGGCCCAGCTTGCCATATTCGTCCTGGGAGCCGCCGTGCTGCAGGTCGGCCGGCAGCAGGCCGGTGCCTGCGGTGCCGCCGCCGGAATCGAGCTTGTAGCCGGCCATGCCCAGGGCGTCGAGGCCGAAGCCGACGGTGCCGGCGGTGTAGCCCGACTGCAGGCGGAAGATGAAGCCCTGGGCCCACTCCTCGGCCTTGTCACGGGCGCCGGGCTGGCGAAAATCACGGTTGAAGTAAAAGTTGCGTAGTTCCAGGTCACCCTTGCTGTCGGCGAAAAAGTCCGCATGGGCGGCGCCACAAAGGGTCAGGCCTGCGCTACCAAGGGCGGCCAGGCGCAGCGATTTACCAAGGTTCATACCTTACATCTCCAGGGGAGCGCGCAGCGGCTTGGCCGTCTGCTGGCAGAGCGCGATTGTTGTTATGACCGGTGCCCGCAAACGCCGGCCCTGAAGGTTTGGCCGCCTTGGCGGGTGGCTGCCCTTTCTCTGGGCCGCATTGTTCGAGGGCTTTGCGCGCAGCGTCCAACGAGAAAAACCATGGCTGCCCGATAAGATTTTCTTGCCGGGCGGTGGCATGTAACCTGCTGCTGTTGGCCCCTTCGTTTCCGTGTTTTTCGCTTCAGGATGCCGCCACCATGAACATCAAATTCCTCGAAACCTTCGTCTGGGTCGCCCGTTTGAAGAGCTTCCGGCTGACCGCCGAAAAGCTTTTCACCACCCAGGCGTCGATCTCCAGCCGCGTGGCGGCGCTGGAAGACGAGCTCGGCGCGCGGCTGTTCCTGCGTGATTCCAAGGGTGTGGCGCTGACCCCCGAAGGCCAGCGCGTGCTGGAATACGCCGAGCAGATGATCGACACCCTCGACAACCTCAAGGCCGCGATCAAGGACCCCAACCAGCGCCGCGGGCGCATCCGCATCGGCGCCATGGATACGGTTATTCACACCTGGCTGAGTGCCTTGGTAACACGCCTGACCCAGACCTACCCGGCGCTGGAGATCGAGATCACCGCCGACACCGCGCGCAACCTCTGCGAGCAGCTGGAAAAGGGCTACCAGGACATCATTCTGCAAACCGACATGCTGCGCCTGGACACCGTACGCAACACCCTGCTCGACCGTTTCCCCATGCATTGGGTGGTGGCCCGCGGTTCGGTGTACGACCGCCCCTACGGCTCGCTGAACGAACTGGCCGAGGAGCGCCTGGTGACCTTTTCCCGCAACTCGCGCCCGCACCAGGACCTGCTCAACCTGCTGCACAGCGCCGACGTCGCCAACCCGCGCATCAACTGCGTGAACTCGGCGTCGGCCATCACCCGCCTGATTCGCGACGGCTTCGGCATCGGCGTGCTGCCGTTGACGCTGGTACGGGCGGACCTGGCCAACGGCAACCTGATCGCCGTAGAGGGTGTGCCGCAGATGCCGGAAATGGACATCGTCGCCACTTGGCGCACCGGCTCCGGGATCACGCTCGTCGAGGACATCGTCGAGATGGCCCAGGACGTGGCGCGCACCTATAAAGAGCAGGCGTAGAAAAATGCGCCCCAGCACCGGGCGATCAATTTTTTCTTATGCCCCAGGCGTAGCTTTTATTCATTGACCGCCAGCCTGCCCCGGGCAAACACTCGAATGCTCCAAAGAAAAGAATCCCGCTGAGGACCCTTGCATGAGCCACGTTCTTCTCAACTGCGACATGGGCGAAAGCTATGGCGCCTGGACCATGGGCCTGGACGCCGATGTGATGCCCCTGGTCGATTGCGCCAACATCGCCTGCGGCTTCCACGCCGGCGACCCCGGCACCCTGCGCAAGACCGTGGCCATGGCCCTACAGCACGATGTGCGCATCGGCGCCCACCCGGCCTACCCCGACCTGCTCGGTTTCGGCCGCCGCTCCATGGCCTGCTCGGCGGAAGAAATCGCCGACCTGCTGCACTACCAGATCGGCGCCCTGCAGGGCATCTGCACCGCCCAAGGCGGCCGCGTGCAGTACGTCAAACCCCACGGCGCGCTGTACAACGACATGATGGCCGACCCCAAGGTGCTGCGCGCGGTGATCGCCGCCGTGGCGCGCTACGACGACCAGTTGCCGCTGATGCTGATGGCCACCCGCGACAACAGCGTGGCGGAAGGCATCGCCGCCGAGATCGGCCTGCCGCTGTGGTTCGAGAGCTTTGCCGACCGCGCCTACGACGCCAAGGGCATGCTGGTATCGCGGCGCTTGCCTGGGGCGGTGCATCACGACGTCGAGGTGATCGTCGCCCAGGCCACCACCCTCGCCAGCCAGCAAGCGATTCTGGCCAGCGATGGCAGCGCCCTGAACCTGCGCACCGACACCCTCTGCGTGCACGGTGACAACCCCGAGTCGGTGGCGGCGGTCCAGCGCATCCGCGAAGCCTTGGGGCCCCGTGCGCTATGACCCGTTTCACCTATGCCCGCAGCCGCGCCGCGCAGCTGGAAACCGTGGCCATGGATTGCCTGATGGTGCGCCTGTTCGAGCGCATCGAGGAAGACAACGTGCCTTGGCTGCTGGCCGCCAGCGCCCGCTTGCGTCACGCCTTCGGGAAGCAGTTGGTGGACCTGGTGCCGTCCTACACCACCCTGATGCTGCAATTCGACGCGCTGCAACTGGCGCCCCGCGAGGCCGCCGCGCTGGTCATCGACGCCCTTGCCGAGCTGGAACCCGATGCCCAGGCTGCTGGCCGCTGCCATGAGTTGCCGGTGTGGTACCACCCCAGCGTCGGCCCGGAACTGCAAGTGCTGGCAACCGCCGGTGGCTTCGGCATCGATGAAGTGGTGCGGCGCCATTGCGCCAAGGCCTACCAGGTGTTCGCGCTCGGTTTCACACCGGGGTTCGCCTTTATGGGCCTGGTCGAACCGGCACTGGCGGCGCCACGCCTGAGCACGCCGCGACAGAAGGTTGCCGCCGGCAGCGTGGGCATCGGCGAGCGGCAGACGGCGGTGTACCCCTCGGTTTCGCCAGGAGGGTGGAACCTGCTGGGCCGCTGCCCGACCCCGCTGTTCGACCGTCAACTCGAAGGCTTCAGCCTGATGCAGCCCGGCGACACGGTGCGCTTCGTGGCCATCGAACGGGCCGAGTTCATTCATTTGGGCGGCGACGATACGCCGCTGGAGCGCGCGGCATGAGTATCCTGCTGATCGAACGCAGCACCCCACTGTGCCTGCTGCAAGACGGCGGCCGCTTCGGCGTGCGCCACCTGGGCGTAACCCAGGGCGGCGCGGCCGACTGGGTGTCCATGGCCTGGGCCAACTGGCTGCTGGGCAACCCGCTGGATGCCAACGTGGTGGAAATCGCCTTGGGGGGCTTCAGTGTGCTGGCCGAGGCCGACTGCCAACTGGCGCTGGCCGGCGCCGCGCTGGGCGCGCAGGTCGATGGGCGCACGCTGGCGCCGTGGAGCACTTTTACCCTGCGCCAGGGTGAGCGCTTGAGTTTCACCGGCCAGCCGGGTGGCGGCATTCGCGCGTATCTGGCGGCGCCCGGCGGCTTTGCGGCGCAGGCCGTGCTGGGCAGTTGCTCGACCGTGGCACGCGATGCCATGGGCGGCTTGCAAGGGGGTGGCGAGGCCTTGCAGGTTGGCGAGCGGCTGATGGCTCGCGACTCACGGGCGACGGCGTTGAATGTGATGCCGGCGAATCTGGCGCCGCGCTTCGACAGCGCGCCGGTGCTGGACGTGGTGATTGGCGCGCAGATGGCGGCGTTCAGCGGCCAGAGCCTGTTCGATGCCTTCAACAGCGACTGGCAGGTGGATGCCCGCGCCGACCGCATGGGCATACGGCTGTTGGGCCCGGCGTTGGTGTACCAAGGGGCGCCGATGATCTCCGAGGGAATTTCCCTGGGCTCGATCCAGGTGCCGCCCGACGGCCAGCCCATCGTGCTAGGCAACGATCGCCAGACCATCGGTGGCTATCCACGCCTGGGGGCGCTGACGCCGCTGGCCAGTGCGCGGCTGGCGCAGTGCATGCCGGGGGACAGTTTGCGGCTGCGCGCGACAGTGGCGCAGAGTGCTCGCGGGCAGCAGGTGCAGTTTCTCAAGCGCTTTGCCTGAGCGGCCATAGAGTGGCGAAGCCTGCCCGCTTCGCTATGCTGACGGCAAAACAACCCGAGGCATCCCATGCCCGTTTCCCGCTACACCGGCTTCGCCCAAGCCCTGCACTGGCTGACCGTCGCCGCCTTGTGCCTGCTGCTGCCCTTCGTCTGGGTGGCGGAAAACTTCCCGCCGGGGCCGGTGCGCACCTTCTGGTACATGGCCCACGAGTCCATGGGCATCTCGGTGTTCCTGCTGGTACTCATTCGCCTGACCTGGCGGTGGCGCCACCACGCGCCGCCCTACCCGGCCAGCCTCGGCAGGCTCCAACGCTGGATTGCCCACCTCAACCATGGCTTGCTGTACGTCGTCTTGCTGATGATGCCGATCACCGGCTACCTGATGGCCGGCAACGGCCAGCGCGTGCCCTGGTTTCGCCTGCTGGAGCTGCCGGGCTTCGCGCGCAACGAGCCGTTGGGAATCGCCGCTGACACTGTGCACGTAGCCGGGCAGTTCGCGCTCTACACCTTGGTGATATTGCACGTGGCGGCCACCGTCTGGCATGTGGCGGTACGCAGGGACGGCCTGCTGGAACGGATGTTACCGCCGCAAGACCCGGACGCTCGTTAACGCAAGCGTATTCACGGCGAAATTCGGCAGGCAGACGACGAATGGGCTGAAAGGCTTCAGCTCAATCATTCATTGGACTGATATCGCTATCAGCCAACCCCCGCGTTCGCCGCTTGCCCGGATAATGGCCATACGCCAGTTTCTTTTTCCCCGCACACCACATACTCTGGCCTCGCCTGACCCATAACCCCTACTTTTCAGGCTTTTAACTGTGCTGGAGCCCTCATGTACGACCACACCCGGTTGACCACCCCCGGTCAACTCATGGATGAGGCAGATAAAAAGCCAGGAGCGGCACGCAACACCCTTCAAGCGTCCCCTGCAGCCCAGGCATGGCAACGCGGCCTTCGCGGCGTGTTCATGGTGGCTTGCCTGGCGGGCGTCAGCGCCTGCTCCAGCAACTACATGATCAAGGCCACCGACGGTACGGTCTACCACACCAAAGGCGCACCGGTGCTGCAGAACGGCGAATACAAGTTCACCGACGCGCAGGGCCAGCAGCAGGAAGTGTTCCTGTCCAAGGTGTCGAAGGTCGAGAAGCTTTAGGCCTAGCTTCAGGGAATACAGCGGGCAATACCCCTCGCTGCTCCGCTCCAGAACACAAGCCCCGGCATGTCCGGGGCTTGTGTGTTTCTGTGGGTTGGATTTGTGCGGCGATCAGTTCGCCGCCGCGTGCTTGGCCATATGGGCCGGCAAGGTGAACGCGTAGGCGCGGGCCTCCTGCTCGGTAGGAAAAATCGCCAGGCGGTCGTGGTCGGTGCAGACCTGCCAGCTGTTTTGCAGGTGGATCAGGTCGTAGCCGTTGGCGCGGGATTTATGCAGGGTGGGGGCTATCATGGGGGACCTCCTTCCAGCCGTTGTGGGCGATGGGTTCAAGGTAAGTGTAGCCGCTGGGGGGGCGGCGGGAGGGACGCTTATCGGATTGCCTCTCTCGGCACTCCTGACGCATTCCCCTCAAGATTGCCCCCGCCAGACACTGGCCGGCGCGGTGCTCTGCTGTCCAGAATAGGCCCACCAAAACCAAGAAAAAAAGGAAGCGCCCGCCATGAGTATCCCAGCCCTCACCCTGAACGACGGCACGCACCTCCCCGCCGTCGGTTTCGGCACCTGCAAGCTCAACGGCTCGCCAGGTGTGGAGGCCATCCTCAGGGCCATCGACAACGGCTACCGGCTGCTGGACAGCGCCTTCAGCTATGAAAACGAGGGAGCCGTCGGTGAAGCGGTGCGGCGCACTCACGTGCCGCGCGAGGCGTTGCGGGTGACCTCGAAGATTCCTGGCCGCCACTACGCCTACGACGATGCCCTGGCCTGCATCGAGGAATCGCTCTACCGCACCCGCCTCGACTACATCGACCTGTACCTGCTGCACTGGCCCAACCCGGCCCAAGGCTTGTACCTCGAAGCCTGGAGCGCATTGATCGAAGCCCGGCAGCGCGGCTGGGTGAAGTCGATCGGGGTGTGCAACTTCCTGCCCGAGCATCTGCAGGCGCTGATTGCGGACAGTGGCGTCACCCCGTGCGTGAACCAGATCGAACTGCACCCCTACTTTCCGCAACATGAACAACTGGCCTGGGACAAGGCCCACGGCATCGTCGCCGAAGCCTGGAGCCCCATCGGGCGCGGCAATGACCTGCAAAGCGACCCGGTACTGAGCGGCATCGCCCAACGGTTGGGACGGAGCGTGGTGCAGGTGATTCTGCGCTGGCACTTGCAGTTGGGCACGGTGGCACTGCCCAAGGCAAGCTCGGGGCAGCGGCAGCAGGAGAACCTGGCGCTGTTCGATTTCGAGCTGTCGGCGGGGGACATGCAGGCCATTGCCGGGCTGGCGCGCGTGGATGGGCGGATTCTGGGGCAGGATCCGGCAAGTTACGAGGAGCTTTGACCCTAGGCGGTGCCTATCTTTTAATGCAGCGGTTGCGCCTTTCGCCTTTTCACATTGACCGGTAGATTGCACGGCAACGAAGTGCAGGAATCAATGCCCATGCAACTCTTCGCAGACCAACCCGGCGACGACGGCCTGCCCGGTGCCGCGCGCCGCCTGGCGATGATCGCGGTGATGACAGCCACTGCCATGGCCGTACTGGACGGGACCATCGTCAACGTCGCCCTGCCGTCCATCGCCCGAGCCCTGGACGTCTCGGCGGCCGAGACCATCTGGGTCGCCAACGGCTACCTGCTGGCCGCGGCCATGACCCTGATGACCTTTGCCGCGCTGGCCAACCGCGTGGGCTTTCGGGCCTTGTTCGTCGGCGGCCTCACGGTCTTCAGCCTGGCCTCGCTGGGCTGTGCGCTGTCGTCCTCGCTGGAGATGCTGACGGCCATGCGCGTGCTGCAGGGCGTCGGTGGCGCGGCGACCTTGAGCATTGGTCCGGCCATTTACCGCACTGTGTTCCCGACCCGCCTGCTGGGACGCATCCTCGGCCTGAACGCGTTGCTGGTAGCGGCCAGCACCGCCATCGGCCCGACCTTGGGCGGTACCCTGCTATCGGTGCTGGGCTGGCAGTGGCTGTTCGCGATCAATGTGCCGCTGGGCATCATCGGCGTGGCCCTGGGCCTGCGCGCGATTCCCCAGGCGCGCAAAGGCCCCGGCGAAGGCTTCGATGTCGCCGGCGCGCTGCTGTCCGCCGTCACTATGGGTACAGTCATTTTGGCCGCCGACGCCTGCGCGCAACTGGGCGAAAGCGCCGGGGCTGGATGGCGGGCCAGCGGCTATGGCGTGGTGGCCCTGGTGGCGGCAAGCGCTTTCATCTGGCGCCAGCGCACCGCCCGCGCGCCCTTGCTTCCGCTGGATATCTTCCGCTCGGCGCGGTTTTCCATGGCCGCGCTGACCTCGCTCGCGGCGTTCGTCAGCCAGGGCATCATGATCATCGCCCTGCCCTTCCTGTTCCAGAACGCCTACGGCTACAGCGTGTTCGCGGCGGCCTTGCTGTTCACCGCCTGGCCGATCGGCATCGTGCTGGCGGCGCCCCAGGCCGGCAAGCTGGCGGACCGCTACCCGCCCGCGTTGCTGTCGACCGCCGGGCTGGGCATGTTCACCTTGGGGTTGGCACTGCTGGCGCTGCTGCCCGCCCAAGCCGGGGCGGTGGAGATCTGCTGGCGGGAATTTCTCTGCGGCGTGGGTTTCGGCTTCTTCCAAAGCCCGAACAACCGCGAAATGCTCGGCAACGTGTCCCGCGAACGCAGCGGCAGCGCCTCGGGGGTACTGGCGATCGTGCGGACCTTCGGCCAGTGCCTGGGTGCGGCCATCGTCGGTATTATCCTGGCGGTCTACGCGGGCCGCTTGGCGGGCAACGGTGTGCTCAACGCGCTGCAGGATGCCCAGGCCATGCGCTTGGCAATCGGCATGGCCGCGGTAGCTGCAGGCTTGGCCGGCGCTGTGAGCATCGGGCGGATCCGCCGCCAGCACTGAGTCACGCCCGCTGCAGCGCCTCGCCGTGATGCATCGCCGAGTGGCCAGTCTTGTCGCTTTTGACCTCGTACTGCGGCGCGTCTTTCGAGGCGGGCCGGTGCTTGCCCAGGAACTCGGCGTCCCGGGTATGCACCTTGACCACCTTGCCGTGCACCTCACCCACGTCGGAGTTCCAGCGCACGGCATCGCCGACCTTGAAAGTCGCCATTATTGCGGATCACCCGAGAGATCATCGCCGGCGATATCCGGGTCATCGGCATCGGCTTCAGTGTCGGTGGGCTGCGGCTTCTTTTGCGGGTCGTTGACGTAGGGCAGGCCATCCGGCCCTTTTTCGTCGTCGCCTTCGGTTTCCGGGGTCATGGCGGTTTCCTCTTGATTGACGTCGAATTGATCCAGCTCACCCGCGGCCCGGTTGCCACCCGACTCCATCGGGCTGGGATGGGGGCCGGGCGATTGGGCGGCGGGGCTGTCTACGGGTGCTCTGCTCATAGATGGATCCTCGGGGCTCGGGAGGGAATGTGAGCCTCTAAAGATTCGAGCGAATCCTGTTCCGGCATGTTCTACCGGTCCGATGACCGGTGTTTTGCCTTGGCCGAGCCGGTAACTTTCAACCGGGAGAACGGTGCTGCTCGACCAGAAAATCCACAAACGCCCGCACCCGCGCGGGCATGGTCGCGCCGCCGACGAACACCGCATGGATGGGCTCGCGATCATCCGGATTGAAGGCCTCGAGCAACGGCACCAGTTCGCCGCGCTCGAGTTCCCGCAGCACGCTGAACGTACCGATGCGCGCAATGCCCGCCCCTCCTATGGCCAGCTGCGCCAGCGCCTCGCCGCTGTTGCTCTCGATAGTGCCTTTGACCTTCACCGAGAACGCTACGCCGTCCCGGCGAAACGGCCAGTCGTGGGCCGCGCGGCGAAAGCTGAAGCGCAGGCAATTGTGCTGCAGCAGGTCCTCTGGCTGCGCGGGCGGACCGTGGCGCGCTAGATACTCCGGCGAGGCCACCACCACCTGCCGTGTTTCGCCAATCGGCCGCGCAGTCAGCGGGCTGTCGGCCAGCACGCCGAAGCGAATCGCCACATCCGCCTGGCCACCGAGAATGTCCACCACCTCGTCCCCCAGGTGCAGGTCCACCACGATCGCCGGGTAGCGGGCGCTGAACGCGGCGATCAGCGGCAGCAGCGTCAGGCGCCCGTACGCCAGCGCAGTGCTGACCCGCAAACGCCCGCGGGGTGCGCCTTGGTGGGTGATTTCCTGTTCGACCTCGGCCATGTCGGCGATGATCCGGCGCGCCCCACGCAGGTACGCCTCGCCCTCTGCCGTGAGGGTGATCGTGCGCGTGGTGCGCAGCATCAGCCGGGTGCCGATGCGCCGCTCGAGGCGGCCGATGATTCGGCTGATGGCCGAGGGCGTCAGGCCCAGCGCACGCGCCGCCGCCGAGAGACTGCCCTCCTGTACCACGGTGGCGAACACGGTCATCTCGCCCGAGCGGCCTGCGATATCCATTTGTGCTCCTGGCGCAAAAGTGTTGGTCCGAATACAGGGCTACCGCCCAACCCAGCGCAATCGTAGCATTTGGCTCACAAATGAGGAGTCATCCATGCGTATCAATCCCCCCCTTGCCGCACTGGCCGTCGGTGCCTTCGGCATTGGCGTCACTGAGTTCGCCCCCATGGGCATGTTGCCGGGCATCGCCGCCGACCTGGGCGTGTCGATCCCCAGCGCCGGCCTGCTGGTCAGCGCCTACGCCCTGGGCGTGCTGATCGGCGCGCCGCTCATGACCCTGGCCACGGCCAAGGTGCCGCGGCGCTATCTGCTGATCGGCCTGATGGCCATCTTTACCCTGGGCAACTTGCTGTCGGCACTGGCTACCGACTACAACACCCTGATGTTCGCGCGGGTGGTCACCTCGCTCAACCATGGCGCGTTCTTCGGCGTCGGCGCCATCGTCGCCGCCAGCCTGGTGCCCGCCGACAAACGCGCGGGGGCTGTGGCGACCATGTTCATGGGGCTGACCCTGGCCACCATCGGCGGCGTGCCATTGGCCACCTGGTTCGGCGACACTTTCGGCTGGCGCGCGACCTTCTGGGGCATTACCGGTTTCGGCGCGGCGACCATGGCCGCCTTGTGGCTGGCCCTGCCTAACGTGCCAGCGCCAAAAGGCGACGGCATGCTGGCCGAAATCCGCGTGCTCGGCCGCGGCCCGGTATTGGCCGCCATGGCCCTGACCGTGGTGGGTTCCAGCGCGATGTTCACCGTGTTCACCTACATCGCGCCGATCCTGCGCGACGCCACCCACGCCTCGACCCCGTTCATTACCGGCATGCTGATGCTGTTCGGCATCGGCCTGACCCTGGGCAACATCTGGGGCGGCAAGGCGGCGGACCGCTCGGTCGACCGCACGCTGATCCTGTCCCTGGCCGTGCTGATGGTGGTGCTGGTGGCGTTCTCGGTGCTGATGCGCTGGCCCGTGCCTGCGGCGATCGCGATCCTGATCTGGGGCGCGGCCAGCTTCGCCCTGGTGCCACCGCTGCAGATGCGCGTGATGGAAGCGGCAAAAGAAGCGCCAAACCTTGCCTCCGCCGTGAACATCGGCGCCTTCAACCTGGGCAACGCCATCGGCGCTGTGCTGGGCGGCGCAGCACTGACCGCTGGCTGGGGCTACCCGGCCATCCCGCTGGTCGGGGCACTGATGGCCGCATTGGGCCTGGTGATGATCGTGACCATGAGCCTGCGGGCGAAACGGCGCGCGCTGGTGGTGAATGGTGATGGGCTGGTGTCGTCGAGTTGAACGGGGAGCTGGCAACGAAGGCGGCGGTGTGAAAGTCAGCGTCACCTTTCAGGGGAATTACTTCCCTACAGACTCAAGCATTCCAGCGAGGTAAGGTCCGAGCCCCCAATAGCCTTGAAAAGCCTTCAGGAAGAGTTCATCGTGCGCTGATTGGGAGGCACACGAGCTCTGACTGACCTCCCCCGAGAATAGACACTTGAGCAAAGACATGACATCAGCCGAACTGGAAAAAATCCATTCTGAAATTGCGAAGCTGATGGCTGAGACGAGCAAACTCAACGCTGAAGCCAGCAAATTCCGCGCAGAAACCACGAAATTCAGCCGCGATGCCTTCTGGTATCCGGTCGCCGTAGCGTCTGGGCTTATTGGCGCAACTGCAGCGGCGGCGGTGGCGATTACCCGGTTCCTGTCGTGAACCCAATGTTTGTGTCCATCTGCCCTCCCCCGTAAGTCGCCTGCTAACCTTGCTGGATATCTACCCCAGCCAGGTCACCCTATGTGCGGCCGATTCGCCCAGATTGCCCGGATGGAGCAGTTCCTGCTCGAGCTCAAGTTCCTGCAGGACGTCGTCAGCTACTACGACCGCGAGCCCATCGCGCACTACAACGTCGCCCCCACCACCCGCGTGCCCATCCTGCGTGGCGCGGAGGATGGCCTGCTGATCGACAAGGTGCGCTGGGGCTGGGCGCCGTTCTGGGCCAAGGGCAAGCGGCCCGAACCGATCAACGCCCGGGTCGAGACCGTGGCCACTGGTAAATTCTTCACGCAAGTCTGGCCCCATGGCCGGGCGCTGGTGCCGGTGGATGGCTGGTACGAATGGGTCAAGGACCCCGCCAACCCAAAGAACAAACAGCCCTACTTCATCCGGCTCAAGAGCCAGGCGCCGATGTTCTTCGCGGCGCTAGCGCAGGTGACACCGGGGCTGGAGCCTGGCGCGGGGGATGGCTTTGTGATCATCACCGATGCCAGCGACGAAGGCATGGTCGATATTCATGATCGGCGGCCCGTGGTGTTGGGGCCGGAGCAGGCACGGGAGTGGATTACGCCTGGGTTGGGCGCTGCTCAGGCCGAGGCACTGGCACGCGAGGGTGGCCGGCCAGTGGCGGATTTCGAGTGGTATCGGGTGGGCAAGGCGGTGGGCAATGTGCGCAGCCAGGGGGCGGGGTTGGTTGAGCCGGTCGGGGGCTAACCACACCACGGACAGTCTTACAGCCACCCAACCCGCAGGGTGGCCCCTTTTCGAAGCTCAGTTCATTCCAGAAACGGGCCCCGTGCCCGAACTCACGCTTCGCCAGCCTGCCAATCATCCGGAACCACCGCGATCACATCGATCTCCATCAGCCACTCCGGCTGCCCAAGCCCGGAGATCACCAGGCCGGTGGATATCGGGAATACCCCTTTCAGCCACTTCCCCACTTCACGATAAACCGGCTCGCGGTAGCGCGGGTCGATGATGTAGGTGGTGGTCTTGACGATGTGCGAAAGGTCGGAGCCGGCCTCTTCCAACAGTTGCTTGACGTTTTTCATCGCCTGCTCGGCCTGTGCCTGGGGGTTGCCGAGGCCCACCAGGTTGCCGTCGAAATCGGTGCCGATCTGCCCGCGCACATAGACGGTGTTGCCGGCCCGCACGGCTTGGCACAGGTCGTTGTCGAGCGACTGGTTCGGGTAGGTTTCCTTGGTGTTGAACATGCGAATACGGGTGTGCGTTGGCTTGGACATTGACCACTCCTGGATAAGATGGAAACTCGACGATCAGGCGCTGAGCGCGGATTTGCCCGGCAGTGGCGCAACCACCGCCGCCTGCGCCTGGCGCTCACCGGCATCGCGATAGGCCGCGTACTGGCGCTGGATGGCAATGTGGTCGGCCACGTATTTGGCGTCGTGCCACACACCCCAGATAAACGACGAGCCCCGGCGCGATTGCCACGGCAGGCCGAGGAAGTAGATGCCCGCTTCGGTCGACACACCGCGCTGGTGCTGCGGCTTGCCCTTGGCGTCGAAGGCGTCGACCTGGAGCCAGCTGTAGTCGGTGGCGAAGCCGGTGGCCCAGATGATGGTGGTGATGCCGGCTTCGGCCAGGTTCAGTTCCAGGATGGGCTGGGTCACGCAAGCGGGATCCGGGAACACCTTGCGCGCTTCGGGGTCGAGCGGCAGTTCGAGGCCATTGCGCTCGACGTAGGCGTCGGCGGCGTCCAGCAGCGACAGGTAGTTCTCGTCGCCCTTGGCCAGGTTGTCGACCAGATCGGACTGGAAGGTGACAACGCCGTCCTTGAAGGATTGGGTCAGGCCCACCAGGTTCAGCCCGCGCTGCGCCAACTCGCGGAAATCCACGGTGCGGCCGCCATGGGCGCCGCTGACGGCGATGGTCACGTGCTCACGGCCCGGCTGCATCGCCGCGACGTCCCACAAGCCCAGCACCCCTAGCCACCAGCAGAAATCCCGATTGCGATAGGCGCGCGGTGGGCGGTCGTGCTGGCCCACGGAGAGGTAGACGGATTTGCCGGCGCGCTGCAATTCGTCGGCGATCTGGGTACCGGACGAGCCCGCGCCTACCACCAGTACGGCGCCGGCCGGAAGCTGCTCGGGATTGCGGTAGGCCGCCGAGTGAATCTGGTTGAGCGTGGTGCCTTGCGGTGCGATGGCGGGAATGACGGGAATCTGGAACGGGCCGGTGGCGACCACCACGCGATGGGCGTGAATCACACCGTCCGAGGTGTCGACGGTAAAGCCCGGGCGGCCGACGTTGCGGACCACTTGCTTGACCTCGACCCCGGTGCGTACCGGCGCGTCGAATTTGCGCGCGTAGGCCTCGAAGTACTCGGCCACCTGCTCCTTGGCTGCGAAGCCGTCGGGCGAGAGGCCTTCGAATGCCAGGCCCGGAAAACGGTCGTGCCAGGCCGGGCCGTTGGCGACCAGCGAATCCCAGCGGCTGGTGCGCCAGGCCTCGGCGATGCGGTTGCGCTCCAGCACCAGGTGCGGCACGCCCAGGCGGCTCAAGTGCTCGCTCATGGCGACACCTGCCTGGCCGGCGCCCACCACCAGCGTATCTATTTCCACGATTGCAGCGCTCATTACCTGTTTCCTTCTCGAAGCGGGAGTACACGCATTCTGTTCAGATACAGGCCATAGCGAAATTATGTTTTTTGTGGTCGCAACACAGGAAAAAACTAGGGTCAGCCTTTGGCGAGCATTCCGTGACACATCAGGCTCAAGACCTGGCGCATGTGTGCACCGTGGGCGGCGCGTTCTGGCTCCGCCTCGGTCGCCAGGCGGATGAACGCCATGTTGGCGTACTGGTTGAACACGGTCGCGGCAGTGTCGATATCCAGATCCTTGCGCAACGCGCCCGATGCCTGGAAATGCCGCAGCAGCGCCTTGGTCTCCTCGATCACCGCGGCGTTCCAGGGCTGCAGGGCACTGGACAGCTCGCCGGTCAGCAGGAAAGGCGCCAACTCGCGCCACAGGGATGCGGGCATCGCCTCCAACTGGTAACGGGTCATCAAGCCTTCCAGGTTGCACAGCGCTTGCAGCGGATCGCTGCAGCCCTCCAGCAGCGCCTGCGCCTCGCCCATGGCCCGTTCATCCGGGGCCTTGAGCAAGGCCATGAGAATTTCCTGCTTGCCGCCAAAGTAGTTCACCACGGTCGGCGCAGAAACGCCCGCCTCGGTCGCGATCTGATCCAGGGTGGTGGCGCCGAAGCCATTGTGCTTGAACAGCACCAGCGCCGCGTCTGCGATCTGCTGGCGGCGCTGTTGTTTCTGCCGTGCCCTGAGCCCCGTCATGTCGCCTCTGTGGTGGGTTGCCAAGCCACTAGCCTACAAAACTTACTTTCCACGACAAAATATTTTCTTTACAAAAATATTTTCACATGACAAATATTGGCCGCACATTTCCTCCAGGAGAAAGGCCATGCCATCCGAATCGTTTGCCCAACGCCCTACCCGCTCATATCAGGCCGCCGACGCCGCCCACCACATTCACGCCTTCGTCGACCAGAAAGCCCTGAACGAAGAAGGCCCGCGGGTGATGGTCGGCGGTGATCGGCTGACGTTGTGGGACAACGATGGCAACCGCTACCTCGACGGCATGTCTGGCCTGTGGTGCACCAATCTCGGCTACGGCCGCAAGGACCTGGCTGCGGCCGCCCACGCCCAGATGGAACAACTGCCCTACTACAATATGTTCTTCCACACCACGCACCCGGCCGTGATCGAGTTGTCGGAACTGCTGTTCAGCCTGCTGCCGGCCCACTACAGCCACGCGATCTACACCAACTCCGGCTCGGAGGCCAACGAGGTGCTGATCCGCACGGTGCGCAAGTTCTGGCAGGTGATGGGCAAGCCCGAGAAGAAAATCATGATTGGCCGCTGGAACGGTTACCACGGTTCCACCCTGGCCGCGACGGCCTTGGGCGGCATGAAGTTCATGCACGAAATGGGCGGCACCATTCCGGATGTGGCGCATATCGACGAACCCTACTGGTTCGCCCACGAGGGTGACCTGAGCCCCGAAGCATTCGGCCTGCGCGCCGCGCGCCAGCTGGAAGAGAAGATCCTCGAACTGGGCGCCGACAAGGTCGCGGCCTTCGTCGCCGAACCCTTCCAGGGCGCCGGCGGCATGATCATCCCGCCCGCCACCTACTGGCCGGAAATCCAGCGCATCTGCCGCCAGTACGACGTACTGCTGTGCGCCGACGAAGTGATCGGCGGCTTTGGCCGCACCGGCGAATGGTTCGCCCACCAGGCCTTCGATTTTCAACCCGACACCCTGTCGATCGCCAAGGGCCTGACCTCCGGCTATATCCCCATGGGCGGCCTGATTCTGTCGCGGCGCATGGCCGAAGCGCTGGTCGAGAAAGGTGGCGTGTTCGCCCACGGGCTGACCTACTCCGGGCACCCGGTGGCCGCCGCTGTCGCTATCGCCAACCTCAAGGCCTTGCGCGATGAAGGCGTAGTGCGCCAGGTCAAGGAAGACACCGGGCCCTACCTGCAGAACTGCCTGCGGGAAGTGTTTGGCAACCATCCCCTGGTCGGCGAAATCCAGGGCGTCGGGCTGGTCGCCGCGCTGCAGTTCGCGGAGGACAAAGCCACCCGCAAGCGCTTCGCCAACGAAAACGATATCGCTTGGCGCTGCCGCACCATCGGCTTCGAGGAAGGGGTGATCATTCGCTCGACGCTGGGCCGCATGATCATGGCCCCGGCCTTGATCGCTACCCGTGCGGAGCTGGATGAACTGGTGGAAAAGACCCGCATCGCCGTCGACCGCACGGCTCGCGAGTACGGGCGCCTGTAACCTCGCTTATCGGGCATCGTTACCGGTGCCCCCCTGCTACGGTCCGGTGTAGGCCAGCACTTCGCGGCAATGGTCGATGAACAACTGCGTCGGCTTGGTCAGCTGCGAGCGCCGCAGCCAGGCCGCCGACAGCCCGGAACCGGTCACCTGCTCCGCCAGCGGCACGCACACCACCTTCTGGCCGTCGTAGGTATAAGGCGAGTGCGGCCGCGTGACCAGGATGGAGAAGCCGAAGCCCCTGCCCACCATGCCCCGCACCATCTCGATCGACGGCGAGCTGAAGAGGATGTGCGGCGTCAGCCCACGCTCCTCGAAAATGCTGACGAAATAAGTACGGCTGGGCTGCACGTCCAGCAGCACCATGGGCTCCAGCACCAGGTCGGCCAGCGAGACCTTGGCCTGTTCGGCAAAGCGATGGCCTTCCGGCAACAGCGCATAGGGTTGCTGCGGCGGCATCAGGGGCGCCGTCTCGATGGTGCTGTCGAGGTCGTGCTCGTACAGGATTGCCAAGTCGATGCTGCCTGACGTCAAGGCCTGCACCAGTTCCTGCTGTTCACCATCGCGGATGCGCACCTCGAGCCCCGGCCAGCGGTCGCGGAACCCGGAGATCAGCCGTGGCAGGTAGAGCGGCGCCACCGTCTCGAAGCAGCCGATGTCGATCTGCCCCGCTACCACGTCGTTATCCGCCAAGGCGTTCTGCTCGAACTCGTGGGCGACCCGCAGCAGTTCCTGGGCCTTGCGGTAGAAGCGCGCACCACTGGGCGTCAGGGAAACCCCTTGGGCGTGATGGCGAATGAACAGCTGCACCGCGAAGCTTTCCTCCAGGTGCTTGATCGCCGTGGACACCGACGGCTGGGCGATATAGAGCTTGCGCGAGGCCTCGGCGACGCTGCCGCACTCCACCGTGGTGACGAAATATTTCAGTTGTCGCAGGTTGTAGGCAGCCATGACGCCCTCGTTGCTGTTGACGCGGGTGCATTGAAACAGTGCGCCCCGCCAGCCCGGCGTTGCAGGCCTGTAGGCGGCCTATTCTGCGAGTTTCGCTGGCGAGGGGAAAGCAGCAATTGCCTAACCCATGGCGTTAAAAAAAATAACCTGCCGCGCACCACTCTGGTGCGCGCCTGCCGAGCTTTTTTATCGATCAAGAACACATTTTTACTATTTTCCCGTCCTTTGCCGTTGCGCCACTATCGGCACGATAGACATAGCCCATTCAGAAGCTATCGGAGAGCCTGCAGTGACGAACTTCAACTCATGGCAACGGCTGGCAAAGCAGCAAACCCTGGGCACCGCCGCCTGGATCGACGGCCGCCCCTACACGGCCCTGAGCGGCGCCACCTTCGCGGTGATCAACCCCGCCACCAACGCCCTGCTGGCCGAAGTCAGCGCCTGCGCGGATGCCGATATCGACACCGCCGTTCGGGTCGCGCGCAAAAGCTATGAAAGCGGCCCCTGGGCCCGCATGCAGCCGCGCGAGCGCAAAGCCATCCTGTTGCGCCTCAGCGAGCTGATCCTGGCCAACCGCGAAGAACTGGCGCTGCTCGACTCCCTGAGCATGGGCAAGCCGGTCATGGACGCCTACAACATCGATGTGCCCGGCGCCGCCCATGTGTTCGCCTGGTACGCCGAAAGCCTCGACAAGCTCTATGACCAGGTCGCCCCCACCGGGCCCGGCACGCTCGCCACCATCACCCGCGTGCCACTGGGCGTAATCGCCGCCGTGGTACCGTGGAATTTCCCACTGGACATGGCCGCCTGGAAACTCGCCCCGGCCCTGGCCGCCGGCAACAGCGTGATCCTCAAGCCTGCCGAACAATCACCCTTTTCGGCGCTGCGCCTGGCGGAACTGGCCGCCGAGGCCGGGCTTCCCGCCGGTGTATTAAGCGTGGTCACAGGCCTTGGTGAGCACGCTGGTCGCGCCCTGGGCCTGCACCCGGATGTCGATGCCCTGGCGTTCACCGGTTCCACCCAAGTGGGCAAGTTCTTCATGAACTACTCGGCGCAGTCCAACCTCAAGCAGGTATGGCTGGAGTGTGGCGGCAAAAGCCCGAACCTGGTGTTCGCCGACTGCCAGGACCTGGACCTGGCCGCCGAGAAGGCCGCGTTCGGCATCTTCTTCAACCAGGGCGAAGTGTGCTCGGCGAACTCGCGCCTGCTGGTGGAGCGCTCGATTCACGATGAATTCGTCGAGCGCCTGCAGGAAAAAGCCCGCCACTGGCAGCCGGGGGATCCCCTCGATCCCGCCAGCAAGATGGGCGCCATCGTCGACGCCCAGCAGACCGCGCGGGTGATGGACTACATCACCGATGCCAGCGCATCCGGCGCGCAGCGGGTAGCCGGCGGCGAGCAGGTGGTCATCAACGGCTCCAACAACTTTATCCAGCCAACGATGTTCACCGGCGTTGCGCACGACATGCGCCTGTCCCGTGAGGAGGTGTTCGGCCCGGTGCTCGCCATCACCGCCTTCGACGACGAAGACCATGCCGTGCAGATGGCCAACGACCATATCTACGGCCTGGCCGCCTCCCTGTGGAGCGACGACCTGAACCGTGCCCACCGCGTGGCCAGCCGTTTGCATGCCGGTACGGTGTCGGTGAACACCGTGGACGCGCTGGATGTATGCGTGCCCTTCGGCGGCGGCAAGCAGTCGGGCTTCGGCCGCGACCTGTCGCTGCACTCCTTCGACAAGTACACGCAGCTAAAGACCACCTGGTTTCAATTGCGCTAAGCCTGCCTGCCCGTCATCGAACCCGGGAACGTACCCGGGCGTCAACAGAGTGCCCCCTTCATGCATAGCAACGACACCACCGCCGCCACCCTGGAACTGAGCACCATCCAGCCCATCGCCCATGACCAACGCCACGGGCGCGCGCGGGATCTGTTCACCATCTGGTTCGGCTCCAACATCATGCTGCTGACCGTCGTCACCGGCGCCCTCGCGGTGACCGTGTTCAAGCTGCCGTTCCTGGCGGCCATGGCGGCGTTGATCCTCGGCAACTTGATCGGCGGTATCTTCATGGCCCTGCACTCGGCGCAAGGCCCGCAGCTGGGCGTTCCGCAAATGGTGCAGACCCGTGGCCAGTTCGGCTCCTACGGTTCGCTGCTGGTGGTCGCCCTGGTGGTGATCATGTACCTGGGCTTTTTTGCCTCCAACCTGGTGCTCGGTGGGCAGTCGCTGCACAGCCGCTACCCACTGTTCTCGACCAACCAGGGGATCATCCTGGTGGGGCTGATCAGTGTGATCGCCACGGTGTTCGGCTATCGCCTGATCCACGCCTACACGCGGGTGATGTCCTATGTGTCGGGGGCGACGCTGCTGCTGTGCTTCATCTGGATTGTCGGCGTGCATGGCCTGCCGGCGGATTTCATGCAGCGTAACCAGCTGAACCTGACCGGCTTCCTCGGCACCTTGTCGATCGCCGCGCTGTGGCAGCTGGCCTATGCGCCCTACGTGTCCGACTACTCGCGCTACATGCCCGCCAACACCGGCGGCCGCGCCGCCTTCTGGTCGAGCTACTGGGGTTGCTGCCTGGGCTCGATCCTGCCAATGGCGCTGGGTGTAACGGTCGGCCTGTGCGTGGAGGGCGACATCACCACCGGGCTGATCGAACTGACCGGCAGCCTGGCCACCCTGGTGGTCGCGGTGTTCTCCATCGGCATCGCCGCCACCAATGCCATGAACCTGTATTGCGGCACCCTCTCGGCGATCACCGTCGGCCAGACGCTGGTGCCGAAATGGTCGGCCGGTGCCCTCTCCCGCGCCATCACCGCGCTGGTGCTGTTCTCGATCTCCCTGGCCCTGGCGCTGCTCGGCCAGGACGACTTCATGGCCAACTACACCAACTTCATCCTCTTGCTGCTGTACGTGCTGGTGCCGTGGACCGCCATCAACCTGGTGGATTACTACCTGGTCGCCCACGGCAGCTACGACGTCGCCTCGTTTTTCCGTCGCGACGGCGGCATCTATGGCTACGTCAACTGGACCGCGGTGGGCTGCTACCTGCTGGGCATCCTGGTACAGGTACCGTTCATGGCTACCGAGCTGTACACCGGGGTGCTGGCCCGCGCCATGGGTGGCGCAGACATTTCCTGGATCGTTGGGCTGGTGGTAATCGCCCCTGTCTATTACCTCGCCAGCCGGCGGCGCAACCGCCTGCAGCCCCTCAACCTCGTGGGAAAAAGCGCATGAATACCGACTACGACTACGTGATTGTGGGGGCCGGTTCCGCCGGCTGCGTGCTGGCCAACCGCTTGAGCGTCGACCCGAGCGTCAAGGTGTGCCTGATCGAAGCCGGCGGCAACGACAACAGCCAGCGCATCCAGACGCCGGCGGGGACCATCACGCTGTACAAGAGCAAGAAATACAGCTGGAATTTCTTCAGCGCTCCACAGAAAAACCTCGGCGGCCGCACCCTGCATACCCCGCGCGGCAAAGCCCTGGGCGGCTCCAGCTCGATGAACAGCATGATCTACATCCGCGGCCACGCCAGTGATTACGATCGTTGGGCGCAGGCGGGTTGCCCGGGCTGGGACTGGAGCAGCGTGCTGCCCTACTTCAAGAAGTCCGAGAACAACCGCCTGGGGCAAAACCCAAGCCTGCATGGCACCAGCGGCGAGCTGAACGTCGAGGCGGCGCGCGATCCCAATCCGGTGTCGCGGCTTTTTGTGAGCGCTGCGCAGAAGGTGGGGATTCGCCGCAACGACGACTTCAACGGCGAGCAGCTGGAAGGCTGTGGTATCTACAACTTGACGCAGAAGAATGCGCGGCGCCTGTCCAGCTATCGGGCGTTCGTGGCGCCCATTCTGGGCCGGCCGAATCTGACGGTGATCACCGACTGCACCGTGCACGCGGTGGTCATCGAGGCTCGCGTCGCCAAGGGCGTGGAGGTGGAAGCCGAAGGCGCACGGCACGTGCTGCGCGCCAGCCGTGAAGTGATCTTGAGCGCTGGCTCGCTGGGCAGCCCGCAGCTGCTGCTGGCCTCCGGCATCGGCCCGGCCAAGGACCTCGAAGCCGCCGGCGTGCCGGTGCACCTCGACCTGCCCGGCGTCGGCAAGAACCTGCAGGACCACCTCGACGGTTTGATCACCATTCGCTCGAAAAGCCCGCTGACCCTGGGCTTTTCCGCCGGCGCGCTGCCGAGTATCGTCACGTCGCCGTGGCGCTATCTGATGGGCAGGATGGGCTGGCTGACCACTAACTACGTGGAGGCTGGCGGCTTCGCCAAAACACCCCTGGCCGATGCGCTGCCGGATGTGCAATTCCACTTCGTGCCCGGCTACCGCAGCCACCGCGGGCGGCTGTTCGAGTGGGGCCATGGCTATGCGGTGCACACCTGCGTGCTGCGGCCGAAAAGCATCGGTGAAGTGCGTATTGGGGCTGACAGAAAGCTGATCATCGACTTCAACTTCCTGTCCGACCCCACAGATGCCCAGGTGCTGGTCGAAGGCCTGAAACTGGCGCGCCGGGTACTCGCCACCGCGGAGTTCGACGGCATTCGCGGTGAGGAGATGTTGCCAGGCAAGGCAGTACAGACCGATGCCCAACTGCTGGACTACGTGCGCGACTACGCCGCCACGGTGTTCCACCCCGTGGGCACCTGCAAGATGGGCGTCGACGCCATGAGCGTGGTCAGCCCCGAGCTCAAGGTGCACGGCATCGAAGGGCTGCGGGTGGTGGACGCGTCGATCATGCCGACCTTGATCAGCGGCAACACCAATGCGCCCTGCATCATGATCGGTGAAAAGGCGGCGGACATGATCCTCAATCCGGTCGCCGTTTCAGCGCCCGCACCGGTGTTCGGAGACCTCGTCACGAACTGAGCCGCATCCCGGTAAAACGCTGCCGTCCGCTCCCGGATCGCAGCGTTTTTTGCGTTTTTCGCGTCGCTATCGAGCCCAGTTTTTTCATCGTCAACGACTACATATTTACTAATTTTCCTTCTTCGCCACATAGGCCAACATCAGCCTCGCGGTCCACCTAGAGACCAACCTGTTGTTGCCCTTGGCGTCTCGCCTTACTGCCCCCGAATCGCACGTATTAAAAAAAACCATCATTCCGGGAGTGCTCCATGATCAAGTCATTCGTCTCGCGCTGCATCCGTCCGCTGGCCCTTACCGCCCTGGCGACCGGCATCGCCAGCGGTGCCCAGGCGGGCACGCTGTCGATCGGGCATACCACGTGGGTCGGCTACGGCACCCTGTACCTTGCTCAAGACCTGGGCTACTTCAAGGAAAAAGGCCTGACCGTCGAATTGCCAACCATCGAGGAAGCCTCGATGTACATGGCCGCCCAGGCCTCGGGCAAGCTCTCGGGCTCGGCCTCGACCCTGGATGAAATCCTCAAGTACCGCCCGCAGTTCTGCTTCAAGGCCGTGGCCGCGCTGGATGAAAGCCATGGCGGTGATGGCGTGCTGGTCGGCAAAGACGTCAACAGCCTGCAAGACCTCAAAGGCAAGGCCGTGGCCGTGAACGAAGGCTCGGTCTCGCAATTCTGGCTCAACTACCTGCTGAAAAACGCCGGCATGAAGATGAGCGACCTGACCATCCAGAACATGACCGCCGACGACGCCGCCACCGCCTTCATCGCCGGCCGCGTACCCGCCGCCGTGACCTGGGAACCGCACCTGAGCAGCGTGCGCGAGAAGAAAACCGGCAAGGTGCTGGTCGACAGCAGCAGCACCCCGGGCGTGATCGTCGACGTGGTGGCCCTCAGCTGCGACGTGATCGACAAGCAGCAGGACGACGTCAAGGCCCTGGTGGCCGGCCTGTACAAGGCCGTGCAATACACCAAGGACCATCCGAAGGAAGCCTACGCCATCATGGCCAAGGGCGTTGGCGGCTACCTCGCCGATGCCGGCGAACTGGAATCGGCGGCCAAGGGCGTGCGCTTCTACGACCAGGCCATGAGCGAGAAACTGCTGGGCAGCAACGGCAGCCAAGGCGACGCCGCCTCCGTGATCAAGCTGGCCAATGAGACCGCCACCGAGCTGCAAGGCAAGCCGTACAACGTCAGCTACAGCGACCTGATCGACAACCGCTTCGTCAGCCCGAAATAGGAACCCCCATGTCCAAGCGCAATTCGTGGCTGAACCGTTGCCTGACCCCCAAGGCCAGCATCCCGATGCCGGTCATCTGGAGTGCCAGCACCCTGGCCTGGGCCCTGCTGATAGGCCTGTGGGCCGTGCTCTCTTACGGCGAAGTGGTGCCGGCGATGTTCCTGCCGACACCCGGCGCCGTATTCGAGGCCGCCGCCCGTCTGGCCCGTGATGGCACCCTGGGTACCCACGTGTGGGCCAGCGTCGAGGTGGTCATGGTCGGTTTCGTGATTTCCTCCGTGGTCGCCGTGCCGGTGGGTCTGTTGATGGGCAGCTTCCGGGTTGTGCAGGCGTTCCTCGAACCTCTGGTCAACTTCATCCGCTACCTGCCGGTGACCTCCTTCGTGCCGCTGTTCATTCTGTGGATCGGCATCGGCCTGGAGCAACGGGTATCGATCATCATCTTCGGCGTGTTCTTCCAGCAGTTGGTGATGATCGCTGACGTCTCCAAGGGCATCTCCAAGGACCTGATCAACGCCTCCTACACCTTGGGCTCGAACCGCGCCGATGCCGTGCTGCACGTCATCGCCCCGGCTTCCGTGCCCGGCATCCTGGACACCCTGCGGGTGACCATGGGCTGGGCCTGGACCTACCTGGTGGTGGCTGAACTGGTGGCGGCCTCCAGCGGCCTGGGTTACTTGAGCCTGAAGGCCATGCGTGGCTTCCAGGTGGACGTGATCTTCCTGGCCATCGCCGTGATCGGCCTGCTGGGCCTGATCACTGATCAACTGTTTCGTTTACTTCGCTTGAAGGTGGCCGCATGGGCTCAGTAACTGCTACTTCACCGCGCCTCGTGGCGGGCTTCGCTGCTGAGCCGCAAGCTGAACCCCGACTCAGGGTGGCCGAAGTCAGCCTGCATTACCGCACGCCTTCGGGGGATACCTTTACCGCGTTGGACAAGGTCTCCTTCGAGGTGCCCGACCAACAGTTCGCCGTGCTGGTGGGCCCTTCGGGCTGTGGTAAATCCAGCCTGCTGTACCTCACGGCGGGTTTGAACGAACCGACCTCGGGGGAAATTTTCGTCGGCGGCAAGCAGGTCGATGGGCCTGGGGCTGACCGCGGCATGGTGTTCCAGGGCTATACCCTGTTCCCCTGGCTGACGGTGCGCCAGAACATCGAATTCGGGCTCAAGCGCCGCGGCATGCCGGCTGGCGAGCGCAAGGATATCGTCGAGTACTACCTCAACGAAGTGGGCCTGCATCGGTTTGCCGATAACTACTCCAAGCAGCTCTCCGGCGGGATGATGCAGCGCGTGGCGATCGCCAGGGCGTTGGCGAACGACCCGCAGATTCTGCTGATGGATGAGCCGTTTGGTGCGCTGGATAGCCAGACACGGTTGCAGATGCAACAGTTGTTGCTCAGGGTGTGGGAGCACAGCAAGAAGACGGTGCTGTTCGTGACCCATGATATTGATGAAGCGATCTTGCTTGGGGATCGGATCTTTGTGATGGGTGCACGGCCCGGCAGGATCAAAGAGGTGCTTGACGTGCCGATCAGCAGGCCGCGCAATCTGGATATGGTGATGGATCCGGAGTTTATTCGGATGAAGCGGGATATTTTTCATCAGTTGCATGATGGGCCGGATGAGCATTGATTGTGCGGCATACACTTCCAGCCAGGGCTCGGATGCCCTGGCTGGAGGCGCTCGCAGGATGAAGTCGGGGCAGCTCCGCCTGGCATGACTTCAAGGCTCCGAAGCCATGCTATGGTAAGCACCGACCTTCCAAACGCTTACCGACAAGGAGCGCCAATGAGCCTGGCCAGCGTCAAATCCTTTCTTGCAGCCAACGCCCCTGACCTTTCGGTTATCGAGCTCGAAGAGAGCACCGCTACCGTTGCGCTTGCAGCGGTGGCGCATGACGTCGAGCCTGGGCAGATCGCTAAATCCCTATCACTGCGGGTCAATGATCAGATCATCCTGATCGTTACCCGCGGCGATGCGCGGCTGGACAACAAGAAGTTCAAGGACCGTTTCGGGGTCAAAGCGAAGATGCTCGATGCCAGCGAAGTGCAGGCGCATACGAGCCATCCTGTCGGGGGTGTTTGCCCGTTCGGGCTGCCGGAGGCGGTGTCGGTGTATTGCGATGTATCGCTGCAGGCGTTTGATGAGGTGCTGCCGGCGGGCGGGGATACCCATGCCGCCGTGCGGATATGCCCGCAGCGGATGGCGGAGTTGGTGAATGCGCAGTGGATTGATGTAGCTCAGGGGTGATGGATGACCGCCGCAGGAAGGCTTTTTCTGCGGCGTGAATGATGCGAACTCTGATTGCCCAGCGTGCTTACCAGCCCAGCAGTTTCAACCCCCACAAAACGATCATGCCCGCCGCCAATGTCAGCAAGGTGTTGCGTGTTCGCCACGCAACCAAGGTAGCGACAACCGCAGCGGGTATTTGCGGGTTGTTCAGCGCGAAGTCGCCGTGGCCACCTGGCAGTACAACAGCTGGAAGGACCAAAGCCGCGAGCACACTTGCCGGAATATAAGCCATGGCTCGCTGCAGCAAGGGTGGAATCCGCAAGCGCCCATAAAGCCCGATGAACGAAAGGCGCATGGCGAAAGTACCCACGCCTACGGCAATAAAAATACTCCACAAGACCAGGTCACTCATTGCGCCTCCCCTTCTACGCCATCTTCCGACGGCGCCTGGTATCGACTTTCTGTAGCCAGTCCAGCGGCTACGCCGGCGATGGATGCTGCGATCAAGCCCAGGTTGTAAGGCAAGTTTGCAGCCCACACGGCCACCACACCGCCAACGACAGCCGCAACCAAGGTCGCGCGGCTTCGGATGCCCGGCACCAGCAACGCCAGGAATGACAACGGGATCGCAAAGCTCAACGACCAGCTTTCAGGTATGCCCGTGCCCAGGCATATACCCGCCAACACCGAAGACTCCCAGCACAACCACATCGCCAAGGCCGTGCCCGTGTAGTAGTGGTGGGCAAAGCGACCCAATTCGCCCGAGGAATAACCCAGGGTACAGAGTGCGTAGGATTGGTCTGACAGCAAGTAGGTCAGCGGCCACAGCCGGCGGCGCGGCATCTGGTGCATATGGGGAGCGAGGGAAGCGCTGTACATGATGAAGCGCAGGTTGATCACCAATGCCGTGGCGATCACGGCCAGGGGCACCACGCCGTCACCTAGCAGTTGCAACGCCACCATCTGCGCGGAGCCGGAGTAGAACAGCAGCGTCATGCCCATGGCGGTGACGGGGGTCATGCCGAGCTTGATCGCCATGATGCCCGTCACCAGGCCAAACGGGATGATCCCCGGGCTCAACGGCAGCAGCGCGCGAACGCCTTGCATGAAGGCTTCTCGCCCGGATTGATAGCGCATCTTGCCTCCTGTTTTCTTATAGGGGGGAGGATAAACGGCTTGGGGAGGTTTGTGCAGGTTTTGCAGCGGGCACAAAAAAGCCGGTTCTGAGAACCGGCTTTTCTGAAGGAATAAATGGTCGGGACGGAGTGATTCGAACACTCGACCCCTTGCACCCCATGCTTTTATCAGCTAGAACGCGATGGAACCTGGAAGCATCCAAAGGAAATAATAAACTCTTTATAATCAATGCCATGGCGTTGATCTAGCGTCCAAGTAAATCTATCCAGGTATGGTGACAGCCGGTACTTTCGGTGGGGCAAAAGTGGGGTCAAAATTCAGCAAAACCACTGATGCTAGGGGTAGGCTGTGGCAAAGCTCACGATCAAGCAACTGGAAGCACTGTCGGATGCAGATGACGGCAAAACACTCCGCGAGGATGGGGGCATTGTTGCCAAGGTCCGAGCCGGTGTGCGCGGCATCACGGTGCAATTCCGTTTTGAATTCAAGTGGGATGGCGCCAAACGGGACCATCGGCTAGGTACATGGCCAAAAAAATCTCTTGCTTTGATTCGTGCCGAGCGCGACGAGCTAAAGACAATGCTTTCAAAGCGAATCGACCCAACCGCAGGCCGAAAAGCTGCGAAGATCGAAGCTCAAAATGCCATCGCAGCCACGATCGCTGAGGCCGACCGGCTGGCTGTCGAAAACAAGACGGTGAACGACCTATTTCGTGAATGGCTACGTGACGGAGTTGCCCGCCAAGACGGTAATGCCGAGCTTCGCCGCAGCTTCGATAAGGATGTACTGCCGCTCATCGGTAACAGGCGTTTGCGCGAACTGACTGAGCGAGATTTGTTGGACGTACTTCGAACTATCAAATCACGTGGACTCAATCGCGCGGTGGTCATTCGCAGCAACGATATAGGCCAAATGCTGCGGTGGGCTGGGAAGCGAAAACCGTGGCGAGCGTTGATGAATGATGGCAACCCCGCGGATTTACTGAATGTCAGGCAGCTTCTGGATCACGACTATGAGGAAGAGCGGGATCGTGTACTTTGCCCGGGGGAGATCCGAGAGCTTCGTGGGGCGTTCGATCAGCTTGAACGTGACTACGCCTCGCTGGCAAGTGGAGCGAAGTATTCGGGAGTTAGACCGGTCAACCCTCGGGTCCAGTGCGCCGTATGGATTTGCCTCAGTACCTTATGTCGCATTGGCGAGTTGCTGAAGGCCGAATGGCGCAACATCGATTTGATCAAAGGCATCTGGTTCATCCCTGCTGAAGCCACCAAGGGGCGCAAAGGCAAGCGTCAGGATCACCACGTCTTTCTATCAAGATTTACGGTGGCCCAGTTCAATCGACTCAAGTTGGAAACCGGACACACTCATTTTTGCTTTCCAGGCCGAAATGAACAAAATCACGTCGATACAAAAACGGTCACCAAACTGATTGGAGACCGCCAATGCCGGTTCAAAAACAGGTCCAAGCCACTGGCAGGGCGTCATCATGACGATTCACTGGTGCTTGGCAAAGGAATCAAAGGTGAATGGACACCTCATGATTTACGCCGCACCGGCGCCACTACGATGCAGATGCTAGGCGTCAATCTTGAAATCATAGACCGTTGTCAGAACCACGTTCTAGGCGGGTCTAGGGTACGTCGACATTATCTACATCACGACTATCAACAAGAGAAGACTCTCGCGTGGAAGCTGCTTGGGGAGCGCATAGAAGCCATACTTACAGCGGGCACCCTTACGGGTGTGTAGCCCCGTGATGGATGGGAGCAACTCTGCTATAACCGTTTGATTTACATCTCAAAACACAAAAACCAAGCTTGCCTCTTACCAATTTTGTACCACTTTTATTTTAAATCCTGCCCATGCTTGATGCCCGTGACGCCAACGGTATAGGCAGCCGTCCCATCACCCGCACGTTCCGATTTGAAGTCGGGAGCCATCGCCGCCAGCGCTCGGATCATGTTATGCATCTGAATAATCCGCGTTGGAAAATACCTAGATAGAACGCTGATTGACACGTTTGGACAGTTCTCCAGCGGACTCCTTACGCTCAGAATACCGATCAACCAGGTAATCCTGGCGATCACGGAACAGCAGCGTGAATTTGATCAACTCCTCCATCACGTCCACCAAGCGGTCGTAATGGGACGAAGGCTTCATGCGGTCGGCATCGTCGAATTCGGTAAAGGCCTTGGCCACCGAGGACTGGTTGGGGATGGTGAACATCCGCATCCATCGCCCCAGCACCCGCAGTTGGTTGACTACGTTGAACGAATGCGAACCGCCGCATACCCGCATGACGGCAAGGGTTTTCCCCTGTGTGGGACGTACAGTGCCAATGGCCAAGGGAACCCAATCTATCTGCGCCTTGAACACGGCGCTCATGGCGCCATGACGCTCAGGAGAACACCACACTTGTCCTTCAGACCACTGCATCAGCTCACGGAGCTCCGCGACCTTGGGATGAGTCTCGGGCGCATCGTCCGGTAGCGGCAGACCTGAGGGATCGAAGATTTTCGTTTCAGCGCCGAATGCTTCCAGAACCCGAGCAGCCTCCTGCGTGACCATACGGCTGAACGAGCGCTCTCGCGTCGATCCGTAGAGCAGCAGAATTCTGGGTTTGTGAAGTGAGGGTGCGCGAGGCTCCAGAAGCTCCAGCGACGGAATTTCGATCATATCGTCATGTACATTTGGCAATGTTTCTTGCATATGAAACTCCTGCGACGGCGCCGGTTGGATGCCACCTCGGTTGATCGTTAAAGCGTACCGATCCGGCTCAGTTCAGCTTTGAGTTCGTCAATTCCATGGTCCTGAGCGGCAGATCCACCGGTTGAATCCACACCGCTAAGCTGACATTCATTTTCCGAGCCGCCATGATGCAACGGTGCGAGCGTTACGTTATCGACCAGCGTTCGATGGGGGAACAAGTTGAAGCGTTGGACAGCCATTCCAATGTGTTTTACGCGTCGCCGAAAGGCACGCAGGTTACCGCCATCCAGTATGTCCTTTTCGATGAAGTCGGCGCCGAAGAGCTTGGCTTCCCTTATGGATTTTTCCAGCCCTTAATGGTTCTGATGAGAGAGGTTTTGCCTGAACCAGATGGGCCAATGATGGAAAGAACCTCACCCTTCCTGATCGAGAAGTCGATTCCTTTCAGAACCTCGTGATACCCATAGCTCTTATTCAAACCGTGAAGATACCGCGCTGTATCGCCCTCGTTTGGACGGCGCTGGCTTTCCTATTTAAAGTTCTCTGTCGATTTTCTTAAAGCCTTGGCCTGGACTTGAAGAACAGCTCAATTGCCTGTCTCACAAGGCCATTGGCGAGAACCTCGCCTCCACTCAGACGCGACAGAACGTTGAGGAAGCGCGGGCGATCATCGGGCGGCAACATAAACTCTACCGCGGAACGCTGGCGCTCTACCTTCGAGGTAAAGACGATCGCGAACTGCATCAGCGATCGATTCAGGCGGCTAACGTATTACTGGCGGCTGGGCTTCAACCTGTGCGCGAAGGTGACGAGGTGGCCGCCTGTAACAGCCATCTGCGCTGGCTGCCCATGAGCTATAACCCCATCCAGGACAAACGCAATTGGTACACCCGGCTGATGTTTGCCCAGCACCTGGCCAATCTGCTGCCCCTGTGGGGCCGTAGCATTGGTACCGGCAACCCAGGCATGAGCTTCTTCAATCGTGGCGGCGCACCACTGACCGTGGACCCGTTGTCACGCCACGACCGTGCCATGAACGCTCATCTGCTGCTGTTCGGCCCCACAGGCTCTGGTAAGTCGGCGACCCTCGTTTCGCTGCTGATGCAGGTCATGGCAATTTACCGCCCGCGGCTGTTTATCGTTGAGGCGGGCAATTCCTTCGGGCTGCAGGGTGATTACTTTGCGACCCTCGGCTTGTCGGTCAACAAGATCCAGCTCAAGCCTGGTACCGGCGTCAGCCTGGCGCCGTTCGCTGATGCGCGGCGACTGGTCGAGGAACCGCACAAGGTGGCCTCTCTGGCAGTTGAAGATCTGGACGAAGCTGAGGATGACAGCGATGAACAACGCGATGTCCTGGGCGAATTGGAGATCACTGCGCGGCTGATGATCACAGGCGGTGAAGCCAAAGAAGATGCACGGCTCACCCGCGCCGATCGCAGTCTTATCCGTGAATGCATTCTGGATGCAGCAAGGGCTTGCCAGGTCACCCAGACATCTGTCAGAACGCGGCATATCCGTGATGCACTGCAACACGTTGCCGGCAACGCGCACTTGCCTGATATACGCCGTGACCGAGCTCAGGAAATGGCTGAATCCATCGATCTGTTCTGTCAGGGATTCGAAGGTGAGCTGTTTGACCGCGAAGGCACACCGTGGCCCGAGAGCGATGTGACCATCGTCGACCTCGCCACCTATGCACGGGAGGGCTACGAGGCACAAATGTCGATCAGCTACATCAGCCTGATGAACACGGTGAACAACCTCGCCGAGCGCGACCAGTACCTTGGCCGCTCGATCATCATGGTGACTGACGAGGGGCACATCATCACCAAGAACCCCCTCCTCGCCCCATTCGTGGTGAAGGGGACCAAAATGTGGCGAAAGCTCGGCGCCTGGTTTTGGCTCGCGACACAAAATTTGGCGGACTTTCCGAATGCCGCACAGACCATGCTAAACATGATCGAATGGTGGGTATGCTTAAACATGCCCCCTGCGGAGATTGAGGAGATCGCGCGCTTCAAGAAACTGACGGCCGCACAAAAATCACTACTGCTGACTGCCAGCAAGGAATCAGGCAAGTACACCGAAGGGGTGATTTTGTCGAAAAAAGTCGAAACCCTTTTCAGAGCCGTTCCGCCAAGCTTGTACCTCACATTGGCCATGACCGAACCGGAGGAAAAGGCGCAGCGTTGGCAGGAAATGCAGGCGATGCATTGCTCCGAACTTACCGCGGCCATCCGTATCGCTGGGAAAATCGATACAGCCCGGGGTATCTATTAGCGGCCGGATTAGTTCTGGCAAAAAAATCGAGGGCGCTTCGTCGAGAATTGCGACAGGCGGCTATCGGCCCAGAGTGTGTAATGACGCGTCGCAACCCTTGCTATGTTTTCTGAGGATTTCATCGCAGGGATCGCACATGAAGCGCTTTATCCAAGGTCAGCATCGAGGCCAAGGCACCCCACTTCCTAGAGCCTTGACGACTACGTTACCGATACCAATCCGGCGCGCGTAGCCGGTGTCTTTGTCGACGAGCTGAACCTAATCAATTCGGGCTCGTGAACGGTTGAGGATTCAATGTCGCCGCCAGTGCCTGCACCATTGCGGCGGCTGAGTCGAAGCGGGAGATCCCGCAGGGCGGCCGGCTCATGATTCGCCCTCCGATTCATCGTCCCGGCCTTGCAGAAAGTCATCAATCACTTGGGCAAAGCTCCAAGGATCAACGTAATTAAGAGTATGCGTCGCGCCCTCGAGCACCAGAAGGAGGCTATGGGGCAGCAAGGCGCAGGCTTGCTGTGCCCAATGCAACGGCGCGACCGGGTCGCGGCTGCCATGTACGATCAGGCACGGCGCCTGAATGAGACCAAGCCGCGCTTCAATCTTGCCCCGAATCAATTTGTGCATGCTGGCCAGGGCACGCCATGGGCCCGCCTTGGCATAGTCGATGCGACCAATAGCGGCGCTGGAACGGTAGCGCGCGCGGCGGCCGTTGAGCCAATCGCGGCCTATCTGGCAAATGAGGCTGCGCGCATCAGGGTCCGCCGTCAGCCCCTGTAGCACGAGGCGCCGAATCACCGCAGGGTGCCGAACTGCCAGCATTGTCGGGATCTGGCAACCGAAGGAATACCCCATAAAGGTCGCCTGATTTATCCCAGCGGCGTATAACAATAGGAAAAGCGCATCCGCCAAGCTTTCGACGGCCAGCTCCGTACGGGGCGAACCGTTACGCTTTCCCCGTAGCCCGGCAAGTCCGGCCAATACGCGATACCCGTTGTTGGCGAGCGCCAACGCGAGCCATCCGCCAAGGCCCCGCCTGCAGGTACTCGCCTATGATTCCTAGCTGACGGCTCTCGGCGCCAAGCGCCGGGGTGCCTGCGAGCTGGCGGTAGCGTTTGGCGGCGGCTAGTGCAAGAGCCCCATCGCTGCTCCGGCTAACCGCCAACCGCCAGTGTTGTGATCGCTCATGGCTTTACCTCACGGCATTGATGCACCGCAGCGTTTGCAACGTACGATGCCGGGCCGTTTTGCCGTGGACCTGTTTGTTTATTGCGTAGTTCAGCAAAAAATCCGCCTTACCTGCCCCGCGCAGCCCAGCTGCATTTTCTTTCATCAAATCTTTCTGAACATCAATTACGAGTATCCAGTCGTAAATTTAACGTAATTCCTAAGGCTATATGCGCATCGCGCTCGGGAGACGGTGTATGACGACGGTCGGAGATTTTTTGGTTGAACGGCTTAGCCAATGGGGTGTGACGCGAATTTACGGCTACCCAGGCGACGGGATCAATGGTGTGTTCGGTGCGCTGAGCCGTGCCAATGGCAAGATTGAATTCGTGCAATGCCGGCATGAGGAAATGGCTGCCTTCATGGCCAGCGCCCACGCCAAGTTCACTGGCGAACTGGGTGTGTGTATTGCGACATCCGGTCCCGGCGCCTCGCATCTACTGACCGGTCTTTACGATGCGCGCATGGACCATATGCCCGTGCTGGCGATTGCTGGCCAGCAGGCGCGCACGGCGTTGGGCGGCCATTACCAACAGGAACTGGACTTGCTGTCGATGTTCAAGGACGTCGCTGGCGCCTTTGTGCAGCAGGCAACAGAGCCCTCGCAAGTGCGGCACCTGGTGGACCGCGCGGTCCGTACGGCGCTGGGGGACCGCAAGGTCACGGCATTGATCCTGCCCAACGACCTGCAGGACATGCCCTATGAAGAGCCCGCGCGTGCCCACGGTACGGTGCATTCGGGCGTGGGGTTCAGCCGGCCGAAAGTGGTGCCCTATGACGCGGACCTGCAGCGTGCCGCAGCGATCCTCAACGAAGGCAAGCATGTCGCCGTTCTAGTGGGCGCGGGCGCGTTGCAGGCCAGCGACCAAGTGCGGGCGATTGCCGAAAAACTCGGCGCGGGCGTCGCCAAGGCGCTGTTGGGCAAGGCCGTGCTCCCGGATGACTTGCCATGGGTCACTGGCAGCATCGGGCTTCTGGGCACCGAGCCCAGCTACAAGATGATGAACGAATGCGACACCTTGCTGATGATCGGCTCGGGCTTTCCCTATTCCGAATTCCTGCCCGAGGAAGGCCAGGCACGCGGCGTGCAGATCGACCTGAGCCCCGACATGCTCAGCCTACGCTATCCCATGGAGGTCAACCTGGTAGGCGACGCCGCGCAAACCCTTGAAGCGTTACTGCCCTTGGTCGAGCACAAGGAAGAACGCAAATGGCGTAGCAAGATCGAGCGCTGGCGTGGTGATTGGGACAAGAAACTGGAGAAACGGGCGTTGGTAGAGGCGCAGCCGATCAACCCGCAGCGGGTTGTTTATGAGCTGTCTCCACGGCTGCCAGACGCTGCCATCATTACCAGTGACTCAGGCTCGTGCGCGAACTGGTACGCGCGCGACCTGCACATCCGCGCAGGAATGATGTGCTCGCTGTCTGGCGGGCTAGCCTCGATGGGCGCAGCGGTTCCTTATGCAATCGCTGCGAAGTTCGCCCATCCCGAGCGCCCCGTGATTGCCTTGGTAGGTGACGGCGCGATGCAGATGAATAACATGGCCGAGCTCATTACCGTCGCCAAATATTGGAAGCAATGGGCCAATGGCCGGTGGATATGCGCGGTGTTCAACAACGAGGACTTGAACCAGGTCACCTGGGAGCAACGGGTCATGGAGGGTGATCCCAAGTTCGAGGCCTCGCAGGACATTCCGAACGTGCCCTATCACCTCTTCGCCATTTCCATTGGCCTCAAGGGCATCTACGTCGACCGCGAGGCAGATGTCGCCGCCGCATGGGAACAGGCCTTGGCGAGCGAAGTGCCGGTATTGATTGAGTTCAAAACCGATCCGAATGTGCCGCCATTGCCACCGCATATCAAACTGGAACAAGCTAAAAAATTCAGTGCCACGCTGTTGCAGGGCGATCCCAACCAAGCCGGTATTCTCAAGCAGACCGCCAAGCAGCTGGTGAGCAGTATTTTGCCACGCAAGGACAAAGACGCGTGAACCGTGTTACGGCGATGACGCTGCCCATCACTGAAGTTCGAGCCACAGCGTTCCGCGTGCCTAACCCTGAACGGGAAACCGATGGCACGCTAGGGTGGGACGCGACCGGCATGGTGCTGGTGCAGATAAAAGCGGGCGGCCATGAGGGCCTCGGTTATAGCTACACCGATCCGTCGATGGCGCAACTGGTGATCGGCACGTTCAAGCCGCTGCTGGTCGGCGCTGACGCCTGGGGGATTGAAGGCCTGTTCGAGCAGCTACAACGACGCGTACGCAATCTTGGCCGCTCGGGATTGGCGGGTGCTGCTGTGTCGGCAGTCGATGTGGCGCTGTGGGATCTCAAGGCCCGGGTCCTTGGGCTGCCGCTGGCGACCTTGCTGGGACCCGTGCGTGACCGCGTGCCGGTCTACGGCAGCGGGGGTTTTATCTCGTTCAGCGAGCGCGAGCTGAGCGAACAGCTATCGAAGTGGGTACACCGCGATGGCTGCACCCGGGTGAAAATCAAGATCGGCAACAACGCTGCCCGCGACCTGCAGAGGCTTGAGCAGGCGCGTCGTGCCATTGGCAATGCGCAACTGATGATCGACGCCAATGGTGCACACACGGTGCGTAGCGCAGTGGCGTTCGCTCATGCAGCGGCCGAGCAGCAGGTGGACTGGTTCGAAGAACCGGTCACTTCCGATTGCCCGCGGGGCCTGTCGCAGGTGCGTGAGGCGATGGATGCGGCCGGCCTGCCGCTGGACGTCGCGGCCGGTGAGTATGTGTGGGGCCTGGACGATGCGCACCGCTTGTTGCAGGCCGAGGCGGTAGATGTATTGCAGATGGACGCAACCCGCTGCGGTGGTATCACCGGCTGGCGACGGATGTCGGTGCTGTGCCAGGCCTACCACCGCGACTGTTCGGCCCATTGCGCTCCCGCGCTGCACCTGCACCTCGGGTGCGCCACTGGCGGCCTGCGACACATCGAATGGTTTGCCGACCATGCCCATATCGAAGCCATGTTCTTTGACGGCGCGCCGGTCATCGAGCGCGGCGAAATTGCCGCGAGTGATCGGCCCGGTCATGGGCTGGTCCTTAAATCTCAAGACGTCGAGCGCTTCGCGCTCTGGGAGGGATAGACATGGCATCTGCTCGCTTCCTGCAAGCACTGGCTGCTGGCGCCGTGGCGGTAGTGAGCGTGGGTGCACTGGCCTGGCAAACGGTAGAGGGAGACCGCCGTCGGGAGGCACGCAAAGGGATACGGTCCGCCCCCGCACCGCATATCTCTGCTGCACGCCGGCTTAACCGTGGGGCCGGCATCCTGGCCTTGTGCGTGGCCACCGACAGCGCCTTGGAGCATTACCGCGGTGATTTTCACAATCGAGCGATGTATACCCCGCTTGTGGTTTCGACGTTGGCGCTGCTGGCCAGCGCCCACGGGCTGCAGGACCGCTCACCCGCGGCCCATCGCCTAAGGGACAACGTCTACGCGGCCGCGGTATTGACCGGGTTGGCGGGTACTGCTTTTCATGTCTTCAATGTCGCCCGCAAGCCTGGGGGCATCAGTGTCGACAACCTGTTCTATGCCGCGCCGCTGGGAGCGCCTGCCGCGTTGGTGCTATCAGGCTTGCTCGGCGTATACGGGGAGCGTGTACGCGATGCGTCAAAAGACAGCTTGCCGAAGGTTTTCGGCCTGCCTGCCGGCGAGGCGGTGGCGTGGATGGTAGCGGCAGGTCTGGTGGGAACCACTGCCGAGGCGGCGCTCTTGCATTTGCGCGGTTCGTTTCAGAACCCGGCCATGTACTTGCCCGTGAGTTTGCCGCCCGCAGCAGCAGCCTTGCTGGCAGCGACCGTTCTGGGCGGCGCAAGCCAATCGCGCTTGCGCTGGTGGTCGCGGATGGGCCTGCGGATGACGGCCGTGATGGGAATGATGGGCAGCCTGTTTCATGGCTTTGGCGTGAGCCGCAATTTTGGCGGATGGAGGAATTGGCGGCAGAACCTCCAGGCTGGACCGCCCATTCCAGCGCCTCCGGGCTTTACCGGCATTGCTTTGGCGGGGTTGGCCGCGCACCGCTTGCTGGACGCCGAGGCCCACATCAAGGCCGGCCGAGGTGGCGCGTGAAAGCTCAATACCCCGGCTACGATGTGATGCGCAAACGGGACGGTCCTTCATGGAACGCCGCCACCCGCACCGTTATCGACGAGCGCCTCGCCCTGCCGGCGCTGCCGCTGTTCTTCAACGCGCAGGAGTGGCTTACCGTCCGGGCCTTGAGTGCCTGCGTCCTGCCCCAGCCCGACAACAGGCCGGCCATACCGATTGCCGCCATGGTGGACGCGAAACTATTCAGTGGCCAAAGCAATGGCTACCTTGACACCCGACTGCCCCCGCCGCCAGAGGCATGGCGTCGTGGGCTTGCCGCCATCGATGCACAGGCGCACAGCAGCTTTGGGGTGGCGTTCGAGGAGGCTACCCGCGAACAGCAGCTTATGCTGATCACCGCTATCGCAGAAGGCAGCGTAACGGGGCAGGCCTGGGATGGCTTACCCAGTGCGTTGCTGTTTCGAGCCCGGCTGATGCATGACCTGGCAAGCGCGTATTACAGCCATCCCGCCGCCTGGAGCGAGATCGGCTTTGGCGGCCCGGCCAGCCCGCGCGGGTACGTGCGGCTGGGAGCGGACCGCCGCGATGCCTGGGAAGCCGTCGAGGCCGGTACAGGACAAGAGGTGCAAGTCATAGAGGTCAATCACCGTGTCAGATAACGATTTGCTGGACGCCCTGCGCTGGCCCCGAGGTATCGATGGGCGGGCTCCCAACGTGTTCAAGGTAGCCGGTTGGGTGCCGATGCAGGAGCACCGCCTGGATGAGCCTGTGGATTTCGCCATCGTCGGTACCGGTGCCGGTGGTGGCACCTTGGCGTGCCGCTTGGCCCAAGCGGGATTCTCTGTGGTTGCGTTCGATGCGGGCGCCTGGTGGCGGCCATTGGAAGAGTTCGCCTCTGACGAAGCTCATCAGCAGAAACTGTTCTGGCTGGAAGATCGGCCATCATTTGGGGAGAACCCCATCAAGTTAGGGTCAAACAATTGCGGTAAGGCCATCGGCGGCAGCACAGTGCATTTTGCAATGGTGTCCTTGCGTTTTCGTCCCGAATGGTTCAAGTCACGCTCGCTGCTGGGGTACGGCGCTGACTGGCCCATCGACTGGCAAGAGATGTGGCGCTATTACAGCGAAGTCGAGCAGATGCTGAAAATAGCCGGACCCACGCGCTACCCCTGGGGACCAAAGCGGCCGCGCTATCCCTACCGTCAACATGAGGTGAATGCCGCTGGGCTGGTGCTTGCACGGGCGTGCGAGGCCATGGGAGTTCCATGGTCGGCAACGCCGCTGGCAACGCTGTCTGCGCCGCGTGAGGATGCGCCGCCTTGTGTATATCGCGGCTTCTGCGTCAGCGGTTGCTCCACCAACGCAAAACAGAGCGTGCTCATTACCTGGATACCCAGGGCGCTGGCGGCGGGTGCCGAGATTCGTGACCTGGCCATGGTTGGGCGGATCGAGACCGATCACCAAGGCAGGGCGTCGGGCGTGCATTTTCATCGCCAGGGCGCATGGCATTTTCAACGCGCCCGCAACGTCGTGGTCGCGGGCTACGCTATCGAAACGCCGCGGCTATTGCTGAATTCGGCCAACTCGATGTTTCCTGAGGGGCTCGCCAACAGTTCGGGCCTAGTGGGCAAATATTTGATGGTACAACTCAACCAAGCGGTGTGGGGTGAGATGCCTGAAGAAGTACGCTCCTATAAGGGCCCACCCTCGTTGGCGCTCAGCGAGCATTGGAACTATCAGGACAAGGGCAAGGACTTTCATGGCGGCTACTGCTTCATGAGCCAGGGGCCGCTCCCGATGGCCTGGGCCGCCGTGCAGGCAGGACGCGGCTTGTGGGGTGACGCGTTGCAGCAGCAAATGCAGCGATACAACCATTTGGCGGGCCTTAAAATCGTCGGCGAGGCCATGCCACAATTGTCCAACCAAGTGACCCTGAGTGACCGACTCGACGATTATGGCCTACCCATCGCCCAAGTTGAGTATTCGCTCTGTGATAACGACAAGCGGCTGGTCGAGCACTCGCTGGGGTTTATGCAGCAGGGGCTGGAAGCGGCCGGCGGGCGGAACGTATGGCGCGAAACGGACGACACCTGCCACCTGAACGGCACCGCACGCATGGGCAGCCAGCGCGAAGACAGCGTCGTGAACGCCGATTGCCGTAGCTGGGACATCCCTAACCTGTGGGTATGCGACGGATCAGTGTTTCCCACGGTGGGCGGCGTCAATCCCTCGCTGACCATCCAGGCCATCGCTTGTCGAACCGCCGACAGAATCAAACAGCTGGCCTGCCGCGGAGAACTATGAGGTGTCGACGTGGGGAATGGACTATCCGCGCCAAATACGTTCGCATCGCCACTGCAGAGGAACCTAGCGACATGTCTCCCTCAGGCTAGCAAATGACCCGGGAGCCAAACGCGATATACGATTTACAATACCGGTAGCGATTCGCGCGCGACATTTTGCTACGACAGATTGTCTAGCGGTTAATTGCTCTGACTGGAGTTCGCCATGCACATCACCACCACCGCGTCCCCTGCCTTGAACATTACCTGGCATCGCCAGATCTAGCTCGAGACGTATAGGGCGCGCTTTATGAACCATCCCTGGGATTACGAGGGATAATCTTTAAGAGCTGCTGTGAAACCTAGCACCCATGATTATCGAGCTTGCGGGCCGCAGGTATGCACAGCAGGATCCGTTTAGACCTGGCGATCAACAATGCAGCATCTAGCTCAGACAACGCGGCCCTGTTCCTAAGATCGATCACCGTCTTCACCAACTCCGCCTCAGCCCCTTTCTCGTTATCCGCCAACCTTTTGCAAAGCACGACGACCTGGCTCGCGATCCCCATGCCTTCGCAGTAGTCGGGATGGCAGCAGTTGTCAATGTCATAAGCAAGCTGAGCGTGGGCCGGAGATAGCTCTTGGAGGGCCTTATAGACCTCCCCATGATCTCCATAATCGGCAGTTGGAGGCATATCGAATCAGCCAAATCGTCATTGTGGTGGCCATATGACATCCCGGCAAGCCCACCCGTTCCACAGCCAATGATTTCTCACGCTTTGATTAGGCGTTACTCGCATTCAAGCAACAATAAATGGATCCTTCCGCTGAGATGGCGCTTTTTTCAGCATTGCAGCTAAGGATTGACAGCGCTGGCGGCGCTTCAGGGCCATGAGCGATCTGATCCGAGGGATGAGGGCATCGGATCAAAATCGCGGACACCATCATCCTCTGATGCCAGAGTTCGGGAAATCTGATACCGATTTGCTTACATGCGGCCTAATCGAGGCGATCATGACGGCGCTGATTTATCTCTCATCGATGTAACGGTGCTCTATTCTCCCCCGCAACGACACGGGTCTGTGGGGAAGAACATGAAAAGCTGGCTTATCGCTGTAGGAGCCTCAGGTGCAGATGGGCTGCAGGACATATGCCTTTTGCTCTCCGCTTTGCCTGCGGATTTGGACGCTGTCACCCTTATCGTTTTGCATCGACCCAGCGGCCAACAAAGCCATCTTAGAGAAGTTTTAGCTCGAAGATCGCCGATGCCTGTCAGGATTGCGGTTGCAGGTCAGAGGCTGCTGCCAGGAATAGCCTACATTGGAGAGCCAGGGGCGCATCTCACCATTTTAGAGACAGGATTTCCGGCTCTTGTAGTCCACGAAGACTGCACTCACCGCAACCGTACGGTGGATCTACTTTTTCAATCTGTTGCCGATAGCGGAGCACCCAACATTATCGGAGTTATCCTAGCGGGCTCGCTTGATGACGGATCACGAGGCCTCGCCGCTATCCATTCGGCAAATGGCTATACCATGGCGCTAGAACCTGAAGATAATCAGCAAATCGGCATGCCCGAAAATGCTATTTGCTTCGATGGGCCCGTCGACGTTATAGGCAGCGTTTCTGAAATTGCGGAGGGTATTCTCAGGTTACTTTCGATCTATCGACCGGACTCAAATGAAGCTATGCAGACCTGACGGGCGCGCCGCCTCGTCTTCGCAGCGCCATCACCGGTAGCCGCACCCCAATCGTCACTCACCAAATCCATGACGGCTATTGACTGGATCATTCTAGGTTGGGACAGATTGAAATGTCACACGTCAGGCCGTCAAATGCTTGCCGAGACGTGCAAAGCGTCTAATGGTATCGTGAGCCAATAGCTGGCGCAGATGGCTTTAGCGCGCTTGCTGTAATGTCGGCCTGTCGCCTGCAAATTGGCAAGGCTGGAAATTTGGCTTGCCTCGGATCTGACGCGTGAATCTTCAGCAGCGCAACAACGTAAAAATTTTGGGCGATGGCAGAGCGACGCTGATATTTTCTCATGGATTCGGCTGTGATCAGACCATGTGGCGCTACCTCACTGACCATTTCACAAAACGGTTCAGAGTTGTGCTGTACGACCTTGTAGGCGCAGGCCAATCAGATCTACAGGCCTATCAACCTGAAAAGTATGACTCCCTTTCGGGCTATGCCGATGATCTGATAGATATCGTGAACGGGTTCGCTTGTGGGCCGGTTATCCTTGTCGGGCATTCCGTCAGCGCTATGATCGGCGTATTGGCTGATCGCAAATCTCCGGGAAGAATTAGCGGTCATGTCATGATTGGGCCGTCGCCGTGCTACATCGACAAGGACGACTATGTGGGTGGGTTCGAAGCCGAAGACATCCATTCGCTACTCGACACGCTTGATAGCAATTATCTTGGATGGTCGAGCACCATGGCCCCCGTCATCATGGGCGCACCAGGGCAACCAGAATTGAGCGCAGACTTGACCAACAGCTTCTGCCAAACCGAGCCCGAGATTGCGAAGCAGTTTGCGCGCGTCACGTTCATGTCAGACAACCGTGAAGATGCCGCAGGCCTGACCACGCCAACCCTAATTCTGCAATCCACAGACGATTTGATTGCTCCCGTCGCGGTGGGTGAATATCTGCATGCCTCACTACCCAATAGCACGCTCCGCCTGGTTAACAACGTAGGCCATTGTCCTCACATGAGCGCGCCAAGTGAATGTTCCGAAGCCATGGACAGCTTTTTGTTGCAATGGGTAGACGGTGATGCGATCTGACGAAACTTGGTCGACAGACCCCCAAGAGCTATTTGACGGTGCCCCTTGCGGGCTTGTCGTGACCAAAGAAGACGGCACCATCCTACGAGCCAACATGGCCTTCAGCACATGGATTGGCTATAGCCAGGAAGCCCTGATCGGAATGCGGTTCCAAGAGCTGCTCACCATGGGTGGGCGCATATTTCATCAGACCCATTGGGCCCCACTGATGAAGATGCAGGGGTCAGTAGCTGAAGTGAAGCTTGATCTAAAATGCAGTGATAAGCGTGTCGTGACCGCTCTTCTCAATGGCGTCAGGCGAAATCACGCCGATGGGGCGTATTACGAATTGGCTCTGTTTGGAACTGTTGATCGTGAAAAATATGAGCGAGAACTGATCAAGGCACGCCGGGTGACTGAAGACCTTTTGCGTGAAAAAACTCTAGCCGAAACCGCCCTTATGCAAGCACAGGTCGAGTTAAATCTGGCTTATGAAAAACTAGAGCGCCGGGCATCATTTGCGGAGCAAATGGTAGCCATCGTTAGCCATGATCTCAAAAATCCGCTGACTGCAATCAAAATGGCTGCAGGAATGTTGGGGCGAAAAGAACAACCCCCTAAAGACGCATTGATGCTTGGCCATATCACCCATTCGACAGATCGTGCGCAACGTATGATTGCCGATTTGCTTGACTTGGCATTGGCTAGGGTCGGTCGAGGCATCGCAATCTCGCCTGAGGAGCTTGATCTGTAAGCGTCCGGCGAACACACCTACCGCATTCGGTCGTTGATCTGTAAGCGTATGGCCAACACACGTTCAGATGACCGACGGTGTATGGTTTAACCCGTCAAATGCATCCAGTATTTGCCGTACTCG
>Ga0308164_10000265_pt1 | contig 114144 bp, 101 predicted proteins | sample PhyTR2_FD_201031 | JGI IMG/M metagenome (GOLD analysis project Ga0308164, IMG submission 201031) | Phyllosphere microbial communities from UC Gill Tract Community Farm, Albany, California, United States - DLSLT.R2 | ecosystem: Host-associated > Plants > Phyllosphere > Unclassified | place... | reverse complement strand
ACGAAGTCACCGCCGTGGTGGTCAACGTGGATCGCAAGACCCGCAACATCCAGCTGTCGATCAAGGCCAAGGACATGGCCGACGAACAAGGCGCGATGGCCAACCTGAGCCAGCAATCGTCGCGCGAAAGCGCCGGCACCACCAGCCTGGGCGCCCTGCTGCGCGCCAAGCTGGACAACAGCAACAACGGCTGAGCCGCTGTTGACTGAGCCAGTGAGCGACAACGGCTAAACCGTTGTCGCGCAAGGCGACGTGCGGCATGATGCCGCCCGTCGCCTTTTTTTATGGCGACGCGCCTTTTTGACTTTTTTTGTTCGCCTCAACGTCATCTCGAAGACTCCAGAAGACCCATGACCCGCTCCGATCTCGTCGAGGAACTCGCCGCCCGCTTCGCCCAACTCACCCACCGGGACGCGGAAACCGCCGTCAAGACCGTGCTGGATGCCGTGGCGGATGCCCTGGTTCGCGGTCACCGCATCGAGATCCGCGGTTTCGGCAGCTTCACCGTCAACCATCGCCCACCGCGCATGGGCCGCAATCCTCGGAGTGGCGAAAGCGTCGCCATTCCGGAAAAGCGGGTGCCGCATTTCAAGCCCGGCAAGGCGCTGCGCGAGGCGGTCGACGAACGCACCGCCGCGATGAAATCCACCCCGGCGCCGGACGCCTAGAATCCTCTGTCGCTTTTCCGGGGACAGACACATGAAATACCTCGCATGGCTGCTCAAGGCAGCCATTTTTTTTACGCTGTTCGCCTTCGCCCTGAACAACCAGCAGGACGCCACGGTGCACTTCTTCTTCGGCACCCGCTGGCAGGCGCCGCTGGTACTGGTGGTGCTGGCCGCCTTCGCATGCGGCATCGCCACCGGCGTGATCGGCATGGTTCCGCGCTGGTGGTCGTCCCGCAATGCGGCACGTCGTGCGCAGACCACCGCAGAACCGGCTCCCGAAGCCACCGGAGCCCCTGTCCAACCTGCCCCCCCGATCGAACAACTGCCGCATGGACTCTGATGCCGTCATCGGCCTCGGCTGGATCCTGCTGGGTCTGCCGGTCGCCTTCATCCTGGGCTGGTTCGCCTCCCGTTTCGACCTGCGCCAGATGCGCATGGAAAACCGGCAAGCGCCCAAGGCCTACTTTCGCGGCCTCAACTTCCTGCTGAACGAACAGCAGGACCAGGCGATCGACGCCTTCATCGAGGCGGTGCAAAACGACCCGGACACATCCGAACTGCACTTCGCCCTGGGCAACCTGTTCCGTCGCCGTGGCGAATACGAACGCGCCGTCCGGGTGCATCAGCACCTGCTGAGCCGCGGCGACCTGAGCCGCGCCGACCGCGAGCGCGCCCAGCACGCGCTGGCGCTCGATTACCTCAAGGCCGGCCTCCTCGATCGCGCCGAAGAAGCACTGCGCCGCCTGGAAGGCACTCCCTTCGAAGAGCAGGCACGACGGGCCTTGCTGGCCATCTACGAGCGGTCGCGGGACTGGGAACAGGCCGCCGCCATCACCGAGCGCCTGACGGCATCGGCCCAAGGCGATTTCACCGTGCGCCGCGCCCACTACCTCTGTGAGCAGGCCGCTGCCCGCAGCGCCGCCGGCGACCTCGAAGCCGCGCTCGGCCTGCTCGAACAGGCCGAGGTGATCGCCCCCGCAGCGCCCCGCCCGCGTATCGAACGTGCGCTGCTCGAACGTCGCCGCGGCCACGACGGAGACGCCTTCGCCGCGTTCCTGCGGCTCGACGAGACCGCGCCACTGGCCCTGCCGCTGGTGGCGCGCGCGCTGGCCGAAAGCGCGCTGGCCAGCGGCAGGGCCGAGGAAGCACGCGCGCTGCTCACCGCCCGCTACGAAGCCGCGCCCTCGCTCGATGTACTGGACGCGATCGTGCTGCTCGAACAAGGCAGCCCTGACTCGCGCGCCTGGTACCTGCGTCACCTCGAACGTGAACCCTCGCTGGTCGCGGCCTCGCGCTGGCTGGCAGGAGAAACGCTCACCCACGAGAATCTGCATCCGCCGGTGCAGAAGGCGCTCGACCATGCGGCAAAGCCGCTGCTCCGCTACCGCTGCGCCGCCTGCGGCTTCGAAGCACAGCAGCATTTCTGGCAGTGCCCGGGTTGCCAGACCTGGGACAGTTATCCGGCAAGGCGCGTCGAAGAGCTGTAAGAAGTGAGACCCACCGTCTGCGAAGCCATGCACTGAAAAGCGAGCAGATACTTCTCCGGGATTCGGCAACGTGACTCGCGCGTCAACGAAGCGCAAACGCAGCACGTTGAGCCTGGGCCTTGCCGGCAGGCCATGCCGGCGCCACCGAAGGAGAAAAAAATCATGCTCAAAAAAATCATTGCGGTATTCACCATGCTGATCGCCGGCGTCGCGTTCGCGGCAGTCGACGCCAACAAGGCCACGCCGGCCGAACTCGACGGCGTGAAGGGCATCGGCCCGGTCACCTCCAAGGTCATCACCACCGAGCGCGCCAAGGCGCCGTTCAAGAACTGGGACGACTTCACGGCTCGCGTCAAGGGCATCGGCGACAGCCGCGCCGCCAAGCTTTCCGCCGAAGGCCTGACCATCGACGGCGCTTCCTACTCGGCTTCGGCGGGCGCGCCGAAGTCGATGACGGACAAGGTCAGGGACGGTACCCACAAGGCAGTCGACAAGACAAAGGAAGCAGCCAAGGATGCCAAGGACAAGGTCACCGGCAAGTAACCCGTCCGGCATCGCCCGAACAAAGCCTGCAGGTTCCGCCTGCAGGCTTTTTCTTTGCCCGATGGCGCAAGGGGCTGGCGATATAGTGATTGCTCACATATTGGAGAATTCATGAAGATCGTCATTTCCGCCGACAGCCTGCTGGGCATCGCCTCCGAACTGCCGGGGTGGGTACGCGAGCATGGGCACGAAGTCGTTCTATGGGGCGCCCTCCGTCCGGGAGCCGACAGCGCGTGGGCAGCGTGCTCGGCGTCCGCTGCCGAAGAAGTCGCGGCTGGCCGGGCCGACCAGGCAGTCATCTGCTGCACCACCGGCACGGGTGCCAGCATCGCCGCCAACAAGGTGCCGGGTGTGCGTGCAGCCCTTTGCGTCGACGCGTTCACGGCAGCCGGCGCACGCCGATACAACGACGCCAACGTGCTCTGCATCTCCCTTCGCCTGACCTCCGCCACGGTGATGCAGGAAATGCTGCAGGCCTGGTACGACGCGGAAATCGACCCCGGCCAAGCTGCCAACATCGCCCATGTCAAGAGGCTCGATCAGGCCGCCACCTGATCTTTTTGTTGCAGTAGACAGGCGTTATGGCCGGAAGATGGCGGGAAGAATGCCCTATCCCGCCGTCCCTTCTCCTGGTACCCCACCACCATGCTGCTGAGCCTGTTGCTCGCCCTGCCTTTCGCCGGCAGCCTGATGGCGGCAGTTTTGCCGACCCGTGCCCGCAACGCGGGCGCCTTGCTGGCCGGCGCGGTGGCGGTGGCCTGTACCGCCCTCACCATCAGTGCCCTGCCCGGCCTGGTACACAGCGACGGCTTCGGCGCGCTGCGCGAGCACTACGAGTGGATCCCCTCGGCCGGGCTGGCCTTCACCCTGCGCATGGACGGCCTGAGCTGGCTGTTCTGCCTGCTCATCTACGGCATCGGCGCGCTGGTGGCCCTGTACGCGCGCTACTACCTGTCGCCACAGGACCCGGTGCCGCGCTTCTATGCGTTCATGCTGGCTTTCATGGGTTCGATGGCCGGCGTGGTGATGGCCGGCCACCTGGTGGTGCTGGCTTTCTTCTGGGAGTTGACCAGCCTCTTTTCCTTTCTGCTGATCGGTTACTGGTACCACCGCAACGACGCCAGGCGCGGGGCGCGCAATGCCTTGCTGGTCACCGGCACCGGGGGCTTGTGCCTGCTGGCCGGGCTGCTGCTGATGGGCCACATCGTCGGCAGCTACGACATGGAGGCGGTGCTCGCCGCCGGCGATCGGCTGCGTGCCCATCCGCTGTACCTGGTGACGCTGGTGCTGGTGTTGCTGGGCGCCCTCACCAAAAGCGCGCAGTTTCCTTTCCATTTCTGGTTGCCGCAGGCCATGGCGGCCCCTACGCCGGTCTCGGCCTACCTGCATTCGGCCACTCTGGTGAAGGCCGGCGTCTTTCTGCTGGCGCGCTTCTGGCCGGTGCTCGCCGGTACCGACGCGTGGTTCTGGCTGGTCGGCGGCGCCGGGCTCGCCACGCTGCTCATCGGCGCCTGGGTCGCCCTGTTCCAGAACGACATGAAAGGGCTGCTGGCCTACTCGACCCTGTCGCACCTGGGCCTGATCACGCTGCTTTTCGGCCTCAACAGCAACACCGCCGCGCTGGCCGCGGTGTTCCACATCCTGAACCACGCCACCTTCAAGGCCTCGCTGTTCATGGCGGCCGGCATCGTCGACCACGAAACCGGCACCCGCGACATCCGCAAGCTCTCCGGCCTGTGGCGCTACATGCCCATCACCGCCACCCTCGCCATCGTCGCCAGCGCGGCGATGGCGGGCGTGCCGCTGCTCAACGGTTTCCTGTCCAAGGAAATGTTCTTCGCCGAGACCACTTTCGTCACCTCCACGCCCTGGGTCGAATGGCTGCTGCCGGTGGCAGCCACGCTGGCCGGCGCGCTCAGCGTGGCTTATTCGCTGCGCTTCGTCTTCGACGTGTTCTTCGGCCCGAAGGATGCGCTGCACTCCCCCAAGAAACCGCACGAGCCCGAGCGCTGGATGCGCCTGCCGATCGAACTGCTGGTACTCGCCTGCCTGATCGTCGGCGTGGCGCCCGAAGGTTCGGTCGGCCGGATCCTGGACGTGGCCGCGCGCCCGGTGCTGGGCGGTGCGCTGCCCGAGTACAGCCTGGCGGTATGGCACGGCTTCAACCTGCCGTTGATGATGAGCTTCGCGGCTTTCGCGGGCGGCATCGCCATCTACTTCGCCCGGCCCTGGCTGGCGCACGGAGCGTCCGACCACGTGCCGATCATCGGTCGCCTCGACGGCGCCCGTGCCCTGCACTGGCTGCTGGTGGGCCTGGCCCACACCGCACGCCGCACCCGCCTGCTGCTGGACACCCACCGCCTGCAACCGCAGATGCGCTGGCTGCTCGGCGTCGCACTGGTCGGCGGCGTGATCGCCATGGCCACCTACCTGCCCGCAGGGTCGGCCCGTGCCACCCTGCCGGCCGACCCGGCCTTCGCGGCGCTGTGGATCATCGGCGGCGTCTGCGCTGTCGGCACCGCCTGGGCCGCCCGGCGCCGGCGCATGGCGGCCCTCACCCTGTCCGGCGGCACCGGCCTGTGCTGCTGCCTGACCTTCGTCTGGTGTTCCGCACCCGACCTCGCCCTGACCCAGCTGACCGTCGAAATCGCCACCACCGTGCTGCTGCTGCTGGCCCTGCGCTGGCTGCCGCGCCCGCCGGCCCGGCCCATCGACATGAACGCCGGTCGCCAGCTTCGCCGCCTGCGCGACCTGGTGCTGGCCCTGGGCATCGGCGCCGGCATGTCCGCGCTGGCCTGGTGGACCATGACCCGGCCGCTGGAGCACAGCGTGTCCGATTTCTACCTGCGCAACGCCAAGTCCGAGGCCGGCGGCGCCAACGTGGTCAACGTCATGCTGGTCGATTTCCGCGGCTTCGACACCTTCGGCGAAGTCGTGGTGCTCGCCATCGTCGCGCTCACCGTCTATGCCCTGCTGCGCCGCTTCCGCCCGGCACGCGCCGCCATGGCATTGCCGGCGCAGCAGCGCGGCTTGCCGGACACCTCCACCGACCTGGTCAACCCCCGCCACGTGCACGACACCGCCGTCGGCTACCTGACGATTCCCGCCGTGCTGGTGCGCCTGCTGCTGCCGCTGGCCGCCACCGTGGCCGCCTGGCTGTTCATGCGCGGCCACAACGCGCCGGGCGGCGGTTTCGTCGCGGCCCTGGTGTTTTCCATCGCCATCCTGCTGCAGTACCTGGTGTCCGGCACGCAGTGGGTCGATGCCCGGGTGGGACTGCGACCGCGCCGCTGGATCGCCGTTGGCATGCTCATGCTGCTGGCCACCGGCGCCGGGGCCTGGGTCTGGGGTTACCCCTTCCTGACCAGCCACACGATGCACCTCGACTGGCCCGGCAAGGATGGCAGCCACCTGCCCAGCGCCTTCTTCTTCGACCTCGGCGTGTTCGCCGTGGTGGTCGGCACCACCCTCCTGATGCTCACCGCCGTGGCCCACCAGTCGGTGCGGGCGCACCGTGCCGCGGCCCGCAGTGCCGAAGACGCCCGCGACGAGGAAAAACAGAAGCGCCACGCCCAGACCGCAGCCGATGCGGCGCCTCCCGGAGACAGGACCTGATATGGAAGCCATCCTCGCCATCGCCATCGGCGTCGTCGCCTCCACCGGCGTCTGGCTCATGCTGCGCGGCCGCACATTCCAGGTGGTGATCGGCCTGGCCTTGCTGTCGTATGCGGTCAACCTGTTCATCTTCGCCACCGGCCGGCTCAGCGTGGACCGCGAGCCGGTGCTGCTCGGTCCCCTGGGCGCCACGCTGCAGCACTACGACGACCCGCTGCCGCAGGCCCTGGTGCTGACCGCCATCGTCATCGGCTTCGCCATGACCGCCCTGCTGCTGGTGGTGACCATGGCCTTGCGCGGCCTGGCCGGCAACGACCATGTCGACGGCATCCACGCGCCTCCCGGCCCGCGCGACGACGTGCCGCCAGCGCCGCCGCGGCACCTCCCCGGGGACGGCACATGAGCGGACCTTTGCAGGGCCTCGTCTCGCCCGACCACCTGGTGGTCGCCCCCATCCTGCTGCCGATGCTGGCGGCCGCCGCCATGTTGCTCATGCGCGCCGACCGCTTCCGCCTCCAGGCGGTGGTGGCGGTCTTCTCGACCGGCCTGGGGCTTCTGCTGTCGGTGCTGTTGCTGTTGCAGGTCAACGCGGGCGGCCCGGACGGCACGCCGGCGGTGTACCTGGCGGGCAACTGGAAGGCACCTTTCGGTATCTCGCTCGTCGCCGACCGGCTATCGGCGTTCATGCTGGTGCTGGCCCATGGCGTGGCGCTCGGCGCGCTGGTGTTCTCCACCGCCCGCTGGCAGCGGGTGGGGGTGCATTTCCATCCGCTGTTCCAGCTGCAGGTGATGGGCCTGGCCGGCGCTTTTCTCACCGGCGACCTGTTCAACCTGTTCGTCTTCTTCGAGATCCTGCTGGCCGCCTCCTACGGCCTGCTGCTGCACGGCTCCGGCGGCGCACGGGTGCAGGCCGGCATGCACTACATCGCGCTGAACCTGGCCGCCTCGTCGCTGTTCCTCATTGGCTCGGCGCTGGTCTACGGCAGCACCGGCACGCTGAACATGGCCGACCTCGCCCAACGCATCCCCAACCTGCTGCCCGGCGACGCCGCCCTGGCACGCACCGGCGCCGCGCTGCTGGCCGTGACCTTTCTCACCAAGGCGGCGGCCTGGCCGCTCAACTTCTGGCTGGTGCGCACCTATTCGGCCGCCACGCCGCCATCGGCCGCGCTGTTCGCAGTGATGACCAAGGTCGGCCTGTACACCCTGCTGCGCCTGGGTACGCTGTGCTTTCCGGGTGCAGACGGCAACCTGGCCCTGGTCGCCATGGGCCTGGCGACCATCGCCTTCGGTGTGATCGGCCTGCTGGCCTCGCAGCGGCTCGCCTACCTGGCGGGATACGCGCTGATGGTGTCGTCCGGCACGGTGCTGTCGGCCATCGGCCTCGAGAAACCCGGCCTGACCGGCGCCGCGCTGTACTACCTCGCCAGTTCCACGCTGGGGGCCAGCGCCTTCCTCATGCTGACCGACATCGTCGAGCGCTGGCGCAACGGCGGCGCGGTGACGGCCGGCTTCCAGCAGTCTCGCGAAGCGCCTTTTCTGGGGCGCGACCTCAAGCCGCTGCAGGACCTCGGCCTGGACGAGGAACAGGAACAACCCACCGGCAAGACCGTGCCCACCGCCACCGCACTGGTCGGCCTGGCCTTCGCGATGTGCGCCCTGGTGCTTGCCGGCCTGCCGCCCCTGTCGGGCTTTACTGCCAAGGTGGCCTTGCTGACCAGCCTGCTCAATCCGCAGGGCATGGGCGGCGGCGTGACCGATGTCTCCATCAACGCCGGCGTGCTGGCACACCCCAACACCCCCGGCGTGACCGGGTGGATCTTCGCGGTGCTGCTCGTCGGTACCGGCTTCGCCTGCCTGCTGGGCTTCAGCCGGGCGGGCATCCGTAATTTCTGGGCGGCCCAGGGGCGCGGCGTGCCACGTTTGCGCGTGGTGGAGTGCCTGCCCATCGGCGTGCTGCTGGCCGGATGCCTCGCGCTGACCGTCTGGGGTGGACCGGTGCTGGCTTATTTCGAGGACACCGCCCGGGCCTTGCAAAAGCCCCGGGTGTACATCCAGGCCGTCATGCAGACCCGCGCCGTGCCCAGCGCCGCCGGTGCCCCGGGTGGTGCGCCATGAAGCGATTTTTCCCTGCTCCCCTGCTGTCCGTGGTGCTGGCCGTGCTGTTGCTGGTGCTGTGGGATGAACATGGCCTGACGGTCTGGGCCGGCGCGGTGCTGGTGGGCGTGGCCGTACCGGTGCTCACTGCCGGCTTGCGGCCCACCCGTCCGCATGCTCGCCGGCCGTGGGTGGCATTGCGCCTGTTGCTGAGGGTGGCACGCGACTCCGTCGTGTCGGCACTGGACGTGGCACGGCTGCTGCTGACGCGGCGTGCCAAAAACATCCCGTCGAAGTTCGTGCGGGTGCCCTTGATCCTGAACGACAGCCACGCCCTGGCCACGCTCGCGGTGGTGATTTCGGCGGTGCCGGGCACGGCGCTGGCCGAGCTGGCGTCCGACCGTAGTGCGCTGTTGATCCACGTGCTGGCCACCACCGACGAGGTGGAGTTGCTGGACAACATCCGCCGTCACTACGAAGAACCGCTGAGGGAGATCTTCGAGACATGAACCCGATATTTGCCACCGCGCTCTGGCTGGCGCCCGTGCTGCTGCTGCTGGCCATGGCCTGCGCCCTGCTGCGGCTTTTGCTCGGCCCTTCGGCGGAAGACCGCATCCTGGCGCTGGACACCCTGTACGTCGCTGCTGCCTTGCTGGTGCTTGTGCTCGGGGTGCGCGCCAACGGTGGGGGGGCGTATTTCGAAGTCGCCCTGCTGATTGCGCTGCTGGGGTTTGCATCGACCAGTGCGATGGCGAAGTTCGTGCTGCGTGGGGAGGTCGTCGAATGAGCCATTTGAGCGACGTGCCCGGATGGGTTCAGGGGGTTTGTGGAGCGTTGATGCTGCTGGGGGCGGTTTTGGCGTTGATCGGCGCGGTGGGGGTGTTGCGGCTGCCGAATTTCTTTCAGCGGGTGCATGCGACTACCTTGGCTTCTACGCTTGGCGGCTGGGCTATCGGGGTTGCGGCTGCCCTTTATTACTCGTTTTCGGCGGGGCGGGTGGCGTTGCATCCGCTGTTGGTGCCGGCGCTTTTGACGCTTACTGTGCCGGTGAGTACTTTCTTTTTAATGCGGGCGGCGGTTTTTCGGCATCGGTTGGCGGGGACGCCGGGGGTTCCGGGGAGTTTGGGTTCCGGGGGTGAAGGGGGGGATTTGGCTGATCGCGGGGCTGTTGCGGATACTGATTCGGTTGTGCGGGGGCGGGATTAGATTTTTTATCTTGGCTTTGGTTTGGATAAGTTATCTATTTAGTTAGGCTTGGATGGTTTTGGGGATTTCTGAGGTTTTTGGTTAATCTTTGACTGCATTCGGCTTGTTTGCTTCTTCTGCTCCCCTTCGGGGTGAGACCCTACGCCGGTGGCGGTAACTTTCTTTTCGCAAAAAAGAAAGTCACAAAAGAAATTGCTTCGGGATCGGGTAGCCATACAAGAATCGGGCCTTTGCTTCGCTCGGCCTGGGGAATATGCCACCGAACACCCATATCCCGACGACTTGAGCATGCCTGATATACCCTCACCGCTCCCGACAGACCAATAGTCCAGACCAGGCACGAACCACCGCACTGCCGCCGCGGATCAAGCACCACGCCTATTCGGCCGCACCGCCCACCGATCGTGGTCGATAATTACAGGTCATTATCGAGCGCACAGCCCATTGATCACGGCCGGCATGGGAATAATCACCGCCTGCATTATCCCTGAACGGCAGTGCGACTAAATCGACGCAGTCGGGACTATTGGCCTGTCGGGAGCGGTGCCGTGACCTGAGGCATGCTCAAGTCGTCGGGATATGGGTGTATTGATGACATATTCCCCAGGCTGAGCGAAGCGACAGCCCGATTCTTGTATGGCTACCCGATCCCGAAGCAATTTCTTTGGTGACTTTCTTTTTTGCGAAAAGAAAGTTACCGCCACCGGCGTAGGGTCTCACCCCGAAGGGGATCAGAAGAAGCGCCAAGCCGAAGGCAGTCAAAAATTACTCATTAACCCTGCATAAGAGTAGAAGAAGCATAAAGCCAAAGGCATTTAAAGAACCCCAAACCCACCCCCTCCCGGCGTCAGCACCTCAAACACATCCCCCACCTCCATCGGCACCTGTGCAATATGCCCCAGCGTCTGAACGCTCCCATCCCCCCGCAGCACGCGATTAACCCCAACCGCCCCCGCCTCCCCGCCCGCCATGCCAAACGGCCCTGAAGCCCGGTTGTTCGACAAGATACTGGCCGTCATGGCCTCCAGAAAGCGAACCCGCCGCACGCCGCCGTTGCCGCCGCGCCACCGCCCCGCCCCACCCGAATCGGCCCGGATCGCATAGACGTCCAACCGCACCGGATAACGAAACTCCAGCACCTCCGGATCGGTCATCCGGGAGTTGGTCATGTTCGTCTGCACCACCGAGGTCCCGTCGAAACCACCCTCCGCGCAGCAGCCCGCCCCGCTGCCTCCGGCAATGGTTTCGTAATACTGGTACTGCTCGTTGCCGAAGGTGAAATTGTTCATCGTGCACTGGCTCGCGGCATTGATGCCCAGCGCGCCGTACAGCGCATTGGTAATGCAGCTCGAGGTCTCGACATTACCCGCCACCACCGACGCCGGCGGTGCCGGGTTCAGCATGCAACCCGCCGGCACCACCACCTCGATCGGCTTCAGGCAACCCGCGTTCAGGGGAATGTCGTCGTCGACCAGCGTACGGAAGACATACAGCACCGCAGCCATGCACACCGCCGTCGGCGCATTGAAGTTGTTGGCCTGCTGCGGCGACGTGCCGGTGAAATCGACCACCGCCGAACGCGTCGCCACGTTCACCTTGACCGACACCCGGATCTGCGCGCCGTTGTCCAGCGGCAAGGTGAAGTCGCCGTCCTTCAACGAGGTAATGGCGCGGCGCACCGCTTCCTCGGCGTTGTCCTGCACATGGTTCATGTACGCCTGGACGACGTCCAGCCCGAACTGCCCCACCATGCGCCGCAGCTCCTGCACGCCTTTCTCGTTGGCCGCGATCTGCGCCTTCAGGTCGGCGATGTTCTGCTGCGGATTGCGGCTGGGGTACTCGCCGCTCTTCAGCAGCAGCACCGTTTCGGCCTCGCGGAACCGGCCGGCATCGACCAGCAGGAAGTTGCTGATGCGCACGCCTTCTTCCTCGATGCGGGTGGAAAACGGCGGCATCGAACCCGGCGTGGTGCCGCCGATGTCGGCTTGGTGGCCGCGCGAACCGACATAGAACAAGGGTGCGACCGAACCGTCGTCGGCGGCGCCCTCCAGGTAGACCGGCGTGATCACCGTCACGTCCGGCAGGTGGGTGCCGCCGTGATACGGGTCGTTGAGCGCATAGACGTTGCCGGGGCGCATGGAGCCGGCATTGGCGCGGATCACCGTCTTGATGCTCTCGCCCATGGAACCCAGGTGCACCGGCATGTGGGGCGCGTTGGCGATGAGATTGCCTTGCGCGTCGAACAGCGCGCAGGAGAAGTCCAGGCGCTCCTTGATGTTCACCGAGTAGGCGGTGTTCTGCAGCTGCAGGCCCATCTGCTCGGCGATGTTCATGAACAGGTTGTTGAAGACCTCCAGCAGCACCGGGTCGGCGGTCGTGCCGGCGGCGTAGGTCTGGTTGCGCGCCTCTGTGCGCTCCAGCACCAGGTGGTCGAGCGCGGTGAGGCGCGCCTGCCAGCCGGGCTCGAGGACGGTGGTGGCGTTCTTCTCCGCGATGATGGCCGGGCCGGCGAGGCGGTCGCCGGGACGCATGTCCTCGCGCACCACCAGCACGGCGTCGTGCCAGGCGCCCGCCGCATAAAAGCGCACGGTTTCGCGGTGCGGCACCACCCGCTCGGCATGCACCTTCAGCCGAGGCTCGGCCGGTGCGTCCCCCCCGACCACGGCCTCGACCGACACGGCTTCGACGATGAGGCCCTTGCCGGCCATCAGGAAGGCGAAGCGCTGGCGGTAGGCGGCCTCGAAGGCGGCGCGGATGGCGGCCACCGCGGTGGCCGCGTCCGCGTGCTCGTCGCCGTTGTTGCCGAAGGGCACGACCAGTGCCGAGTCGCTGCCTTCGTAGCGCACATGCACCCGGCGCCGGACCACGATGGTGCCCGCGCTGACCTCCTGGTTGCCGAGTTCGGCGCGGCCGGCCAGCGCCAGCAGTTCCAGCTGTTCGAGCAAGGCCGGCAAGCCGGCCGCGTTCAGCGGCTGCTCGACCGCCTGCTCGCGGATCACGCTCTGGTCGGCCAGCCCCATGCCGTAGGCGCTGAGCACACCGGCCAGCGGGTGCACGAAGACCCGGGTCATGCCCAGGGCGTCGGCCACCAGGCAGGCGTGCTGGCCGCCCGCGCCGCCGAAGCACTGCAGGGTGTAGCGGGTGACGTCGTAGCCGCGCGCGACCGAGATCTTCTTGATGGCGTTGGCCATCTGCTGCACCGCGATGTCGATGAAGCCCGCGGCGACTTCCTCCGCGCTGCGGCCGGTGCGCACCGCCAGTTCGTCGAATCGCTCCCGCACCACCGACGCGTCCAGGGCTTCGTCGGCGCCGGGGCCGAAGACACGCGGAAAGAAATGCGGCTGGATCTTGCCGAGCATGACGTTGGCATCGGTCACGGCGAGCGGGCCGCCGCGCCGGTAGCTGGCGGGCCCCGGGTTGGCGCCGGCGCTCTGCGGGCCGACCCGGAAACGCGCGCCGTCGAACTGCAGCAGCGAGCCGCCGCCGGCCGCCACCGTGTGGATGCTCATCATCGGCGCACGCATGCGCACGCCGGCTACCTGGGTCTCGAACTCGCGCTCGAACTCGCCCTTGAGGCCGCCCCTGAAATGGCTGACGTCGGTGGAGGTTCCGCCCATGTCGAAGCCGATCACGTCGTCGAAACCCGCCAGCCCCGCGGTGCGCGCCATGCCGACGATGCCGCCCGCCGGACCCGACAGGATGGCGTCCTTGCCCTGGAAGCGCCGGGCGTCGGTCAGCCCGCCGGAGGACTGCATGAAAAACAGCTTCACGCCCGGCATGTCGCCGGCCACCTGCTCGACGTAGCGCCGCAGGATCGGGCTGAGGTAGGCGTCGACCACCGTGGTGTCGCCCCGGCTGACGAACTTCATCAGCGGGCTGGCCTCGTGCGAGGTGCTGACCTGCGTGAAGCCGACCTCCCGCGCGATGTTCGCCGCCGCCTTTTCGTGCGCGGTGTAGCGGTAGCCGTGCATGAAGACGATCGCCGCGCTGCGCAGGCCGCCGGCGTGGGCCTGCTGCAGTTCGGCGCGCAGCGCGTCTTCGTCGAGCGGGCGCACTTCCTCGCCGTGCGCGCCCATGCGCTCGTCGGCCTCGATGACGCGGCGGTACAGCAGCTCGGGCAGCACGATGCGGCGGTCGAACAGGCGCGGACGGTTTTGATAGGCGATGCGCAGGGCGTCCCGGAAACCGCGCGTGGTGACCAGCAGCGTGGGCTCGCCCTGCCGCTCGAGCAAGGCGTTGGTCGCCACGGTGGTGCCCATCTTCACGCACTCGACCACCTCGGGGGTGACCGGCTCGCCGGCTTTCAGGCCGAGCAGATGCCGGATGCCGGCCACCGCCGCGTCGCGGTACTGCTCGGGGTTTTCCGACAGCAGCTTGTGGGTGGCGATGCTGCCGTCCGGCCGCCGCGCCACCACGTCGGTGAAGGTGCCCCCGCGGTCGATCCAGAACTGCCAGCGCGGCGGGCTCTCGGGGACATCGTGGACGGACGGCGAAACGGAATGATCAAGGTCGGACATAGGTGGGCGGCAAAAGAGCGACAGGGAGCCGGAGGCTTTCCGGATCGGAGGTTGGAGGATGCGGTATTGCGTGCGGCCGGGCCGGAGCCTAGACCCCGAGATAGGCCTGGCGCACCCGCTCGTCGCGCAGCAGCTCCGGGCCGGAGCCCTCCAGCACGATGCGCCCGGTCTGGATGACGTAGGCGTGGTGCGCGATGGCCAGGGTCTTATGCAGGTTCTGTTCCACCAGCAGCACCGCCACGCCGCGCGCAGCGATCTGCTGGATGACGTCCATCACCCGGCTGACGAACTTCGGGGCGATGCCCCAGGAGGGTTCGTCGAGCATCAGCAGCCGGGGCCGGGCCATCAGGCCGCGCGCGATGGCCAGCATCTGCTGCTCGCCGCCGCTCATGGTGCCGGCGGCCTGGGCGGCGCGTTCGGCCAGGATGGGGAAGTCGGTGAACATGCGGTCGACATCGTCGGCGATGCCGGCCGTGTCGGTGCGGGTGAAAGCGCCCAGTTCCAGGTTGCGCCGCACGCTCAGGCGCGGGAACAGCCGGCGCCCCTCGGGCACCAGCGACAGGCCCAGCGGCACCCGCCGGTGCGCCGCCAGCGCCTCGATAGGCTGCCCCCTGAACAGGATTTCGCCGGCCTCCGCCGGATTGAGCCCGGCCACCGCGCGCAAGGTCGTCGACTTGCCGTTGCCGTTGCCGCCGACCAGCGCCACGATGCCGCCCTCGGGCACCCGCAGGCTGACATCCGAAAGGGCCAGCACGTCGCCGTATCGCACCCGCAGGCCATTGACTTCCAGCAGGGCGGCGTCGGCCGTGCCACCCGCGCGCCAGGAAAGGGGCGCGGTCATGCCTCGTCTCCCAGGTAGGCGGAAATGACGAGGGGATCGCGGCTCACTTCGGCCGGCGGGCCCTCGGCGATCTTCACGCCCCGGTCGAGCACCACGATCTTGTCGGCGATGGGCATGATGCCTTCGAGCACGTGTTCGACGATGAGGGTGGCGATGCCCAGCCGGCCGATGGCCAGCACCACCTCGACCGCCTCGCGCACCTCGGCGGGCGTGAGGCCCGCCATGACCTCGTCCATCAGCAGGATGTCCGGCTCGGTGGCCAGCGCGCGGGCCACCGCCAGGCGGCGCTGCTCGCTGATCGTGAGGCCGGCGGCCGGCCGATCGGCGAGGTCGGCCAGCTGCACGAAACGCAGCCAGTGCAGCGCCGCGTCCCGCGCCCGGGCGACCGAGCGATGCACCATCAGCGCGGCGGTCAGGACGTTGTCGCGGGCGGTCATGCTGGAGAAGGTGCGGGCCACCTGGAAGGTCCGAGCGATGCCCGACCGGGCGCTTTGCTCGGGTGTCCGGCCGGCCATCTCGCGGCCCCGCAGCAGGATGCTGCCGGCGCTGGGCGCGCAGGCGCCGGCCACGCAATTGAACAAGGTGGTCTTGCCGGCACCGTTCGGCCCGATCAGGCCGACGACCTGGGCCTCGTCCACGGTAAACGAAACGTCGCGGTTGGCGCTGAGTCCGCCGAAGGTCTTGCTGACGCGCTCCAGTTGCAGCAATGTCATGGGCGGCTCCCTTCGGCGGCGGCGGCTGTGGCGGCTGTGCCGGCTGTGGCGGCGGCTTGCCTGCGACGCCAGCGCTGCCTCGCGCGGAGCGTCATATCCCGGATGCTGCCCACCAGCCCGGCCGGGTAGAAGACCGCGATCAGCACGATGAGCAGCGCATACAGCACGATGTCGATACCGCTGCCGGTGCCGCCGAACAGCATGCGGCTGGCTTCCTCGATCAGGGTCAGCACCAGCGCGCCCAGTACCGGCCCGCTCAGGGTGCCGATGCCCCCCAGGATGGCCACCAGCGCCATCTTGATCGACAGCGCCGTCGACAGCACCGAACCCGGGTCGATGTAGAACTCCTTGTGTGCGTAGAGCCCGCCTCCCAGGGCGGTGAAGAAGGCGCTCACCGCCAGCGCCACCTGCTTGTAGCGGGCGATGTCGATGCCGATGCTGCGGGCCGCCTCGGGCTCGTCCTTGATGGCACGGAAGTAATAGCCCAGGTAGCTGCGCTCGATGCAGAAGGCCGCCAGCAGCGTCAGCGCCAGCAGGCCGAGCGCCAGCCAGTAGTACGGCAGCTTGCCGGCGAAATTGAGCCAGGCCCAGCCCTCGCGGTCCATCGTCAGGTTGAGGCCCACGCTGGCGCCGGCGAACTCCCAGTTGGTGAAGAAGATCTGCGTCAGTTCGGCCACTGCGATGGTGGCCATGGCGAAGTAATGCCCGCGCAGCCGGAAGCACGACCAGCCGAAGGCCACGCTGAGCAGCGCCGCCAGCAGGCCGCCGGCCGGCAGGCCGATCCACGGGCTGATGCCCAGCTTCAGCGACAGCAGGGTGGAGGTGTACGCGCCGATGCCGAAGAAGGCCGCGTGCCCCAGCGACACCTGGCCGGCCTGGCCGCCCACGATATTCCAGGCCACGCCGACCTGCGCAGCCATGAGCGCCAGCACCGCCAGGTTGAGCATCGAGGGGTTGTGCACCACCAGCGGCAGCGCCAGCGCCGCCAGCAGGGACAGCGTGGCGACCGTCAGGCCGATGCGAGGAAAAGGGTGTGCCATCGTCGGTTTCATGCTTGCCTTCATGCCTTGCCCATCAGGCCACGGGGCCGCCACATCAACACGCCCAGGAAAAGCACCAGCACGATGGCCAGCTTGTATTCGGGACCTACCAGCAAACCGCCCATCACCTCGATCACCCCGACCAGGATGCCGGCCCAGAATGCGCCCGCCACGCTGCCGAAGCCGCCGAGGTTGACCACCACGAAGGCGATCAGGATGAAGCTCGCGCCGACCTCGGGGAAGATCGGGAAGAAGGTCGACAGCAGCACGCCCGCCACGCCGGCGCAGGCCGCGGCGATGCCCCAGGCCAGGGCGAACATGCGATGCGAATCGATGCCCATCAGCCGGGCGGCTTCCTTGTCGGCGGCGGTGGCTTCCAGGGCGACGCCCAGGCGGGTGCGGTGCAGGAACCAATAGACCAGTCCGGTGACCACCACCGCACCCGCACCGGCGAGCAACTGCGGCTTGCCCAGGTGCAGGCCGCCCCACTGCACGCTGCCGGCGACGAAGGAGTTCTCGATCGACCGGAAGTCGGGCTTCCAGAAGAACTGGGCCAGCCCGCGCAGCAGCAGCATCAGGCCGAAGGTGGTGAAGATCTGCGACACCATCGGCGCATCGACGATGCGCACGATGAGCAGCCGGTACAGCAGCACCCCCAGGGCGAACAGCATCAGCGCGGTCAGGGGCAGGGTGAGCAGCGGGTCGAGGTGGAACAGCGCGAAGCCCCAGAAGGAGCCGTACATGCCGAGCATCAGGAACTCGCCGTGCGCGAAGTTCACGATGTCCATCACACCGAAGATCATGGTGAGCCCGATGGCCACCAGCGCGTAGATCAGCCCGATCAGCACGCCGGAGGCGAGAGCCTGCAGAAGAATGTCGAAGGTCATATGGCGGGGGTTTCTCTCTGCCGCGGCGCGCTACTTGCGCTGGTCCCAGCGGGGCATGGGCCAGACCACCTCGCGGGTGGCGAGGTCGAAGGGCCAGACGGTCTGGTACCGCCCGTCCACGATCTGCACCAGGATGCCCCGGCCCAGCACGTTCTGGCCGGTCTCGTCGAACTTCACGCCCTGCCACGGCATGATCAGCCGCGAGCCGGGGATGTCGGTGGCGACGAGCGCGCGGCGGATGGCCTCGGGCTCGGTGGAGCCGGCGCGATCGATGGCGTCGGCCAGCACCATCAGGCCGGTGAAGGCCCGGGCCGAGTTGCCGTTGAAATGCGCCTGGAAGCGTTGCTGGAACAGCGCGTCGGCTTGCCGGATGAGTGCGTTGCCCCTGGCCAGGTCGAGCGCCCAGACTTCCCGGGTGATGACGAAGTCGGCGTCACGCCCCAGCGTGCGGATGAACTCGGTGTCGGTGAAGCCGGCGTTGTTGGCCAGGATCATCTGCGGCAGGAAGCCGAGTTCCTTGTAGGTCTTCATGGCCAGCAGCGCATCGCCCAGGTAGGACGACTGCATCACCACCGCCGGCGTCGCCGCCTTGAGCGCCTGCACCTCCGAAGTGAGCTGGGTGCTGCGCGCCGGATAGGTCAGCTGGCGCGCCAGCACATGGCCGTTTTCCGGGATCAGCCGGCCCTGCAGGCGAGTGGTCTCGTTGCCCCACAGCGTGTTCTCGTTGAAGGTGGCGATGCGGCTCGCGTCGATGCCCTTGCGCGCACCGAGTTCGCGCAGAAACTCGAACTGGTCGCGCACGAACTGCTCGTCGTGCGGCGTGGTCCGGAAGAACCAGCGAAAGCGCCGCCGGGTCAGCGAGGCCGATGACGATTCTGCGTTGAGGAAGGGCACCTTGTAACGCTCGGCGACCATGCTCGCGGTGGCCGTGACGTTGCTGAAATAGGCGCCCTGCAGGGCCACGACCTTGTCGTGCGTGATGAGCCGCTCGGCCTCGGTGGCGCCGACCTGGGGACTGCCCTGGTGATCGGCGAACACCAGCCTGATGCGTGCGCCCTTGAGGCCCGGCAGACCGCCGCCGCCGGCGAAAGGCAGGCCGGGCAGGCCCGGCGCGCCGTTGTTGATGATGTCGGCCGCCAGCTCGAGCGCGTTGCGGATCTCGGCACCGGACGAGGCCGCCGCGCCGGTCAGCGGGTAGAGCATGCCGATGCGGACCTCCGCCGGCGGCGCCTGGGCACGGGCCGCCTGGGCGCCGCCCAGAACGGACAGGCCGAACAGGCCTGACAGGACGAGCACGCCGGCGTGGGCCAGGCCGCGCAGGGCATGCGAAAAATGGAGGGTGACGGGAATCTTCATGGGTGCCGCAGGGGTTCTTTTGTCTCCGAAGTGGCGGCATTGTTCGGAACATGCCCTGCCCCCGCAAACAGAAAAAAGTTCGTCGGGCAGATCGATTTTTCCGATGCTGGAAGTCGCCCGCCCCGGAGAGATTTCGGGTGCGACGCGGCTGCGGCGAATGGCGGCGCATCCCTCCCCGGCCGACGTGGCTGCGCCTGGCGCCAGTGCATCGGCGGTCGGTCTTACCGCGCCGGGGCGGCCTGCTGACCTTCGACGAAGTCGACAACGGCCTGCGCCACCGCCTCGATCAGATGGGAGCTCGGGTCGACCCGCCAGCTGGCGAACAGCGGCAAGGGCGGCAGCGCGGTGTCGAGCTTCAGCACCCGCAGCTTGCGGACCCCGTGCGGCTTGTGCGCCGCGCGCGGCAGGGTGGCGATGCCGAAGCCGTCTTCCGCCAGCTGCGTCATCGCGGAGATCGACGACATGGTGTGCAGCCGGCGCGGCTGCGGCAGGCCAGCCTGGCGAAACATGTCGAGCAAGGCGAGGTGCGGCTGAGAGCCACGCTGGAACGTGAGCAGGTCCAGGCCGACGATGTCCGCCGGCCGATACAGCGCCCGCCGGTGGATGCCCGCCCTGCCCACCAGCACCATGTCCATCGGCGGCAGGCTGCGCGTGCGCAGGTCGGCTCCCGAGGCCGGCTGCGCCGCGAAGACCAGGTCGAGCGTGCCGCGCCGCGCCTGGTCCAGCAGCACCGGCGTGGTCTCGATGCTCAGCTGGAATTCCAGCCCCTGGTATTCGGCGCGCAGGCGCTCCACCATGGGAATCAACCACGAGTGCAGCACCGACTCGATGGCGCCCAGCCGCAACGACAGGGCCTGGCCGTGCACCGCCCCCATCTCGGCCTTGATCTCGCGCTGCATCTCGAGCAGCTTCTGCGCATGGCCGGCGAACCGCATGCCGGCGACCGTCAGGCGGAAATGCCGGTCGCGGCGGTCGAGCAGCGCGACGCCCAGCTCGGTCTCGAGGGCGGCCACCCGGCTCGACATGGCCGACTGGGTGAGGTGCAGCTTTTCGGCGGCGCGGGTGACGCTCTGCAGCGTGGCCACCCAGTAGAAGGCTTCGACGAAACGCAGGTTCATGGCGGGCCTCTCCGTGGCGTCTTGCGGTGTCTCGCCGAGGCGGCGGCGGTGGGTTTCACGGCAGCTGCGCGGCCGGCGTGCGGGCTCAGAACTCGACCTCGTCGGCCCGTACGCGGCGAGGCGCATGGCGTGCGACCAGCACGTTGCGCTGGCGCGGCGCGCCGACCTGCTTGCGCGAAGCCAGCTGCACGATGACCGCCAGCCCCTTGGTGGATACCTGCTGGTTCAGGTCCAGTACCCATAGCGAGCGGGGATCCCAGCTGAGCGGATCGGCCAGCACAAGGCTGACCTCGCCCTGCAGTCGCGCGGCTTCGGCGCCCGGCCCGGCAGCCGCGGCCAGCGCCCGCAGATAGTCCGTCTGGCGGGCCGCCGCCGGTGTCATGCGGCGGCGCTCGCCGTAGGTGACGTTGCCGCGCGTCTGTTCGGTCTCGAGGCGGGTGAGGAAGGTATCGAGCTCGCCGGCCGGGTCGTCGCCGCCGATCGCCGCCAGCCAGTCGGCGCGTTGGGAGTCGACGTAGCGGGCAAAACTGCGGGCGCTGCCGGTCTCGGTGTCCATCACCGAGTAGTCGGCGTCGACCCTGCCCTGGTCGGTGACGATGCGCAGGGTGACGCCGCTGCCGCCGCGCAGCAACGAAACACCCTGGCTGCCCAGGTTCGCCGACGACAGCGTCAGCGACTGCGTGGTGCCGGGGTGCCCGAGGTTGTCGTGGATGGCGCCACCGGTGATGCCGGGCGCCAGGCCGGTCAGGCCGGCCGAAGCGGTGACCCCGTGTCCGCCGCTGTCGGCATGGAGTTCGGTGCTGCGGTTGTCGCCCCGCTCACGCTGGCGCAGGCGGCTTTGCCAGGTCTTGCCGAGGCCGGCCGTCAGCGCCGGACCCACCTGCATTCCGGCCACCACCCCCGCCCGCGCACCGAGCGTGGCGGAAGCGCTGCCGGCCAGCGTCGTCAGCTTGGAATGCAGGTCGCAGATGCTGAGATTCGGGTTGCGGAAATGCCGGCGTGCCAGCTGTGACCACATCTGCGCGGCGTCGCGCGGCGCACCGGCCCCGCCGTCCTGCCGGGTGATGCAGTCGCAGGCGTCGAGCAACAGCGTGCGCCAGGCATCGCCGTCGCCGGCCGCGCCGATGGTGTCCATGCGGGTGCGCAAGACGGTGGCATGGCTGCGGGTGTGGTCGATCGCCAGCGGCGTGAGGTTGGCCGTGAGGCCCAGGTTGAGCACGTCGCCCAGCTTCTTGCCGACGAAACCGCTGACGCCCGCCTCGAGGTGCCCGGCCCGCTGCGAGCCGGCGTGGATCTGCCCGCCGTGCACGTTGGAGCCGACTTGCACATAGGCGCCCCGCGACGCGGTGGCGCCCGCGGTGGGGCCCACGCCCACCGGCACGGGCGTGAACGCCAGGATGTCGACGACCGAAGCCTGCAGCCCCAGCGTGCCGCTGCCGCCGAAGGTGACGCTGTAGGTCTGGCGGGTGTCGCGGATGGCGTGGTGCAGGAGTTCGCGCGTCTGCGCGTGGCTGGGCCGTCGCAGGAGCCGGTCGCCGCCCTGCTGCATCTGCAAAAAAGCGGATATCGCCTCGCCGAAGGTGCGCGCCGCGCCGCCGGGGGCCGGGGCCGCGGGTTGGTCGAAGTCCAGCGCTTCCTCGTGCGCCCAGCGCGCCAGTAGCGGAGCGGCCAGCGGACCGGCAGCGCGCAGCAGCGGGTGGCGCCGCACGGCGTCGGCCGGACAGCCGAGCTGCCGGGCCACGTCTGCCGCGACGGCACGGCGCAGCGCGGTGCCGACCGGCAGCGAGTCTTGCCAGCCCTGGTGGACGATGTGCGCCTTCCAGTGACGCACCAGCGCGATCCGGATCGACTTGCGCAAGGCGGCCTGGTCGGGCGGGCGCCGGGCCGGCCACGCGGCCAGCTGGGCGTCGACGCGGTCGATGAAGGTGTCCATCGCAGCGCAACGGTTGGCGACGTCGTCGCAGGGATGGCGGGTTTTGGACTGTGCAGTGCCCATCTGGGCCAGCGCATGCAGCGGGCTCTTGCGGTAGCCGAACAGCCGCTGGGCGGCGCTGCCGAAACGCTGCCCACCGCGCTCGGACGCGCGTGCGATGTAGGTGTTGAGCTTGAACAGCCGCTCTTGCGCGGCCTGCAGGGCGGCGGCGTCGAACAGGCCGTTGCGCACCGCGAGGTAGGCGCCTCGCCAGGCGGCAGGCACGTCGGCGGCGGGGTTGTCGACCAGCGCCTGGGCGCACAGCAGGCCGTGCACCGGCAGTTCTCGCCCGGCGAGAAGATCGGTCGCCGCCAGGGCTTTCGCCAGCCCGACGCATTCGGCCAGGCTGCGCGGCTGCGGTACCCGCGCCGGCAGGCTGTCGCAGAGCCGCCCGGCGATGCGCAGCCGGCAGGCGAAGGCTTCGCGGCGGATCGCGTCGGACAGGGGATCGAGGTCCGAAGCCGCTGCGGCGGCCGGTGCCAGCCGCATCAGGCATTCGATGCCGGGACCGCCGCACGCGGCCAGCGCCCGCTGTGCCGCAAAGGCCGCGTCTCGTGGCTCGGCCGTGGCGAGGCTGTCCAGGATGGCGCAGGCCACGACCGGGTCGCCCTTGCTCAGCCGGGCCAGAACGCTGCCGAGCAGCACCGGGTTTTCGTAAGGGCGCAGTCCGGGCACGGCGAGATCGAAAAGGCGCGACTCCAGCCCCGCCCCGACTGCTTCCACGCATCCCACGCAACGCATGCGATCCCGGGCCCCGGTGGCTGCCGATGCCGCCGTCACGGCTGCGGCGCTCGCGGCATCGGCGAACGCGCGCCGCACGCGCCCGAGGGCTTCGGACCGGAACACGGCCGATGCGTCCGGCGGCGAAGCGCCGCCGACGCGCGGGGGGGTACTGCCACCCACCGCCGCCAGTGCGCGCTTGCGGCGCCGCAGGATGCGGGCCGCCGGCACGGCTTCGGGCAACGGCACGCGCAGCGCCTGGCGGTCTGGCGGCTTGACGCCCCGCGGACCTTCGGCATCCTGGAGCATCCGGCTGCCGAAGAGGTTGCCGGTACCGTTGTCGACGGGCCGCAAACGGCGCCGGAGAGCATCGAGAACGCCGCCGCGGGTATCGGTCAGGGGTTCGTTGCCGACCGGCGGCTGCTGCGCGAAGACGCGTGTGGCCGAGACCGGCGCACCGCGCGACGCGCAGCTGCCGATGCCACCGGGATGCGAGGTCGAAAACATGCCGGCCGCGATGTGCGCAGGCTCTAGGACCAGTTGTTGGGCGTGCGCCCGTGTTCCACCGCCTGCCGCTGGATGTTGTCCATGTCCCGCTGCATGCCGTCTGCCTCGTACGCTCGGCTGGCCGCCCGGGCGTTGTCGTAGAGCCGCGTGAAATTGCGGTGCAGGACCTGGTCGAGGGTGGCTGTCGAGAGGTAGTCGAACAGCCCGATGCCGTCGTCGCCGCGGCCCGCGCTGCCCGTGCCCTGCCCCAGGTTGGAGTAGATGCCGTAGCTGGTGTTGAGCGCGCCCGGCCGGCGCGGCACCAGGGCGTCGCTCCCCTGCAGGAAGCGGTCGGGAAAGGCCTCGACCACCGCCGCCAGTTCGCGGATGCGGCATTGGCGCTCGCGGGCATCGGCGACGGGGTCGAAGGCCGCGCGCTGTTCCGGCGTGCAGTTGGCGGCCGGCCGGGGGTGGGGCGAATAGTGGGTCGCCACCGCGTCCCAGGACATGTCGATATGCAGGTTGGGATTGCGCTGCAGCAGCTGGCGCAGGTCGGCCGCGTGTTGCAGCGACGGCGGGCTGAACTTGCCCAGGCCCATGTGCGCCCACACGATGACCGTGGCGGCATGCCGCTGAAACGCGGCCTGCAGCTTCGGCAGGTTTTCCGAGAGGCCGGGCGCGCCGGTGGCGATGCAGGCGTCGGCGTCGCTGACGTCGTTGTGCAGGGTGAAGCCCATGCCTGTCCGGCCGGCGAACGCCAGGTATTTATGCAGCGCGGCTTCGCGGCCGAAGCTGGGCTTGTAGCAACAGTTCTGGTGCTGTACGAGTTCCTTGTCGCCGGTGCTCTCGCCCATCCAGTGAAAGGTGTCCGGATAGGCGCTCTTGAGCCGCATGATGGCGTGGATGCCGTGCGCGTCGGCCAGGTTGAAGCCGGTGATGCACGGGTGCATGCGCTCGCGTTCGGCAGGCGTCAGGTGCCACCAGGCGTGTGCCACTTCCCAATCGACCGCCGTGTTGATGTACTGCGGAGCCCGGGCCAGCCGGGCGACGGCTTCGGTGGTGAGCGGCTGCTCGTTGTCGCGGAAGCAGTCGGGCATGTAGTAGGTGCGGCCGATGCCGGACAGGTCTTCGTTGCCGCAGGCCAGCGCCCCGCCCTCGATCGTGGTGGGGATGGGCATGTAGAAGATTTCGTCGATGCCGGCCTCGTCCATGATGGCGAGCTGCTGGCGCATGCTGCGGTACAGCGGCGTGGCGAAGTCGTAGACCTGCGTGGCGCTGTAGCCCGGCCCGGGGTGTACGTGGGCGTCGTGCCGCAGGGTCTGCACGCTGGCGTCGGCGCGGGTGCCGGAGCGGGCCTCCCGGAAGTCGGCGTTGCTCGCCGACGGCCGGCCGATGTTGGCTGCCGGCAGGTACCCGCCCTCGGAAGGTCGCGGGGTGCCGGCCTGGGGGCGTGCCGGCGGCGGCAAGGTGGAGGGGAAATCGCCGCAAGCGACGCTGGCGGTGGCGGGAACACGGAGGGAGGCTGCAGGGAAGGTCATGGTGATTTCTCCTGGAGGAAGGGCCGCTCGCCGGAAGGTCATCCGGCGAGCGGCCATTCTTCCGGCAGGACGGCGGCACCCGACCACCGCGAACGAAGCTGCACCGTCGCGCCCCGAAGCCGCGCCCCGCCAGGCACGGCCGGCCGGCTACTTCGGCGCGACCATCCGGTCGCGCTGCGCGAGGCCGGGAAACAGCCGCACCCACATCACCGCCACCAACATGGTGCCCACGCCGCCCAGCACCACCGCGCCCACCGGCCCCAGCAGCGCCGCCGTGGCACCGGACTCGAACTCGCCCAACTGGTTGCTGGCGCCGATGAAGACCGAGTTGACCGCGCTGACCCGCCCGCGCATGTCGTCCGGCGTTTCGAGCTGCACCAGCGACTGGCGCACCACCACGCTGACCATATCCGCCCCGCCGGTCACCGCCAGCGCCGCCACCGACAGCCACAGGCTGTGCGACAGGCCGAACACCAGCGTGGCCAGCCCGAAGATGCCGACGGCCAGCAGCAGCTTCTTGCCGACGCCGCGATCGAGCGGCCAGCGGGTCAGCACCACCGACATCACCAGCGCCCCCACCGCCGGGGCCGAGCGCAGCACGCCCAGGCCCCACGGGCCGGTGTGCAGGATGTCCTTGGCGAAGATCGGCAGCAGCGCCACCGCGCCGCCGAGCAGCACCGCGAACAGGTCGAGCGACACCGCGCCCAGCACCGGCTTGCGGTTCCAGATGAAGCCCACCCCGGCCAGCAGGGTCTTCATGGAGACCGGCTCGCGCGGCGCGGCCACCCGCGCGTACTGCAGCCGCGCTACCAGCACGCATCCGATGACGAACAGCGCCGTGCTGACGGCATACACCGCGCTGGCGCCGGCCACGAAGATCACGCCGCCCAGTGCCGGGCCGCCGATGATGGCGGTCTGCATGCCGCCGGTGGCGAAGGCCATGGCGCGCGGCAACATCAGCGGTGGCACCAGCATCGGCACCAGCGCCTGCTGCGCCGGCATCTGGAAGGCCCGCACCATGCCCAGCACCACCGACAAGCCCAGCAGCAGGCCGCGTCCGGCCCAGTGGCCTTCGGTGGCCCATACCAGCAGCAGCGCCACCACGCCCTGCACCGCCAGGCAGGCGGCGACGATATGGCCGCGATGGAAACGGTCGGCCACATGGCCGGCGGCCAGCGCCAGCATCAGGGCCGGAGCGAACTGGTAGAGGCCCACCAGGCCCAGGTCCCAGGCACTGCCGGTCAGGTCGTACATCTGCCAGCCGATGGCCACCATGAGCATTTGCTGGCCGGCGGTGCCGAACAGGCGGGTGCCCCAGAAACGCATGAAATCCCGCTGCTGCAGCAGGTCCTTGAAACGGTAGTCGGTGGCGGTCATGGGGTCGGCGCGCGGGGATGCGGCGGAAAGCGGCGGCGGATGCCGTCGAGGGGAAACGCGGAAGGCCGAAAGAATAGCCGTTCTGGTCACACGGCGCAGCGGACACATCCCCGACAATGCCCCGCATGGACAGTACCCACAACCTCAACGACCGTCGCATCGCCGACGCCTGGGCCACCCTGCAGTCGCACGCCGACTCCGGCAACCCGCTGCAGGCCGATGCCTACCGCCTGGCTTTCACCGACCCCGAATTTTTGATACGCCGCGAAACGCGCGGCATCCGCCTGCAGCTGGAGATGCTCAAGCCCGACCTGGACCAGCAGGCCCAGGGCATCGACAACACCGTCGTGGTCTACGGCAGCGCGCGTTTCCTGGCGCCGGACGAAGCCCAGGCGCTGCTGCAAGCCGCCGAGGCCGAAGGCGACGAGACGGCCATCGCCGCGGCGAAGCTCAAGGTGCACAACGCCCGCTGGTACGAACTGGCCCGGCTGTTCGCGCACCTGGTCGCCAGCGACAGCGAAGCCCGCCCGCGCGAGGAGCGCCTGTACATCTGCACCGGCGGCGGCCCGGGCATCATGGAAGCGGCCAACCGCGGCGCCCACGAGGCCGGCGCCCTGACCGTGGGCCTCAACATCGCCCTGCCCTTCGAGCAGAGCGGCAACCGGTTCATCACGCCCGGCCTGTCCTTCAAGTTCCACTATTTCGCGCTGCGCAAGATGCATTTCATGATGCGTGCCAAGGCGCTGGTGGCTTTTCCCGGGGGCTTCGGCACCCTCGACGAGCTGTTCGAGGTGCTGACCCTGGTGCAGACGGGCAAGTCCAAGCGGGTGCCCATCGTGCTGTTCGGCAGCGACTTCTGGACCCGCGTCATCAACTTCGACGTGCTGGTCGAGGAAGGCACCATCTCGGCCAAGGACCTGGCCCTGTTCCACATCACCGACGACCCGCAGGACGCCTGGGACTACATCCAGGCCTTCTACCGGCTTTGAGGCGGCAGTTGCGGCCTTACCGCGGGCCGCGTCACTGCGGGTAGCCGCCGACCCCTCGCCCGGGGCGGCCGGCTGCTCTTAGGCACAGCCTCGCCGCATCGCCCCCCGGATACCGGCACGCTTGCGCGGCCTCCGGGCATCCGGTCACGAACGTTGTTCAGCGTGGACGTCGCCGGCCGGCAACCCCCGGATGGCGCGGCTGCCCACCGCCACCACGCCCCCGACCGCCCAGAAGATGCCTGCCACGCCCAGCAACGCGCCGGCCGCACCGAAGACGATCGGCACCGCCACGCTGGAGGCGTTGATGGCCATCAGCCGCAGCCCCAGCGCCTCGCCCTGGCGGTCGGGCGGCGTGATGTGGTGGAGCATGCTCATCACCATCGGCTGCACCGCCCCCAGCGCGAAACCGAGCAGCACCGAACAGACGCCCATCAGCAAGGCATTGGGCATCAGCGGGTAGACCGCGAAGATCAGTGCGGTGGAGATGGTGGACAGGGCTATCACGTCGCGCTCCGCACGCCGCGCGGTGAGGCGGGGCAGCACCATCCGGATCAGCGTCGCGGCGACTGCGAAACAGCCCAGGATGGTGCCGATGGTCGATGCCGACAGGCCTCGCTCGTGGCCCAGCAGCGGCAGCACGAAGGCATGCACGTCCCAGCTGGAAGACTGCAGCCAGTTGCAGAACAGCAGCCGGCGGAACATGGGCTCGCGCAGCAGGTCGGTGGCGCGGTTGGCGCGCTCGCCGGCCACCGGCACGGTGATGGGCGGGCGCGGCAGCTCCCGCAGGCCGCGCGCCAGCCACCAGCCCACCAACGGCATCAGGGCCAGTACCAGAAAGGCCGCGCGGAAGCCCCACAGGTCACCCGCCTCCGACCCCGCGTGGTCGATCAGCAGGCCGGCGCTGAAAGGCCCGACGAAATTGCCCACCGCCGGCGCGATGGCCAGCCAGCTGAAGGCTTTCTTGAGTTCCGCCGAGTTGTGCGAGGCCCGGCCGACATGCCGCTGCAGCGCGATCACCACCGCGCCGGTGGCGCCTCCCGACAGCAGCGCCGCGAGGCAGAACACCGGGTACACCGGAAAGGCCGCGGCCAGTCCCACCCCGGTGAAGCAGGCCACCGCGGACAGCACCACCGGCCGTACCACCCCGTGGCGGTCTGCGAAGCGGCCAGCCGGCAGCGCCAGGAACACCTGGGTCAGCGCGAACAAGGCCACCAGCAAGCCCACCGCCGCCGCGCTGTAGCCCTGCTGCAGCGCCAGCAGGGGCACGGCCAGGCGGGCCCCGGCCATGGCCGAATGGATGAAGACCTGGGTCGGGATGACTCTCGCCAGCTGGGGGCTGCTGCTCATGGGCGGTGGCTTGTCTCTGTCTTGTTCTGGTGTCTTGCAGGGCGGCACGGGCGGTGTTTTTCAGCCGGCCAGGGCGGGCGGATCGGTCGTTGGATCGTCGGGTTCGGGCAGCGCGCCTTCGAGCGCCTGCACGCTGAAGCCCTTGGTGGGTTTCACGCCCAGTTCGCGCAGCCGTTCGGCCTGGGCGATGGCGTTGCCGCGCCCGCTCTTCAGGCGCTTGAAAGCCTCGCCGTAAGACTTCTGCGCCTTGTCCAGCGAACGGCCGATCTCTTCCAGGTCGCCGACGAACGCCGCCAGCTTGTCGTACAGGTCGGCGCCACGCCGGGCGATCTCCTGGGCATTGCGGTTCTGCTGCTCCTGCCGCCACAGGTGGGCCACGGTGCGCACCACGAACAGCAGCGTCGAGGGGCTGACCAGCAGCACGTTGCGGCGCCAGGCGTCCATGAACAGCTGCTCGTCGGCGGCGGCGGCCAGCATGAAGGCCGGCTCGATCGGCACGAACATCAGCACGAAATCGAGTGTCTTGAGGCTGTAGAGCTGCTGGTAGTTGCGCGCCGCCAGCCCGTCGATGTGCGCACGGATCGACAGCAGGTGCCGCCGCTGCGCCAATGCACGGGCTTCGTCGGTTTCGGCGCTGACGCATTCCTCGTAGGCGATCAGCGACACCTTGGCATCCACCACCAGGCTGCGCTCCTCCGGCAACTGGATGATCACGTCGGGCTGGGCGCGGCTGCCGTCTTCCCGCGTGTGGTTCTGCTGTACGAAATACTCGTGGCCGCGTCGCAGGCCGGAGGCCTCCAGCACCCGCTCCAGGATCAGTTCGCCCCAGTTGCCCTGCGCCTTGGTGCTGCCCTTGAGGGCGCTGGTCAGGTTGCGGGCCTCGTCGCCCAGCAGCTTGTTGAGATCCATCAACTGGCTGACCTGCTGCGACAACGCCGAGCGCTGCTTGCCTTCGGCGTCGTAGAACTGCTCGACCTTGCCCTGGAAGTCGGCCAGGCGCAGGCGCAGCGGGTCGAGCAGGCCGCCCAGGCTGGCCTGGTTCTGCTCGGCGAAACGCCTGCTTTTTTCTTCGAGGATGTCGTTGGCCAGCGCCTTGAACTGGTTGCCCAGGCCTTCGCGCGCCTCCTGCAGCAGCGCGATCTTTTCGGCGGACTGCGAACGTTCGCCGGCGAGTTCCGCCTCCAGCGCGGCCTGGCGGGCGCGTGCCTGCGACAGTTCGGCCGCCAGCTTGCGCGACTCGTCCATCCAGTGGACGCGTTCGGTGGCCAGGCCGCGGGCGCGTTCGCCGACGGTGGCGATCTCGGCGAGGTTCTCGGCACGGGCACGGGCCAGGGCGGCGTCGGTCTGTTCGTCGGCGTCGGCCTGGGCCCGCCGCCGCATCGCCCAGGCGCCCGCGGCGGCGCCCATCAGCAAGGCCAGTAAAGCTAGGAGCGCGTGGGTGAGCCCAGCGCTCATGAAGTCATCGGTTCAACCATAGAGCCGCTGATTTTCGCACCCGGACGCTCCCCGACGGGCGCGCTCGGGTTCAGCGTGCAAGGGCCTCCCAGCGCCTTGCGTAGTCCAGCGCCACGGCGAACGTGTTGAACTGGGCCTGCAAGGTATCGGCCATGTCGCGGCCGTAGCCGCCCGCCATCGAGAAGGCCAGCGGCAGGCGGCGCTGCCAGGCCCAGTCGAATACCCGGCGGTCGCGCGCCTCCAGGCCGTCGAAGCTGAGCTTGAGACGGCCCAGGCGGTCGTTCTCGTGCGGGTCGGCGCCGGCCAGGTAGAAGACGAAGTCGGCGTCGAAGCGGTCCTGCAATGTCTCCAGCGCCTGCTCCAGCGCTGCGAGGTAATCGGCGTCGCCGCAGCCGTCGGGCAGGTCGACATCGAGGTCGCCGGGCTCTTTCTGGAAGGGGTAGTTGCGCTCGCCGTGCAGCGACAGGGTGAACACCTCCGGATCGCCCCGGAAAATGGCCGCGGTGCCGTTGCCCTGGTGCACGTCGCAGTCGATGACCGCCACACGGAACGGCCTGCGCGACCGCCGCGCCTGCTCGGCCTGCAGCAGGCGGGCCGCCACCGCGACGTCGTTGAAGACACAGAAACCGCCGCCGGCAGCACGGCCCGCGTGGTGCGTGCCGCCGGCCAGATTGGCCGCGATGCCGTGCGTCAGCGCACGGTGCGCGGCGGCGATGGTGGCGCCGACCGAGTGGCGCGCCCGCTCCGCCATGGCGATCGACCAGGGGAAACCGATCGCACGCTGCACGGCGGGGTCCAGCGTGCCGTCGGCCACCGCGCGGATGTAGTCCGGCGTGTGGACCAGGGCCAGTTCGCCGTCGGTGGCAGCTGGCGCGGGGCGGATGTCGATGTCCGGCAGCGATGCGTTCAGACGGTCGCGCAGCGCGGCGTACTTGGACATCGGAAACCGGTGCCCCGGCGGCAGCGGCAAAACAAAACGGTCGGCATAGAAAGCTTGCATTCAGTGCGGGTGGAGAGGGTTTACCGACTTGCCGGCAGCGGCGGGCGGCAGTAGTTTGAGAGACCTGCCGAGCAAAATTGCTGCACTGCACAAAAGGGCTTTGCGTTCGTTCGGTCGAACCTTATACTTTTCGTATGTTGCAGTGCAACATAACGGTTTAGTTACCAGTTGGGCAGGTTTCTCGCCCACTCTTCAAAACCTCCAAACCTTCAGGAGATTGCCCGATGACCGCTACGCCCGAACAGCTGATCGCCGCCAACAAAGCCAGCGTCGAGACCATTTTCACCCTGACCGCCAAGGCCTTCGAAGGCCTCGAGAAACTGGTCGAACTGAACCTGACCGCATCGCGTGCGGCGCTGGCCGACGCGGCCGAGCATACGCAAGCCATGCTCGGCGCCAAGGACGCGCAGGAAATCATCGCGCTGCAAGCCAACGCGCTGCAGCCGATCGCCGAGAAGACCGCCGCCTACAGCCGCCACCTCTACGACATCGCACAGGCCAGCGGCACCGAACTGGGCAAGGCTGTCGAAGGCAAGTCGGCGGATGCGCAGCGCGCGTTCTCCGGCATGGTCGACGCCGCATCGCGCAACGCGCCTGCCGGCTCCGAAACCGCTGTCGCCGTCATGAAGAGCGCCGTGGCCGCCGCCAACAACGTCGCCGACTCCATGCAAAAAGCCGTCAAGCAGGCGTCCGACATGATGGAAGCCAACTACAGCGCCGTGTCGGCACAAGCCGTCAACGCCGCCCGCAGCACCGGCACAGCCACCACGGCCGCCGCCCGCAAGCGCACCTGAGGCGCGGGCGGCTCGCCGCCCGTCGCGCCCCCGTGAAAACGCCCGGTTCGCCGGGCGTTTTTGCGTTCCGGGCCTGCAACCGGCCGCCGCATAATTTGGCATCGGCGCCAACGCCATGCGGGAGACACGGATGAATATCGAGGGCAAGGTCTTTATCGTCACCGGCGGCGCTTCCGGCCTCGGCGAAGGCACGGCGCGCATGCTTACCCAGGCGGGCGGCAAGGTCGTCGTGGCCGACCTGCAAAAGGAACGCGGCCAGGCGCTGATCGACGAGATCGGCGGCATCTTCATGCCGTGCGACGTTACCCAGCCGGCCGAGGGCCAGGCGGTGGTCGACCGGGCGGTCGCCTATGGCGTGCTCTACGGCCTGGTCAATTGCGCCGGGGTGGCGCCGGCGGCCAAGACGGTGGGCAAGTCGGGCGCGCACGCGCTGGACCTGTTCAGCCGCACCGTCACCATCAATCTCATCGGTACGTTCAACATGATCCGTCTGGCGGCGGAGGCCATGTCGCACAACCCACCGCTGCAGAGCGGAGAGCGCGGCGTGATCGTGTCGACCGCGTCGGTCGCGGCGTACGACGGCCAGATCGGCCAGGCCGCCTACGCCGCATCCAAGGCCGGGGTGGTCGGCATGACATTGCCGATCGCACGGGATCTGGCCAGCCTCGGCATCCGAAACATGACCATCGCACCGGGCATTTTCGGCACCCCGATGGTGACGAACATGCCGCAGGAAGTGCAGGACGCGCTGGCCGCGAGCGTGCCTTTTCCCCAGCGCTTGGGCACGCCGCAGGATTACGCGCGGCTGGTGCGGCAGATTTTCGAGAATGAAATGCTGAATGGGGAAGTGATTCGGCTGGATGGGGCGATTCGGATGGCGCCGCGGTGAAGGGAAAAGCGAACTGATGACGGCCTGACCACCATAAAGCGATTTCTATCGACCCACGTCACCGACTTCTCAGCACTCGCCTTCATCGCTTAATCCGTACATGCATGTATACGGGTCGTGCCACTTGTTCTTTTTATAAAACAATCGGGTATATCCACCATTTTCAGGGAAAAATGTCGCGATTCCGCCTGACTGTAAAACCCACTTTCCGGAAGATCCATCGCTGAACGTTATTACCCCCTCGGCTGAACAGGGAGAATAACGCGCATGGATTAACGCACCCGGATCGCCAACCGGGCGGGCACGATTAAAAAATGCGACGACCTCGTATTTTTCAGGCTTGAACGTACTGCACACATCCTCTTCCGCCGGAAATCTCCGGCCCTCGGCCAGAATGCCGCTTTGCACGATTTCCAAATTTTTTACCGTGTTCGCAACGGACCCGCTGGACACCAAAGTAAAAAGTGAAAGCAACGTGACGCAGACCGATGATTTTCTTCTGCCTACCATTTTGCCGTACTCGCTTCGGCGGGCATTTTTCTGCCAATTTCCGGATGACGATAAACATCCTGCAGCATAACGCCCAATGTGTCAGCCAATTCCTTGACAAGCCATTTCAGGGAACTGTTTTGCGCATTATTGACCGGCTCGTAAATATCATTTCCTCCCCCTTGAACTGGTGTGGAACGGCCGACAATCTCAATTCCAACCGAATCCGTATTATTAGGATACCGATCCGGCCATGACTTGTTTTCCTCCCTTCTGGAAATTGTCGCTGGCTTCCAGCCAATATTATGTAAGGCCTTGAACTCTGCCGGCGTGCATTTTTTTGTATTCAAGCACAGGGATTGAAGAAGGCCGACGTGGTAAGTGACCCGATGTACCGACGCCGTCTGATAAATCTGCCCATCGACATCGATCAGAAAATGAGCGCCATTCGCGTTCGGCAGTCGATAGCTGGAATATGCACCTTCGGCGGTCGAACCACCCGTCTGATGCACGACGATTCCATTGACCTTGCCAAGCACCCCTCTTTCGATATTCGAGATAAGTTTCATCTTGACGCGCGAGCCGGCATCGACATGGCCGTCTTTGGTGATGTATAGCATCGTATTCCCCTCACATTTCGCAGTTGGCGCGTATGTCATACCCAAATGACACAGTCCCGCCAGATCCGCCCTGGGGGTTTTGAATCACATATTCCTGCTTGACCCGCGCAAAAGAAAGGCCAACCTGTTCCCGCACGCGGGCCATCGAATCGACAGTCACCGGGGCCACGCCCGTCACGATGACATCGTCCATCACGATTTTCAGATATTCCAAGGGCGTGCCGCCCGCGGCTCTGACCACGAGCGTCGCATTGGCGATATGCCGACCGCCCAAGCAATATTTAAGCAATGTGGGGCTGGACCGATCCAGATAATGATCGAAGCGCAGGTCGCCGACCGTAGCCTTGCCTGCACCGCCGCCATGCCCCGAATGCAGGCCAGCCATCTGGCTGACCGACCACTCCCAGCGCAAGACTTCGATCTCGTCCCTGTGACGATGGTCCAGAGATTCGCCGGTTACTCCGGACAGTTTAAGGAAAATATCATTCACGAAAAAATTACCCCATTAGTAGCGAAACGCCATCGAAGCGCCGGCAGCGCTGGTGGACGAGCGCCTGTAAACTAATCGAAGTATTTTTTTCGCGTAATGCCTAATCTGAAATTGTCAGGACATTACCGAACAATGGAAGCTGATAAGACGTGATTCGTCGCACAACCGGTGCATGCGCCGGCCTGGTCCAACGCACGTAGCTAGTGGCTGTTAGCTAGTAGTTAGTAGTTAATACAACGCCGTCGGTCACTCGGGGCCGACGCTGCCTCGTGGGCCGACCAGGCCTTCAGGGTCCGTCAGGGCGTGGCGCCGTGCTTGAGATGAAAGCCGCGTTCCATGCGCGCGCAGCCATCGGCCAGTTCGCGCCGCCGTTCCGGCGTGGTCGCGCGCCGATCGAGCGACTTCCAGCACTCGGCGACGATCAACCTGTCGCTCTCCAGCGTCCGCCCCGAGCCGGTACCGGAGGCGAAGGCGTAGACCAGGCAGCACAGCAGGACCGCCCCTATCACGATGACGGGCTGGGGAATCATGCCTCTCTCGACGAGGGAAGACTTGAGAGGAGTGTCCATTTCTGACCTGCTGCTGGAAAACCGCCAAGGTACATGTAAGCAAATGCTCGCTCTGTAGGACGATGCCTCATCCGCCGCGTGGTTCGAGATATCGGCATCTCTGCACCCGGCACCGTAGGCGTTTAGGCAACGTATATAGGTGGTGATGGCCCGCAGGGGGCGGGTTCAGGCGCCTGCCGGATGTTGGCATCGGCGGTGTGCACGGTAGTTGCAATAAGAAGCATATGACCTACACCGCCACCACCCAGACTCCTGCACCGGTCGTCGCGTCGGACGCGCAATTGCCGGCCGCAGCCACCGCTGGCCTCCCAGCCGCACGCCGTACCCGTACCTGGCTCGCCGCCAGCATCGCCGCCGCAACGTCCGCGCTGCAAGCCTGCGGCGGCGGTGGTGGTGACTCACAAACGTCTCACGTCAGCGTCAGTTCCAGCGCTGCCAACCCCTCCGGCGGCCCCGCTGCCGCAGTCTCCGCGCCCGCTTCGACCACGGTCACCGGCAACGTTTCGACCATTCCCGCCGCTGGCAATCAGGTCATCGCGGAGACAAATGTGGCAGGTGGTGTGACAGGACCGCTCACACAATCGCGCACTTATGTCACACCTGCAAACGACTTTGATGCCGCCCGCTTCTTGAACCAGGCGCAATTCAGTGCTACCGAAAAAGAAATCGCCACGGTGCGCGAACTGGGTTACGCCGGCTGGCTGGCCAAGCAGTTCGACGCGGCGCCGGGCATCGGTGCCTGGGACTGGCTGACGCAAAAGGGCTACTCGGACTCGGCCCCCAACAAGCACTACCAGGCCAACTACACCGACTACGCGATGTGGTACCAGCTCATCAAGTCTCCCGATGCGGTTCGCCGCCGCGTGGCGCTGGCGCTGTCCGAGATCTTCTCGGTTTCGACGAACGGCGTGGGGGTCAGCTGGCCCAGCTTCGTGATGGGTGCCTGGTGGGATCTGCTGTGCAAGAACGCGTTCGGCAACTTCCGCACGCTGCTGGAAGACGTCACCCTGAGCCCGGCGATGGGCCAGTACCTGAGCATCCGCGGCAGCAAGAAGGAAAACGCGGCGGGCCGCCAACCCGACGAAAACTATGCCCGCGAGATCATGCAGCTGATGACCATCGGCCTGGTCGAGCTGAACCCGGACGGCACGCCGGTGCTGGTCGACGGCCAGCCGGTGGAAACCTACAGCCAGTCGGACGTCAGCAACCTGGCACGCGTGTTCAGCGGCTACGACTTCGACATGAGCGCCAACCGCGGCATGCTCAACGGCACCACGATGCTCCCGGACACCTCGTTCTCCCGTCGTCCGATGGTGCTGGACCAGTCCCAGCACTCCACCTACGACGTCAAGTTCCTGACCACCAGCATTCCCGGCGGAACCCCCGGCAACGAAAAACGCAAGATCGCCCTGGACGCGCTCTTCAACCACAAGAACGTCGGCCCGTTTATCGGCCGCCAGCTGATCCAGCGCCTGGTCACCAGCAACCCGAGCGCGGCCTATGTGGCCCGCGTGGCGGCCGTGTTCGCCGATAACGGCAAGGGCATGCGCGGCGATATGGCGGCCACCGTCGCGGCCGTGCTGCTGGACGACGAGGCACGCGGCCCCGCCGGCCTGCAGAGCAAGACCTTCGGCAAGCTGCGCGAGCCGATGGTGCGCCTGGTGCAATGGGCGCGTACCTTCGACCTGGTCTCCGGCGACGACAGCTGGGTCATCCCGAACCAGTCGCTGCCGACGCTGCTCGGCCAGAGCCCGCTGCGCTCGCCTTCGATCTTCAACTTCTACCGGCCCGGCTACAAACCGCCGTCGACCGCCATCGCCGCCGCCGGCCTGGTGGCGCCGGAGTTCCAGTTGCTCAACGAGACGACGGTCAGCTCGTATGCCAACTTCATGCAGACCGTGCTCCGGTACGGCTTCTGGGTCACCGGCCGCCAGTACGACATCGTGGCGAGCTACACCGTCGAAATGTCCCTGGCCACCGACGCCGCCGCGATGGTGAAGCGCCTGAACCTGGTCCTGGCAGCCGGACAGCTGTCGGACGCCACCGTGGCGATGATCGTCGCCGCCCTCAACGCCACGCCGGTCACCGCGACCAGCAGCGCAGCCAACCAGCTCAACCGCGTTGCCGCGGCGGTGCTGATGGTCATGGTTTCCCCCGAATATCTGGTGCAAAAATGAGCGACAACCTCCACAACTCCGCTTGCGACGACGCCTATCCCGCAGACATGGGCGGCCCCGCCGATGTCTCCAGCCCTTCGCGCCGCGCTTTCATGCGCCGCTCCAGCCAACTGGCCGTGACGGGCACCGCGCTGCCCTTCGCCCTCAACCTAGCGGCCATGGGCGAGGCTTCGGCCGCCGTGGCCGGCGACTACAAGGCGCTGGTCTGCGTGTTCCTGTACGGCGGCAACGACTACGGCAACACCGTCGTGGCCTACGACGAACCCAGCTACGACGCGTATTCGGCCATTCGCGGCGGCTCCGGCCGCGCCGGTGGCGGTTGCGCACTGGCACGCGCCGCTCTCGCGCCGACGCTGCTGCAGCCCACGACACCGCTGCCCGACGGCCGCCAGTACGCCTTCAATCCCGCCATGACGGCATTGGCCGGCCTGTTCAACAGCGGCAAGGCCGCCGTGCAGCTGAACGTGGGCCCCCTGATCGTGCCGATCACCAAGGCGCAGTTCAACGGCGCGGACCGTAAAAACTATCCGCTTCCGGCCAAGCTGCTGTCGCACAGCGACCAGCAGGCGGTGTGGCAATCGTCGGCGGCCGAGGGCGGCGCCACCGGATGGGGCGGCCGCATCGGCGACTACGCGATCGCCTCCAACGGCGCGGCCACCTTCACCTGCATCTCGGCCACCGGCAACACCGTGTTCCTGGCCGGCGAACAGGCCATGGCCTACCAGCTCAGCCCCACCGGCGCCGTGCCGTACAAGGCAGCCAAGTCGACGGTCTACAACTCCACCGCCGTCAAGAGCACCGTGGCGGCGCTGATCAGCCAGCAGCGCGATCACCTCATGGAGAACGAATACAACAAGATGGCGGTCCGCTCGATCGGTGCCGAGGCGCAGGTCAACGGCGCGCTCGGAACCGAGTCGACGCTGAGCACGCCGTTCCCGGCGACCGGCCTGGGCGACCAGCTGAAAGTGGTCGCCCGCATGATCGCCGCCCGCGGCAGCCTGGGCGTCAAGCGCCAGGTGTTCTTCGTGTCCATGTCGGGCTTCGACCTGCATGCCGGACTGATGACCGAACACCCGGACCTCCTGGCAGCCGTCAGCGATGCCATGGCCGCGTTCTACAACGCTACCGTCGAACTCGGCGTGGCCGACCAGGTGACCAGCTTCACCGCGTCGGACTTCGGCCGCACCCTGGCCATCAACGGCTCCGGCGTGGACCACGGCTGGGGCAGCCACCACATCATGGTGGGCGGTGCGGTGAAGGGCAAAGCCTTCTACGGCAAGGCGCCCGCCGTCACCATCGGCAACACCGCGGCGGAGGCCGACCAGTGGCATATCGGCCAGGGCCGGCTGCTGCCGAGCACCTCGGTCGACCAGTACGCCGCCACCTTCGCACGCTGGTTCGGCGTGCCGGAAGCCGCGCTGACCGACATCCTGCCGAACCTGAAGAACTTCGGCGCTCCCGCCGGGCGCCCGGACTATCCGCGCGACATCGGCTTCATGAAAACCTGAGCCGGCCCGCGCCCGGTCCATGTTCCGCCGGCCCTATTCGGGCCGGCTTTTTTTTGTCCCGCCGGCGGTGGCCGCACGGCGCGGAGGCACCGCGCTGGTCAGGCTGGACTAATGCGGTGGCGGCGCGGCGGGCCGATGCCGAACGTACCCTCCCCGAGGCACCTTCGCCGTCCGCCGGGAGAACACCGTTCATGAGTGAGATCAGCCGCGTCGCCTTGTTCGGCAAACTCGATCCGCTGGCCTACCAGGCCCTGGAAGGCGCCACGGTGTTCTGCAAGATGCGGGGCAATCCCTATGTCGAACTGGTGCACTGGATCGTGCAACTGGTGCAGCACTCGGGCAGCGACCTGGACGCAATCCTGCGGCACTACCGCGCCGACACTTCGGTGCTCGCCGCCGACCTGACCGTCGCCCTCGACCGCCTGCCGCGCGGCTCGACCGCCATTTCCGATTTTTCGGCCTCCATCGAACTCGCCGCCGAGCGCGGCTGGGTTTACGCGACGCTGCAGTTCGGCCAGGCGCAGGTGCGCACCGGGACCCTGCTGCTCGGCATGCTGCGCACGCCGGCGCTGCGCAACGCATTGCTGGCGATGTCGCGCCAGTTCGAAAAGATCGATGTCGAGGATCTGGCCGAGAACTTCGTCCGGCTGTGCGGCGAAACGACCGAAGCGGGCGTCGGCGCCCAGGACGGCAGCCGCGTGGGCGCCCGGCCCGGCGCGGCAGAAGGCGCCATCGCCCCGGCCGCCATGGGCAGGCAGGAGGCACTGAACAAATTTTGCGTGGACATGACGCAACGTGCCCGCGACGGTGCGATGGACCCGGTCACCGGGCGCGACGAGGAGATTCGCCAGATCGTCGACGTGCTGATGCGACGGCGCCAGAACAATCCCATCCTGACCGGCGAGGCCGGCGTCGGCAAGACGGCGGTGGTCGAAGGCTTCGCCCAGCGGCTGGCGCGCGGCGACGTGCCGCCACCGCTGAAAGACGTCTCCCTGCTGGCCCTCGACCTGGGCCTGCTGCAGGCCGGCGCCAGCATGAAAGGCGAGTTCGAGCAGCGGCTGCGCCAGGTCATCGACGAGGTGCAGGCGGCGCCGAAGCCGATCATCCTGTTCATCGACGAAGTGCACAGCCTCGTCGGCGCGGGCGGCACGGCGGGCACGGGAGACGCCGCCAACCTGCTGAAGCCGGCGCTGGCGCGCGGCGCCCTGCGCACCATCGGCGCGACCACCTGGGCCGAGTACCGCAAATACATCGAGAAAGATCCCGCGCTGACGCGGCGTTTTCAGGTGGTGCAGGTGCCCGAGCCCGACGAGGACCGGGCGATCCTGATGCTGCGCGGCGGGGCTTCGGCGCTGGAGAAACACCATCGCGTGCAGCTGCTCGACGAGGCCGTCGGCGCGGCGGTGCGCCTGTCGCACCGCTACATCCCGGCGCGCCAGCTGCCGGACAAGGCGGTCAGCCTGCTCGACACCGCCTGCGCCCGCGTGGCGGTGAGCCAGCACGCCACGCCGGCCGAGGTGGAGGACAGCATCCGCCGCATCGAGGCGCTGGAGGTGGAGCGCGACATCATCGGCCGCGAGCAGGCGGTGGGCGTGCCGATCGGCCGGCGCGGCGACACGGTGGCCACCGCGCTGGCCGCCGAGCGGGAGCGCATGGGCGGCCTGCATGCGCGATGGGCGCAGGAAAAGACCATCGTCGAGCGCGTGCTCGCCCTGCGCGCCGGTCTGCGCGGGGAAAACGCCGATGCGCCGCCGACGGACCGCGAAGCGATGCTGCTCGAGTTGCAGGCGACCCAGCGGGCCCTGGCGGAACTCCAGGGCGAATCGCCGCTGATCATGCCCAGCGTCGACGCGCAGGCAGTGGCCGCGGTGGTGGCCGACTGGACCGGCATTCCCGTCGGCCGCATGGTGGGCGACGAGCTGGACGCCATCCTGAACCTGGGCCGCACGCTGGGCCGCCGGGTGATCGGCCAGCAGCATGGGCTGGACGTGATCGCGCGGCGCATCCAGACCTCGCGCGCGCGCCTGGACAACCCGGACAAACCCATCGGCGTGTTCATGCTGTGCGGCACCTCCGGCGTGGGCAAGACCGAAACCGCCCTGGCACTGGCCGAGGCGCTGTACGGCGGCGAACAGAACCTCATCACCATCAACATGAGCGAGTTCCAGGAGGCCCACACCGTCTCCACGCTGAAGGGCTCGCCGCCCGGCTATGTCGGCTACGGCGAGGGCGGCATCCTGACCGAAGCGGTGCGCCGCCGGCCCTACAGCGTGGTGCTGCTCGACGAAGTGGAAAAGGCCCATCCGGACGTGCACGAACTGTTCTTCCAGGTGTTCGACAAGGGCCGGATGGAGGACGGCGAGGGTCGCATGATCGACTTCCGCAACACCATCATCCTGCTGACCTCCAACGCAGGTTCCGGGCTGGTGATGCACCTGTGCCGCGACCCCGAGGACCTGCCCGATCCGGAGACCCTGGCCGAAGCGCTGCAGGCGCCGCTGATGCAGATCTTTTCACCCGCGCTGCTGGGCCGGCTGGTCACCGTGCCCTACTACCCGCTGACGCCGGACATGCTGGCCCGGATCGTCCGGCTGCAGCTCGAGCGCATCCGCAAGCGGATCGAGACCAACCACCGGATTCCCTTCGCCTACGACGAGCAAGCCGTGGCGCTCATCGTGCGCCGCTGCGACAACCCCGAGGCCGGCGGCCGTGTCATCGACGCCATCCTCACCAACACCGTGCTGCCGAAAATCTCGGTGGAATACCTCGGCCGGCTGGGCCGCGGTGACGGGCTGCAGGGCATCGCGCTGGGTGCGGACGCAGGCGATTTCACCTACACCTTCGCCTGATCGGGCAGCAGGCGCCGGGACAGCACCATCGGGCACGGCAGGCCGCAGGAGCCGGCCACCGCGCCGAGGTTCGACCTCGCCATGGTGCCGAGCAACATCGCCAGCGGCCCGGCAGCCGAAAGGTCGACCGCCGCCAGGCCCGACAGGTCGAGCGGCGCCGCGAGGTTCGCGGCGGGCGCCGGCAGCGCCCCGTCGGCGCCCATGGCGGCGGGGCCGGTCGCGGTCGCCGGCAGCCCGGCCGGCAGCGGCAATGCCGCGAGCGCGTTCAGCGGCAAGCCGGCCAGCACCGCCTGCAGCTGCGGTACGCCGGCTGCCGCCAGCAAATCCACGCCCAGGGCGGAGCGGATCGCCGCCAGCATGGCCGTCACCGCCGACAAAACCGCCAGCGGCGCGAAACCCGGTCCGATGGCGGGCACCGACGCCATCACAACCGCCAAGGTTTGCGCCTGCGCCTGCGCCGCCGCGACGCCTCTGCCATCGGCCTGGAAGCCCAGGCCGGACATCAGCGTGCCGACCGGGCCGCCCTGCGCGGTGGCGGCGGCAGCAGCGGCCGCGTTCACCCGCGTGGCGGCTCCGGCGGCCCACCGAGCCTGCAGACCCGCCGCCGCACCGGCGGCCTGCAGGTCGACGCCGTAGGCACTGCGCAGCGCCGCCACGAGCGCCACCACCGGCATCAGGCCCGCCAGCCCGGCCTGTAGCGGGACGAGCGCCGCGAGCAGCGGGGCCAATTGCCCGGCGTGGGCGTTGAAGCTGTCCACCGTGGTTTTCAGTTGCGCCTGGGTCGCGGCCAGGGCGGACGCCTGCAGGGCGGCGTCCAGACGCATGCCGGTGGACGCCTGCAGCGCCGACGAAAGCCCGGCCATGGCCGACAGATTGGCGGTGGCCGCGATGGTGGCGTCGGCCGCCATGGCCGCCATGGCCGTCGCGGTCGTCGCGGCCGTCGGAAGCGGACTCAGCGCGCTGGCGGCCCACGCCACCACCGGCCCAGGGAGCGACGGCGCGAGCGCGCTCAGGGTCGGTAACGCCGACAAGGTGCCCGCCAAAGTCGAGACGCGCGCCGGACAAAAACAGCTCATGGAGACTCTCCGCGGAAGTGAGGGACCGGCGTGCCGGAGGAAAGAACATCGCTCAGTCGATTGGGCCTGCCGCAGACGCCGGCAGCGGCCGCCGCGTTGGCCCGTGCGGCCCCGGTCGCCGCCGCCGGACGGGCCCGGCGTTGCGGCAAGCTGCCGTTCCACCCGCCACCCTGCAGGAGCCGCCATGCGCAACGCCTTTCCACAGGCTGCCCCGGACTTCGACACCCTCGCCCGGACTGCGCCTGCCTGGAGCGCCCTGCGTCCGGTGCGCATCGCGATCCTGGGCGACTTCGGCGCGGGCGCCTCGGCCGGCCGAGCCGACACCGGCGCCCTGCTCGCCGCATGCAAGCCACTCAATGTGGAGTTCGACACACTGGAAGACGCGATGGCGCGCCTGTCGCCCGCCATCTCCCTGCCCCCGGGCCCGGACGGCCGGGTGGAGCGCATGGTTTTCCGTGATCTGGATGCGTTTCATCCGGACACCCTCTGCGGCCATCCGCAGCTGTTTGCCGCGCCCGCCTCCCGAAGCGAAGCCGACACCCTGCGCGGCGTGCTGCACCGGCCGGATTTCCAGAACCTCGAAGCGTTGTGGCGCGGCGTGGACTTTCTGCTGCGCCGCCTGGACACCGGCCCCGCGCTGCAGGTGCATCTTTTCGATATCGGCGTCGAGGCGCTGGCGGCCGACCTGAGCGGCGCCGGCGATCCGGCCGACAGCGCCCTGTACCGCTTGCTGGTGGCGCAGCCGTCCGAGGAACCCGACGGCGGCTACCGCTACATCGCAGCCTGCTACCGTTTCGACGCCACGCCGGCACACGCCGAGCTGCTGGGCAGTGCCGCACGCATCGTGGCGCATGCCGGTGCGCGCGTCATCGCCGCCATCGCGCCGGATGCCTTCACCGACCGGCGCGAGCCGCCGCCGGCCGCGGTGCAGCAAGCCTTCGCGGCGCTGCGGGCGATGCCGGACGCATCCGCCCTGGCCCTAATGGCGCCGCGTTTCCTGCTGCGCCGGCCTTATGGCAAGAAAAGCGAACCCATCGCCAGCTTCGCTTTCGAGGAGTTCACGCCGGCCAGCGGCCTGCGCGGCATGCTGTGGGGCCACCCGGCCCTGCTGGCGGTGAGTGTGCTGGCACGGCCGGGGGCGACGCTCGCGGTCGGCGACCTGCCTTTTCACTATTTTTCCGATGGCGAGGGCGACACCATCGCCCTGCCCTGCACCGAGCGCCTCATCGACGCCGACACCGCCGTCCTGCTGCGGGGCTACGGCATCAATGCGGTGATGGCCCGCAAGGGCGAGCCTCTGGTGCGGCTGGCCGGACTGCAGGCCGTCGACGGCAGCGACCTGGCGGCGGAGGTCCGGCGCGCGCCCGGCGTCGCAGTGGCGACCCCGCCGCGTGACGGCACACTGGTGGCGGCCACCGGCGATTTCCCTCCCCCCATCGAAGACCCGACGCAAGACGAAGACACTGCCGACCTCGACGCCTTGCTGGCGAGCTTCGCCGAGCCGGACTCCCAGCCCGGCGCGACGCCGGACGACGAGGATGCGATGGACCCCGACCTGAAGGCCCTCCTGGCGTCCCTGATCTGAAAGAAGTCCTCAGTGCATCGCCTGCCAGACCTCCAGCGCAGACGACCCGTAGAACAGCAGGGGCAGTAGCACCGCACACACCCGGTCGATGGAAAACGCCAGCGGCGTGCGCCTCTGTCGGGAACCGGCTGCGTCGGACGAGCCGCCCGGAAATTCAGCGGATTCGGTGGGGAGGCTTCGTCTGCCTGGCGCCTGCCGGCCACGCCGCCGTAGCCCGAAGGCACCGGCGGTCCGCGGCTATCTGACGCCGGTCGGGCAGGCGGCGGCGGTCGACCTTTCGGCTGACAGGGGGGAGACGTGGCCGGGCGCAGAGTCCGCCGCAGTGCAGCCACGGAGACCACATCGATGAAAACGCGCAAGTTCCCCACCCGCCCCGCTACCGCTACCGTTACCGCCACCCGAACCGGGAGCGGTGCAGGTGCCATCGTCGCCGCGCTGGCCGCCTCCATCGGGATGGTGGCGTGCGGCGGCAGCAACAGCCCGGTCGCGGCTGCCAGCGAACCGACCGGGCTGCTACAGAACGGAGGTTGCGCCGCCGTCGCTACGCTCAACCTGCCCGGCGTGGCGCTGGAGACGCCGCAGGCCATCGCGGCCGGCACGGTGCGCCCGGGCGCCAGCGGCGACTACCTGCCGGCGCACTGCCTGGTGCGCGGCGTGGCCGACGCCTACATCGGCTCGGACAAGCGCACCTACGGCACCGGCTTCGAACTGCGCCTGCCGGCGGTGTGGAGCGGTCGTTTCTTTTTCCAGGGCGGCGGCGGCAACGACGGCGTGCTGAACCCGGCCTACGGCACCAACACCGGAGCCTCGGCCGCCTCCTTGGGCACATCGGCATACGCCCTGGCGCGCGGCTTCGCGGTGGTGAGCACGGACGGCGGCCACCAGGGCACGGACGCGTCGCTCTTCGGTCTGGATGCGAAGGCCCGCGTCAACCATGCCTACGCCTCCTACGACCGCACCGCCGCGCTCGCCAAGACACTCATCGCCAACTACTACGGCAAGGCCCCGGACCACTCCTACTTCCTGGGCTGCTCGGGCGGCGGACGCCAGGGCATGATGTTCTCGCAGCGCTTCCCGGCCTATTTCGACGGCATCATCGCCTCGGCGCCGGCGATGCAGGTGGCCACCGGCGCCGCCATCAACGCCGCGCACGAGACCCAGGTCTACACCGCCATCGCGCCCGCCGGCGCCGACGGCAAACCCGTGCTGGCCGCGGCCCTCAGCGACGCCGACCTGAGCCTGGTCTCCAGCGGTGTGCTGGGCGCCTGCGACGCCCTGGACGGCGTGGCCGACGGGCAGGTGCAGAAGCCTGGCTGCAGTTTCGATCCCGCGGTGCTGCAGTGCACCGGCGCCAAGGCCGCCACCTGCCTGAGCGCGGCCCAGGTCGCCGCCGTCAAGTCGGCTTTCGCCGGACCGACCACCAGCGGCGGCAGCCCGCTGTACAGCACCTGGCCCTGGGACCACGGGGTGGCGGACGCGGGCTGGCGTGCCTGGAAGCTGGGCACCTCGACCACGTCCACGCCCAACTCGCGCTTCGTCACGCTGATCCAGAACGCCACGGCCTACGAATTTCTGACGCCGGCCGATCCGGGCTTCGATTTCCTGAAATTCAACTTCGACACCGACCCGGCCCGGCTGGCGGAAGAAGACAAGATCTACGGCACCCATCGAGTGACGGACCTGTCCGCTTTCAGCTCGCGCGGCGGCAAGATGATGTTCATCCACGGCGTGGCCGATCCGATCTTCTCGTCGAACGACACCGTCGATTATTTCAAGCGGGTGCAGACGACGGCCGGAGGCACGGACAAGGCCGGCGCCTTCGCCCGCCTGTTTCTCGTGCCCGGCATGGGCCACTGCTCGGGCGGCCCCGCCACCGACGGCTATGACGGCCTGAGCGCCATCGTCGACTGGGTCGAGAAAGGCGTCGCGCCCGAAAGCATCGCCGCGACCAGCACCACCAGCACCACCCTGACGGCCCGCACCCGGCCGCTGTGCGCCTACCCGAAATACGCCAAATACAAGGGCACCGGCAACGTGGCGGAGGCGGCCAACTTCAGCTGTTCGGATTCGTAGCGCCACGCGGCTCACGGCTGGTCACGATCCCTTGCGATCGGATACGAGGGCGTGCGGCGCCGACGGCATTCTGGTCGCGGGCGCTGCGGAATCCATCGCGGCGCCGGAGCCAGAACGGATCGAGAGGGCAGTCATGAGCAAAACTTCCACGGAGAAACCCGGCGCGAAAGACCCCGAAGGGGGCCTGACGGCGGCCGGAAGAAAAATGTTTCGGTCACGCGATGGGGCGACATTGAAGCCCGGCGTGAAAAAGGCGATCCGCGACATGACGCCGGAAGAGATGCGCCGCAAGGGCAGCTGGGCCACACGCTTCTACGGCCGCGATCCGCTGCCCGCCCTGGTCGATGAGAAGGGCAAGCCGACCCGGTTCGCGTTATCCGCCCATGCCTGGGGTGAGCCGGTTCCGAAGACCGAGGCGGCAGCGCGCCGTATTGCCGAAAAGGGCCGAAGGCTGCTGGAGCGATACCGCAAGCTGAAGGCGCGGGACGACGGCAGCGCCACGCGGCACTGAGGCGTCGGCACCTTGGCTGACGCTCGTCCAAGTATCGAGGCCACGATCTTTTCGCTGCTGGCCGACCGAAAGCCGAGCGCTTCGATCTGCCCTTCGGAGGTCGCGCGTGCGATGGCCCCGGCAGACGGTTGGCGGGAGCTGATGCCGGAGATTCGAGAAGTCGCCGGCAGCCTTGCCGATGCCGGACATTTGCGTGTGACGCGCGGTGGCATCGATGTGGACGCCACCGCGCCGGGTGGCCCTATCCGCCTGGCTCGGCCGCAGGAGGATTAGTACCGGCCGCCTGACTCAGAAAAGGCTGCGCCGCAATCCGATCCAGTTCAGACCCTGGCAAATCAGATCTCAGAAAGGACAAAGGGCTGCAACCTTTCGATTGCAACCCTATGAATTCACTTAAGAATTTGGCGGAGCGGACGGGACTCGAACCCGCGACCCCCGGCGTGACAGGCCGGTATTCTAACCAACTGAACTACCGCTCCTGGTAGATAGCTTTCGCCTGCATTTCTCAACGCAGGCCAAGTGCTATGACTTGGCGACTCTACGGGGATTCGAACCCCGGTAACCACCGTGAAAGGGTGGTGTCCTAGGCCTCTAGACGATAGAGTCAAAACCTTGGAACAAACCGACAGCAACTTCTAAACAGGTGGTGGAGGTAAACGGGATCGAACCGATGACCTCTTGCATGCCATGCAAGCGCTCTCCCAGCTGAGCTATACCCCCCACTGTTTTCGCACACCGTTATTTCTACTTCACTCAGCTTGTCGCTTCGTTTTTCGTTTTTGCCGTTGTGCTCAACTGCTGAGCCTCGAATTATGCCTACAAATTCAGTGTTTTGCCAAGCGCGCCGAAATAATTTTCAAATCTAGCAGTTCCAGCACCGCGTCGACCGAAGGTGTGTGAGCGGTTCCCATCGTCAGAACCCGCACCGGCATTGCCAACTGCGGCATCTTCATGCCGTGCTCGGACAAAGTGATTTTTATCGCCGCCGCGATGCCGGCCTTGGTCCACTCGGCGTTTTCCAGCTTCTGGACCAGTGTCTCGAGCGCCGGAAACACCGCCGGCACGACGTGCTGCGCGAATTCCGTGTCCGAGGCCTGCACCTGCTCGACGTAGAACTTCTCTGCCCAGTCGGCCAGCGCCACGGTGGTGTCGCAACGGTCCTTGAACAGTCCGCAGATGCGCACCAGGCGGTCGTCTGCCTCGATGCCGCGCTTTTGCAGCTGGTCGGCCACCAGCACCGCCAATGCGTCGTCGGCCATGGCCTTGATGTGCTGGCCGTTGACCCAGCGCAGCTTGGCTTCGTCGAACTGCGATGCGCTGCGGCCCAGGTGATCCAGGTCGAACCATTCCACGAACTGCTGACGGCTGAAGATCTCGTCGTCGCCGTGGCTCCAGCCCAGCCGGGCCAGGTAATTGACCATGGCATCGGCCAGATAGCCTTCGTCGCGATACGCGGTGACGGCCTTGGCCCCGTTGCGCTTGCTCAGCTTCTCACCCTGTTCGTTGAGCACGGTGGGCAGGTGGGCGTACACCGGCGGCTCCTTGCCCAGGGCCTTGAAGATGTTGATCTGGCGCGGCGTGTTGTTGATGTGGTCGTCGCCCCGGATGACATGGGTCATGCCCATGTCGATGTCGTCGACCACGACGCAGAAGTTGTACGTGGGCGTGCCGTCCGGACGGGCGATGACCAGGTCGTCCAGTTCGTCGTTGCTGATCTCGATGCGGCCCTTCACCTTGTCGTCCCAGGCGACCACGCCGCCCTGCGGATTCAGGAAACGCAGCACCGGCTGCACGCCTTCGGGTACCGGCGGCAGGGTCTTGCCGGGCGCGGGCCGCCAGGTGCCGTCGTAGCGCGGCTTTTCCTTGGCCGCCATCTGCCGCTCGCGCAAGGCGTCGAGCTCGGCCATCGACATGTAGCAGGGGTACACATGGCCGGCGGCCTGCAGCTCGGCCAGTACCGCCTTGTAGCGGTCCATGCGCTGCATCTGGTAGATCGGGCCTTCGTCGTAGTTCAGGCCCAGCCATTCCATGCCTTCCAGGATGACGTCGACCGAGGCCTGGGTGGAGCGCTCCACGTCGGTGTCTTCCACCCGCAGGATGAACTGGCCGCCGGTCGAGCGGGCGAAGGCCCACGGGTACAGGGCCGAGCGGATATTGCCGAGATGGATGAAGCCGGTGGGCGAAGGGGCGAAACGGGTACGGGTCGTCATGGCGGTGAGGGTTCCGGGCTGTCAGGCTTCTTCGGCGTTGGGCAACGCCAGCCGTGAGTTGTCGTCGTCGCCGAAGGGCTCTTCCTGGCCGAGGCGGGCTTCGTTGATCTTGACGATGTCTTCCGGGTTGATGTCGCCGGTGACATACACGCCGTCGAAGCAGGAGGCATCGAAGCCGTCGAGCTTGGGATTGAGCGAGCCGATGGCGCGCTTCATGGCCTCGACGTCCTGGTAGATGAGCGCGTCGCAGCCGATGATCTGGCGCACTTCCTCGATGGTGCGATTGGCGGCCACCAGCTCCTTGCTGGTCGGCATGTCGATGCCGTACACATTGGGATAGCGCACCGGCGGCGCCGCGCTGGCCAGGTACACCTTGTTGGCACCCGCATCACGGGCCATCTGCACGATTTCGCGGCTGGTGGTGCCGCGCACGATGGAGTCGTCCACCAGCAGCACGTTGCGGCCCTTGAACTCGCTGCCGATCACGTTGAGCTTCTGGCGCACCGACTTCTTTCGCACGCCCTGCCCCGGCATGATGAAGGTGCGGCCGACATAGCGGTTCTTGACGAAGCCTTCGCGGTAGGGAATGCCCAGCAGGTGCGCCAGTTGCGTGGCGCTGGGGCGGCTGGACTCTGGAATCGGGATGACCACGTCGATCTCGCTCGGCGGCACCGTGGACACCACCCGCTTGGCCAGCGCTTCGCCCAGGTTCAGCCGCGCCTGGTAGACGGACACCTCGTCCAGCACGGAATCCGGGCGGGCCAGGTAGACGAACTCGAAGATGCACGGATGCAGCTTGGGGTTTTCGGCGCACTGGCGCGACTCGATATTGCCTTGCGGATCGATGAAGACCGCCTCGCCCGGCGCGATGTTGCGCTCGAAGACAAATCCGGAACCTTCCAGGGCGACCGATTCGCTGGCGACCATCACGGTGCCGTCCTTGGCGCGGCCCAGGCACAGCGGGCGGATGCCGTGCGGATCGCGGAAGGCCAGCAGGCCGTGGCCGGCGATCAGCGAGACCACGGCGTAAGAGCCTTTCACCCGGCGATGTACCGCGCGCACTGCCGCGAACACCTCTTCGGCCTTGAGCGGCACGCCCCGGGTGGCACGCTCGAGTTCGTGGGCGAACACGTTGAGCAGCACTTCGGAGTCGCTCTCGGTGTTGGTGTGACGGTGGTCGGTGGAGAACAGCTCGCCGCGCAGTTCCTTGGCGTTGGTCAGGTTGCCGTTGTGCACCAGCACCAGGCCGAACGGAGCGTTGACATAGAAAGGCTGGGCCTCTTCCTCGCTGAACGCGTTGCCGGCAGTGGGATAGCGCACCTGGCCCAGGCCGACCGTGCCCGGCAGGCCGCGCATGTTGCGGGTGCGAAAGACATCCTTCACCATGCCCTTGGCCTTGTGCATGAAGAACTTGCGTTCCAGCTGGGTCACGATGCCGGCGGCATCCTGTCCACGGTGCTGCAGCAGCAGCAGCGAGTCATAGATGAGCTGGTTGACGGGAGCGTTGCTGACAACGCCGACGATTCCACACATGGGAGTACCTCAGGGAAAAAATCTATCGAATGCCTGCGGCAGCAGGGGGCGCACGTTTATCAGGGCCGCGTGCAACAGAGGCGCCGCCTGCGACGTGCGCCAGGCGTCGTGCTCGTGCAGCGACGTTGTCTCCACCACCACCGCCAGTGCCAGAAGCACCAGCAGACCGCGCACCAGACCGAAAACAGCCCCCAGCGCACGATCGACCGGTCGCAGCCCGATGCTGCCGACCAACTTGCGCAACAGCGATGCCACCAGGCCGCAGCCGAATGCCACCGCGATAAAAACAATCGCGAAACCGGCCACGTAACGTGCCGTCTCGCCGGTATCGCCCATCGGCAGCCACAGCCCGACCGGCTCGGCCCACCACTGCGCGGCGAAGAACGCCACGACCCAGCCCAGCAGCGACAGCACCTCGAACACCAGGCCCCGCCACAGGCCGACCAGCAGGGAAAGGGCCAGCCCGGCGACCAGCACCCAATCGACCGCGCTCACCGGCTGTCCTTACAAGGTGAGGATGCTGGCCGGCAAATCCAGTCCCTTGACCTTGGCTGCGGCGCGGTCGGCTTCGGCCTTGTTGGCGAACGGCCCGACGCGCACCCGGATGCGCTTGCCGTCCTTGGTGTCAACCGACTGAACATAGGTCGCCAGGCCACTGCGGGTGAGCTTGTTGCGTGCTTCCTGTGCCTTGGCCGCGTCGCCGAACGCACCGACCTGTACCACGAAGCGGCCGGCGACGGCCGCGGCTGCCGGCGGCACCGAAGGACTGGCGGCGGCGACCGTCGTCCTGCCTTCGAGCAATGCGCGCGCGCGTGCAGCGTCGTCGTTCGGCGATGCCGGAACGGGCGCGGGCGCAGGCGCAGGCCTGGCGGCTTCACGGTGCGGCTCGGCCGGCTTGACGGGCGCACGGGCCGGAGCCGGTGTCGCGGCGGCTGTCTTGTCGGCGGCCTTCTCGCTCTTGTCGGTCTTTTCGGGCCTGGAGGCGGCGGAGACGACTTCCTCGCCCTTGTCGAGCGAATCGGCCGTGCTGGGGCTCGGGCTTGCGCTGGCCGTCGTGGCAGGCGCCTTGGTGGCAGGCGCCGCTGCTGACGAGACGGCGGCCGGGGGCGTCACCGCGCTAGAGGCGGCCTGGCCGCGGTCGGGCATGGTGATGGGGATATCGACCGGAATCGGGCGAGGCTGGGTGTCGAAAAGCAAGGGGAAGCCGACGACGCCCGCCACCAGCAATACGGCGGCACCGATCAGCCGGTGGCGTGCCCGCCGCCGCAGCGCATCGACGCTTTCGGTGGACACCGCGCGGCGCTGACGGCCACCGCGTTTGCCGTCGTCCTGGGCGGCGCGGCCGGGCCAGCGAAAATTGAATAAAGCCATGGTTTCCTAGACGTGCTTCGCGTTCAGGCGAGGCACGCCGTTTTGCAGCACGCCGCCGACGGTATAGAACGATCCGAAAACGACGATTCTATCCGCCGGGTCGGCCGCGGCCACCGCCGCGTCCAGGGCCTGTCGGGGAGATGCGTACGACACCGCCGGCACTTCCCGACGGCCTCCGGCGGCCATTTGCAGCGCGTTCCACTTGGCACACAGGTGCGAAGCGGTCTCGGCACGCGGCGTCGGCAGGTCGCAGAAATACCACTTGTCAACCAGCTTGCCGATGCGCGCCAGCATCGGCGACAGGTCCTTGTCGGCCATGGCTCCGAAGACGGCGTGGGTGGTCGGATGGAAGCCCATGGCGTCCAGGTTTTCGGCCAGTGCGGCAATCGAATGCGGGTTGTGCGCGACATCCAGCACCAGGGTGGGCTGGCCGGGGACGATCTGGAAACGGCCCGGCAGTTCGGCGCGCGCCAGTCCGATGCGCACCGCCTGGGCACTGACCGGAACCCGGTCGCGCAGGGCTTCCAGCGCCGCCAGCACGCCGGCGGCGTTGACGAGTTGATTGGCGCCACGCAAGGCCGGATAGGCCAGGCTGGCGTAGCGGCGGCCCCGGCCGGCCCAGTTCCACTGCTGGCGGTCGCCGGAGATATTGAAGTCCCGGCCCGACAGCCACAGGTCGGCGCCGATTTCGGTGGCATGGGCGATCACGCTGGCCGGCGGCGCCGGGTCGCTGACGATGGCAGGACGGCCGGCGCGCAGGATGCCGGCCTTTTCGCGGCCGATAGCGTCGCGGGTGTGGCCGAGGAACTCGGTATGGTCGATGTCGATGCTGGTGATGATGGCGCAGTCGGCGTCGATCACGTTGGTGGCGTCCAGCCGGCCGCCGAGGCCGACTTCGAGCACCGCCAGGTCCAGCTTGGCCTGCGAGAGCAAGCGCAGGATGACCAGGGTGGTGAACTCGAAATAGGTCAGCTCCATGACTGCGCCGTCGCGGGTGCGGGCCTCTTCCACCGCTTCGAAATGCGGCAGCAGGTCGTCGGCCAGGACGATATCGCCCGCCACGCGGCAGCGCTCCTCGAAATGCACCAGGTGGGGCGAGCTGTAAACGCCGGTGCGCCAGCCGGCCTGCAGGGCGATGGATTCGAGCATCGCGCAAGTCGAACCCTTGCCGTTGGTGCCGGCCACGGTGACCACCGGGCAGGCAAAACGCAGGTCCAGGCGACGGACCAGTTCCTGGACGCGTTCCAGTCCGAGGGCGATGCTTTTGGGATGCAGGCGTTCGCAGTGCGCCAGCCAGTCGTCGAGTGTTTTCATCAGGGGCCGGATTGTCGCGTAGCGCGCGTGCCCCTGGCGGACGAGGGAAAATCAGGGCATGACTACGCTCTACGGCATCCCGAACTGCGACACGGTAAAAAAAGCTCGCGCATGGCTCACGGAACACGGTCGCGAGTTCCGGTTTCACGATTTTCGCAAGGATGGCCTGGACGCCACCGCGGTGACGCGCTGGCAGGCGACGGTGGGCGACAAGCTGATCAACCGCAAGGGAACCACCTGGCGCGGTCTGGACGCCGCTGTCCAGGCATCGGCCGGGGACGCCGCTGGCGCACGGGCGCTGGCGGTGGCGCAGCCGTCCGTCGTCAAGCGGCCGGTGGTCGAATGGCCGGACGGCAGCGTCACCGTCGGTTTCGATGCCGCCGACTGGACCCGCCGCGTCGCCTAGCGACAACTGTTTACTGCGCTTTTACGCGGCCTCCACATGGGAACTCCGGGGCACTTCTACACTCTGAAGCCAAGGTGGCGCGGCCCTCCCGCGCCGGACAGGAGTCAATCATGAAAAAAGCCCTGGTGTTTTCCTCGCTCGCAGCGGCAGCCGTGTCGGCGATGGCGCAAAGCGCGCCGCCGCAGGGTTCGCGCGAAATGGGACGGGTGTTGTCGACGGTGCCGGTGGTGCAGCAGGTTCCGGTGAGCCAGCAGGTCTGCGGCAACCAGCAGGTCGTCACCCAGGCGCCTAGCAGCGGCGTGGGTTCGGTGCTCGGCGGCGTGGGTTCGGTGCTCGGCGGCGTGGCCGGTGGCATCGTCGGCAATGCGGTGGGCCATGGCGGCGGCCGGGCAGCGGCCACTGCGCTGGGTATCGTCGGCGGCGCGATGCTGGGCAATTCGGCCGAAGGACCGGGCCCGCAGTACGTACAGAACGTGCCGACCTGCACCACCCAGACGACCTACCAGAACCGCACCGTCGGCTACGACGTGACCTACGAATACGCCGGTCGCCAGTACAACACCCGCATGGCCAGCGATCCCGGCGGCTGGGTGCCGGTGGAAGTGGCGGCGTCCGGCGGCAACGCGCCGCAATCGGCCTACGACTCGTATCCGCAGACCGGCGTGGTCGAACAGGGCGTGGTGGTGGGCCCGTCGTACGCCACCGCGCCCGCTCCGGTGGTCTACACCCAGGCGCCGGTCTATGCGCCGGTCTACGTGCCGACGCCGGTTTACGCACCGGGCTATTACGGCGGATATGGTGGCTACGGCGGCGGCTACGGCTACGGCGGGTTTGCAGCCCCTATCGGCCTGTCGCTGAACCTGGGCTACAGCCGTGGTTTCGGCGGCCACGGCGGACATGGCCGCTGGCGCTGAATTGGTACCGGGGATAAAAAAAAACGGAGCCACACAGGCTCCGTTTTTTATTAGATTTCCGTCTTCAGCAGCGCACCCTTGAAGACGATCGGCCCGGTCGGCCCGCCGCCGGCCGGCGCGCCACCCTTGGGTTCCAGCGTGATCGCCAGCACCGGCGACGGCGCCACCTCGCCTTCCGCGGCGGTCAGGCGGGCCACGGCCCCTGCGCCCAACAAGCCCAGCGATTTCGGCGCCTGTCCGGGCGGCAGCGCCCAGAGTTCCAGCGATTTGTCGTCGCCCTCACGGTAGTCGCCGACCCGTTTCAATGTCAGTGCGCGCTTGGCGGGGTCGAAAGTCACCAGCACCGAGCCGGCCTGCTTGTCGTCCTGCAGCACCGCCACGTACTCGATGCGGGCCTGGGCGGCGATCTGGGCGGTCAGCTGTTCGCCCTGCTGCTGCGCCTGCGCCAGGGCGACATCGCGCTGGCCCAGTTGCTGGTCGAGCCGCACACCCACCACCACCGCCACCGCTGCCGCCAGGCCGCCGGCAACAGCGGCGCCGCGCCAAAGGCCGAGCGCGCGTCGCAGGGTCAGCAGCAGATCGGCCGAGGTGGTCGCAGCCGGCAGCACCGATTTGCGTGTGGCGGGCAGCAGGTTTTCGATGCGTTGCCAGACCTGCGGATTGGGCAGCATGGCCGGCTGGATTTCGGTGAAAGCCGTGAAGGTTTCCTGCCAAAGCAGCGCGCGCGAGCGGATGCCGGGGTTTTCACGAGCCATGCCTTCGAAGCGCCTGCGGGCGCCGCCGCGAAGGGTTCCGAGCGCATGCGCCGCGGCGATCTGGTCGAGCAGATCCGGGTGTCTCAGCAAGTTCATGTCGCAAACCTTCCCATGCAATCGCGCAGCTGCGTGAGGCCGCGCCGAATCCAAGTTTTGACCGTTCCCAAAGGCAGGCTCAGCTGGCCCGCCAGTTCGCTGTGGCTGAGGTCTCGCAGATAGGCCAGGCTGACCACTTCGCGCTGCTTGGCGTCCAGCCGGGACAGGCACTGCCGCAAGGCGGTCGCCTGCTGGCTGGCGTCGGCCATGTTCAGCGGATCGTCGCCGTCACCGGCAATGGTGTCCTGCAGATACTCGTCCAGCTCCACCGCCGCGTCTGCGCGCTCGCTGTTGCGACGCCGCAGAAAATCGAGTGCCCGGCTGCGCACGATGACGCCCATCCAGGCCATCGGCGGACTGATGCCGGCGCGGTAGTCGCCGGCGATGCGCCAGATGTTGAGATAGGCCTCCTGCAGAGCATCCTCGGCCCACTCGCGATTGCCGGTGACGCGCAGCGCCAGCCCGAACATGCGCGCGGAGGTAAGCCCGTACAGCTCTTTCAGAGCCGCCGCGGAGGCGCCGTCCTGTGCTGCGATGCGAACCATCAGGTCCATGAGATGTTGGTCGTTTCTGTCGATCGGCATGCCACGGATTGTGCTGCCTTCCACTGCTTACGCAATTCGGCCCGGTCCGGATGCGCACAGGCACATAAAATCGCGGGTTTCTCTTACAGCTGGCACCCAACATGACCACCGAAAAAATCGACGGCGTATCCGTCAGCACCCAGGCCAGCGTCTATTTCGACGGCAAGTGCGTCAGCCACGCCGTGGTGCTGGCCGACGGCACAAAGAAGTCGGTGGGCGTGATCCTGCCGGCCACCCTCACCTTCAATACCGGCGCGCCGGAAAAGATGGAGTGCGTGGCCGGCGCCTGCGAGTACAAGCTCGACGGCAGCGACACCTGGGTGGCGTCCGGCCCCGGCGATACCTTCGCCATCGCCGGCAATTCCAGGTTCGACATCCGCGTCGAGCAGGCCTATCACTACATCTGCCATTTCGGCTGATCGACCGCGACCGTACAGCACACCATGGCCACCATCCTCCAGCACGTTCCCGCCGGCCAAAAGGTCGGCATCGCCTTCTCGGGCGGCCTCGACACCAGCGCCGCCCTCCTCTGGATGAAGCAGAAAGGCGCCCTGCCCTATGCCTACACCGCCAACCTCGGCCAGCCCGACGAGCCCGACTACGACGAAATCCCGCGCAAGGCGATGCAGTACGGCGCCGAGCTCGCCCGCCTGATCGACTGCCGCCAGCAACTCGCCACCGAAGGCATCGCCGCCCTGCAGGCCGGCGCCTTCCACATCAGCACCGCCGGCATCACCTACTTCAACACCACGCCGCTGGGCCGTGCCGTCACCGGCACCATGCTGGTGGCCGCGATGAAGGAAGACGACGTCAACATCTGGGGCGACGGCAGCACCTTCAAGGGCAACGACATCGAGCGGTTCTACCGCTACGGCCTGTTGGCCAATCCGTCGCTCAAGATCTACAAGCCCTGGCTCGACCAGCTGTTCATCGACGAACTCGGCGGGCGCTCGGAAATGTCGGCCTTCATGACGGCCAACGGCTTCGGCTACAAGATGTCCGCCGAAAAGGCCTACTCCACCGACTCCAACATGCTCGGCGCCACGCACGAGGCGAAGGACCTGGAGAGCCTCTCCAGCGGCCTGCGCATCGTCAACCCGATCATGGGCGTGGCTTTCTGGAAGGAAGACGTCGCCGTCAGGCATGAGGAAGTCACCGTGCGCTTCGAGGAAGGCCGCCCGGTCGCCCTCAACGGCAAGGAATACCCCGACCTGGTCGAGCTGATCCTCGAGGCCAACCGCATCGGCGGCCGCCACGGCCTGGGCATGAGCGACCAGATCGAGAACCGCATCATCGAGGCCAAGAGCCGCGGCATCTACGAGGCCCCGGGCCTGGCGCTGCTGTTCATCGCCTACGAGCGCCTGGTGACCGGCATCCACAACGAAGACACCATCGAGCAGTACCGCGAAAACGGCCGCAAGCTCGGCCGCCTGCTGTACCAGGGCCGCTGGTTCGATCCGCAGGCCATCATGCTGCGCGAAGCCGCCCAGCGCTGGGTGGCGCGCGCGGTGACCGGCGAAGTCACGGTGGAACTGCGCCGCGGCAACGACTACTCGTTGCTCGACACCCGCTCGCCCAACCTGACCTACGCGCCCGAGCGCCTCAGCATGGAGAAGGTCGAGGACGCGCCGTTTTCCCCGGCCGACCGCATCGGCCAGCTGACCATGCGCAACCTGGACATCGTCGATACCCGCGAAAAACTGGCGATCTACTCGCGCACCGGCCTGCTGTCCCACGGCACGGGCACCTCCATGCCCAAGCTGCAGGGCAACAAGGATTGATCCTGCGGGTACCGCCGAAGTAAAGACGCTTCAGTTGCCGGACGGGCTGCCGATTTTCTATCGGTAGCCCGTTTCCGTCTGGAGCCTCGTCATGCAGATTTCCTCGTCGTCGTCCGTTTCGTCCACGTCGCCTTCCGGCTCCGGCGGCGGCGATGCGTCCAGAATCGCCGCCCTGCAGAAACAGCTGAAGGAAGCCACCAACGAACTGAAGCAAGTGGCCACCGACAGCACGCTGGATACCAAGGCGAAGGAGCAGAAGCAGAAGCTGCTGCAGGCGCAGATCCAGGCGATCCAGCAGCAGATCGCCAGCATCCAGCAGGCGGCGGCCCAGGAAGCGCAGAAAAAGGCGCAGGCCAAGGCCGACGCGGCCAATATCGAGAAACCCACCGCGCCACGCAAGCCCGCCGAAAGCCGGCTCGGCAACAACCTGGACGTGTTCGCCTGACTGGTCCGCCGCTCAGCCGGCGTCGATATCGACGAGTTTCATCCGCCCGGACACGCCGCTGCGGATGTTGACTGCCGACCTGCGGCAGCCAAAAGCCCCGGAAATCAGGGCGATCAGCTCGGCGTTGGCCTTGCCATCGACCGGCGGCGACTTGATCTGCGCCAGCCAGCTGCCGTCTTCAGCCTGCATGAGCAGGCTCGCCCGCGCATTGGGCTTGACCTTGACCCGCACGGTTTTCACGGAAGGGCGCGTCAGGCGGCCGCGGGCAACAGCGCGCGGGCATGGCGATAGGCGGCGTCGCGCTGAAGCACCTCCCACGACAGCGCCTCGCCGTGCGGCAGCAGCGCCCGGCGGCGGCGTTCGCTTTCGGGCCGGAAGGTGCGCCCCTGCTGCACCGCGTCGGCGATGCCGTCGATGAGGGCATCCAGCGAGCGGCCATCGCCGACGCTCTGGTTGCACAACAGTGCCAGGTCACAGCCGGCTTCCATCGCCATCAGGGCCGCCGCGACATGGCTGATCGGCCGGCCGTCGACACGGCGGGCGCCCTCCATGCTGAGGTCGTCGCTGATCACCGCGCCGTCGAAACCCAGGCGCTCGCGCAGCACCTGCTGCAGCCAGACGCTGGAGAAACCGGCCGGCAAGCCGTCGACCTGGGAATAGATGACGTGTGCCGGCATGACCGCTGTCAGGGTGGCGCCGAGCCAGGCGTACGGCGCGGCGTCTTCGGCCAGGATGGTTTCGAGCGAACGGTCGTCGGAGGGGTGCCCGATATGCGAGTCGGCCTGCGCATATCCGTGGCCGGGAAAATGTTTGCCGCAGTGCTGCATGCCGGCGCGCAGCATGCCGTGGGCCACGCAGCGAGCCAGGGCGCTGACCATGCGGGGATCGCGGCCGAAGGAACGGTCGCCGATGACGCTGCTGGCGCCATGGTGCAGGTCGAGCACCGGCGCAAAGCTGAAATCGATGCCGCAGGCGCGCAACTCGGCGGCCAGCACGTGGCCGGCGGCGCAGGCGGCATCCATGGCGCGCATCGCGCCGGTCGGCTCCGGGCCGGCGGCGTCCTGCGCCCACAGGTCGCCGAAATGGCGCATGGCGGGCAGATGCGTGAAGCCGTCGCTACGAAAGCGCTGCACCCGGCCGCCTTCGTGATCGATGCACAACAACAGGTCGGGGCGCAGGGATTTGATCTCGGCCGACAGGGCGGTGATCTGCGAGCGGTCCCGCCAGTTGCGACCGAAATAGATGAGCCCGCCGACCAGCGGATGGGCGATGCGCCGGCGGTCGTCGGCGTTCAGCTCGGTGCCGCCGATGTCGATGATGAGCGGCGAAACGGTGGAGACGGTGGATGAGGCGGGGAATGCGGTCATGGTGGGTTCTGCTCCACGACCACGAAGGTCACGGCGTAGTCGGTCTCGTCGGTCACGGTGACCAGGGCGCTGAGATGGCGAGCCTCGAACCAGTCTTTCAGCCCGGCGTGCAGCACGATGTGCGGCTTGCCGCTGGGCTGGTTGAGCACTTCGCACAGGCTCCAGGCCATCGGCGTGCGGATGCCCAGGCCGATGGCCTTGCTGAAGGCTTCCTTGGCGGAGAAGCGGGTGGCCAGATAGCGCACGCCCCGGTCCGGCCAGCGGGCGCCGCGGGCGCGCCAGGTCTTGAGTTCGGTGGGGCCGAGTACCCGTTCGGCGAAACGGTCGCCATGGCGCTCCAGGCTGGCGCGGATGCGGCGGATGTCGCAGATGTCGGTGCCGATGCCGTAGATCATGGGCCAACGCCTTCCGTTGTCGTCAGGCCCGGGCGTCGGCGATGCACTTCAGGAATGCCTTGATCGTGTCCGGGTAGCCCATTTCCAGCGCGTCCGAGATGAGCGCATGGCCGATGGAGACCTCGCGTACCTGCGGCACGGCGCGCAGGAAGGGTGTGAGGTTGTCGCGGTTGAGATCGTGGCCGGCGTTGACGCCCAGTCCGTTGTCGACCGCCGCCCGGGCGGCTTCGGCGAAACGCTCGAGCTGCACTGCCGCTTCCGGCGTGCCATGCGCGGCGGCATAAGGCTCGGTGTAGAGCTCGACGCGATCTGCGCCCACCGCGCGCGCGTCGGACATGGAGGATGCATCGGCGTCCATGAACAAGCTGACGCGCACGCCCAGGGACCGGCATTCCTCGATCAGGGGGCGCAGGCGTTCGGCGTCTTCCGGAAACCGCCAGCCGTGGTCGCTGGTGAACTGGCCTTCGCTGTCGGGCACGAAGGTGGCCTGGTTGGGGCGCAGTTCGCGCACGAACTCCATCAGGTTATGGAAGGGATTGCCTTCGATATTGAATTCGACGCGCGGCCACTTCAACAGCAACTCGGCGAGTTCGTGCACGTCTTCGGCGCGGATGTGTCGTGCATCGGGGCGGGGGTGCACCGTGATGCCCTGGGCGCCCGCCTCCAGGCAGAGGCTGGCCGCGCGGGTCACGCTGGGAATGCCCAGGTGGCGCGTGTTGCGCACCAGGGCGACCTTGTTGAGGTTGACCGACAAGGCGGTGGTGAAGGTGTCTTCGCTCATAGCTTGGAGAGGTCGATCATCATCTGACGGGTGCGCAGGGTCGCGACGCCGGTATGGTAGTGCAGCAGGTTGCGCAACTGCAGCTTGAGGTCGCCGACCGCCGCCGCCGCGGCCACCGCGTGCAGGGTCGGCAGGAAGGGGGCGCCGTCGTCCATCGCGCCCTGCAGGGCGAGCCAGTGGCGTCCGGTGAGGGCACCGCGTTCGCCGGCAACCGCCTCCCGCAGGCCGCCTTCGGGCACCAGGAGATACAAGGCGTCGTCGCCGAGCGGGCGTTGCGTGGCGGTTTGCGTGTCCAGCGCGGGCAACAGGCCGACTTCCCGCAGCAGCAGCAGCTCGAAGGCGCGCAGTACCGGCTGCAGCGCCTCGCCGTGTTCGGAGGCCAGCACCCGCACCGCGCCGGCATAGACGTCGAACAGGCGCGGATGCGCGTCGTGCCGCGCCAGCAGGCGCAGCAGCAGTTCATTGAGATAGGTGCCGGACAGCAGCGCCTCGCCGGTCGGCATGACATGGCCGCCGACCCATTCGGCGCCCTTCAGGTTGTGGATGTCTGCGTCTTCGCCGGTGGACAGCGTCCAGGTCAGGCGAAGCGGTTGCAGCGGCAGCAGCACCGGCCGAAAATTGGAACTCGGCCGCTTCGCACCCTTGGCGACCAGCGCCACCCGCCCCTGGTTGCGGGTGAAAGTTTCCAGGATGACGCTGGATTCGCTCCAGTCGTAGCGATGGAGGACGTAGCCCGGCTCATCGGAGATGCGTTTCTGGGCCACGTCAGCGGAACGCGGTCACTCGTAGCCGAAGGAGCGGACGCGGGCCTCGTCGTCAGCCCAGCCGGAACGCACCTTCACCCACAGCTCCAGGAACACCTTGGCGTCCATGGCTTTCTCCAGCTCCTGGCGGGCCTCGGTTCCGATGCGCTTGAGCCGCTCGCCCTTGTCACCGATCACCATCGCCTTGTGGCTGTCGCGCTCGACCACGATGGTGGCGGCGATGCGCACCATGCGCTTGTGGGTCTTGCTGGCCTCTTCCTCGAACTTGTCGATGATCACGGTCGAGGTGTAGGGCAACTCGTCGCCGGTAAAACGGAAGATCTTCTCGCGCACGGTTTCGCTGGCGAGGAACTTCTCGCTGCGATCGGTGAGCTCGTCCTCGGCGTACCACCAGGCCTGCTCGGGCAGGTATTTCTCGCAGATGGCGAACAGGCGCTGCACGTCCGGCGGGCTCTTGGCCGACATCGGCACGAACTCGTTGAACGGGTGGCGCTCCTGCATCGACTTGAGCCAGGGCGCGAGCTCGGCGCGGCGGTTGACCATGTCGAGCTTGTTGGCGATCAGCAGCGCGGGCACGCCCGGCTTCAGCAGGGACAGCACCTTGGCATCGCCCAGCGTGAAGTTGCCGGCCTCGACCACGAAAAGCACCAGGTCGACATCGCCGACCGCGCCCAGCACGGTCTTGTTGAGCGACTTGTTCAGCGCGGTGTTGTGGCGTGTCTGGAAACCCGGGGTGTCGACGAAGATGAACTGCGTCGCCGCCTGGGTATTGATGCCGGTGATGCGGTGGCGCGTGGTCTGCGCCTTGCGGGAGGTGATGCTGATCTTCTGGCCGACCAGCGCGTTCAGCAGCGTCGACTTGCCCACGTTGGGCTTGCCGACGATGGCGATCACGCCGCAGCGCTGCGGCTGGCCGTCGGCCGTCAGGCCGGTAGCGGCCAGGCGGCCGCCGCCTACGGGCGGAATGGGTGGGATGGGCGGGAGTGCCGGGGTTTCCGGCAGGTCGGTGGCGCCGGTGTTGGCATCGTCGCCGGGTGCGTCGTGCGGTGCGTCGTTCATGGGTTCCTTGATTTCAGATGGGCCAGCATGGCGGCCGCGGCCGCCTGCTCGCCGGCCCGGCGCGATCCGCCGATGCCGCGTTCGGCATGGCCGCTTTCGGTAATTTCGCACTCGACGTCGAAGGTCTGGCGGTGCGCGGCGCCCAGAACCGCGACGACGCGATAGACGGGCAGTTTCATTTTGCGACCCTGCAGCCACTCCTGCAACTCGGTCTTGGGGTCCTTGTCAGCAGCCGGCATCTGCGGGGTGATGTCGAGCTTGGCGAACAGGCGGTTGACCAATGCCACGGCAGCGTCATAACCGGCATCGCAGTACACCGCGCCGATGATGGATTCGAGCACGTCGGCCAGGATCGACGGTCGGCGATGGCCGCCCGACTTGGCTTCGCCCTCGCCCAGTCGCAGGGCTTCGGGCAACGCCAGTTCGAGGGCCAGCCCGTGCAGTGTCTCCTGCCGTACCAGGTTGGCACGCACTCGCGACAGCTCGCCCTCGGTCAGCGCACCCAGGCGGCGATACAGCAGGTCGGAAACCGCAAGATTGAGGACCGAATCGCCGAGGAATTCGAGCCGCTCGTAATGATCGGACGAAAAGCTGCGATGCGTCAGGGCACGCAGCAACAGGCGGGGTTCGGAGAAAGTGTGTTGCAGCCGGGTTTGCAGGGCTGACTGGGCCGCGTTCAGGACCGGCGTCATCGAGAGGAAATCAGAAATCTTGCAGGCGTCAGTGCGCGCTGCCTGTGTAGTTGAGCAGGAGAGAAGCCGGCCCGAAAAGGTGGAGTTCCTTGCGATAGGCGAAGGACACCTTGAACCCCGGCGTGCCCGCGGGGTTGGCCTCGATGTCGAGATCCTTGCCGGCGATGGAAGTGATGTCGTCGATCTGCGCGGCGCGGTCGAAGGCGGAACGCACCGTGGCCGGTGTGCCCTGGCTCTTGGAGCGCTCGACCGCTTTCAGCACGGCCTGGTACTCGATGGCCGAAGGCACGATCCGCATGGTGAGCAAGGCCGCGAAACCGATCACGAAGATCACGAACAGCAAACCCAGCAAGCCCAGGCCGCGTTGTTCGCGGCGCAGTACGAGGCTGGCAGAACGGGGGATCGTCATCGTCGTGGTCTCCATCGGGTCGGTTGCCTGGGGCTCAGTCGAACAGACCGATCCGCTTGAGGTTGGTGAAGTTCATCCAGATCATGAAGGCCTTGCCGACGATGTTCTTGTCCGGCACGAAGCCCCAGAAACGCGAGTCCAGCGAATTGTCGCGGTTGTCGCCCATCATGAAATAGTAGCCGTCGGGCACCTTGCAGGTGACACCCTCGACCGTGTAGCGGCAGTTGCTTCTGAAGGCGAAATCGGACGCGCCCGGCACGTAGGCGGGGCGCTCGTCGTCGTTGAGGACGCGATGCTTGTGCGCTCCAAGCTGTTCCTCGAACTGCTTGAAGTAGCGCATGGCGTCTTCGTCGAAGAAATCGCTGACGCCCTGGGTGGCGACCGGCTGGCCGTTGATGGTGAGGCGCTTGTTCAGGTAGGCGACTTCGTCGCCCGGCACGCCGACCACGCGCTTGATGTAGTCCATGCTCGGCTGCGGCGGGTAGCGGAACACCATCACGTCGCCGCGTGCGGGGGGCGTGCCCTGGGTGATCTTGGTATTGATGACCGGCAAGCGCACGCCGTAGGCGAACTTGTTGACCAGGATGAGGTCGCCGACCAGCAAGGTGGGGATCATCGAGCCGGACGGAATCTTGAAAGGCTCGAACAGAAACGAGCGCAGCACGAAGACGATGATGATCACGGGGAACAGGCCCGCGGTCCAGTCGAGCCACCAGGGCTGCGCCAGGATCTTGTTGCGCGCGGCGGCGATGTCCGCCTCGTCGGCGCCGTCGACCTTGTCGATGCCCATGCGGCGCAACTCGTCGCGGCGGGCGGTCGAAGACGCGGCGAGGGTTTCGGCAGCACGCCGGCGCCGCGGCAGGAAGACGAAACGCTCGGCCAGCCAGTAGATGCCGGTGACGACGGTGGCCAGCAGCAGCAGCAGGGCGAAATTGCCTTCGAGCATGCCGAAATACCAGGCGCCCGCGTAGGCGACGAAGGCCGCGAGAATCGCGGTGGTGAGGATCTGCATTCCGGTCCGTCCGAGTTGGCTTTTATTGATATTCAATCTTCGACCTGCAGGATGGCCAGGAAGGCCTCCTGCGGTACTTCGACGGAGCCGATCTGCTTCATTCGCTTCTTGCCCGCCTTCTGCTTCTCGAGCAGTTTCTTCTTGCGGGACACGTCGCCGCCGTAGCATTTTGCCAGCACGTTCTTGCGCAGCGCCTTGATGGTTTCACGCGCGATGATGTTCGCGCCGATGGCTGCCTGGATGGCTACGTCGAACTGCTGGCGGCTGATGATCTCGCGCATCTTCGCAACCACCGCCCGGCCCCGATACTGGCTCTGGCTGCGGTGCACGATGATGGACAGGGCATCGACCTTCTCGCCGTTCAGCAGGATATCGACCTTGACCACGTCGGAGGCGCGATATTCCTTGAACTCGTAGTCCATGGAGGCATAGCCGCGGCTGACCGACTTCAGCTTGTCGAAGAAGTCCAGGACGATTTCGCCCAGCGGCATCTCGTAGGTCAGCATGACCTGACGGCCGTGGTAGGCCATGTTCATCTGCACGCCGCGCTTCTGGTTGGCGAGCGTCATCACCGAGCCGACGTGCTCTTGCGGCATGTACAGATGCACCGTCACGATGGGCTCGCGCACCTCCTGCAGCCGGCCCTGATCGGGCATCTTGGAGGGGTTTTCGACCATCGTGACCGCGCCGTCGCCGGTGACCACTTCGTAGACCACGCTGGGCGCGGTGGTGATCAGGTCCTGGTCGAACTCGCGCTCCAGACGCTCCTGGACGATCTCCATGTGCAGCAGCCCCAGGAAGCCGCAGCGAAAACCGAATCCCAGCGCCTGCGACACCTCGGGCTCGTACTGCAGCGAGGAGTCGTTGAGCTTGAGCTTTTCGAGTGCGTCGCGCAGGGAGTCGTACTCGCTGGCTTCGGTGGGATACAGGCCCGCGAACACCTGCGGCTGAATCTCCTTGAAACCGGGCAGCGCCTCGGTGGCCGGGCCCAGGTTGTTGGGCAGCTTCTTTTCGAGCGTGATGGTGTCGCCGACCTTGGCGGCCTGCAGCTCCTTGATGCCCGCGATGATGTAGCCCACCTCGCCGGCCTCGAGGGACTGGCGCGCCTCGTTGGCGGGCGTGAACACGCCCAGGTTGTCGGCGTTGTAGACCGTTTCGGTGGCCATCATCTTGAAGCGCTCGCCACGGCCCAGGCGGCCGTCGACCACACGCACCAGCATCACGACACCCACGTAGGTATCGAACCAGCTGTCAACGATCATGGCGCGCAGCGGAGCGTCCGGATTGCCTTTTGGATGCGGGATCTTGGCGACGATGGATTCGAGGATCTCGTCGATGCCGAGGCCGGTCTTGGCGGAGCAGGGAATGGCGTCGGTGGCGTCGATGCCGATGACGTCCTCGATTTCCGACCGGGCGTTTTCCGGATCGGCGTTCGGCAGGTCCATCTTGTTGAGGACCGGCAGCACCTCGACGCCGAGTTCCAGGGCCGTGTAGCAGTTGGCCACGGTCTGGGCCTCGACACCTTGCGAAGCATCCACGACGAGCAATGCGCCCTCGCAAGCCGACAGCGATCGCGACACCTCGTATGAGAAGTCGACATGGCCGGGCGTGTCGATCAGATTGAGGTTGTAGACCTGTCCGTCGCGGGCCTTGTAGTGCAGCGCGGCGGTCTGTGCCTTGATGGTTATCCCACGTTCCTTCTCGATGTCCATCGAATCCAGAACCTGCGCTTCCATTTCTCGTTCAGCCAGGCCGCCACAGCGTTGGATGAGCCGGTCAGCGAGAGTCGATTTTCCGTGGTCGATGTGCGCAATGATGGAAAAATTTCTGATGTGCTTCATCAACGGGAACACTTAAGTAATTGAATTATCTGGCGCGCACAAAGAAAAAAGGGCGCGTCGAGTGGCGACGCGCCCTGAACCAACAATCTATGGCAACTGCGATAGCTGGAGTTTCATTGTAGGCAAAAAGGCCAGTTCGTACAGGTTGCCGCAGCCGGCCCAAGGCCGTTGCAGAGCGACAACGAAAAAGTTATCCACAATCTATCAACAGGAAGCGAGCACCTACCGTTGAACAACTTGTGGGCCACCTGTGGATCGCCTGTGCACGACTCGGATGCGTATCGCATCGTGGATTTCGAGTCGGCGCTTATACCGTGGCAACCGATATGCGGACCCCATTCTATCGAAACCACGCATGACGAATTTTTGGGCAGCAGCTTTCGGCCATGTGCGCAATCGCACAAAATGGCCGAAATACTGGCGAAAAACCCAGTGAAAGACCCTTCGCCGGGCTTGGGCGACTCGCGGTAAACGCCTTATTTGGCGGGCCGGATCAACAGGTATTGAGCCCAGTCCGCCCGGCGCACCAGAACGTTGACGACCTTGTTGCGATCGAGCTTGCTCACGGCAGCGTCGAATTCCTTGACGCTGGAGACTTCCGTGTTGCCGACCGACTGAATCACGTCGCCCTCTTTCACGCCGGCCCGCGCAGCGCCGTCGGCAGCCGCATCGACCCGTACCCCGCCCTTCAACTTGAGTTCTTTTTTCTGGGCTGCGGTGAGGTCGCTCACGACGAGACCCAGCACCTTGCCGGCCGCAGAGACGGCGGCGGGCTTTTCGGTCTTGTCCGGCTTGGCGGCGGCGACGGCCTCGTCGGGTTCGATCTCGGCGATGGTCACCGCCAGATCCTTGGTAGCGCCACGACGGAACACCGTCAGGTTGCTGCGCGTGCCCGGCTTGGTGCTGCCGACCAGGCGAGGCAGGTCGCTCGTGCGCTCGATGGTCTTGCCGTCGAACTTGACGATGATGTCGCCGGCCTCGACGCCGGCTTTCTCGGCGGGAGACCCCGCCTGCACGCCGCGCACCAACGCGCCCCGGGCTGCGCCGAGGCCCAGTGATTCGGCAACCTCGCGGCTGACCTGGTCGATCTCCACCCCGATGCGTCCGCGGGAAACGCGGCCCGACTGGCGCAGCTGGTCGCTGACGCGAATCGCCTCGTCGATCGGAATCGAGAACGAGATGCCCATGAACCCGCCCGAGCGTGAATAGATCTGGCTGTTGATACCGACCACCTCCCCGCGCATGTTGATGAGCGGTCCGCCCGAGTTGCCGGGATTGATGGCTACGTCGGTCTGGATGAAGGGCAGGTATTCACCGGTGTCGCGCTGCTTGGCGCTGACGATGCCGGCGGTGACCGTGTTGTCCAGGCCGAAAGGCGAGCCGATGGCCATCACCCATTCGCCGACCCGCAGGCGGTTGAGGTCGGGCGCGACACGGACCGCCGGCAAACCGGTGGCCTCGATCTTGACGACTGCCACGTCGGTCCGCTTGTCGACCCCGACGAGCTTGGCCTTGAACTCGCGCTTGTCGGTGAGCGTGACGATGACTTCGTCGGCCCCTTCGACCACGTGCGCGTTGGTCATGACGTAGCCGTCCGGTGTCAGCACGAAACCCGAGCCGACGCCGCGCGGTTGCTCCTGATCCGGCTGCGGCGTACGACGCGGCGCCTGCTGGCGCGGTGCCGCCTTGGGCACCGGTATGCCGAAACGCCGGAAGAACTCGAGCATGTCCTCGTCCATGTCGCCCATCTGTGGATTGGCGGAAACACGTTCGAGGGTGCGGATGTTGACGACCGACGGCCCGACCTGCTCCACCAGGTCGGCGAAATCGGGCAGTGCGCGGGCCACCACCGGGGCTGCGGGAGCAGTCTGGGCCTGTGCGTGCGCGGACATCGCCGGAGCCAGGGCTGCCGAGGCGAACATCGTGGCGAGCGCACCGCGGATGACACGGGCTTGCAGGCTTTTGCGGGGAATGAGCGACATCTTCATTTTTCCTGGATTCAAGGGCGCCGCTCCAGCTGGGCAGCAAACGCATCGAGGGTTTGGGGTGGGACTTCTCCGAGGGCCGTCAGCCACCAGTCGTTGCCGATGCGCCGGCCGACCATCTGGGTGATGCCCGCAGTACTGCGCCACTCCTGGCGTGGCCGGTCACCATAGGGCTCGATGAAAAGCGACACGGTGGCCAGGCCGTCCGAAAAAATCCATTGAACCGCACCTGTCGGAGCATCCGGTGCCCTTTTGTAGCAATCCATCGCGAAGAAGCCGGGCACGGCAGAGCGCATGACCCAGCCCTCTTCGCTAGCGGACGTCCGCGCACGCTCGAGCTTTTCGGCGCGATAGCCCGTGAGCTTGCCCATGGCCCGCTGCATCTTGTCGGCCTGCAAGGGCACGTCGAACTGCAGGTCCGAGAACGCGGCCTGCTCCAGTACCAGCCCCTTCTTGTCGACGGTTTGCAACTGGACGGCAAAACCGGTCCGGCGCTCCACCCACAGGCGATAGCCATAGCGCAGCGCGTCGCGCGGCAGGAGTTCGAAGACCAGCGTATCGAAGCCGGTCACCCGCTCGCGGCCATTCGTGCGGGCCGCATACAGGTCATGGACCGAACCCGTCGGGACGTGCGCAAGATGGGGAAATAAACCGAAGGATTCGCGCTGCTCCGACCGGGCCAGCTGGCTGTCGGGAAGATAGGTCGTGACCTGATCGTCGCGGCGAAAGATCTGGCGCGGGGTTCCGGTCAGGGACTCCATGCGCTCATATTGATGACCGCCCTCCGCCAGATGCCAGATGCGCGAACTGGTCATGGCGCCATTCGCCGACAAGACCACGAAAGTGCCGACATAGGTCTTTTTGCTGGCGGCCTCTCGCGCGCGCAGAAGGATCTGGTTGATGTCGATGCTGTCCGACACCACCGCCTTGGGTTCGCCCGCCACCGGCGCCGGACCGGCTGCCAGGGAGGTTCCGGCGGCAGTGCAGAGTCCCACCAGCCAAACGGCCCGCACGCCCTCGCCTACCCTTTGCAGGAACTTCGATCTCATCGGTTGCGGAGGTCCATCAACGACTGGCTCGGTGCGGCATCAACGGCCCGGCTCTTCCGTCACGCTCACGTTGCGCAACATCCGCGACTGGCTCTGCAGAGCCGCGCCGCCGACGGCACGGCTGTGGGCGGCCAGTAATTCGTCGAGCTGTGCGTTGCGCAACATGACGGGCGGTGCCTGGCTGGCCGCCGGTGCACCCGCCGGGCTGAAGTCGAGGCTGACGGACTGGAAGTCGGCGCTCGTCCCTTGTGACTGCGATGGCAGAGACGATTGCGATTGCGAAGCCGACGACTGCGCCAGCACCGCGCCGGCCGACGGCGACTGCCACTGGAGCGACTGCCAGCCGATGGCGGCGACCGCGGCCAGCGATGCGAATCCAGCCGCGACTTTCCAACGAAAGACATCGTTGTTGGCCGCAGGTTTCATCGACGGCCGCACCACCTCCACGCCGGCGGACTGCACGGCAATGGCCGGCACGGGCATGGTCGACGCGGGCTCCAGAGCGAGGCGGGCTTCGAGCCTGCCCAGAAAAGCCAGGTCGCCGGCGGCATCCGCCAGATCGCTGGAACGCAGCACGTCGCCCACCACGTGGTAGGCATGCCAGCGCTTGCGGGCGTCGTCGTCCAGTGCCAGCTGCCGGAGCGTCTCGGTGAGCGCATCACCGTGCAGGACGCCGTCCGCCAGCGCCGACACCGCGTCGGCATCGAGTGAATTTGTGTGTTGCTTGTTCATCTGCTGCACCTGCCACCGTTGTTAGCTGCCCGCCCGCCCTGCTGTCCTTGCCGCGTAATCGCGTACACGCGATCTCGCCCTTGTGTTTGTTCTACCCGCCGACGAAGCCTTACCACCGCTTGCCCGTCTGGTTTTCCAGCAGCGGCCTGACCTTGGCCGAAATCGCCTCGCGTGCCCGGAAAATACGGGAGCGCACGGTCCCGATGGGACAGTTCATGGCTTCCGAAATTTCTTCATAGCTCAAGCCCTCGATCTCGCGCAAGGTGACTGCCTGCCGCAAATCATCGGGCAAGGCCTCCATCGCAGCGTTGACGGTTTCAGCGATTTCCTTCGCCGCCAAGACTGTTTCGGGTGTCTCGTCGCTGCTTAGTTCATGGTCGAACGCGGAAGTTTCATCTTCGTCGGATGCAAAGCGCAATGCGTTTTCCGAGATCACCGGATTGCGGCGCATATCCACCAGGAACTTCTTGGCGGTATTGACCGCGATGCGATAGAGCCATGTGTAGAACTGGGCGTCGCCGCGAAACTGGTGCAAGGCGCGGTAGGCGCGTATGAAGGTTTCCTGCGCGATGTCCTCGATCAGGTCGGTATCGCGCACCATTCGGCCGATCAGGCGCTCGATGCGGCGCTTGTATTTCAATACCAGCAAGCCGTAGGCGCGCTGGTCGCCCGCCACGGTGCGGTGGACCAGCACGAGGTCGGTATCGGCAGCGGAGGCGGGGCCGTCGAATACGGGTGGCGGAGTCGGCTGGTCGGTCATCGCACCGAAGGCTCCAGGTCTGTCGGCGACGTGGGCAGGGCCGCTGCAGCCGTCACCGCGCAGCGAAGAGCGTGCCAGCGTTGGCGCGCTGCCGAACGGTCTACCAATACCCAACGCCCACGCCGTGGCGCTGCAAGTCTCAAGACGAGCAAGCTTTGCAAGTCGAGCCCGACGACCACCCGGGCCTGCGAAATGCTCAGGGAACACGCTCGGCCGTCGGTCGACTCCAGGGACCAATCTTGCCCGTTCCAGTGCAGTTGGCCCCCACCCGAGCGCATCCACCACCATGCAGCGGCCGCCCCGGCGGCGAGCGTCCACAGCAGCAACGCCGCACGCAACCAGTCACCGGCCGGCACGGTGGCGCACCACCGGCAGACAGACGACATGCCCGCGAGCCAGATCAAGGCCAGCAAGCCGCCGGCGCGGCGAGAGCGCACGACCGGGTAGATGACCGCATCGGCGCTATGCATGGAGGGGAATCTCGAAAATCGGAGTCAGGAGCTTGGCCGCGAGGTGGAGTGCAGATAGCGCCGGATCGTCAGGGCAGACTCAGGCGAAACGCTTGAAAACCAGCGAGCCGTTGGTGCCGCCGAAACCGAAATTGTTTTTCAAGGCCACATCGATCTTGAGGTCCCGTGCGGTGTTGGCGCAATAGTCCAGATCACATTCGGGGTCTTGCTCGAAGATGTTGATGGTGGGCGGGCTCTTCTGATGATGCACCGCCAGCACGGTGAACACGCTCTCGATGCCCCCGGCGCCGCCCAGCAGGTGGCCGGTCATCGATTTGGTTGAGTTGACCACCGTCTTCTTGGCATGGTCGCCCAGGGCGGCCTTGATGGCGTTGGTCTCGTTCAGGTCGCCGATCTGGGTCGAGGTGCCGTGCGCATTGACGTACTGCACCTGGTCCGGATTGACGCCGGCATTGCGCAGCGCCATTTCCATCGACCGCTGCGGGCCACCGACGCTCGGCGAGGTGACGTGGTAGGCATCGGCGCTCATGCCGAAACCTGCAAGTTCGGCGTAGATCTTGGCGCCGCGGGCCTTGGCGTGTTCGTACTCCTCGAGCACCAGCACGCCGGCGCCCTCGCCCAGCACGAAGCCGTCGCGATCCTTGTCCCAGGGGCGGGATGCGGTTTGCGGGCTCTCGTTACGGGTGGAAAGCGCACGTGGCGCGGTGAAGCCGCCGATGCCCAGCGGCGAGACAGTCGCCTCGGCGCCGCCGGCAATCATGACGTCGGCATCGCCGTACTCGATCATGCGGGCCGACATGCCGATGGCGTGCAGGCCGGTCGTGCAGGCGGTGACCATGGCGATGTTGGGGCCACGAAAACCGAAGCGGATCGAAACATGGCCGGAGATCATGTTGATGATCGAGGCGGGCACGAAGAACGGCGAGATCCGGCGCGGGCCGCGGGATTCGAGCTCTGCGTGAGTGCGCTCGATGAGCGGCAGGCCGCCAATGCCCGAACCGATATTGCAACCGATGCGGGTGGCGGCTTCTTCGCCCAGCGCGTCGCCCGTGGGCAGGCCGCTATCGCGGACTGCCTGCACAGCGGCGGCCACGCCGAGATGGATAAAGCGATCCATATGGCGCGCTTCCTTCTCGGGCATGTACTCCGTCACGTCGAAGCCTTTGACCTCGCCTGCAAACTTGCAGGCGAAGTTGCTTGCATCAAACTGAGTGATGAAGTCGATGCCGGGGGTTCCGGCGAGGATGCGGGTCCAGGCATCGGCCACCGTGTTGCCCACGGGGGTGACGCAGCCCAGACCGGTCACGACGACGCGGCGACGGCTCATGCGGAGAAAACCTTGTTCAAGGGGAAGCGCAAAAAATAGGGGGGCAGCCCGAAGGCTGGAGGACTTGGATGAAACCGTGGCGCCTTTTGCGCGAACACCTGGTCCGCAACACGCCGCAGTTCAATCCGGCCGTCCTCAGGCCTTCTGGTGCGTGTTGGCGTAGTCGATCGCGTTCTGGACCGTCGTGATCTTCTCGGCGTCTTCGTCCGGGATCTCGATGCCGAATTCGTCTTCGAGCGCCATCACGAGTTCGACCGTGTCGAGCGAGTCAGCGCCCAGGTCGGCCACGAAAGCCTTTTCGCTGGTGACTTGAGACTCTTCCACGCCGAGCTGTTCGGCGATGATTTTCTTGACACGTGATTCGATATCGCTCATGGATTCCCTCTTTAGGGTTGTAGATGAAACCGGGATTTTAGCCGGCGGGCATCGAGTGCCTGCTCAGTCGCCGCCCGGATAGAACGGCGGGGTTGGTTTGCGACGAATCGAGCGTCTTCAGGACATGAACATGCCGCCGTTGACGTGCAATTCCTGACCGGTGATGTACGCCGCCTGGGGGCTTGCGAGGTACGCCACCGCGTGCGCCACGTCGTACGGCTTACCCAGGTGGCCCAACGGAATTTGCGTCAGCAACGCTTTTTGTTGAGCCTCGGGCAGGGAGGCGGTCATGTCGGTATCGATGAAGCCGGGCGCCACACAATTGACGGTGATGTTGCGCGACCCCAGCTCTCGCGCCAGTGCGCGCGACATGCCGGCAAGACCCGCCTTGGCGGCCGCATAGTTGGCCTGCCCCGGATTGCCGGCGGCACCTACGACGCTCGTGATATTGACGATGCGGCCATAGCGCTGCTTCATCATCGGGCGCACGACGGCGCGCGACAGGCGGAACACCGCCTTCAGATTGGTGTCGATGACGCAATCCCAGTCGTCGTCCTTCATGCGCATGGTGAGGTTGTCGCGCGTGATACCGGCGTTGTTCACCAGGATCTGCAGACTGCCGTGGGCGGCCACGATGCCGTCGACCATCGCGTCGAGCGCGGCGGGATCGGTCACATCGAGAACTCGTCCGCTGCCGCCGCTGGCGGCCAGGGCTGTTTCGATGCGATTGGCGCCGTCCTGGGTAGTGGCCGTGCCGATGACTTTCACGCCTCGCGCGGCCAACTCGGCGGCGATTGCAGCGCCGATGCCACGCGTGGCACCGGTCACCAGGGCAATCTGGCCTGCATAACTGATTTCGGACATTTTGGTAGGTTTCCTTGAGTCTCGAAGGGCTCGGGCCGGCTCAGCCCAGCAGGGCGCGGGTTTCGGCCAGGGTGGCAGGATCGTAGACGGCGCTCGAGGCCATGTTGGCATCGATTCGTTTCGTCATGCCAGACAACACCTTGCCAGGACCGCATTCGACCACATGTGCCACTCCGCGCTCGCGCAGGGCCGCAACACACTCGACCCACCGCACCGGGCCGAAAGCCTGGCGATAGAGGGCGTCACGGATGGCGTCGGGCGTGTTGCGCTCGGCCACGTCGATGTTGTTGACGACCGGTATCACCGGCGCGGCGATATCGATAGACGCCAGGCGCTCGCGCAGTTTTTCGGCAGCCGGCCGCATCAGGCTGGAATGGAAAGGCGCGGACACCGGCAGCGGCAGCGCACGCTTCGCGCCTGCGGCCTTCAGCGCGGCACACGCCTGTTCGACCGCGGCTTTGCTGCCGGCAATGACCGTCTGGCCGGGGTCGTTGAAGTTGACTGCCTCGGCGGTTTCCGCGCCGCCCAGGGCGGCCGTGACCTCGGCGCAGATTTCAGCGACCCGCACCGGGTCCATTCCCAGGATGGCCGCCATGGCGCCGGTACCGACCGGCACGGCTTCCTGCATGGCTTGTGCACGGAAGCGCACGAGCGGCGCGGCTTGCGCCAGCGTCAGGGCACCTGCGGCGACCAGCGCGCTGTACTCACCCAACGAGTGGCCGGCCACGGCGATCGGGTCTGCGCCGCCTTCGGCTTTCCAGGCGCGCCATGCCGCCACGCCAGCCACCAGCATCACGGGCTGGGTGTTGGTGGTCAGGGCCAGCGCATCCTTGGGACCTTGATGAATCAACTTTGCGACGTCTTCGCCCAGCGCATCGGACGCTTCGGCCAGCGTTTGCGCGACGGCCGGGTTGTCACCCCAAGCATCGAGCATGCCGACAGCCTGCGAACCCTGGCCGGGGAAGACGAAAGCGAACGAAGTCATGCGACAAAAATCCTGCACAGAAAAATAAGGGAAATGCACCGGCCCGCCAGCAACCGGCAGGCGCGTGATGCTAAAGGGTCAGCAGCACCGCGCCCCAGGTGAAACCACCACCCACGCCTTCGAGCATGACGGTGTGGCCCGGTCGGGCTCGGCCCGAACGAACCGCGACATCGAGCGCCAACGGGATCGAAGCGGCCGACGTGTTGCCGTGCTGGTCGACGGTGACGACCAGCTTCTCGAGCGGCAGCTTCATCCGCTTGGCGGTGCCCTGCATGATGCGGATATTGGCCTGGTGGGGAATCAGCCAGTCGATATCGGCATCGGTCTTGCCGGCCTTTGCCAGCACGGCCCGCGCAGCGCTTTCGAGTACGCCGACCGCCAGCTTGAAGACCGCCTGGCCGTCCATCTTGAGCAGGGGATCGCCCAAAACCGCACCACCCGAGACATTGCCCGGAACGCACAGGATGCCGACATGCCGGCCGTCGGCGTGCAGATCGGTGGCGAGGATGCCGGGTGTCTCGCTGGCCTCCAGGACCACGGCGCCGGCGCCGTCGCCGAACAGGACACAGGTGGTGCGGTCCTTGAAATCGAGGATGCGCGAAAACACCTCCGAACCGACGACCAGTGCGCGCTTGGCCGCGCCGCTCTTGATCATGGAGTCGGCCACGGTCAGGGCGTAGACGAAGCCACTGCACACCGCCTGCACGTCGAACGCCGGGCAACCCAGTACGCCGCGCGCAGCCTCGGAGGTCTGGGCGAGCTTGTTCTGAAGGATGCAGGCCGTCGACGGGAACACCATGTCCGGCGTGGAGGTGGCCACGATGATCAGGTCGATATCCGCCGGACCGACACCGGCCGCTTCCAGTGCCCTGAGGCTGGCCTGCAAGGCGAGGTCGCTGCTGGCGACATCGGGAGCCGCGAAATGGCGGGCCCGGATGCCGGTACGCTCGACGATCCATTCGTCGGACGTCTCGATGCCGCGGGTCGCCAGCTCGGCGGCAAGGTCGGCATTGGTCAGCCGGCGCGGCGGCAGATAGCTTCCGGTACCTGTGATGCGGGAAAAAATGGTCATGTCGTGGTGCTGACGTCTAGCGGTGCCGGCTCGCCCTGGCGCAACAGCGGCGCGGCATGGGCGATACGGGCCTGCACCCGTTCGAGCAGGTTGTTGCGGGCAGCATCATAGGCGCGCTCGAGCGCCTGCTCGAAGGCCATCTCGTCGGCCGAACCATGGCTCTTGAACACCAGCCCGCGCAGGCCCAGCAGCGCAGCGCCGTTGTAGCGGCGGTAATCCATGCGCCGCTTGAGCGCCGACAGTACCGGATAGGACACCAGAGCCGCCAGTTTGGTCAGCGGGTTGCGCGAGAACTCTTCCTTGAGAAAGCCGACGATGACGCTGGCCAGGCCTTCGCTGGCCTTGAGGGCGACGTTGCCGACGAAGCCGTCGCAAACGACGATGTCGACCGTGCCCTTGAAGATGTCGTTGCCTTCGACGTTCCCGTAGAAGTTGAGGTCGCCCGCCTTGCCCGCGGCACGCAGCAACTCGCCCGCTTCCTTGATGACCTCGCTGCCCTTGATGGCCTCTTCGCCGATGTTGAGCAGCCCCACCGTGGGCTGGTCGTCGTCGTTGATGACCGAAGCCAGCGCCGAGCCCATCACCGCGAACTGGAGCAGATGCTCGGCCGTGCAGTCGACATTGGCGCCGAGGTCTAGCACGGTGGTCGCGCCGCCCTTGGCGTTCGGCATGCGGGTCGCGATGGCAGGACGCTCGATGCCGTCCAGGGTCTTGAGGAGGTAACGGGCGATCGCCATCAACGCACCGGTGTTTCCGGCGGAGATGGCGACGTGCGCAGCGCCGTCCTTCACCTGGCGGATCGCCACGCGCATGGACGAATCCTTCTTGCGGCGTAACGCGACCTCGACCGAATCGTCCATGGACACCACTTCGGATGCGGGGACGATCGTGGCACGGGCATGCGAGAAACCCGCCAGCTTGTCGGGTTGGCCGACCAGCAGCAGGGAAACGTCGGGATGGCGCGCAAGAAAATTGCGGCTGGCGGCCAGGGTGACACGTGGACCGTGGTCACCCCCCATGCAATCGACGGCAAGCGTGATCATGAAAGAAGACCCTGAAAGCCGCACCGGCACGCGACGGTCGCGGCGCTGGAAAGCATGGAAGAGACAGCCATCAAAAACAAAGGCCCGGGCTACGAATAAAGTAGCGCGGGCCTAGGCGACAGAGGCGATCAGGCTTCGGACTTGTTCTTCAAGACCTGGCGACCACGGTAGAAGCCGTTCGGGCTGATGTGGTGGCGCAGGTGGGTTTCGCCGGTGTTCGACTCGACGGCGATGCCCGGCACGGTCAGTGCGTTGTGCGAGCGGTGCATGCCGCGCTTGGACGGGGACTTCTTGTTTTGCTGAACTGCCATGGTGGCTCCTGAATACGGTAGATGGGTCGGATGCGCTAGAAGACCGGCAACAGTAATAACGCAATAGCCGGGGCCGTAAGCCCCCTGCCGCGTCATTGCTCATTCAGCCCAAGAATTTGCGCGTAGCCATCGATTATAGCCTGCCGCCTCGAACTAGCCAAGCTTGCCTTTGTTGAGGCCGGCGAGGATGGCAAACGGATGGGCTTTTTCCTCCGCCGCAGCAGCGAAATCCGCATCCTCGACAGCTGCGGGCAGCGCGACCGGGCAGGTCTCGTGCAAAGCCACTGCCGGCATGGCGAGCAGCAGTTCGTCTTCGATCAGTTCGCGCAGGGGGAAATCGCGGCGGATTACCAACAGATCTTCCTCTGACTCGTCATCCTCGGCCTCCGCCGTTCGCTCGTCGGCCACAAAGCGGAAGTCGGTCTCGAAGCCGACCGGCATTTCCACGGGGAGAAGGCAACGCTGGCAAGTCATGGGCAACACCGCCTCGCCGGACAGATGCAGCCAGGGCTGGCCCGCACTGCCGGTGGCGGCGCGCCATTCGCCTTCCGCCTCCCACGAAACGGTGCAACCTTCCGATGAACCGGTGATGTCTTCCACCAGCCGCGGGTAACGGGCGAGCGCATCCTGGCCCTCGAGGCGGCCTTCGGAGCGTGCAAAGGCCTGGACATCCAGGCTGTCGGGCGCAAAGTCTTTTTCCATGGTTTCAGTGTAAGAGAATCGGCGCCATGCCCACCTCCGACTCCCTGCCCTCCGCCAGCCTTCTGTCGCGACCGTCCGGCGGCCGCCGGCTGGTGCTCGGATCCACCTCCATCTACCGCCGCGAACTGTTGCAGCGCCTTCGCCTTCCCTTCGACGTGGCCGCACCCGATGTCGACGAAACGCCACACGTGGGCGAACAACCCGAAGCGCTAGCGCGCCGGCTGGGATTGGCCAAGGCGCGTGCGGTAGCCAGACTGCACCCGGATGCCGTCGTGATCGGCTCCGACCAGGTCGCCGACCTGGACGGCGAACCCCTCGGCAAACCCGGCGACCACCCGCGGGCACTGAAGCAGTTGCAGCGAATGCGCGGTCGCACCGTCGTTTTCCAGACCGCCGTCAGCGTGGTGTGCGAGGCCGCCGCATTCGAGGCTTCCGACCTGGCCAGCGTGCGGGTCCGCTTTCGCAACCTGTCGGACGCCGAAATCGAGCGTTATCTACATGCCGAACAGCCCTACGACTGCGCGGGAAGCGCCAAGAGCGAAGGCCTGGGGATCAGCCTGCTGGATTCCATCGAAAACGACGACCCGACCGCCCTGGTCGGGCTCCCCCTGATCCGCACCTGCCGGCTGCTGCGCGCAGCCGGCCTGGTTTTCTGACGCACCCGATGAGTACCACCCCCGGAAAACTGTTCCTGGTCCCCGCCCCGCTGGATTTCGGCTGCGCCAGCCAGGCGCCGCTGCCCGATGCACTGCCCGACGCCACGCTGCGCAGCGCCGCCGCCATCACGCACTGGGTATGCGAAAACGCCAAGAGCGCACGCGCGTATCTCAAGCGCATCGACGCCATCCATCCGCTGGCTGCCCCGCTGCAGGCGCAGCACCTCCAGGAACTGCCGCGCGAAGTCCATAAAAAAGGTGATCACCACGGGGGTTTCGATGCGAAGCCGCTGCTCGTGCCCGCGCTGCAGGGCCACGACATGGGATTGCTGAGCGAGGCCGGGATGCCGGCGGTCGCGGACCCGGGTTCCTCGGTGGCGCGCGCGGCACACGACCTCGGCCTGCAGGTGGTGCCTTTGGTCGGGCCGGTTTGCCTGCTTCTGGCACTTGCGGCGAGCGGGCTCAACGGCCAGAACTTTGCGTTCGTGGGTTACCTGCCGCAGGATTCAGCAGAGCGCGCCGAGCGCATCCGCGCGCTCGAAGCGCTGGCATTACGCACTGGTCAGACCCAGATCTTCATCGAGACGCCCTATCGCAATGCGGCATTGCTGCAGGGTTTGCTGAGCACTTTGCAGCCCAACGCGCGGCTGTCTGTCAGCTGGGGCCTCACCCTGGCAGAGGGACGCACCCGCAGCGCGGATGTCAAGACCTGGAAACGCGCTCCGGCGGGACCGGACAACAGCACGCCTGCCGTGTTCGCGATCGGCCGGTAAACAGCCGTTTACCGGAAGAACGGCTGGCGGCCCAAGCTCGACACGGCGCCCTGCCCCATGGCGGCGCCGAACTTCTTGGCGAGTCGCTCGGCAACGTTGTCGCGCCGGGTGTAGTCGACGATTTCCTCGGCCTTCACCACCTCGCGTGCCACGTAATCCAGGCTGCCGATCTTGTCGGCCAGCCCCAGTTCGACGGCCTGCTGGCCGGTCCAGAAGAGGCCGCTGAAGGTTTCCGGCGTTTCCTTGAGGCGGCTGCCACGGCCCTTGCGCACGACGTCGATGAATTGCTGGTGGATTTGCCCAAGCAACTCCTGCGCATAACCGCGCTGCTTTTCGCTCATGGGGCTGAAGGGATCCAGAAAGCCCTTGTTCTCGCCGGCGGTGAACAGGCGACGTTCAACGCCCAGCTTGTCCATGAGGCCGGTAAAGCCGAAACCGTCCATCAGCACGCCGATGCTGCCGACGACGCTGGCCTTGTCGACATAGATCTGATCTGCGGCGGCTGCGATGTAATACGCCGCAGACGCACAGCTCTCCTCGACCACCGCATAGACCGGCTTGTTGTGCAGTGCCTTCAAGCGAAGGATTTCGTCGTTGATCATGCCTGCCTGCACCGGGCTGCCACCCGGCGAATTGATCAGCAGCACCACCGCCTGTGCACCTTCGTCCTCGAAGGCGCTTCGCATGGAAGCGACGATGAATTCGGCGCTGGCTTCGTTGCCGGCGGCGATCTCGCCCTTGATGTCGATCACGGCAGTGTGCGCGGTGGTCTTGGCGGTGGTGGGCTGCGAACGACTCAGCATGACCCAGCCGGCGGCCACCAAAAAGACCAGCCATGCCAGGCGGACAAAAATTTTCCACCGGCGTGCGGAGCGCTGTTCGGTGATGGCTGCGAAAGCCAGCTTCTCGAGCGTGGCCCGCTCCCAGTTCTGGTTGTCGCTGGCCCGTCGCCCGACAGGCGGAGCGGGAGGCGGCGGCGGGGGAACCTGCGCTTCCAGGGGGTCTCGGAAATCTGGATCGGACGACGACATCGCTTTAAAACTCGACAGGCTGCAGGTTGTAGGCAGTATGCCAGCGCACCACGCCGTCGAACTCGCTTAGTTGTATCTTGACCAACCCGCCACGACAGCGCCCACCCACGCAGGCGCCTGACGCCGGCTCGTAGGTCGCACCGTGGAAATGGCACAACAACCATTGGCCGCTGTCGTCGAAAAACCGGCCCGGGCGGTAGTCCATTTCCATTGCTACGTGGGTACAGCGATTCAGGTACGCATGGACCTCGCCCTTGAAGCGGATGGCGAAGGCGGTACAGGTCTGGCCGCCGTAGCGCACATCGAACGGCACCGCCAGTCCTCCCTGCACCAGATCGGCGCTGCTGCAGAGCGCGATACCAGGTACGGCCGGCCGATCTTCAAACATGCCGTCCGCCGTCGAAACCGCTCAGCCGTTGACGGCCAGCCACGCGCTCAGGTCGGCTACCGAGTGCGCAATATGCAAGGGCCCGAGCGCGCCGAAAGCCTCCGGCGTGTGAGCCCCGTAACTTACACCGACGCTGGCGCAGCCGGCATTGCGTGCCATGAGCAGGTCGTGGGTGGTATCGCCGATCATCAAGATACCGGCGTGCGGCACGCCGAGGTCCGCCGCCAATTCGTTGAGCATCAGAGGATCGGGCTTGCCGGCGGTTTCGTCGGCAGTACGTGAAGCATCGAACACGCCGCGCAGCTCGACCGATTCCAGCGCCTCGTCCAGCCCGCGCCGGCTTTTACCGGTGGCCACCGCGAGCAGGTGGCCGCGCTGCTTGAGCGCCTCCAGCAGGGGCAGCACACCGTCGAACAGGCTCAGGTCGTCGTGGTGCTTGCGGTAATGCTGGCGATAGCGCTCGTTGAGTTGCGGATAACGCTCGACGGGCACGTCCGGCGCGGCGTGCGCCAGCGCCTGACCGAGGCTCATGCCGATCACGTAGGCGGCGGAACGGTCGTCCGGCACCGTGCCGCCGACATCGCGTACGGCCGCCTGGATGCAGCGAACGATGATGCCGGTGGAGTCGTAGAGCGTCCCGTCCCAGTCGAAAACGACCAGGCCGAAACGCGGCGGGCGGGGAGAGCTGGAGATGGAAAGTGGCATGGGTGTCCCGACTATAAAACCGCCGCGCGTCCGTCCCTAGACGACCGCAGGCTCCCACGCGGCGAGTTCCGCCGGAAGGCCGGCCTCCAACGCGGTGCGCTGGCCGGTCGACGGGTGGTCGAACTTCAGCTGCCAGGCGTGCAGGAACATGCGTCCCAGGCCGGCCTTCTGCAGGCGATGGTTCAGGTCGAAGTCACCGTACTTGTCGTCCCCCGCGATACCGTGGCCGGCCGCCGACAGATGCACCCGGATCTGATGCGTGCGCCCGGTGCGGATGGTCACCTCGAGCAGGCTGAGCGTCGGCAAGCCCCTGTCGGCACGTTGGGGTGCGGTCGAACGCACCTTGACCAGCGTGATCGCCCGCATGGCATCGGGATCGTCTGCCGTGGTCACCCGCACCCGACGCTCGCCATCGGGGAGCAGGTATTTCTTCAGTGGCTGGTCCAGCACCTTCAGGCGCACAGGCCACGCACCCTGCACCAGCGCCAGATAGGTCTTGTCGGTGGCGCGCTCGCGAAACTGGTCCTGCAGGCGTGTCAGCGCAGAACGGCGTTTGGCGACCAGCAGGATGCCCGAGGTATCGCGGTCCAGCCGGTGCACCAGCTCGAGAAATTTCGCCTCTGGCCGCGCCCGGCGCAGTTGCTCGATGACACCGAAACTGACCCCGCTGCCGCCATGTACCGCGGTACCGGACGGTTTGTCGATGGCCAGCAGGAATTCGTCCTCGAACAGGATCGGAAATTCGCGCGGCGGCACTGCGCGCACGGCTTCTTCGGAAGGCGCCGGCGCCGTGCGCACCGGAGGCAGGCGGATGGCGTCGCCCGCGGCCACCCGCGTATCGGCAGACGCACGTCCCTTGTTCACCCGGACCTCGCCACTGCGGATGATCCGGTAGACATGGGTCTTGGGAACCCCTTTCAGATGGCGCATCAGGAAGTTGTCCAGGCGCTGGCCGGCCGACTCGTCGTCGACCACGACGAATTTCGCCGCCAGCGGCGCCGCGCCGCCAGATTTGCCCCCTATAATGTCTTTCACCGTTGTTCTGCTGTAAGTGGTTGATTTCTCTGGAGTTTAGTCCAGTCACCCTTTCACTCTGCAACGGCAGGTCGATGCCACCTGCGGCTTTGCCGGACCGGTCGCACTCTTTATTCAGTGCGCCTGTCCCCGAACCCGCCGGGCGAGCCGGCTCCTTGAAACACCCGAACCGGAATACCAACCGGCCCGCGTCGCGCCCCATTCGGCCGGCGCCGGTCGGCGGATCTAGCGAGATTTCCCCGTGTTGATGGCATTGCTTTCCACCCTCTGGCGCTGGCTGATGCCGCTGCCCGCGGGTGCGCCTGCAACTGTCTCAACGCTCGTGTGGGCCGATGGCGCCCACCCTGCCGCACCATCGCTGCAGCGTCCGCACCTCGCACCCATCCACGAGCCCCCACCCCGTCGACCCCGCTGATCGCAGCACCAGGTCTTTCGCGGTTTTCACGGCTATTCCCCGTTCGTTTCAGGCGTCAGTTCAGCATCGTTGGCCCACCCAGGGCATGTTCCGGTCATCCGGTACGGCAACGTCGCCGCCATTCGAGGCGCGCCGTTCCGGCGACCACTGATACGAAAAAAGGTACGCCTCATGAAGCGGATGCTGATCAACGCCACGCAGACGGAAGAACGCCGGCTGGCCATCGTCGACGGGCAAAAACTCCTCGACTACGAAATCGAGATCGAAGGGCGCGAACAGCGCAAGGGCAACATCTACAAGGCGGTCGTGACCCGCGTCGAGCCCTCGCTCGAAGCCTGTTTCGTCGACTACGGCGAAGACCGCCACGGCTTCCTGCCGTTCAAGGAAATTTCCCGCCAGTACTTCGCTCCCGGCGTTCCTGCCGGCCAGGCGCGCATCAACGAAGTGATCCGCGAAGGCCAGGAACTGCTGGTGCAGGTCGAGAAGGAAGAGCGCGGCAACAAGGGCGCGGCCCTCACCACCTTCATCTCGCTGGCCGGCCGCTACGTCGTGCTAATGCCCAACAACCCGCGCGGCGGTGGCGTTTCGCGCCGCATCGAGGGCGAGGACCGGGCCGAGCTCAAGGAGAACATGGACCAGTTGGAATACCCCAACGGCATGTCCATCATCGCCCGCACCGCCGGCATCGGCCGTTCGGCACCCGAGCTGCAGTGGGACCTGAACTACCTGCTCAAGCTGTGGACGGCAGTCGACGGCGCCTCCAGGGGTGCCAAGGGCGCCTTCCTGATCTACCAGGAATCCAGCCTCGTCATCCGCGCCATCCGTGACTACTTCAATCACGACATCGGCGACATCCTCATCGACACCGACGACATCTACGAGCAGGCGCACCAGTTCATGGCGCATGTCATGCCGGAGCATGCCTCGCGTGTGAAGCGTTACCGCGACGACGCGGCCCTGTTCAGCCGTTTCCAGATCGAGCACCAGATCGAATCGGCCTATGCCCGCACCGTGCAGCTGCCCTCGGGCGGCGCCATCGTCATCGACCACACCGAGGCGCTGGTGTCCATCGACGTCAACTCGGCGCGCGCCATCAAGGGCAGCGACATCGAGGAAACCGCCACCCGCACCAACCTGGAGGCCGCCGACGAAGTGGCCCGCCAGATGCGCCTGCGCGACCTGGGCGGCCTGATCGTCATCGACTTCATCGACATGGACGAGAGCAAGAATCGCCGTGAAGTCGAGAATCGCCTGCGCGACGCGCTGCGCCAGGATCGCGCCCGTGTGCAGTTCGGCACCATCAGCAAGTTCGGCCTGATGGAAATGAGCCGCCAGCGCCTGAAGCCCGCACTGTCGGAAGGCTCGTCCATCCCCTGCCCGCGCTGCGGTGGCGCCGGCCATATCCGCGACACCGAAAGCTCCGCGCTGCAGACGCTGCGGATCATTCAGGAAGAGTCCATGAAGGACAACACCGCAGCGGTGCACGTGCAGGTGCCGGTCGAGGTGGCGTCCTTCCTGCTCAACGAGAAGCGCAACGAGATCACCAAGATCGAACTCAAGCAGCGCGTTAACGTGATGCTGGTGCCCAACAAGTCGCTCGACACGCCGCACTACAAGCTGGAGCGCCTCAAGCACGACGATCCGCGCCTGGACAACATCGAAGCCAGCTACTCGCTGGCCGAGGTGGTCGAAGACCCGACAGCCATCACCCGCCGTTCGCAAGAGCCGACCAACCGCCAGACGCCGGTCATCAAGGGCGTGCTGCCGGACGCACCCGCACCGCAGCCGATCGCCAAGCCGGCCGCTCCGGTGGCGCAGGCTCCTGCGCCCGTCACCCCGCCGGCGCCTGCCGTGGCCGCGGCGCCGGTCGAAGTCGGTTTCTGGGCCTGGCTGAAAAGCCTGTTCGGCATCGATTCCGAACCCGCGCCCGCGCCGGTCGCAGCCCCTGCACCCGCCGCCGCACCGGCCGACGACCGCCGCGGCGGCCGTGGCGGTCGCCGCGACGGCCGCGGCGAGGGACGTGGCGAAGGCCGCGGTGAAGGCCGTGGCGACGGACGCGGCGGTCGCCGCGATGCCCGTGGCGAACGTGGCGCCGAGCGCGGTGAAGGCCGTGGCGAGCGCGCCGAGCGCACCGAACGTACCGACCGCGCCGAGCGCCCGGAAGGCCAGCGCGGCGAGGCGCGTCCTCCGCGTGGTGGAGAGCGCGGCGCCGAACGTGGCGAACGCGGTGAGCGCACCGAACGCCCGGCCCGCGAAGGCGGCCGTCCCAACGGACGCGGTCCGCGTGACGCCGAGCGCCTGGCGCCGGCACCCGAGTCCGTGGCCGACGCCGCGGCACTGGGCGCCGTCGGCCCCGACGCCGCCCTGGTGAGCGAAGAGCCCCGTCGCGACGAGGCTCCCCGCCGTGAACGTGGCGAGCGTGGTGAAGGCGGTCGCGGTCGCGGTCGTGGATCGCGCGGCCCACGCACCGAAAACGGCGAAGGCCAACCGGTAGGCGACGAAGCCCTGAACGCCGCTCCCGCAGCGCTCGACGGCAGCATCGAAGCCGGCTCCGACGGCGTCGTTTCGCCAGCAGCCAACCCCGAAGGTGGCGAACGTCCGCGCCGCTCGCGTGACCGCTACGGCCGTGAGCGCCGCGAGCGTGGCGACCGCGCCCCGTCGACCGAAGGCGGCGAAGCCCTGTCGGCAGATGCCGAGGAGCACGCAACACCGTCGCAAGGCGGCATCTTCGATGCGTTCCGCACGCCTGCACCGACGGCTCCTGCCACCGAGACGCCCATGGCACCGCAGGGCGACGCGATCGCCGACGCAAACGACGGGAACGTGACAGCGGCCCGCCCGCCGCGTGCCCGCCGCGAACGTGGCGAGCGCGGAGAGCGAAGCGATCGTGGTGATCGCGGTGATCGCGGTGATCGCGCCCCTCGCCAGGATGCGCCCGTGGTCAGCGCTGAAGCCCTGCCACTGGAAAGCGCCGTAGCGCCCGACGCCGATCAGGCCGCCGTGGCCCGCCCGGCCGTCGTGCAGGAAGCTCCCGCAGCCGAAGCACCGGTGCGGATCGCAGCCGCGAACCCCATGGACGCGCCCGTCGCAGCCCCGGTTCAAGCGCCCGCCTTCGCCGCCCCGTTAGCGCAGCCGGCACCGGTAGCCGCGGCAACGCCCGCCGTCGCCCCGCCGACTGCGCCCGCCGCGCCTGCCGCGCCCGCGATCGTGCAGGCTCCCGCTCCGGCTGCATTCGTGTTGCCCCTCAACGATCTGCACCAGATCGCCGAAGGCAGCGGCCTGCAGTGGGTCAACTCCGACAGCACCAAGATCGCCGCCGCCCAGGCTGCGATGGCCGCCGAGCCCAAGCCGGTCCGCGTGCCGCGCGAGCGCCCGCCGGCCGCCGTGCTGGACGACGGTCCGCTGGTGCTGGTCGAAACCCGCCGCGACCTGGCCGACATGAAGCTGCCCTTCGAACAGCAGCAGCTGCAGGGCTAAGCCGGCAAGGCGACAATTCGCCCGGTCGCACACGCCCGCCTTCGTGGCGGGCGTTTTTCATTCCGGCTCTACGCCATCGAACCGCTGCGCTGAAAATGCTCTTCCTGCTCTCACCCGCCAAATCGCTCGACTACGAAACCCCGGCACCCGAGCAGCTGCGCGCCACCACGCCGCATTTCGTACAGCAGTCGCATCGGCTGATCGAAATCCTGCGCGAACAGTCGCCGCAGCAGATCGCCTCCCTGATGTCCCTCTCCGACCCGCTGGCCGCGCTCAACGTGGCCCGCTACCAGGCATGGTCGCCGGAGTTCACCGCCGACAATTCCAAGCAGGCGGTGCTGGCTTTCAACGGCGATGTCTACGAGGGGCTGAACGCCGCCACGCTCTCTGCCGACCAGCTCGAATGGGCGCAATCGCATATCGCCATCCTGTCCGGCCTCTACGGGGTGCTGCGTCCACTCGACCGGTTGCAGCCATACCGGCTGGAAATGAGCACGCGCCTGCGCTCCGAAGCAGGCCGCGACCTGTACCACTTCTGGGGCCGGCAGATCGCCGATCACCTCAACATGCACATCCGCGCAGACGCGACGCCGGTGGTGGTCAACCTGGCGTCCCAGGAGTATTTCCGTGCCGTCGACACGGCCGTCCTGAAGGCCCGGGTGGTGGAATGCGTTTTCCAGGAATGGAAGGCCGGCGTCTACAAGATCATCAGTTTCCATGCCAAGCGCGCACGCGGCCTGATGGCGCGTTATGCCATCCAGCACCGCTTGCAAATGCCCGAGCAGCTGCACCGCTTCGACTTGGAGGGCTACGGCTACGACAGTGCCGCCTCCACCCCCGAGCGCCTGGTCTTCCGCCGCAAGACGGCCTGATACCACTGCCCGCGCGCACCCCGCTATTCTCCGCAGCCATGACGATCAAGACAGACTCCGCCCCGTCCCTGCAGGCCGTCACGCCCGAGCTGCGCCAGTGGATCGTCGACCAGGCCGAAGCCGGTTTCGCCGCCCCGGTGATCCTGCAGGCCATGGTCGACGCCGGCTGGCGCGAAGCCACGGCCGCCGCCGCCATGGAATCGACCCTGCGCGACCACCTCGCGATTCCGCAGGCCGACCGCGACATGCCGGCCGGCGTGACCGTGCCCGCTCCCGCGCTGGACGATTCGCCCTTGTATATCGACGTCGGCGATCGACAGGTGCACGTGCTGCAGGTCATGACCTCGCCGCGCATCGTGGTGTTCGGCAACCTGCTGTCCGACGCGGAATGCGAGGCGCTCATCGCCGATGCCGCGCCGCGCATGAAACGCTCGCTCACGGTCGCCATCAAGACCGGCGGCGAAGAGGTCAACGCCGACCGCACCAGCGACGGCATGTTCTTCTCGCGTGGCGAAACATCGGTGGTGCGCACGCTCGAGGAACGCATCGCCCGGCTGGTCGCGTGGCCGGTCGCCAACGGCGAGGGCCTGCAGGTGCTGCATTACCCGCCCGGCGCCGAGTACAAGCCGCACTACGACTACTTCGACCCGTCCGAGCCCGGCACGCCGAGCATTCTCAAGCGCGGCGGACAACGCGTGGCCACTCTGGTCATCTACCTCAACGAGCCCTTGCGCGGCGGAGGCACCGTGTTTCCGGACGTCAACCTCACGGTGGCGCCCAAACGCGGCAACGCGGTCTTCTTCAGCTACGACCGGCCGCATCCCGCCACCCGCACCCTGCACGGCGGCACGCCGGTCGTCGAGGGCGAAAAATGGATCGCGACCAAGTGGCTGCGCCAAGGCGAATTCACATGAACCCAAAGACGCTCGATCACACGCCCGAACTCTCTCAGCTGGGCAAACCCGCGAGCTACGTCTCGCAGTACGACGCCGCCCTGCTCTACCCCATTCCGCGCGCAGGCAAGCGTGCCGAAATCGGCATCACCGGTGCGCCGCCCTTCTTCGGCGCCGACCTGTGGACCGCCTTCGAGGTGAGCTGGCTCAACCTCCGCGGCAAGCCGATGGTGGCGGTGGCACACATCACCGTGCCCTGCGAGACGCCCAACATCGTCGAAAGCAAGTCTTTTAAGCTGTATCTCAACAGCTTCAACGACACCCGTTTCGACAGCCCCGACGAAGTGCGGGCCCGTATCCGCGGCGATGTCTCGGAAGCCGTCTGGCGGGGATCGGGCCAGTCGTCCACCGTCGGGGTGCGGCTGGTGCTGCCCGAGGATTTCGGCCGGGAAAAGATCGATGTGCTTGAAGGTCTCAGCCTGGACCGGCTGGACATCGAATGCGACCGCTACACCCCGGCGCCCGAGTTTCTCAGCGCCACACTCGACGAAACGCCGGTCACCGAAACGCTGGTCAGCCATCTGCTCAAGAGCAATTGCCTGGTGACCGGCCAGCCCGACTGGGGCAGCGTGCAGATCCGCTACAGCGGGCCGCAGATCGACCAGGCCGGACTTCTGCGCTACCTGGTGAGCTTTCGCAACCACAACGAGTTCCACGAACAATGCGTCGAGCGCATCTTCATGGACATCCAGAGCCGTTGCCGCCCGGTCAAACTGGCAGTGCTTGCGCGCTACACGCGGCGCGGCGGCCTGGACATCAATCCCTTCCGAACCAGCCATCCCCAGGCGCTGCCGGCCAATGCGCGCACCGCCCGCCAATGACTGCACGGAACCGCGAAAAACCTGCGTCCGCCTGTGTGATTTGACATGCGGTTTGTCCAAATGCCACTGCTACACTGAGTAGTTGATGGCCGCCTTGTTACCGTCGTTACCCCTGCCCGCAAATTACAAGATGCGGCGCCTGCCTGCGTGCGTATGCGCCGAAGGGGCTTCGCCATGAGCGCCGCTTCACTCGTCGCGCAGATGCCCACGGTGACGCTCGAGAGTTGCGACCACGAACCGATCCATATTCCGGGCGCTATCCAGCCGCACGGACTCCTGCTGGCCTTCGACGCCGAACGTCGCCTGCGTTACCGCAGCGTCAATGCGGCAGAAATTCTCGAGGCCGTTCCGGCCCTGGGCGAAACGCTGGCACCGGATCATTTCGGCGGACACGCCGAAATGCATGCCTTGCTCGACGAGGCGTTCAGCCTGAGCGCGCATGAAGCCCTCATGCCGATGTCCGGAGAAATCTCCATCGGCGAAGCCAACTACGACCTGATCCTGCACAGCGCCGGTGAACTGCTGCTGGCCGAACTGGAACATCGCGAGCACAACGCCGACGCGCTGGCCAGCTTCGCCCTCAAGGCGCACCGCGCCATGGACCGCCTGAAGCGCCAGCGCTCGATCGACACCCTGTTGTCGATGGCGTGCGAAGACCTTCGCCAGCTCACCGGTTTCGACCGCGTGATGGCCTACCGTTTCCGCCCCGACGACAGCGGCGAAGTGGTGGCGGAATCTGCCGACGCGAAGCTGGAGCCTTTCCTGGGTCGGCGCTACCCGGCCGGTGACATCCCGGCGCAGGCGCGACGTCTCTACGTGATCAACACCTTGCGCCTCATCGCCAGCGTGGCGCAGCCGGCCGTCGCTGTCGAAGGCGCAGCCGGCGCGGCGCCGCTGGACATGAGCCACGCGGTACTGCGTGCCGTTTCGCCGATCCACATCGAATACCTGGGCAACATGGGCGTCGGCGCTTCGATGAGCGTGTCGATCGTGGTTCAGGGTCGCCTCTGGGGAATGATCGCCTGCCACCACATGGGCCCGCGCCAGGTGCCCTATTCGGTTCGCATGGCCTGCGACGTCATCGCGCAGATCATGGCTGCCAACGTGCACACGCTGCTGGCACGCCAGCAGGCCGAGCGCGTCGGCGTGGCAGCGACCTTGCGCTCGCGCATGATCGAAGACCTGCTGCACGCAGACGACGCCGTCAACGCACTCACGCCGCATGCGCCCATGCTCCTGAACGTGTTCGACGCCCATGCCGCGTTCGTCGCAGAGGGCACCAAGATTTTCGTCGAGGGCGAGCTGCCGGTCGAGACCGCACGGGCCCTCGCCCGCTGGCTGGCCCACCGTAGCCAGGATGCTGAGGCCCTGGTGTCCATCGACTCGATGGCCGATTTTCCGAGCTACCTGCATCCGCTGCTCGACATCTGGTGCGGCATGCTCGCACTGCGATTCGACGGTTCCGCGGGCGGCTGGCTGGTCCTCATGCGCAAGGAGCAGGTCGAGACCATCAACTGGGGCGGCAAGCCGGACAAGCATTACGTCCACGGCCCCAACGGGCCACGGCTGACGCCGCGCGGCTCGTTCGACCTGTGGCGCGAGACCGTCCACGGCACGGCCGAGGCCTGGAACGCCGCCGATCTGGCGATCGCCTCGCAACTGCTCGGCGAAATGAACCGCGCGACATCGGCCCGGGTGAACGAACTCAACCGCGCCCGCAACCAGTTGCTGGCGGTGCTGGGCCACGATCTGCGGGATCCGCTGCACTCCATCAGCATGGCCGCGCGGGTTCTCGAAAAAGCGCCCGAACACCCGAGCGGCCGGATCGGGCAACGCATCCAGTCGTCGAGCAGCCGCATGCAGCGGCTGGTCAGCCAGGTGCTGGACATGTCGCGCCTGCAGGGCGGCCTGGGCCTGGGCATGCGTTTCGAACGGCTTGCCCTGGCGCCGCTGATCAACGACCTTTTGGAAGAGGCCTCCACGGCCCATCCCGGCATCCGCTTTCGCCGCGAGCTCGACGAGCTGCTGACGGCCGAGATCGACCCCGACCGCATGGCGCAGGTCATCACCAACCTGGTCAGCAACGCGCGCCATCACGGCGCGCCGGGCGAGCCGATCCTGGTCCGCTTGCGCGACGACGGTGCGGGGGTCGAGCTGCAGGTGCGCAATGCCGGCGATCCCATTCCCGAGGAACTGGCCGCCACCCTTTTCAATCCGTTCAAGCGACAGTCGCTCGGCAACGAGCGCAATCGCACCGGCCTGGGCCTGGGCCTTTACATCGCCCACCAGATCGTGGAAGGCCATGGCGGTCGCATCGATTATTCTTTTGACGAACCACAGGTGGTTTTCAGCGTTTTCCTGCCGTGCAGCCAGCCCGAGGCTGCCGGTCCCAGCGTTTAAGGTCTTTCCGTGACTCTCAATATCCTCATCGTCGACGACAACCGCGAAGCGGCGGAGTTGTTCCAGGAACTGCTCGAAATGCAGGACTACACCGTGCGTTGCGCCTTCAACGGCCAGCAGGCGCTGGAACTGGCGCGTGCCGAAGCGGCAGGCGTCTATCTGGTAGACCTCACCCTGCCCGACGTACACGGCACCGATCTCGCCCGGCAGTTGCGCGAACTCACCGGCGCCGGCGCCCAGCCGATGGTCATCGCCGTCACCGGACTGGCCTCGGACGGCAGCGACGAAATGGCAGTGTTCGACCACTTCCTGCAGAAGCCAGTCGATTTCGAAAAACTCGAACGCATCCTGGCCGGTGTCGCGGCCCGCAACTGAACATCCCAACGCCCCTGACCGGAGACAAAATCATGAGCGCCAGCTGGTTGGCCGCCGGTGTGCGGCACGAACTCTTCATGCGGGTGCTGCCCGCCCTGCGGCACGACATGGCGGGCCCCTTGTCGGTGGCCCGCATGGGCAACGCGGTGCTCAAGCGCTACCTGTCCGCACAGCCCTTCGATCCGGCCCAGAGCCTGAAGCGCATGGAAATGACGGACGAGCAACTCAATCAGTTGCTGCTGTCCATCCGCACCCTGTCGCGCTGGGATGTCGAAAGCAGCGACCGCGCCACGCCCTCCCCCGCCCTGCACGCCACCCTGCACCTGGCGCGCCCGATGCTCGACCTGAACGGCGTCGTGCTGGAGACCACCGAGGTCGACGCCCCGGCCAGCTGGCCGTCGCTGCAGCCCGCCCGTGCGCTCTACATGGTCCTGGGGGTGCTCGGGTACCTGCAGGATTCGGCCACGGGTCCCAGCAAGATCACCGTATCGCCGGAGGGCGACACCTTGCGCCTGCAGTCCGAACCCATGGCGCCGACCTTGCCCGGCGATCACCAGCCGGCCCAGCGCCAGATGAAGATCGACGGCCAGGCCCTTCAGTGGCTGTCCGACGACCTGCAGTGGCCGGTAACGATCGCCGCAGGCGCTGTGGTGCTGGGACAGCCGGTCGACCAGTAAAACCCAGGCTCAGGCCTTGCGGCCTGCGCTTCGGCGTACCTCGCGGCGCAACTCTTTCTTGTGTTCCCGCAGAAAACCCAGCAGGCGATGTTCCGCCGCATGCAGCCGTCGCTGGCTTTTTCGCTTCCCGACCACTCGCTGCCAAAACCCGAGCAGCTCGGATTCGCTCCCACGGGCCAACGTTGCCCCTACCTGCAGCACGGCCGGATGCACATAAGACTTCTTGCAAACTGCCGGTGTGTTACCCAGCTGCCGCGCCACTTCCGACAGCACCGCCTTGGCACTGTATGCGGCCTCGCCGCAACCGCCGCACGCCAGGCGGGTCAACTCCAGCGCCTGCACCGTGCCGTGCCAGGTGCGGAAATCCTTGGCGGTGAATTCGCCACCCGCAGCGTCGCGCAGGTAGTCGTTGACATCGGAAGACCCGAGTCGGTGGATCTCGCCCTCGGCGTCCTCCCAGTGAAACAGCTCCTGGCCCGGCAACTGCTGGCATCCCCGCACCACACGCGCCACCTGGGGGTCTTCCAGCTTCACTTCCTGCAGCACGCCGCTCTTGCCGCGAAACTTCAGCGTCAGCACGCTGCCGCGCACGCCGGCGTGCGGAGAGCGCAGCGTGGTCAGCCCATACGATCCGTTGGCCTCGGCATATTCCTCGTTGCCGACGCGCAGATAGGTGGTGTCGAGCAGCCGTACCAGCGTGGCCAGCAGCACGGTGCGCGATAGCGGCTGGCCGCGCCGGGGCCGCAGGTCGCGCGACACGCGGGCGCGAATGCGCGGCAACGCCGCACCGAAAGCCTCCAGGCGTTCGAACTTGCCCTCGTCGCGCATCGCACGCCAGTCGGCGTGGTAGCGGTATTGCCGCCGGCCGCGCGCATCCAGTCCGGTGGCCTGCAGATGGCCGTTGGGCAACGGACAGATCCACACCGAGGTGTAGGCGGGTGGAATCGCCAGCTTGTCGATGCGCGCGATCTCATGCTCGTCGGAGACCGGACGCCCGTCCTCGTTGCGGTAGGCAAACCGTTTGCCTCGTCGCACCCGGCTGAAACCCGGCATCAGCGGACTCACGTAGAGCAGTCCGCCAGGCAAGGGCGCGGGGGCCGGAACCGTCACATCGGCCGGGGCTACGGTGGAGAGAGAGGTGTACACGTCGGCGCATCACGGGAATCTGGATATGCCGGTGTATCGCCGACTCCGCCGCGCCCTTGTAGGACGCCGGCATCTGCTGCGGCGAGTCAGAACAGCGTCGGTGTCCGGCCGATTTCCGGCGAATCGGGCGCGGTGGCCGCAGGGGCCGCGGCCTCGGCCGCATCCGCGTGCACCAACGAACCGGCCCGCACGCCCAGCAACCGCAGCTTTCGATCCAGCGGAACGCGCTTCAGGCACAGGCCGCCCAGGCGCCGAATCTGCGCCGCGTCGTCCACCGCCATCTCGACCGTCTGGTCGCGCGTGGCGATGCGGAAATCGTCGTAGCGCAGCTTGATGCCGATGGTCTTGGCGCGGTAGCCCTTGCGTTGCAGGTCGGCCGCCACCTTCTCGCACAGGCCGGTGAAGATCGCACCCAGTTCGGCGCGGTCGCGCACCGCGTGCAGGTCGCGCGAAAACGTCGTTTCGCGGCTCATCGACACCGGCTCGCTCTCGGTCACCACCGGGCGGTCGTCTCGCCCCCAGGACACCTCGTGCATCCAGGCGCCGGTCGACTTGCCGAAATGCGCAATCAGCCAGTCGCGGTCCTGTGCGGCCAGTTCGCCGATGGTGCGGATGCCCAGGCTCTCCAGCCGGGCATCGGCCTTGGGACCGATGCCGTTGATCTTGCGCGCGGCCAGCGGCCAGATGCGCGGCTGCAGGTCTTCGTCGTGGACGATGGAAATACCGTTGGGTTTCTCGAACTCGCTCGCCATCTTGGCAAGCAGCTTGTTGGGCGCCACGCCGACCGAACAGGTCAAGCCGGTGGCCTCGAAAATCTGCCGCTGGATCAGCCGAGCCAGCACCCGCCCACCTTCGCGCTGGCCACCGGGCACCTCGGTGAAATCGATATACACCTCGTCGATCCCGCGGTCTTCCATCAGCGGCGCGATATCGGTGATGACGGCCTTGAAGGTGCGCGAGAAATGCCGCACCCGATCGAAGTCGGCGGGCAGCAATATGGCCTGCGGGCACAGCTTCGCAGCCTTCATCAGCCCAAGAGCGGAGCCGACGCCGAACTGGCGGGCGGCATAGGTGGCGGTGGTCGCGACACCGCGCCCGACGTAGTCGCGCAAGAGGGGGAAATCGGCGACCGCGATCTGGTCGAGATCGCGCCCGTCGGGCGGGTGCAGCAGGTGCTCGTCGACCCCCCGCCGCCCGCCACCGATGACGACCGGCAGGCCTTTCAGCTGGGGGTAGCGCAAAAGTTCGACAGACGCGAAGAAGGCGTCCATGTCGAGGTGGGCGATGCGGCGCAAGGGAGGCAAAAAAGACACCGTTCGAGGATAAACGTACACGCCGGTCCCGCGCCCGGACGGGGTTTCCGCAGTCGACGGCCGGTTGCAAAGCACGCACCGGCTGCGCGGTTTTGCGACCGGCCCGGCGTCCTGCAGAAAACCGGGTTCAGCCGGCCCACAGCCACGGCTGGTCCAGCAGCCGGTGCCCCAACAGCTTCAGGGCGGCGTCCCGGCCCCAGCGCATCGGGCCGGTGGCGTGAAAGATGTGCGCCTGGCGGCGCGCGCGGGCCTGCACCTGTCCCACGCGCTGCCAGCGGTGGCGGGCATAGCGCGCCAGGCTCGCCTGGACGTCCTCGATATCCATGGACAGAGTGCGCTGCAGCTCCGCCGCGTCCTCGATGGCCATGGCGGCACCCTGCGCCAGGTAGGGCAGCATCGGATGCGCGGCATCCCCCAGCAGCGCGATGCGACCGCGTGCCAGGGCCTGCGGGCCAGCGACAGGCTCGCGGTCGTGCAGCATCCAGCGGCGCCAGGACGGCGCGGCCTCCGCCAGGCCCTGCAGGCCGCTGTCGGCGCCCTGCAGTAACCGGGCGACTTCGTCCGAAGACGCGACGGCGTTCCAGTCCTCGGCGGCTGCGTCCCCCAACATGCCCGGCCGGCCCTCGGCCAGCACCACCAGGTTGAGCAGTTCGCCGCGCCGTACCGGGTAAGCCACCACGTGCAGCCGGGTTCCCAGCCACACGGTGACGCCGGCCATCGCCTCGCGCAGCGCCAGCGGCAGGGCCTGCCGGTCGATCAGACAGCGCCAGGCGAAATGGCCGGTCGCCCGTGGCGGCGGGTCGTTCGCGACGACCTCCTCACGCAAGCGGCTCCAAAGGCCGTCCGCGACAACCAGGGCTTCGCCTTCGCACTCGCCTTGGCACTCGGCAGCCCGCGCGCCGATGCGCCGCGTCAGCGCGACGAGATCGGGCTGCAGCCGCACGGGACCTGCCTCCGCTGCCAGGTGCAACACCGCTTCGCCGCTGCGCTGCACCGCGTCCAGCAGCAGGGCGTGCAGGTCGGCGCGATGCAGCGTCGCGTACGGAGCGCCGTAGCGCGTGGCGACGTCGGCGCCCAATCGCATGCGCCCCAGCAGGCGGCCGCGCATCGCATCGCGGATGGTGATGTCTTGGGGGAACGACGCCACCGACCCGAGGGCGTCCGACAGTCCCCACGCGTGCAACACGCGGGTGGCGTTGGGGCCCAGTTGCAGGCCGGCGCCGACTTCGGTGAAAGCACCGGCGCGCTCGAAGACCCGGGCGCGCCAGCCGGCCCGATGGCATGCCAGCGCGGCGGCCAGGCCGCCGATGCCGCCGCCGACGATCAGCATCTCTTGTGAAAACGCGACCCGCATCGTCAGTCGATCAATCCCTGTTGCTGCTCCATCTCGGCGATGGGCAGCGGGCGGCCGAAGAAATATCCCTGGAACGCGCGGCAGCCGTGGTGCCGCAGGAATTCGAGTTGGCCCTCGGTTTCCACGCCTTCCGCGACGACGTCCAGCCCCAGGCTCAGCGCCAGGGTGAGCGTGGCGCGCACGATGGCCGCGTCGTGCGGGTCGGTCAGCAGGTCGCGCACGAATGACTGGTCGATCTTGAGCTGGTCGAGCGGCAGCCGCTTGAGGTAGCTGAGCGACGAAAACCCGGTGCCGAAATCATCCAGCGAAAAGCCGACGCCGCGTGCCCGCAACTGGCCCATCTTGCCGAGGATGTCTTCGACGTCGTGGAACAGCAGGCTCTCGGTCAGTTCGAACTTGAGACGACGCGCATTGGCGCCGGTGGCCTCCAGTACCGCGGCGACCTCCGCGACGAAGTCCGGGTGCCGAAATTGCCGGGCGCTGACATTGATGGCGATGTTCAGCTGGCGGGTCGCTGCGCGCCGGCTCCAGGCGACCAGTTGCTCGCAGGCGGTGCGCAGCACCCAGGCGCCGAGCGGCAGGATGAGGCCGGTTTCCTCGGCCATCGGAATGAAGGCCAGCGGCGGCACCAGGCCGCGCACCGGATGCTGCCAGCGCAGCAGTGCCTCGGCGCCCAGCACGCGGCCGCTGCCATCGACCACCGGCTGGTAGTAAAGGCGCATTTCGCCGCGCGCCTGGCCGGCGCGAAGGTCGGCCTCGAGCAGCGAGCGTTCGCGCAGGCGGGCCTGCATTTCGGGGTCGAAGAAGCGCACGGTATTGCGCCCCCCGGCCTTGGCCTGGTGCACCGCGAGGTCGGCCCGCTTGAGCAGTTCTTCAGGTGGCAGGACGGTATCGCCGCCGAACAGCGCGGCGCCGATGCTGCCGGTGGCGTGGTGCTGCCGGTCGCCGATGGCGAAGGGCGCCTGCAACTGGCCGAGCAGGTCGCGCGCGATCCGCTCGGCTTCGTCCAGCGCGTAGCCGGCGTCGGCGCCCAGGTTGTCGCAGACCAGCACGAATTCGTCGCCGCCGAAGCGCGCGGTGAGGCGGCCGTGGGCGGCCCGTTCGCTGAAACGGCCGGCGACCTGCTGCAGCAACTGGTCGCCGACGGCATGCCCCAAGGTGTCGTTGAGGTTCTTGAAGTGGTCGATGTCGATGAAGAAGACCGCGCCGTGGTGGCCCATCTGCCCGGCCTCGCCGACGACGCGCTGCAGGCGCGTCAGCAACAGGCGACGGTTGGGCAGGCCGGTCAGGGTGTCGTAGAAGGCGAGGCGTTCCACCTCATGCTCGGCGCGCTTGCGGTCGGTGATGTCGCGGGCGATGCCGACGATGCCGGCGATCCGCCCCGCGCTGTCGGGCACCGGCATCTTGATGACGTCGAAGACGCCGCTGCGGTGCACTCCGCGCAGGGTTTCCTCGGCGCGGTAAGGGCGACCGGTGGCCATCGCGACCAGGTCCTCGTCGCGCGATCGCAGGGCGGTTGCCTCGTCGTACAGGTCGCGGTAGCTTCGGCCGATCAGCTCCCCGGGTTGCAGGCCGTAGAAGGTCTCGAAGGCCCGGTTGCAGGCGCGATAGACGCCCTCGGCGTCACGATAGACCAGGAGGTCGGGCATGGCCTCGAACAGGAGCTGCACCACTTCGACGGGCAGCCGCCCGAGCGCCGCCGACCCGCCCGGTGACGGTACGCCGCCGGCTGCAGGGGGCGCGACGGGGGCGCTGGAGGGCGTGGCGCCGAAGTCCGGGCCGCGGTCGGGGGCTTGCTTCATCCGGTGGCTTTCTCGCGGGTCGGGTCCGCCGGCGGCGGCGGTCGACCGCGCCGAGTCTAACGCCGCCGAATCAGCGGTTTGGGTAGAACTTCACGTGACGGACATCCGCCTCGGTCGTGCCGGAAGGAGGCTTGCCGGGCGTGCCGCAACTGCCGCAGCTTTCGCAAGAACCGCACCCGGGCGCGTCGCCCAGGGCCTTCTCGATGCGACGGGCATTGCCGTCCTGCAGGCCGACACGGCGGCCACCGCGGCCCATGGCCCGGGCCACGGCACGGCGCCAGGCGGCCGGCATCCAGTACCACGCCGCCCAGGCGAACGCGACCAGCACGATCAGGGCGACGATGGTCTCTTGCAACATGGCGATGCTCCGGTTTCAGCTCAACGCGAGCGTGATGCGGTAGGCCACGAAACTGCAGCCGTAGGCCAGGGCGAACAGATAGCCGGCCATGATGGCCGCGTAACGCCACGAGTTGGTTTCGCGCTTGACCGTGGCCAGGGTCGACAGGCACATCGGCGCGAACACGTACCAGACCAGCAGGGACACGGCCGTGGCGGTGGACCAGGTGGCGGCGATGACGGGTTGCAGCTCGGCGGCCGCTTCGTCGCCGGTAGCCGACATGGCGTAGACCGTGCCCAGGGCGCCGACCGCCACTTCGCGCGCGGCCAGGCCGGGCACCAGCGCGATGGAAATCTGCCAGTTGAATCCGATGGGCGCGAAGATGACTTCGAGCGCACGTCCGATCATCCCGGCCAGGCTGTACTGGATGGCCGGCCCGGTGGCGTCCGGCGGCGGGCCGGGGAAGGTCGAAAAAAACCACAGCAACACCGTCAGCGCCAGGATCATGGTGCCGACCCGCTTCAGGAAGATGCGCGCCCGCTCCCACAGCCCGATGGCCAGCTGGCGCGGATTGGGCCAGCGGTACGAGGGCAGTTCCATCATCAGAGGCGACTGCGCCTGCCTGCCGCTGCGCAGCAGCTTGAAGACCCAGGCCACGGCCATCGCCGAGACGATGCCGCCCAGGTACAGGGCGAACAGCACCAGTCCCTGCAGGTTGAAGACACCGGCCACCTGCCGCGCGGGAATGAATGCGGCGATCAGCAGGGCGTAAACCGGCAGCCGCGCGGAGCAGGTCATGAGCGGCGCGATCATGATCGTCACCAGCCGGTCGCGCCAGTTGGTGATGGTGCGCGCCGCCATCACGCCCGGAATCGCGCAGGCGAAACTCGACAGCAGCGGGATGAACGAGCGGCCCGAGAGGCCGACCGTGCCCATGAGCCGGTCGAGCAGGAAGGCCGCGCGCGGCAGGTAGCCGGAATCTTCGAGTGCCAGGATGAACAGGAACAGGATCAGGATCTGCGGCAGGAACACCAGCACGCCGCCGACGCCGGCGATGATGCCGTCGACCAGCAGGCTGCGCAGGATGCCGTCCGGAAGATGCGCCTGCACCAGTTCGCCGACGGCACCGGTAGCGCCCTCGATCATCTCCATGGGCACCTCGGCCCAGCTGAAGACCGCCTGGAACATCAGGAACAGCAACACCAGCAGCACCGCCATGCCCCACACGGGGTGCAGCACGATGCGGTCGATCTGGTCGTCTCGCGCCAGCCGGGAAACCGGTTCGATCACCGAGGCGGCCAGGATGCGGCGCACCTCCTGCTGCGTCGCCTGCACGTCTTTCAGGTCGGGGGCGATCCAGTCGCCGGGCCGGCTGGCGCCGCTACCGGGCGCGGGCAGGAAGTCGGCGAGCAGCTCGACGAGGCCGGCGGCGCCGTCGCCGCGTACGCCGACGGTCTCGACCACCGGGATGCCGAGTTCACGCGACAGTGCCGGGATGTCCACCACCACGCCTTGCGCCAGGGCCATGTCGGTCATGTTGAGGGCCATGACCATCGGCAGGCCGAGACGCTTGGCTTCCAGCACCAGGCGCAGGTTCAGCCTCAGGTTGGTGGCGTCGGTCACGCAGACGAGCAGGTCGGGGAGCGGCTCGCCGGGGCGGTGGCCGGTGACGATGTCGCGGGTCACGGCTTCGTCGGCCGACAGCGCGTTGAGGCTGTAGGCGCCCGGCAGGTCGAGTACCTCGATGCGCCGGCCGCCCGGCGTGCGCAGCAGACCGACCTTGCGCTCGACCGTCACGCCGGCATAGTTGGCGACCTTCTGGCGACTGCCGGTGAGCAGGTTGAACAGGGCGGTCTTGCCGCAATTGGGATTGCCCAGCAGCGCGACACGCAGGGACGACGCGACCGCACTCATCGGGATCCTCCGGTGGCCTGCACCCGCACCAGAGCCGCCTCGTGCGAACGCAACGCGAAGGTGCTTCGGCCGATACGCACCGCGATCGGTTCGCGGCCGGGGAATCCGTAAGCCACCACCCGCACCGGTTCGCCCGGCACGAAACCGATTTCGGTCAGTCGCAGGATGCGCTCCTCGTCATCGGGCCGGCCGAGGCTGGCCAGCTCGAGCACGGTGGCCGGAATATTGCGCGGCAGGCGATCCAGGGAAAGCGCCGGCCCGTCGGTGGACGAAGGGGAGGCGCTGGTCGAAAGAGTTGAAATGGGTACGGCGGACACGGATGGGCAGGCTGTCTCGTGGCAGTCACGGGAAACAAGAATTATTCTTGAAGGCGTGTGCCAGTGTAGCTGGAGGGGTCAAGGCGCCGCGCCTGAAAAACCCCGCGCGTCGGCGGGGGCGTCCGGGGCCGTCCGCCCCCGGACGCATCCCGCACCCGCCCCCCTTCAGGCCGCCTGGAGCAGCTGTCGCAGCACGTAGGGCAGGATGCCGCCCGCACGGTAGTAGTCCACCTCGACCGGGGTGTCGATGCGCAGGATGACCCGGATTTCGCTGCGTTTTCCGTCCGGACGGGTGATCACCAGCGTCGCCCTGCTCTGCGGCGTCAGCTGCGGGTCGGCGATGACATCGACGGTCTCGTCACCCTTCAGGCCCAGTGCCTGCCAGGATTCGCCGGACTCGAACTGCAGCGGCAAGACGCCCATGCCGACCAGGTTCGAGCGATGGATGCGCTCGAAACTGCGCGCCACGACCGCCTTGATGCCCAGCAACTGCGTGCCCTTGGCGGCCCAGTCGCGCGACGATCCGGTGCCGTACTCCTCGCCCGCGAAGATCACCGTGGCCTGGCCGGCGGCCATGTAGCGGGTCGCGGCATCGAAGATCGGCATCTTCTGGCCTTTTTCGGCGCCCTCGCCCTGGTACAGGGTAACGCCGCCCTCCTCCCTCGATCCGTCCGCAGTGGCCGGGATCATCAGGTTCTTGATGCGCACGTTGGCGAACGTGCCGCGCATCATCACGTCGTGGTTGCCGCGACGCGAGCCGTAGCTGTTGAAGTCGAGCTTGCCGACGCCGTTGTCCTGCAGCCACCGACCCGCGGGTGAACTTGCCTTGATGGATCCGGCCGGCGAGATGTGGTCGGTGGTGATCGAGTCGCCGAACAGCGCCATGATGCGTGCGCCCTCCACCTTGGCGCTGGGCGCGTTCTTCTGCTTCGACGCATCCAGGTCGAAATCCTCGAAGAACGGCGGCTCCGCGATATAGGTGCTGGCCGGCCAGGTGTAGGTGTGGCCGGACACGCCGTGAATATTTCCCCACAGCTCGCCCGGATCGGTCTTGACCCGCCCGTAGCTGGCCCGGAAGGCCTCGCCGTCCAGCGCGAACTTCATCAGGTCGTGGATTTCCTGGCTGCTCGGCCAGATATCGCCCAGATAGATGTCGCGCCCGCCGCTGCCCTTGCCCACCGGCTCGGTCATGAGGTCGCGCAGCACCGAGCCGGCGATGGCGTAGGCCACCACGAGCGGCGGGCTCGCCAGGAAGTTGGCCTTGAGGTTCGGGTGGATACGCGCTTCGAAATTGCGATTGCCCGACAGCACCGCCGCGCAGACCAGATCGCTCTTGGTGATGGCCTCGTTGATTTCAGGCGCCAGGTCGCCGGCGTTGCCGATGCAGGTCGTGCAGCCGTAGCCGGCCAGGGCGAAACCGAGCTTTTCCAGGTACGGCAACAGGCCGGTCTTGGTGAGGTACTCGGTGACCATGCGGGAGCCGGGCGCCAGCGATGTCTTGATGTGCGGCTGCACCGTCAGCCCCGCTTCGACCGCCTTTTTCGCCAGCAGGCCGGCCGCCAGCATCACGCTCGGGTTGGATGTGTTGGTGCAGCTCGTGATGGCGGCGATCAGCACGTCGCCGTTGCCCAGCGTGACACCGGTGGCATCGTGCTCGTCTTCGGCGGGCGCATCGGACTTTGCTGCGGCCAGGGTCGGCTTGTTACCTTCCATTTCCATCAGCAGGCGCGCCGCGCCCGGCTCGGTGGGCGGATTGGAGGGCACCCGCGTGCCAGGCTCCTCGCCGGCGTGATGGACCAGTTGGCGGGTCAGCAGCAGTTCGGCGGGCTGGTTGAAGCCGTTTTCGCTGTTGGGCTTGCTGAACAGCGCCTTGAACTGGTTGGCGACGTTGCCGAGTTCGATGCGGTCCTGCGGGCGCTTGGGGCCGGCGAGACTGGGCGTTACATCGCCCAGATCGAGCTTGACCACCTGCGAATAGGCGATATCGCCCGCCTTGGGTACGCCGAACAGGCCTTGTGCGCGGAAATACGCCTCGAACGCCTCGACCTCTGCATCCGTTCGTCCGGTGCCGCGAAAGTATTCGACGGTTTTTTCGTCGACCGGAAAGAATCCCATGGTGGCGCCGTACTCGGGCGCCATGTTGCCGATGGTGGCGCGGTCCGGTACCGGCAGGGTTCGGGTGCCTTCGCCGAAGAACTCGACGAACTTGCCGACCACTTTCTGCTTGCGCAGGATTTCGGTGACGGTCAGGACGAGATCGGTGGCGGTAACGCCTTCGCGAAGGTGTCCGGTGAGTTCGAAACCCACCACGTCGGGGGTCAGGAAATAAACCGGCTGCCCCAGCATGGCCGCTTCGGCCTCGATTCCGCCCACGCCCCAGGCGACGACACCGATGCCATTGACCATGGTGGTATGACTATCGGTTCCGACCAGGCTATCGAAATAATAAATATTGTCTTTTGCCGAATGGACCCCACGCGCCAGATATTCAAGGTTGACCTGGTGGACGATGCCGAAGCCGGGAGGCACGACGCCGAAGGTATCGAAAGCCTGCATGCCCCATTTCATGAACTCATAGCGCTCGCGATTGCGCTGGAATTCGAGCTTCATGTTGAGATCGAGTGCGTCCTTGGTGCCGTAGTAATCCACCATGACCGAATGGTCGACCACCAGATCGACCGGCACCAATGGTTCTATTCGCTGCGGATCTTTTCCCAGTTTCGCCGCCGTGCTGCGCATCGCCGCGAGATCCGCCAGCAATGGCACACCGGTGAAATCCTGCAATACCACACGTGCTACCACAAATGGAATTTCCTCCGTCCGGTTTGCAATCGGCTGCCATCCGGCCAGTTGCGCGACATGCTCCCTGGTGATCTTGCGGCCATCGCAGTTTCGTAACACGGATTCGAGGACAATTCTGATAGAGACGGGAAGTCGCGCAATATTGGGAAATTGCTTCGACAATTCGGTCAGGGAATAGAACTTCCCCTCCACACCTGAAGCTGTACTGAAATTCTTGACCGTATGGGAGAAATCGTGGGGGGCTTTGGCAGCCATGGGAACTCCTTGAATGGGAAACGACGGCAGCGGTCATTTTGGCAGTCATGTGCGAAGTCGTCGCAACTTGGGGTTACCGCGTAGGACCACACCCCTCGTTCGTACCGGCGAATGCCCGGTGCCGGGAATATTTTTCAGGCAGGTAAAGTAAAAAACCCCCGCCTCCTCGAGAGGAGACGGGGGTTTTTCAGCGATATCGCCCGGAGGCGGTATCTACAGCGCCTTAGATGGCGAACTGGCTGCGATCCTGGTCCGCAATCCACTTCGGTGCCTTGCCGCGGCCGGTCCAGGTGGCGCCGGTTGCGGGGTCGCGATATTTAGCGGCGACCTTGCCACCCTTGGCGGCGGATGCAGCGCGGCCGCGTGCGGGCGGGAATACATCGGAAGCAGTCAGGCCGAATTCTTCAATCAGGCCGCGAACGCGAGAAACCGCATCCGACAGTTCGCGCTGGCGTGCATCGCTGATTTGGGCTTCGAGAGCTTCACGCTGCTTCAGGAGTTCTTTATAGGTGGTCATGAGAGTATCCGCAGAAAGTTGGTGGCGCGATTATAGGCATATCCCGGCACGACCCGATCGGCGACTTGATTATTTTTACAAACCGACCAAATTTGCGGGATTATCCTTAGCGCCGCCCGCCGGCATTGCCAGCACCTTGTCGATGCGCCGGCCGTCCAGATCGACCACTTCGAATATCCAGGCACCGCACGAAATCAGTTCGCCGACCGCCGGCAGATGTCCGGATTCCGATAACAGCAGGCCGGCCAGCGTGTTGTACAAACCGCGGTCCTCCTGTGGGAGTTCTCGAATATCCAGGCGCGATTTGAGCTCGCCCACCGGCATCAATCCATCCAGCAGCCATGAACCGTCCGCGCGTTGCACTGCCCATGCTTCGGTTTCGGCGCCGGGTTGCAGTTCGCCGGTGATTGCTTCGAGCAGATCGCGCGGAGTCATCAAACCCTGAACCACGCCATATTCGTCGACGACGAATACCACTCGACCCGATTGCGCCCGGAATTGTTCGAGCAATTCCATACCCGAGAGCGTTTCCGGCAGAAATGACGCGGGCAATACATATGCGTCGAGATTGGCAGTGGAATCGGCGCCAAGTTCCAGCAGCCGTGCCAGGCTGATCACGCCCACCACGTCGTCCAGCGAGCCTCGGCACACCGGGTACCAGGAGTGCGCACGGCCGCTCGCCGCCTTGCGCAAACCGTCGGCGGCGGTACTGGACGCGTCCAGCCAGTCGACGTCGCCGCGCGGCACCATCAGGGATGTCAGCGGCCGGTCGTCCAGGTGGAACACGTTCTGCACCATCCGGTGCTCCTGGCGTTCGATCACGCCGGCGTCCAGGCCTTCTTCGAGACTGGCGGCGATTTCCTCCTCGGTCACCGAGCGGCCGGCGTTGTTGTCGATGCGCAGCAGCTTGAGCACCGCCTGGGTGCTCATCGACAGCAGGCGCACGAACGGGCTGGCGATACGCGCCACCCACTGCATCGGCCGCGACACCCAGCGCGCGACCGATTCCGGATGCAGCTGGCCGATGCGCTTGGGCACCAGCTCGCCGAAAACGATGGTGACGTAGGTGATGATCGTCACCACCAGCGCGGTGGCGGCGTACTCGGAACCCTGCTGCGGCATGCCGAGCCGGCGCAACAGTGCGGCCACGTCGTCGCTGAAGGCGGCTTCGCCCAGGATGCCGTTGAGCATGCCGATCGAGGTGATGCCCACCTGCACCGCCGACAGGAAACGCGTGGGTTGCGTCAGCAATGCGAGGGCCGCCTGGGCGCCCTTGTCACCGGCCTCCGCCATGGCCGTCAGCCGCGCCTTGCGACTCGATGCCAAGGCCAGTTCGGACATGGCAAACGCCCCGTTGAGAAGCGTCAGCAAGGCGATCAGCAAAAAATCCATGGAGAGACAGTGAAAATGAGGGAATGGCAATTTACCTGATGGGCGATCTGCAGGGCTGCGAGGCACCCCTGGCACAACTGCTTCAACAAGCGGATTTTTCTCCGAGCCGCGACACGCTGTACGTGTTGGGCGACCTGGTCAACCGGGGGCCCGATTCGGCCGGCACCTTGCGCCGCCTGGCTGCGCTGGGGGATTCGGCGCGTTGCCTGCTGGGCAATCACGACCTGCATCTGCTGGCGGTCATCCACGGCATCCGTCGCCCCGGGCGCCGCGACACCCTCGCCGACCTGCTCGCCGCGCCCGACCTGCCGGCGTTGACCGACTGGCTTCGGCACCGCCGCATGGCCGAGCGCCTGCGCCACGGCGAACAGGACATCCTGATGGTGCACGCCGGGGTGTTGCCGGCATGGGATGCGGAGACGGTCGAGCGACTGGCCGGAGAGGTCGAAGCCGTGCTGCGGCGCGACGATTTGCCGGATTTTCTCCGCACCATGTACGGCAACGAACCCGCCGCGTGGAGCGACGGCCTGGAAGGCGCGGATCGCTTGCGGGTGATCGTCAACGCCCTCACCCGGCTGCGCTTTTGTAGCTCGGACGGCCGGATGGACTTCGGAAGCAGCGAGTCACCGGACGACGCGCCGCCCGGGCTGATGCCGTGGTTCGAGGTGCCGGGACGCCGGTCGGCCGGGGTGACGGTGGCCTTCGGCCACTGGTCGCAGCTCGGGCTTCTGGAGCGCCCCGGGCTGATGGGCCTGGATACCGGTTGCGTGTGGGGCGGCTGCCTCACCGCGATCCGATTGGGAAACACCGCGGCCTCGAACCAGCGCCTGCAGGTGCACTGCGAACAGGCGCAGGCACCGGGCTGACCCGGGCCGAAAGCCGTCAGCTTTCCTGTTCGGCCGAGGCTGGGGACGATGCGGATTCGGATGCCGATGCGGGTGCCGGTGCAGGTTCCGGCGCCGGAACGGGCATCGCCTTGAGCAGCATCGCGATCTTGCGCTTGGGCTTGATGTTCATGGAGTGGGCGCGCACCGGAGCGGCTGCCTTGTTCTCCCATGCAGGCGGCTGGTCCGTGCTCGACTCGTAGGGCTTGTCGAAGAACGGATCGCGCGATGCCGCAGCGGGCGAGCGGTACTGGCGCGGAGCCGGTGCCGCCGGCTGCGGCGCACCGTCGCCACCCTCGTTGTAGAGGCGCCGGCCGTCGTTGAAACGGCCGCGCGGCTGCTGCTCTTCGAACTCGAACGGCTCGAGTTCCATTTTCTTGTTGACGAGTTTCTCGATGTCCGCCGCCAGGCGCGCATCGTTGCGGCTGTCCAGCCCGACGAAACTCACCGCCAGGCCTGACGCGCCGGCACGACCGGTGCGTCCGATGCGGTGAACGTAGTCTTCCGCGTTGAAAGGCACGTCGAAATTGAAAACCGCCGGGACATCCTTGATGTCCAGTCCGCGTGCTGCCACGTCGGTACACACCAGCAGGTCGACTTCACCGCTCTTGAAGGCTTCGAGCGCTTTCAGGCGTTCGTCCTGGCTCTTGTCGCCGTGCAACGCGGTCGTCCGGAGACCCTCGCGCTCGAGCGAGCGCGCCAGCCGGGCACAGCCCAGCTTGCTGTTGACGAAGACGAATGCCTGCCGAATGCCGCGCTGCTTGAGTACCTGGTGCAGGGCGCGGCGCTTGTCGTCCTCGACGACGCTGTAGAAATGCTGTTCGACCGTCGACGCGGTCTCGTTGGAGCGGGCCACCTCGATGGTGACCGGGTCCTGCAGGTAGCTGGAGGCCAGGCGCTTGATCTCTGGCGAGAACGTGGCCGAAAACAGCAGCGTGGTGCGTTGCTTGGGCAGGTAGGACAGGATGCGCTGCAGGTCGGGCAGGAAACCGATGTCCAGCATGCGGTCGGCCTCGTCGAGCACCACGTACTCGACTTGGTTCAGCACCGCGTTCTTGGCCTCGATGTGGTCGAGCAGGCGACCAGGCGTGGCGACCAGCACCTCGACACCCTTCTTCAGCTCGGCGGTTTGGGGCTTCATGTCCATGCCGCCGAAAACCACCGCACAGCGCATCTGCGTGTGTTTGCTGTAGAGCTTGATCTGCTGGGCGACCTGGTCGGCCAGCTCACGTGTCGGCAACAGCACCAGCGCGCGCACCGGATGGCGGGCGGGCGAGGTGGAAGCGTTCTCGTGCTGCATCAGCCGTTGCAGCAGCGGCAGCGAGAACGCCGCCGTCTTGCCGGTGCCGGTCTGGGCGGCGCCCATCACGTCTCGACCCTCCAGCACGACCGGAATGGCCTGTGCCTGGATCGGCGTCATGTTTTCGTAGCCCATGTCGGCTACGGCTCGTGCCAGCGGTGCGGCCAGCTTCAGTTCTGAAAAGGATGTCGTCATGCAGCGGCCGATTGTCGCACTCTGCGCGTAAATCAGGCAAAACCCCCCGCCCGCAGCGCGTTCAAGGGGCTGCCCGACGCGCATTTGCGTCGCATCGATGCATCACACCGTGCCGACCGGCAACCGCTTAAAGCGTGCGTGTAGCGAAGGTGTCGCAGGCCTCAACGCTGCCTTTTTCGTAACCCACGCCGAACCAGCGCTGCCGCTGGGCGCTGGTTCCGTGGGTGAAGCTGTCAGGCACCACGCTGCGGCCGGAGGAACGCTGCAGTGCGTCGTCGCCGATCTTCTCGGCGGCGTTCATGGCCGACGCGATATCGCCGGGATCGAGCCACTGCTTGGATTCCTGCGAGTGGTGCGCCCACACGCCGGCGAAACAATCGGCCTGCAACTCCACCCGCACGCTCATGGCGTTTTGCTGGGTCTGGCTGAGGCGGCCGCGCATACCGTCGACCTTGGCGGTGATGCCAAGTTCATCCTGGACATGGTGGCCGACCTCATGGGCGATCACGTAGGCCTGGGCGAACTCGCCCGGGGCACCCAGCCGGTCGCGCAAGGTGTCATAGAAGCTCAGGTCGATGTAGACCTTTTTGTCGCCAGGACAATAGAAAGGGCCCATCGCCGCCTCGCCAGTTCCGCAGGCGGTGGGATAAGCGCCCCTGAACAGCACCAGCTTCGCGGGCCGGTAGGTGCCGCCGGCCTGCTGGAAGATGCCCGACCACACCACTTCGGTGTTGCGCAGCACCGTCGAGACGAAGGCCGCCTCGCGATCGCCGGATGGCGGTTTCTGCGCCGGCCCCTGCTGCTGCACCACCGGCGCCCCGCCTCCCCCGCCGCTGAGCATGCTCAACACGGTCAGCGGATTGATGCCGAACACCCAACCGCCGATCAGGGCCACCACGATGGTGCCGATGCCGATGCTTCTCCCGCCAAAGCCGAATCCCCCGCCGCCTCCACCGCCGCTCCGACGGTCCTCGACATTGTCCGATTGTTCGTTGCCTTCCCAGCGCATGTTTTTCTCCCCCTGGGCTTCTCGGCCCGTTGCCTTCGCGCATCGCGTGAAAATATGCGAGCGTAATTCCACCAGTGGACACGTGCTTATCAACGTAGCATCGGCGTCGTTGCCTTTGCTTGCAAATCTTTACTCGTGAACCTTCGCTTTTCAGAACGTAGCCTCGCCACTCAAATGGCTTTGGTTTTTGGAGTTCTGACCACCTTGTTGGCGCTGCTCCTCAGTTTCTCCTTTGGAGAAATGCTGCGCGGCCGTATCCGCAGCGATGCCGGCGCCGCCCTGCGGGTGGTCGCCCATACCGTCGCCAAACAGTTCGAGGCCCAGCTGCGCATGCGCATCGAACAGGCCACGGTGCTGGCCCGGTCACCCGGACTGTGGGAGCAGGGCCTGGCGACTCCCGCGGTGGCGCAGCTGCTGGCGCGCATGCAGGCGGTCGCGCCGGAAAACCAGTGGATCGGCGTAGCGGACGCCGATGGCATCGTGCGCAGCGCCACCGGTGGATTGCTGTTGGGAGCGTCGGTCAAGGAACGCCCGTGGTTCGCGGCCGGCCTGGCGGGCCCGTTTGTCGGCGATGTCCACCCCGCCGCGCTGTTGAGCGAGCTGCTGCCACGGAGGACGCCCAGGGAAGGTTATCTGGCCGACCCCCTGCGTTTCGTCGATTTTTCGGCACCCGTCGTGGTGGGCGGAAAAGTCGCCGGCGTGCTGGGCGTGCACGCCAGCTGGGATTGGGCGGACGGCATCGTCGACCTGGTGCTGCCGCCGGAAGGCCGCGCCTCCGGACTGCAGGTCTTCATCTTCGACCGGGACGGCCAGCTCATCTTCGCCCAGGGCCAGCAGGTCCAGCGCCTGCGGGAAGAAGGCTTTCGCGGCCCCGAGGTACCGGCGGATGCTCACGGCGTTTTCACCGGCGTGATTCGCTGGAACGACCAGACCGAATACCTGACTTCGACCGCGCCAGTGCCCTCGATGCTGCCGGTCAGCGACCTCGGCTGGCGCGTGGTGGTGCGCCAGCCCATATCGCTCGCCTACTCGCTGGTACGCGACGCCACCAGTGCGGTGCTGCTGATCGGCGCCATCGCCACCGTGGTGGCTTCCCTGCTGGCCTACCGGGCGGCCCGCAGCCTCAGCCGCCATCTGCACGGCATCGCGCTCGCGGCCCGGCGGGTGGAAGCGGGCGCACCGGGTGCCGGCATGCCGGTATTCGGCGGCAGCAGCGAAGTGACCGCGCTGTCTTCGGCGCTGCGCAACATGACGGTGCAGCTGCTGGCTTCCAACAGCCGCATGGAGCAACAGGTGCGGGTGCGGACCCGCGAGCTGCTGGCCGCCAATTCGGCGCTCGACCGCCAGGCGCGCAGCGATCCGCTGACCGGCGTGCTCAATCGCCGTGGGCTGGAAGAGCGGCTCCGGCTGGCTGTCTCCAGCGCGCGCCGGGGCGCCCGGCCCCTGGCGGTCGCCATGCTCGACGCGGACCACTTCAAGCGCATCAACGATTGTTTCGGGCACGAAGTGGGCGACTCGGTCCTGCGCTTGCTGGCCGAAACACTGCGGAGCCGCTTGCGGGTGTCCGATGCCGTGGCCCGACTGGGCGGTGAAGAGTTCATCGCGGTGTTGCCCGACACCGACCTGGCAGGCGCCCTGGCGCTGGCGGAATCGCTGCGCGCGGCCATCGAGGAACATATGGACGCGGTCTACGGAAACATCACGGTCAGCATCGGCGTGGCGGTGTTTACCGGTACTGAGATCGAGGGAGCGGCGTTGCTGCGAGCCGCCGACGCGGCGTTGTATCTCGCCAAGAAACAAGGCCGAAACCGGGTCTGCTCCGCCCCGGCCCCGTCGGACAACCTGCCCGCCGCCTGAGGGCGCCGATGCCCCGCCCGGGGCTCGAAACGCCTAGCGCAAGACGACGCTGTCGGTGCGGGACGCCACCACCGCCTGGCGGCACGCCGCGAATGCCTCGACCCCGGCGGCGCCGAGGCAATGGGCTTTCTCCATGCGCACCTGCCGCACCTGTGATTCGCGCTGCGCGGCACGGTCGACCTGCGATTGCGCCAGCCAGCCCACCGCGCCGAGTTGCAACACGATCATGACTGCAGCGACACCACCGACGACGATCGCGAAAGGCGCATCGAGAAATTTGAAAAGCGTTTGCAGGGACATGACGGCCTCTTGTTTTGAAGTAACGCCATGCTATTAATGTAACAAGTGCTGCAAAACTTCCAAGCGGCTGAGTGCACCGTAGGACAAGCGCCCGTCCGGTGCGCTGCCCAGTGAAAATCAACCGGAAATCAAGCGCGCGGCAAGGTGACGCCGTGCTGGCCCTGGTACTTGCCGCCGCGATCTTTGTAACTCACGTCGCAAACTTCGTCGCTTTCGAAGAACAGCACCTGGGCGCAGCCCTCACCCGCGTAGATCTTGGCGGGCAGCGGCGTGGTGTTGCTGAATTCGAGGGTGACGTAGCCCTCCCATTCAGGCTCGAACGGGGTCACGTTGACGATGATCCCGCAGCGCGCGTAGGTGCTCTTGCCGAGGCAGATCGTCAGCACGTTGCGCGGGATACGAAAGTATTCGACGGTACGGGCCAGCGCGAAGCTGTTGGGCGGAATGATGCAGAACTCGCCGTTCATGTCGACGAAGCTTTTCTCATCGAAATTCTTGGGATCGACCACCGTGCTGTGGATGTTGGTGAACACCTTGAATTCCGGCGCGCAGCGGATGTCGTAGCCGTAGCTGCTGGTGCCGTAGCTGATGATCTTGCGACCGTCCTGCTCGCGGATCTGGCCGGGCTCGAACGGCTCGATCATGCCGTGCTGCTCCGCCATGCGGCGGATCCATTTGTCGCTCTTGATGCTCATCGCGGCATTTTAGGCGGCGCCGCCGGACGACTCCGCCTGGGAGATCACCGTGCGTTCGATCAGGCGGTCGTCGCCCAGCACGATCATGGAGAACAGCAGTTCGGCCAGGTTGCGCGCCGCACGGGTCTTGCGCGACAGCAGGGGCGTCGCATCGGGGTTCAGCACCACGAAGTCGGCCTCGCAACCCGGCTGCAGGTTGCCGACCACGCCGTCGAGGCCCAGCGCGGCGGCGCCGCCCGCCGTGTGCTGCCACCACAGCGCCTGCGGCGACAGCGAGACGCCCGGCTTGGTCTGGCCCTCGCGGCCCACGTAATAGGCGGCCAGCATGGTGTGGAAGGGGCTGAAGCTGGTGCCGCCGCCCACGTCGCTCGCCAGGCCGTAGGCGAACCCTGCGCGGTCTGCCGCCTGGTAATCGAAAAACCCGCTGCCCAGGAAAAGGTTGCTGGTCGGGCTGACGGCGGCAGCGGTGCGACGCTCGCGCATCAACGCGCGGTCGGTCTCGTCGAACCAGATGCAGTGGGCATACACCGCACGCTCACGCATCAGGCCGAACTCGTCGTACACCGCCAGATAGCTGCGCGCCTCCGGAAACAACTCTTTGACCCAGGCGACTTCGCCCTGGTTCTCGGCCACGTGCGACTGGATCCAGACATCCGGATAACGCGCCGCGAGCTCGCCCGCGCCGCGCAACTGCGCGTGGCTGCTGGTGGGCGCAAAACGCGGCGTGATCGCGTAGCCCAGCCGATCGACACCGTGCCATTTGCGGATCAGGCGCTCGGTGTCGATCAGGCTTTGCTCGGTTTCGTCGCGCACGCCGTCCGGTGAATGGCGGTCCTGCAGCACCTTGCCGGTGATCAGCCGCAGTTGGCGTTTTTGGGCTTCGGCGAACAGCGCCTCGACCGACTCCGGATGCGAAGTGGCGAAGGCCAGCGCGGTGGTCACGCCGTTGCGCAGCAGCTCGTCGACGAAGACCGGCGCCAGTTCGGCGGCGTGCAGGGCCTCTGCATAACGGCTCTCGTGCGGAAAGGTGTAATCCTCCAGCCACGGCAGCAAGCCTTCGGCGGGCGATCCGATGACGTCGGTCTGGGGAAAGTGAATGTGCAGGTCGACGAACCCGGGCGCGATGATGCGGCCGGGCAGGTGCTCGACCGGTACGTCGGCGAACTGCGGCGCCATTGCGCGGTAGTCGCCTGCGGCCAGCACCTTCTGGCGGCCCTCGGCGTCCGGGCCCACCACCAGCAAGCCGTCCTCTTCGAAGAGAGCCTGGCGGTCGGCGCCGAAGCGCAGGAGTCGTGAGCGGTAAGCTTTTTTCATGGCGACAGCTTAAGTCGCCCTGCTGTGTCCGCCATATGCGAGCGCGGATAAAGCCTATCGGACTTCGGTGGCGGGTTTGTTGCGGTGGGATGGACGCGTTCGGTGGCCTGCGAGGTGGGTTCGTGGCGCTTGCGGTGGTCGCCTGCTTGATCGTCCTCTGCCTTCGAGGCGGGCGATGTGCTTTTGCTGAGGCCGCCTGCTAGATATCCGCGTGCGCTTGCGGAGGGCGCCCTGCGTTGGCGGTGGTCGCCTGATTGGTCGCGCTCTGCCTGCGAGGCGTGCTTCGTGCACTTGCGTTGGACGCCTGCCCCATATCGCCGTGCGTTCGCAATGGGCGCCCGGCATTGGCGATAGGCGCCTGCTTGACCGCGCCGTGCATGCGAAGCGGGCGCTGTGCACTCGCTGTGGTCGCCTGCTCGATATCGCCGTGCGCTTGCGGAGGGCGCCCTGCACTGGCGGTGCGCGCCTGCTTGATCGCGCATTGCCTGCGAGACGGGCGCCGTGCGTTTGCAGAGGTCGCCTGCTCGATACCGCCGTGAGCTTGCGGGGGGCGCCCTGCGCTGGCGGTGGTCGCCTGTTTGATCGCACTCTGCCTGCAAGGTGGGCGCTGTGCACTTGCTGTGGACGCCTGCTCGATATCGCCGTGCGTTCGCTGAGAGCGCCCTGCACTGGCGGTGGGCGCCTGCTTGATCGCACTCTGCCTGCGAGGCGGGCTTTGTGCTTTTGCTACGGTCGCCTGCTTGATACCGCACTGGCGATTGAGATGTTCTTTTTCCACTGGCGTGGAGCTGAGGCCGGGAGCCGCCCGGCTGCGGGTCACTTTCTTTTGCTTCGCCAAAAGAAACTAACGAAAGAAA